>Ga0335077_10009398_pt1 | contig 12135 bp, 7 predicted proteins | sample Lox_Sample_31_FD_207151 | JGI IMG/M metagenome (GOLD analysis project Ga0335077, IMG submission 207151) | Soil microbial communities from Loxahatchee National Wildlife Refuge, Florida, United States - Lox_Sample_3.1 | ecosystem: Environmental > Terrestrial > Soil > Wetlands | place: USA: Florida...
GACGCCTTCGAGCGAGAAGTTCTCTTAGCGGAGCTGAAACGCCATGGTTATCGCATGACGGAAGCGGCCAAGTCGCTCGGCCTCGAGCGCAGCCATCTCTACAAGAAATGCCAGGCGCTGGGGATTGATTTGCAGGCGGTGAAGAAGGGGGATTCCACGGAAACAGCTTGACGTAAAAGGGAAACGCGCTATTATCAGACCAGTCTGACTAGTATGAGAGCGACCAGTGAAAATTCCAAGGAATCTGCCGGGAACTGGCAGCTTCAAACAGCCAAGGCCCGCTTCAGCGAGCTGTTCCGTCTCGCCCGGTCGCAAGGACCCCAGCGCGTTAGCCGGCAAGGCAGAGAGGCTGTGGTTGTTTTGGCGGCGGAGGAATACGAGAAGTTGAAACGGAAGAAAAAGCAGCCGAAGAGTCTCGTCCACTTCTTCGCCGAGTCCCCCCTTGTCGGATCCGGGATTGATTTGGAACGTAAGCGCGAATACGCGCGGCCTATCGACCTGTGAGCGGATTCCTGCTGGACACTAACGTCGTCTCCGAACTCATCAAGCCAAAGCCAGAGGCTAAATTAGCGGAATGGGTGGATTCCACCGAAGACGAGCTGTTTCATCTGAGTGTTCTCTCGATCGGCGAGATTCGCAGAGGCATTGTGCGCCTGCAACAGGGTCGCCCCCGGCTTGCACTTGAGACTTGGCTCGAAACCGAACTCAAATCGCGGTTTTCTGGCCGCATTCTGGCAATCGACGAGGCGATTGCGGAGCGTTGGGGAGCTTTGGATGCGGAAGCGTCAGCGCGCGGCGTCCCGGTTCCCATCATCGATGGCCTCCTGGCGGCGACGGCGCTTCACCACAACCTCATATTGGTGACACGAAACATCCGTGATGTGACTGGAACCGGCGTCGTGGTCTTCAACCCATGGGAAAGCTGATGCCTGCCCCGTGGCGCTGCGCCGCTTTGGTTTTCCTTGCCAGCCCCCTGCTGCTGGCTCAGCCGGACTTTTTCCCCATGGCGGTCTGGTACGGGGGCGGCAAAGCGCGCGCACCCATGCTCGAGCCGGACCCGCGTGCCAAGAAGGAAATCTGGCGGCGCGATCTCGACGCCATCAAGAAATTGGGATTCAATACCGTCCGCTGCTGGATGGACTGGGCCTCCGGGGAGCCGGAAGAAGGCGTCTATCGATTCGACACCGTCGACGTTCTGCTTGACCTCGCCCAGCAGGCAGGCCTCAAGGTCATCATCCAAACTTACATGGATGCGGCTCCGGACTGGGTGGGCCGCAAATATCCCGACGCCCGGTTTGTGGACATCAGCGGCGATGTGATGCGTCCCGAGTCCGCGCCGGGCTACTGTTTCGACCATCCCGGCGTGCGCCGGGCCGAGCTAGCCTTCTTCACGGCGCTGGCCGAGCGCGCCCGCAAGAGCCCGGCCTTTCTAGGTTGGGACCTGTGGAGCGAGCCGCACGTGATCAACTGGGCGGAGGCCACCTATCTCCGCGACGCCGAATTCTGCTATTGCCCGAACACCGTCGCGCGATTCCGCAAGTGGCTGGAAAAGAAGTACGGAACACTCGGCGCGCTGAATGAAGCCTGGTACCGGCGGTTCGCCTCCTGGGAAGAAGTCGAGCCCAACCGGCTGAGCACAATCCTCTCCTATACCGACTACATCGACTGGCGCAATTTCATTACGGAGAAACTGGGCGAGGACCTGCGCATCAAGTACGACACCGTGAAGCGTGCGGCGCCCGATCGCGTTGCCACCAGCCATGCCGATGCGCCCAATCTCTTCACTTCGCCGCGCTCCGGCGACGGCACTCCCGACGACTGGTTCATGCCGCAGCAGGTGGACTACTGGGGAACTTCATTCTACCCGAAGCATTCGAGTCCCACCGGACGCGATGCGGTATGGCGCGCCGCGCTGCTCGATTTCACGCGCTCGGCAGGTTATTCGCACGGAGGCCGGGGCTGGTGGGTGGGCGAATTACAGGGAGGTTTCGGGACGGTTGCGTTGAATGTGAGCGCCACCGTCACGCCCGCGGATCTCCGCGATTGGATGTGGAGTGCTCTAGCGCGCGGCGCCAAAGGGATCAATGTCTATGCGTGGTATCCCATGAGCTCGGGATACGAATCGGGCGGATACGGTTTGATCCAGCTCGATGGCACGGTCACCGAACGCGCTCGGGTCGCCGGCGAGATTTCCCGCGTGGTGGACCGCAACCAGCAGCTTTTTCTGAACGCCCGGCCGGCGCGCGCCGAAGTAGCCATCGTGTATAACCCGCTTTCGTACATGGTGGGCGGAAGGCAGGCCGCCGCCTCGCCGGTGCTGGCGCAGGGCGAAGTGGCGAGCATCGAACGTGATTCCATGCTGGGCATCTATCGCGCGTTTTTTCCGGCCAACGTGCCTGTGGATTTCGTTCATGTGGCCCGCCTCCATGGCGAGATCGGGCAATACAAACTCGTGCTGCTGCCCTATCCGCTCATGGTTCCGCGCGAGGCTGCGAGCGAACTCGCCGAGTATGTCCGCGGGGGCGGCGCCCTGGTCTCGGAAGCGCGGCTGGCGTGGAACAACGAACGCGGGCGGGCTTCCGAGATCATCCCCGGACTCGGTCTGCACGAGGTTGCCGGCTGCCGCGAGCGTTCCGTGCACATGACGCCGAGCGGGCGCACGGAACTGCGTTGGATTGGAGACGAGATTCCCGGGCTCCGCGATGGCGACAAGCTGTCCGCCAGACTCTATGAGGAGGTTCTGGAACCGATCGGCGCGAGCGCGCATGTTGTGGCGCGATTTGCTAATGGCGATCCGGCCGCCGTGATTTCGCGTTTCGGGCGCGGCAAAGCTCTGACGCTCGGTTCCTATATTGGCGTGGCATTTGAACATCAGCACGATGCGGGCACGCAGAAATTCTTTGAGGGTCTGCTCGACTGGGCCGGCGTCACGCGACCGCTTACGGTGACAGGCGATGCCGAGGTGAGAATTCTCGAAGCGGGAAATGAACGCATTCTCGTAGCGTTCAATCATGAGGATCACGACATCGAGCCCGTGATCACATTGCGTGAAGCCTGCCAGGCGACGGATCTGGTTACGGGAGAATCTCTTCCGCCGGGAAATACGTTCCGCCAGCACCTCGCGGCGGGCGATGTGTGGGCGCTGCGGCTACGCCGTCGGTGACGAGGGAGCGACGCGCGGTTCGGCCTGCCTGCGGAATCCGTCATGGAATCATGCCACTTCGTTCCGGGATCCTACTAGCGCAATAGGGTGGTTCCGACGTGCCCGGCTCCTACGCTCGCGCTCACAGAACCATGGTTTACTCATACCGCAATGCAGTCATGGGATCTACTCGCGACGCCCAGCGCGCCGGAATAAATCCGGCGGCCGCGGCCACAATAGCGAGAACCAGCGTCGCCACAAAAATGGAGACCGGGTCGAGCGCGGTCAATCCGTAGAGCTGGCTGGAGATCACGCCCTTAGCACCGAGCACGGATGGCAGACCGAGAGCCACCCCGATCACGATCAGAATCGCCGTTTCGCGCAGCACCAGACGCAGGATGTCGCGAGGTTCCGCGCCGAGCGCGATGCGAATGCCGATTTCATTGGTCCGGCCCGCGACGCTGTAAGCCATCACGCCGTACAGCCCGATCGAGGCCAGCACCAGCGCCAGTAATCCGAATAGGCTCGAAAGCTGGCTGATGGCGCGTTCGACGATCAGGGTTTCGCCCATGAGCGCATTCATCGTGCGAACCTCAACCGGTGGAATGGCGGGCGCAACCTCCTTGACGGCGGCGCGAATAGCGGCCGCCACATCCGCCTTGTTCCCCGTGTAACGCACCTGGAACGAGCAGAAGGAGGGCTCGTCACCCTTGGGATTGAAGAAGGGCAGCCAGAATTCTCCCGCCGCCGGCTCACGCAGGCTGTTGTGTTTGGCGTCGGCCACTACGCCTATGACTGTAAATGCCTGCGGGTTATCGTGATCGAACCAGACCTGTTTTCCGATAGGGTTGGAGCTCGCGAAGTACTTGTGCGCCAGCGTCTGATTAATCACGCCGACAAGCTGCGTGCTGCGCTCATCTTCCACACGGAACTCCCGGCCCATAAGAAGCGGTTGGCCGATGGCCGCGAAGTGGTTCGCCGGGACCAGATCGTTTCGGACCAGGTGCTCCGGGTCGGACTTCGGCCGCGAGCCGTCAATCGAGATATGGCTGCCCGTGTCGTTACCCGCAAACAGGCCCATGAACGCCAGCGTCGCTCCTTTCACTTGGGGAATGTTCTGGAGACGCGCCAGCAGTTGCTCATGCACCTGGTGGACGGCCGCGCCTTTGTAGCCGCTGGCCTCCAGGAATCCGAGATCGAACTGCAGGATGTGGTCATGGTCGAAACCCGGATTCAGGCGCACCAGGTTCTGGAAGCTGTGCACGAACAAGCCCGCGACAATCAGGACGGACGACGAGAGAGCAATCTGTGCGACCACCAGTACGCGTCCGGCGGGCATTCGCCCCTCATGGCTTCCGCCACGCGCTGCTCCTTTCGCCGAGCCCTTTAACGCGGAATTCACCTCCAGACTCGCGGCGCGCAGCCCGGGCGCCAGGCCGAACAGGATTCCCGTAAGCAACGACACGCCCAGGGTGAAGGCGAGGATACGACCGTCAGGATGCAGGTCAAGCAGAACGGGATTGGAGTCGGTGGACACCAGATTTACCAGAAGTACATCCGCCCACTGGGCCAGGATCAGGCCGAGCGTTCCGCCGATGACCGCCAGCAGCACGCTCTCCGTCAAAAGCTGCTGCAACAGCCGGCGCCGTCCGGCGCCTAGAGCCAGGCGCACGGCGATCTCCCTTTTCCGTGTCGTGCCGCGGACCAGGACCAGATTCGCGACGTTGGCGCAGGCAATCAGCAAAACCAGGCCGACGACCGCCATGAGGATCTTTAGCGGATCGCCAACGGAATCGCTCAGCATATTGGCGCCGCGGCTGCCGCCGGACAGCTTGATCCGGGAATCCAGATACTCGCGGCTCCGGTCCGGCGACATCTGCGCCACTTCCGCCAGCCGGATCTGCCGCGAAGTCAGGTTGATGCCGGACTCTGCCTGTTGCTGCGTGACGCCCGGCTTCAAGCGCGCAATAATCTGAAGCCACAGGATTTTGTGAAGCGGATCCGCCGGTTTGTCCAGGAAGTTGGTCCACCCCGGAAAGACTTCCATCTGCATCGTCAGGGGAACCCACATATCGGCAGAGACGCCCACGGTCTCGCCCAAGAATCCCGGCTGCGCGACTCCGATGATGTCGAAAGTGGTCCGGCGGATGCGAATCTTGCGGCTGAGGATGGCCGGGTCGAGCGCGAAGCGGTTCTTCCAGTATCCGTGGCTGATCACGGCCACTGGATTCGCGTGCTGCACCTTGTCGACCTCAGCCGTGAAAGTACGTCCCAGGAAGGGGCGGACGCCCAGAACGCGGAAATAGTCGCCGCTGACCATGCTGACATTGGCATGCTCGCTCTCGCCATACTGGCTGATGCCCTCGATGGAGACGTCCAGCCTCCGCATGGAGCTGTCGGCAGCAAGCATGCCCGAGAAAACTTGGTTTTGATCCCTCAGATCCTGGAACTCGGAGTAGGCGTACAGGTGGCGGGGCCCGGACCCATCTCCCACGCCGATGCCGCGGGACAACGGGTCCGACAGCATCACTAATTTCCCGGGGTCCTGGACGGGAAGCGCGCGCAGCAGGACGGCATTGAGCACCGTGAACATCGCCGTGTTGGCGCCGATGCCGAGGGCCAGCGTTGCCACGGCCACAATCGTGAACCCGGGACTCTTCGCCAGCCCGCGTACCGCCATGCGCACGTCCTGCCACACTGATTCCATAACAACCGCCTCTGGTTTGCTTCGGGTCTGCCGCACGTACGATGCCAGGGGCGGAATTCGTTAACGCCAGGACAACAAAGCTCTTGCGGCTAGTTGGTTGAGGCCGCCCTGTTCGCCTGTGGGATTTCTCTGTTGCTCAACCGGGCACAGGCGACAGCTACTTCGCTGTGGCGTTCAGGTTCGCCGGAGGATTCGGGCGTTGGAACGTCGTGCCGCGGTAGGCGTGCCACATGTCGTCAATAAAGGTATATTGCGGAAATTCTCCCTGGAGCCAATACTCAGTTTGGCCCTGCCTTTCCCAGTCGGCGCTGTAATCGAAGCCGGTTTGCGCTTTGATCTGGGCGACGGCTTGTGTGTCATCCTCGAACATCCAGCGGTCCACATAATCGAAAAAAGCCGGGTAGTTCCAAATGCTCTGGGCGCTGAGAATCCGCATCGCCAGAGCTTCGCCCACCCAGGAGACGGAAGTGCAACAGCGCCGATAGGCCTCGCCCAATTGCTCGTTCCCGTTCAACAGAGGCCATTGGCTTGGTTGCAGTTGCTCATAGGGGCCATAGAGCCCCGGACTGACCGGGGTGCCATTCGTGTGAACGCCGTAGTGGCCCCCATAAATCACCGTCGCTCCCTGCCACGCCTGCGTGTAAGTGCCGGCTGGAGGAAGATTGTTGATGTACAGCGTCTGCATATCCTCGCCAAACTGGTCCGGATAGAGGGTGGAAACATTCTTCATGGAAGTGTTGTTCAACAGGATGCCCGCGAAGATGATAGGCATCTTCCTGCCGCTGCGATGGCCGCCGAAGGCCGGCCATCCGTAACCGGCCTGGACACAGCCGAACAAGTCAATTCCATACTGCACAAAGTAATTGGTCAGATTCACCTTCTGATCCGGCGGAAAGTTCAGTTCCAGCAGAAGACCGACGTATGAATCGGCGAAGGCGATGTGTTGGCCGTAACTCGGCATATAGAACGCCGGAGCATCAAAGAGAAACGGGTTCATATCGATCCAAGGCTGGCGGAACCAGTTCTCGAACGTGGACAAAGGCGGCGTCATGGAAGGGTTGGGCGGGGTAAGCGACGGCAAAAGCTGCCGCTGAAGACTGTTGGCATGGTAAAGAGTTTGACTCCGGTCACAATAGGACGGCCGGAACGCGTCGGAGGTCGCTGCACTACTCAGCACGGTCAGGATCGACACGGAACCAACGGGGCTGATGCTCATGTCTCCGGATCGCATGACTTCCGGAACGTTGCGATACTGGGCAGCGCTCAGACTGATCGAAGAAACCAGCGCATCCCCGGGTTTTAACGCGATCGGCGCATACACACGGTCGCTGCTGTTGAACCACCAGGACTCGTCCGTCCCGTCATTCAGACGCTGATCGAATCCGCTCTTGCCATCGGGCGTCGGCAAGTTCAACACCGAGCCGTTCATGTAAGGGGCCGATGTGCCTGGCGTCGGACTAATGGCTGTGACATTCACCGGACCGACCACATAGTAATCGCCATTCACAAACTGGCCGGCGGGCACTGCCTTATCGAAGGTCCAGGTAATCCCGTCTTTGGTGATGCTGGACTGAAGAGTTGTTTGAGCAGCGGATTCGGGAACTGTAAGGCTGAGGAAGGTGATCGAAGAAGCTGCAAGAAGAGGCAGGCGGCGAAACTTATTGGTTTCCATGCGCGCTCATCTCCGTTACATAGCTCTCAGGCTTGAATTCCTACATGGCGTGAGCGAATAATCTAACATATGCCGTCAATGACTGGAAGGTAATCGCTGGTTAGCTCCAAATTATCTACCAGGACTGTTAACTGGCCGGCCAAAAGGGGATCTAGTTACTCATCAGGACACATCAACTGACTTACTGCTTCGATCCGAAGGGCAGCCACGAGCATTCCGCAGCCAGACGAGACTACGCCATCGCCAGGATCCTGTCAAAGGCGTCCGATACCTTGCGTATCTTCTCCGGATCGTTCGGATCGTGTCCGACTTCGGGCGACATGAAGCCGCTGTAGCCCACCTTCACGAATGCCGCCATCACGCCTTTCCAATCCACATCGCCTTGCAGTAGATCGACGAAGCGGCCCTGCTCATAGCGGTCCGAGAGCTTGTAGTCCTTCAAGTGAACGCGCTTGATTCGCTGGCCGAGCGTCAGGATCCAGTCTTGCGGGTAGCCGAACTGCATCACGTTGCCCACATCAAAGTGCGTCTGTAGCCACGGGCTGTGGAACTGGTCGACGAAGGCTCGCATCTCGAGCGGGCTCACCAGGAATTTATTCCACACGTTTTCCGGAGTCAGCACGGCCTTGGCCTCCTGCGCCCAGGGAAGGGCTTTGCGCAATTCCTCCGTCACGCGATTCCATGTGTCTTCGTAGCCGACTTCGAATTTCGGGCCATTGCCCAGCCGGCACGGATAGAGCAGCAGCGCGCCGCAATTCAGATGGGGCGCGAAAGTGATGGCCTTCCTCAAACCTTCTAGGCCTCGCGCCCGCACTGCCGGATCGGGGCTGTTGAGCGGGTCCCTGTGCAACGGTTCCGAGACCCACATGCTGGCGACCTGAATCCCGGCTTCGTGCGCGGCATCGCCGATGCGCTTCACCTCATCGTCGTTCAGCGAAGGTGAAATCTCGTTGCCGAAGCGCAGCTCGATACCGTCGAATCCCGCGTTCCGGGCCTGGCGGAATTTCTCCGGAATGGGCATGCTGTCCGGAAAGATCACGGAACAGATACTCTTGACAAAACGGCCCGGGGCGGGCGTGCCGGGAAGCTGGCTGCCGGCGGCAAAGGCAGCGCCGGCGCCGGCGGCGAGAAAGGATCTGCGATTCATCGAACACAAGTGTAACGCGGCCGGAACCGGCTTTTGCCAATGCCGGTCGCAGTCTGGCATACTACTTTCGGCAATGCAGATTCAGCACGCCATAGGGGCTCACCCGGAGGAATCGCCCTACGAACTCAAGCCGGGACCCTACAGCAGCCACACGCTTGCTCTTTGCAGCGTCCCCCACTCCGGGGAAGGCCGCTGGGTGCTGGATGTGGGCTGCGCCGGCGGATACGTGAGTGAACGCCTGGCGGCCCGGGGTTACCGGGTGGTCGGGATTGAGCGGCCGGGAGGGGTCCCGAATCCCATATCCGGGAACGTGACGTTCGTGGAAGCCGACCTCGACTCCGGCTTACCGCGTCTGGGGCGCGAGTTCGACTTCGTCTTTTGCCTCGACGTTCTCGAGCACCTCCGCGATCCCCTGAAGATGCTGCGCGAAATCAAGCCGCTGCTTCGTCCGGGAGGCCGCGTGATTGCTTCCTTGCCCAACAGCGGCAACATCTACTTTCGACTGAACGTGCTGGCGGGGCGCTTCCCTGCCGAGGATCGCGGCCTGTTCGATCGCACGCACCTGCACTTTTACACCTGGGCCGGCTGGGTCCAATTGTTTTCGCAGAGCGGGTTTGAGATTGAATCGGTCGAACCCACCGGCGTCCCGGTGGGCTTGGCCCTCGGCCGCCCCGAATCGGATGTAACGACGCGCTTGCTCGAAGCGTCTTGTTACCGGGCTGCTCGCATCTGGAAGAAGCTCTTCGCCTACCAGTTTATTGTCCAGGCCGCGCCTCGAGTCCCTGCATGAACGAAAAACCCAAAGTCGTCGTGGTCATGCCGGCCTACAATGCCGCGGCCACGCTTCATATGACCTATGCGGAGCTGCCGCGCGATGTTGTCGATTTGGTCATCGTGGTGGATGACGGGAGCCGCGACGATACGGCGAAGATTGCGCGCGAGTTGGGACTGGAGCTTTTCGTCCACAACCGCAATTACGGATACGGGGCGAACCAAAAGACGTGCTACCGCGAGGCTCTCAAGGCGGGCGCGGACATCGTGGTGATGGTGCATCCTGACTACCAGTACGATCCCACCCTGCTTCCGGAAATCATCCGGCCCATCGAGAACGGAGAAGCGCAAGTAGTGCTGGGTTCCCGCCTGCTCGGGGCGAGTCCCGTCAAACAGGGCATGCCCTGGTGGAAGTACATCGCCAACCGATTTCTGACGAAGCTGGAGAACGTCGCCTTTGGCCTCCACCTGTCCGAGTTCCACACCGGTTATCGCGCGTTTCGCAGCGACGCTCTGCGGGCTGTGAATCTGGAAATGAACTCCGACGGGTTCATCTTCGATCAGGAAATCATCGCGCAATTTGTGGTCTTGAACCTGCCGATCCGGGAGGTGCCTGTACCCACGCGATATTTCCCCCAGGCGTCTTCGGCCTCGTTTGTGCAAAGCTCGATCTACGGATGCGCCATTCTATGGCTGTTGTTCCGCTACACGCTTCACAAACGAGGAGTGCTTCGGCAGCGGAAGTTCGAGAGCCTCCAGGGCCGCTACCAGGCCGTTCCCCGGCTTCCGTAAGCGGCACGCTTTTGCGATAATCCGTCGTTACCCTCATCGTGCATACGAAGTCGCGCCGCTCCTGGCCGGTCGTGTTGGATTTCTTCGTCATTTGCCTGCTGACAGCAGTGCTGATTCGCCCTCTGTTCCGGATCAAATACACGGCTCTGTGGTACTCCATTGAAAGCACGTTCATTGCCGACGGCAGGTTTCTGAGAGACCACTGGCCGCATCCGCTATGGCAGCCGCTTTGGTATTGCGGAACGCGATTCGACTACATCTACCCTCCGGCTCTGCGGTACGGAACCGCGGCGCTCGCGAAGCTGTTTCCCATCCTCCCTGTTCGGGCGTATCACATTTACACGGCATTCTTTTATTGCCTGGGAATCGCCGGCGTCTTTCTGCTTGTCCGGCTGGCAACCGGGTCGCGCGGCGGAGCGTGGCTCGCGGCCACGGCGGCGCTTCTCACGTCCCCCAATTTTCTCTTCCTCGAGGACATGCGGCGGGACTCCTGGCATCTTACGCCTCTGCGGCTCGGCGTGCTGGTGCGCTACGGCGAAGGCCCGCATATGTCGGCGCTGGCGGTCTTGCCGTTGGCGCTCCTGTGCGCCTATCTGGCCCTCCAGCGCCGGCGCCCGGCGCTGTTGGCGCTTGCCGCCGTGTTCTCCGCCCTGGTTGTCTCGAACAACTTCTACGGGGCGACCGCTCTCGCCGTCTTTTTTCCCATCCTCGTCTGGAGCGTGTGGGTAACGCATGCGGATCATGGGGTGTGGCTGCGGGCGGCGGGTATTGCGGCCCTGGCGTACGGTCTGACGGCCTTCTGGCTGGTTCCATCTTACTTGCGGATCACGCTGCGCAATATGCAATACGTGTCCGCGCCTGGAAATGCGTGGTCCCGCTGGCTCGCGCTGGCGGCCGCTGTGACGTTCGGCTTCCTCAGCTTGCGATTCGCGCGTGGAAAGCGCGCACTTGCGTACTGGGTCTTCATTTGCGGCAGCGCTCTGTTTCTCTCGCTGATCGTTCTTGGGCAGCGCCTTTTCAATTTTCGCTTGATCGGCGAGGCGGGTCGGCTCATCCCGGAACTTGACCTGGCGCTGATCTTGTTGCTGGTTGAGTGTGTCAGGCGCCTGTGGGCCGCCGATCCCAATGGGCCGAATTTCCCGTTCTCCCCTACGCACTGGACCAAAGCGGCGGCTGTGCTGATCTTGGTCCTCGCATTCGCGCCCAGCATCGACTACCTGCGTCACGGCCGGGAAATTTTCGTGCGCGAGGCTGATTATCAACAGAGAGTGGAATACCGGATCTCCGATTGGATTGCAAAGAACCTGGCCGGCGCCCGCTGCTTTGTCACGGGATCGGTCCGATTCTGGTATGACACCTGGAGCGATCTCGCGCAGATGGACGGCGGATCCGCCCAGGGTCTCATGAATCGCTTGGTGGCGCCCGCCGCCTTCTTCGTGGCGGTCAACCCGGACGCGCACCAGGCGATGCGCTGGATGCAAGCCATGGGTGTGGATGCCGTCGTCGTTTCCGACAAGACCTCCCAGGAGGTCTATCACGATTTCGTCGATCCGGGGAAATTCACCGGGATCCTGCCTGTGATCTTTGATGACCACCGGGGAAATGTCATTTACAGAATCCCGCGCCGGCACGCCGGCCTCGCGCACGTTATCCAGACACAGCGTTTCCGGTCATTCCCGGCGATTGTCTCGGTATTCGATTTCGAGCATTTGCAGGCCTACACCGACGCCATCGAGCAGGCGACCAATGCCGCACCATCCGCAACCTGGAACGGGACTGACGGCATGACCATGCGCGCGGACTTACAGCCCGGCCAATCCGTCCTCGTGCAGGAAACGTACGATCCAAGCTGGCACGCGTTCGCCGACGGACACCCGGTACCCATTCACGAGGACGCGGTCGGA
>Ga0335077_10009399_pt1 | contig 12135 bp, 15 predicted proteins | sample Lox_Sample_31_FD_207151 | JGI IMG/M metagenome (GOLD analysis project Ga0335077, IMG submission 207151) | Soil microbial communities from Loxahatchee National Wildlife Refuge, Florida, United States - Lox_Sample_3.1 | ecosystem: Environmental > Terrestrial > Soil > Wetlands | place: USA...
CGTGGCCCCAGCGACTGGGTGCACACCGATCCGTGGCGGGTGCTGCGGATCCAGGCGGAGTTCGTCGAGGGCTTCGGCCTGCTGGCGGAGCTGGGCATGGCGGTATCCGTCTTCGGGTCGGCCCGCGCCGTGCCGGGTACCCGCGACTATGAGCTCGCCGAGGGTATCTCGGCCGGGCTGGCGGGCGCGGGCTACGCGGTGATCACCGGGGGCGGCCCCGGGATCATGGAGGCGGCCAACAAGGGGGCGATGTCTCAGAACGGGGTCTCGGTGGGCCTGGGCATCGAGCTGCCGCTGGAGCAGGGCCTGAACGACCACGTGGAGATCGGCATCGAGTTCCGCTACTTCTTCGTCCGCAAGACCATGTTCGTCAAGTACTCGCAGGCGTTCGTGGTGCTGCCGGGCGGGTTCGGCACCCTGGATGAGCTGTTCGAGGCGCTCACGCTGGTCCAGACCGGCAAGATCACCAAGTTCCCGATCGTGCTGGTCGACAGCTCGTACTGGTCCGGCCTGCTGTCCTGGATCCGCGACACCGTGGCCGGCCAGGGCAAGATCTCCCGGGCCGACCTGGAGCTGGTGAGCGTGGCCGACGATCCCGACGAGGTGGTCCGGATCATCCGGGCGGCCCACCAGAACGGCGGCCCGCTTGGCCCATCGGTGCCGGCGGCGGACGCCTCCGGGCTCTAGCCCGGGGCGCTCAGGCCAGACCGCGGACCGTGCGGGCCGGGGGCCGGCGGCCGGCGATGGACGCGGTCATGTCGATCGCGCGGCGCACCGCCCGGGTGTGCCGGGACCGGACAACGGGGGCGCCCAGCCAGGCGCAGACCGCGGCGGCCGCGATCACCGCGGCCGGCGTAACCGGGCCCGCCGCCCCGCCCCGCCGCGCCGCCCCGGCCGCCGCCAGCCTGTCGGCGTCCAGCGGCTCAGCCCGCGGGTCCGTCCACAGCACGCTGCCGGGCAGGCTGGCCCGGATCGCGGCCAGCGCCCCCGGGGTGGCGCCACGGACATCGATGAGGTCGGCGCCTTCGGCCCGCGCCAGCGCCGCCTGCCGCGGGTCGGCGCCGACGCCGAGCAACAATGTCGGGGGCCCGCCGCGCTGGGTCTGCCTGAGCACCCGCCGAGCATGGCACGATTCGTAGTGTGCCAGTAGTGCTGTTGGTCGCGGCCGCCGCGATCCTGACCGGCGTGGTGCTGGCCGCCCTCGGGCGGGCCGGCGAGATGGCCACGTTCGCCAGCGACACCGCGCCGATCGAGCTCGACGAGGTGAGCGCCACCGACGTGGCGCTGCTGCGGCCGCCGATGTCGCTGTGGGGCTACAACGCCCAGGCGACCGAGGACGCGCTGCGGGTCATCGCGCGCTCGCTGACCGCGCGCGACGTGGAGATCGCGACGCTGCGCCGGGAACTGGCCGATCGGGAGCGCCGCCAGGACGGGGCGCGGGACGGCGCGCGGGCCGGTGCGGCCGAGCGGCCGGTGAGCCCGGCAGGCCCGGTGGGCCCGGCAGCCACGGTGGCCCCCGCAGGCCCGGTGAGCCCGGCAGGCCCGCCCCCGAGCCAGCCGCGCCGCCCGGGTCCGCCCGCCCCGCCCGCTGGCGAGGATGAGCGCGCCGAGCCACCCTGGCTGCCCGCCTGGCACCGGCCGTCCGGGCCGGGGGACCGGTGAGCGACGCCGTGAGCGAGGCCGGAGCGGGGCCGGCGGCGGGGCCGGACGGGCTGGCGCGCTGCCCGTGGGCGCTCGGCAGCGCCGACTACCTGCCCTATCACGACGAGGAATGGGGGCAGCCGGTCAGGGACGACGCCGGGATCTTCGAGCGGCTCTCGCTGGAGGCGTTCCAGTCCGGGCTGTCCTGGCTCACGATCTTGCGCAAGCGGGAGAACTTCCGCGCCGCGTTCGGCGGGTTCGACCCGGCGGTGGTGGCGGCCTTCGGCGCCGGTGACACCGAGCGGCTGCTCGCCGACGCCGGCATCGTGCGCAACCGGGCCAAGATCGCGGCGGTGATCGGCAACGCCCGGGCCACGCTGGCGGTTCCCGGCGGGCTGGCCGCGCTGATGTGGAGCTACGCGGAGGCGCCGGCCCGCACGCCGGTCACGATGGCCGACATTCCCGCGTGGACACCGGCGTCCAAGGCCTGCGCCCGGGAACTGCGGCGGCTCGGGTTCACCTTCACCGGCCCGGTCACGGTCTACGCCGCGCAGCAGGCATGCGGAGTGGTGGACGACCATCTCGCCGGCTGCTTCCGCCGGGGCGCGTATTCATGAACGCCACGGCCATTTCATGAACACCATGGCCATGATGTGCGCCCACCGGTTCGCGAATCACACGTGGCGTGCGAGACTGAGGGTGGGCTGTTCGAACGGAGGCACGGTGACCGCGTCACCACGGCCCGCGGGGAGATCGCGCCGGGGGCCAGGCGGCGGGGCCCGCCCGAGGCGCGCCACATCCGGGCTCGCTGGCTGGCGGATCACCGGTGCCTCGCTGGCGGCGGCGGCCCCGGTCCCGGCCGAGTAGTGCGGAGGTGCGATGAGCGGTCACGCCGGTGCGATGGGTGTGGCGACGGACCCGCCGGTGCCAGCCGGTGCGGGCCCGCGTGGGTTAAGCCCCGGCCTGAAGGGCGCGGCGCGGGGAACCGGTGATCCCTTGCCCGCCGACAGCGACGGGTCCCAGTCGAACTATTGCAGGGTGGCCAGATGTCAGTGAACTCTCAGCCGGGTGGTGCGGAAGTGACCCAAGACCCGCCGGTCCCCCCCGGGGTTGACCCGGCCGTGCCGAGCCCGGCCCGCATGTACGACTACTACCTCGGCGGCACGCACAACTTCCCGGCCGACCGGGTGGCGGCGCAGCGGGTCCTGGATGCCCTGCCGGACCTCCGCGATGCGTGCTGGGCGAACCGGAGCTTCCACCAGCGGGCCGCCCGCTGGATGGCGGAGCAGGGGATCCGGCAGTTCATCGACATCGGGTCGGGGCTGCCCACGGCGGGGAACACCCACGAGGTCGTGCAGGCGGTGGCCGCCGACGCCCGGGTGGTGTACGTGGACAACGACCCGATGGTGGCGCTCTTCTCGGCCGAGCTGCTGGGTGACTCCACCACCGCCAGGATCATCACGGCCGACCTGCGTGACCCACCCGCGGTGCTTGGTCATCCGGACCTGCGCGCGCTGATCCATGACGATGAGCCCACCGGGCTGCTGATGACGGCGGTCATGCAGTTCGTCGCGCCGGGGTCGGATCCCTGGGGCATCGTGGAGCGGTACATGGCCTCGCTGGCATCCGGGAGCTACCTGGCGCTGTCGCACGGCACCAGCGACCGTCTCCCGCCCAGCAGGGTCCGGGCCGGCGTGGAGGAGTACACCAGGGCCACCGAGAACATCTATGTGCGGCCCAGGGACGAGGTGCAGCGCTTCTTCGACGGCCTGGACATGGTGCCGCCCTACCCGGGCGCCGAGCACGGCCTCTGCTACGTGGGTGAGTGGGGGGCGGAGGTGCCGACGCTGGCCGACAGCGACGGGTCACGGATGATCTACTGCGGCGTGGCGCGCCGGCGATGAGACCGCCGAGGCCGTCATGACCGGCAAGCCGACCGTCGAGACCCTCGGCATCGACACCGGCGCCCTGTCCTGGCAGCGCTCAGGGGAGGGGGAGGGCGCCATCGAGGTCGCCTTCACCGGCCGGCGGGACGGGCCGGCCGCCGAGTGGGTGCTGATGCGGGTCGTCGGCGACCCGGCGGAAAGGATTCTCGTGTACGACCGCCACGAGTGGGAGTGTTTCCTCGACGGCGTCCGGAAGGGCGAGTTTGACGACGCGCTCGGCTAACCGCCCAGGCGCAATCAGCGAGGCGGGAGTGACAACCGAGTGGAGTGTGTAGCGTTGACTGAGATAAAAAAATCTGTGATTCACAACTTAAGTAGCGGTATACTGTTGCTGCCGCCCTGTCAAGGAGGCGACCCAGAATGACCGACGAGGCCTACGGCGCCACCGTAGCCAAGCGCCGGCTGTCCCGGCGCCTCCTGCAGTTGCGCGTCCAGAGCGGGTACACCGCCAACCACGTCTGCGACATGCTCAACTGGGGCCGGGGCAAGGTGGGGCGGTTCGAGGCGAACCAGTGGAAACGCCCCGAGATGAGCGACATCCGCGACCTGCTCCGCATCTACGACGTGGCCGAGGGCGAGCGGGAGCAGCTTGAGGAGCTGGCCATCCAGGCGCGCGCCCGGCCCTGGTGGCGTGACTACTCCGACATTTTCGAGAACGAGTTCCCGGGCTTTGAGAACGACGCCAGCCGGATCCGGGTGTTCATGCCGCTGGTCCTGCCTGGCCTGCTGCAGAGCCAGGACTACGCCGAGGCCTTCATGCGCATCGGGCCACGGCCGCCGTCCTGGCGCCGCAAGGTGCTGGACACCCGGCTGCGCCGGCAGGAGATCCTGTCCCGCCCGGGCGACACCCCCCTGCTGACCGCCGTCATCACCGAGGCGTCCCTGCGGTATCAGTGGGGCCCGCGATCGGACCGGCGCGACCAGATCGAGCACCTGATCGACATGGGCCGCCGTCCCAACATCGACCTCCGCATCCAACGGTTCACCGACGGCCCGCCACCGGGCCTCTCGTCGGCGATCAACATCTTCGACTTCGCCGAGGGCGAGCCGAGCATCGCCTTCACGGAGACCGACTTCGCGCTCGTCGAGGTAAGTGATCCCGATCAGGTGAGCAGGTACATCCAATCGTTCGAAAAGGCGGTCGACGGTGCGCTGGAGCCGTCCGACACCGCCATCTATCTGAGGCAACTCGCTGACCAACTGGAGTGATCCATGACTGACCTGTCTCAAGCCGTCTGGACGAAGGCCCGCCGGAGCCATCAGAACGGTGGCTGCGTGGAGGTGGCCGCCAACCTTCCCGGTGTCATCGCTGTCCGTGACAGCAAGCGCCCCGAAGGTGGTGCCCACGTCATCGCCCGCGCCGCGTTCGCCGCGTTCCTGGGGGATGCGCGGATGGGCCGTTACGACCCGGGCGTGGCGGCCGACGTGGGCTGACGCCCCTCATAGCACGCGACACGAGAATCCCCCGGGCTGCCACCCGGGGGATTCTCTATGCAGCGCCTGTCTCAACGCTGGGCGGAAATCCGCCGCGTCTGTGACTGTACACGTACCGCGGATCATGCACCCGCGCGGAGAACCGAAGGCAATCGCCGGATCTCATTGCAAAAGCGCTTCACAACTCGTAATGTCTGCTTCACAGATCTATGAGTCACGAAGGCTGAGAAGCATGTTAAGATTTCCTATCGAAGCTACACCGCCGGAGGTGGTGACGGCTCCGGTAGCTCCGGATGCTGCGGGCCGGTGGAGGGGAGGGCCCGCCGCGAAAAATAATCCGGAGGCAGAGCGGGAGGCGGTGGTTACGCCGGTAGCCGCCTCGCCGGTTGCCGGGGCCGCCTCGCTCGTGGCGGGCGATTGCCTGGTCCGGCCGCTGTCCCTGGACGCCACCTGTGCCGGTGAGGGCCGGCGGGTCTTCAGCGAGACGGCATCCGGCCTCGGGCTGCCCGATGACGTGATCTACGACGGCATGACGATGGTCAGCGAACTGGCCGCCAACACGCGGTACGCCCAGGAGAACGTCCAGTTCGACGGCGCGGCGCGCCAGCCCGTCGCCGGTGCCCCCGAACTGTGGCTCTACCTGCGCCACGCCGCGGGCCGGTGGGAACTGGTCTGCAAGGCGTTCGATTCGCTGACCGGCTGGAAGTGCGGGTCGCCGCCCACCCCGGGCCCGGCCCAGCCCGGGGCCGTGGACGGCCGTGGCCTGCAGGTCGTCGCCGGGCTGTCCGGCGGGCGCTGGGGCCACCATCTGAGCCGTTCCCGGCTCGGCTGCTGGCGGGTCCCGGGCAAGGCCGTCTGGTTCGCCCAGCCGGTGCATCCCGGGTGCATCCCCGCCCGCCTGAGGCGCGCCCAGCCGCGTCCCTGCGAGGTGTCCCGGCGGCTGGAGCTGGTATTGGCCGCCCGCGGGCTCGGCAACAGCCTGCTGCGCGCGGGCGACGCGGGCACCGGCATCTCCGTGCTCTCGGTGCGGCGCGGGCTGACCGTGTGGTGCCTGCCCAACGCGATCTTGTGGCGGACCGGGGCCGGCGTCTATGAGCAGCGGGCGCTGACCGACGTGGAGGACACGGCCGAGCACATCGTGAGCCTGTGCGAGGAGCTGGACAGCGGCCAGGCCACCACGTGCGCCGGCCCGGCCCGGGTGCGCTAGCCAGCGCGCCGCCCATCTTGCCGCCGCCGGCGCCGCTGATCATTCCCATCTGAGGCCCGAAGCCTGGATAATAGATCTAATGATCGACACGGCTTGGGGATCGGCCGCACTCTCCGCAGCCGCCGGTGAGACGGCGGCGGGCCTCGGTGAGGTCTCATGCGGCCCCGGGCAGGAAAGGGGATGCAGGATGGCGGCGATGAAGCCGCGGACGGGTGATGGCCCGCTCGAGGTCACTAAGGAAGGCCGCGGCATCGTGATGCGCGTACCGCTCGAGGGCGGTGGCAGGCTTGTGGTCGAATTGTCGGCTGACGAAGCGGCTCAGCTCTCTGAAGCGCTCAAGTCCGCCACCGGCTGAACCTTGCCGATAGACACACAGCTGATCGCGATTGCCACCCAAGGCCCCCGGTCGCTGGCCGGCTACCTCGCCGGGCCGGGCAGCGGCGCCCAGGGCGCTACCGGCGCACCCTGGCCCATCGTGGTGCCGGTCCAGGGGGCCGGGTCAGCCGGAATCGATTCGTATCTGGGCGCGCCCGCGGCCGAGGTGATCGCCCGCAGCGAGGCGACCGGCCAGGCCGGCGACCTCTCCAGCGCGGTGATCGGCGCCGGCGGCGCCCCGGGCCCGTTCCTCTTCCTCGGGCTCGGTGACGGCTCCCCGGCCGCCATGCGCAAGGCGGGCGCGGCCGTCGGCCGCCGGGTGGCGCCCGGGCGGACGCTGATCACCTCCGCCCTGCTCGGCCAGCCCGCCGCGGCCGTCTACGCCTTCACCGTCGGCCTGCTGCTGGCCTCCTACCGGTTCTCGGAAACCCGGAGCGACGCGGCCCAGGAGCAGGCCCCCGGGGAAGTGCGGCTTCTTCTCGACGGGCCGGATGGGCACGAGGACGCCCTCACGGCGGCCAGGACCGTGGCCGGCGCGGTGGCGCTCGCCCGTGACCTCACGAACACGCCGTCCGCGCGCAAGACCCCGGCCTGGCTGGCGGACCAGGCGGCGGCGGTGGCCGCCGGGGCCGGGCTCACGGTCCGGGTGTGGGACGCCGGCGAGCTCGCCGCCCGGGGGTTCGGCGGCCTGATCGCGGTGGGGTCGGGGTCGGCCTCCCCGCCCCGCCTGATCGAGCTCGGCTACGCCCCCGCCGGGGCGCGGGAGCACATCGTGCTGATCGGCAAGGGCATCACGTTCGACAGCGGCGGGCTGTCGCTCAAGTCGGCCGACGGCATGAAGCTGATGAAGACCGACATGGCGGGCGGCGCGGCCGTCATCGCGGCCATGTCCGCGCTTGGCCCGCTCGGGGTCAGGTCCCGGGTCACCGGGCTGGTGGCCGCGGCGGAGAACATGCCGTCCGGGTCGGCGCTGCGGCCGGGTGACGTCATCACGCATTTCGGCGGCCGGACCGTGGAGGTGCTGAACACCGACGCGGAAGGCCGCCTGGTCCTGGCCGACGCGCTCGCCTACGCCGACGCCGTGCTCCAGCCCGACATCATGGTGGACATCGCCACGCTGACCGGATCGGCGCGGGTGGCCCTGGGGACGCAGCTGGCCGCCCTCTACGCCAGCGACGAGCGGCTGGCAGCCGGCCTGCTCGCCGCGGCCGGCGCCAGCGGGGACGCCCTGTGGCGGATGCCGCTGGTGGACGACTACGCCGACGCGCTCGACTCCCCGGTCGCCGACCTGGCCAACGTGCCACACGGGAGCCGCGCACGGGCCGGGTCCATCGACGCGGCCCTGTTCCTGCGCGAGTTCACCGGCAGACGGCCCTGGGCCCACCTGGACATCGCCGGCGCGGCCAGGTCGTCGTCCGACGAGGGCGAGAACACCAAGGGCGCGACGGGTTACGGCACCCGGCTGCTGCTCGCCTGGCTGGCGGCGGCCAGCAGGCCGCTGAATGATGGCGTCCGCTCTGTTCTCTAGCGTGCCTCCGGCACGACGCGGAGCGGGTCATCCGCGCCCGGATGGCCAGCCCCACGCCGCCAGCCGGGATGCGGGGACCCGCGAGCCGGGCGGCCATCATTCAGGGGTCTCCTAACCCCGCCTGACCCCCGCCAGCAGGCCGTCGCCGACCGGCAGCAGCAGCGGCACCAGGCGCTCGTCCTGGCGGACCAGCTCGGCCACCTCCCGGATGGCCGAGGTCTCCGGGTCAGTCTGGCCAGGATCGGCCACCCGGCCGCCCCACAGCGCGTTGTCGAACGCCACCACCCCGCCGGGGCGCAGCAGCCGCAGGGCGGCGGCCAGGTAGGCCGGGTACTCCTGCTTATCCGCGTCGCAGAACACCAGGTCATAGCCGCCGTCGGTGAGCCGGGGGAGCACATCGGTGGCCTTGCCGAGGATGAGCCGGAAGCGGTTGCTGGCGAAGCCGGCCTCCGTGTACGCCCGGCGGGCCAGCCGCTGATGCTCGGGTTCGACGTCGACGCTGGTCAGCACGCCGTCGTGGCGCATGCCGCGGAGCAGCCAGAGGCCGGACGTGCCGCAGCCGGTGCCGATCTCCACCACCGCCCTGGCGCCCAGGGCGGCGGCGATGAAGCGCAGGGTGGCGCCGCCCGCCGGGCTCACCGGGGAGGCGCCGCCCACCTGCGCGGCATTGCGGCGCGCCATGAGCAGGGGCTCATCCTCGGGGAGGAACCCCTCGACATAGGCCGCGGTCGCCTCGGTGCTCACGATGCCCGCCTCCGGTGGTCATGACCTTCCAGTGCGGAGCCTATCGTCACAAGGTGGTAACCCGGGAACCACCGGGGCCGGCCGGCGCGTTCAACCTGGAGCGGGCTCATGATGGTTGTACGCAGCCCAGTGCAGCAAACACAGTGCAGCAGCCACAGTGCGGCGAACACAGTGCAGCAACCACAGTGCAGCAACCACAGTGCAGAGGGAGCACGGACGTGGGCGATGCCGCGGCACCAGCCGAGAACGCGGCACCAGGTGCGGACGTGGCGCCCGAATGGACGCCCCCGAGCTGGGACGACCTGGTGCGCCAGCACTCGCCGCGGGTCTACCGGCTGGCCTACCGGCTGACCGGCAACCAGCACGACGCCGAGGACCTCACCCAGGAGGTCTTCGTGCGGGTGTTCCGCTCGCTCGCCAGCTACACCCCGGGCACCTTCGAGGGGTGGCTGCACCGGATAACCACCAACCTGTTCCTCGACATGGCCCGGCGCAGGCAGCGGATCCGGTTCGAGGGCCTGGGCGATCAGGCGGTGGGGCTGCTGCGCGACGACGAGCCCACGCCCGCCCAGGCGTTCGACGCCCGCCACCTCGACACCGACGTGCAGCAGGCGCTGGAGGCCCTGGCCCCCGAATACCGGGCGGCGGTCGTGCTGTGTGACATCGAGGGCCTGTCCTACGAGGAGATCGCCGGCACCCTCGGGGTCAAGCTGGGTACCGTGCGCAGCCGCATCCACCGGGGCCGGGCCCAGCTCCGGGCGGCGCTCGACCACCGCCGCCCCCGCCACCCGGGGCATCCCGCCGCGACGCTGGGCACCCGGTCATGAAACGGCACCTCGGCGAGCGGCTGTCCGCGCTGATCGATGGCGAGCTGAGCGATACGCAACGAGAGCGGGTGCTGGCTCACCTGGCCGGGTGCGAGGACTGCCGCCGGGAGGCGGCCGCGCTCCGGCTGCTCAAGCGGCGGATGCACACCCTGGGCGAGGCCGCGGCCGGCGACGCGCTGACCTGGCGGCTGCTGGCCCTGCGGCCGGCCGGGAGCCACGGACCGCCCGGGCGCCGGGCTCGCCCGCCTGGGGCGCGGCGCCGCCGCCGTCATGCCTGGTCACTGGCGGCGGCCGGGGTGGCCACCGCCGGGCTGGGCCTGACCGGGGCGGTCTTCCTGGCCGGCGGCGACCGGCCGCCGGCCGGCCCGAAGGTCGTCCCCGCGGTGGACGTCTTCATGGTGCAGCACGCGATCACCACCGGGCAGGTGCCGGCCCAGCCGCCCGTCGTGCCTTCGCCCAGTGCGCAAAAGGTCCCGTGAGCGGCTGATGGAGCTCCGATCCGCGCCGGCCGGGAGCATGTCGCCCGGCACCGACCCGGCCGCGCTGCGGGTCATCACCACCGCGGTGCTGGTCGGCCTGGTCGCCTCCGGCGTCGCGCTGGCGACCGGGCTGGGCCTGCTGGCCGGCGGGACCGGCCCACCGCGGCCGGTGGCGGGGCCGGCCCAGGCGGCCGGGCTCAAGCTGCTGCGCCAGGCCGCCGAGGCCTGCCGGTCCCTTCCCTACCAGGGGGTCGAGGTGGCCTGGTGGGGACGGGGGAGCCAGGCGGGCGGCGACACATCGGTGCTCCAGGTCTGGCACCAGCCGGGCGGCCAGGCGCTGACCCGGGACCCGGGGGCGCAGGTGACGGCCGGGGCCCCCGTTGCCTCGCTGCGGGGACGGGGCCAGCGCCACCAGCCGGTCTCGCCGCTCGGCTCCGGCGACCCGAGCCTGGACCAGGCCGGGGTGCTCGGCATGAGCACCCGGCTGGTGTCGCTGCTGGCCGCGAACTACGTGGTGAGCGCGGCCGGCCGCGGGCAGGTGGCCGGCCGGCCCGCCCGCATCGTCACCGTACGGCACCCCGGCGGGGGCGTGGCCGCCTGGTTCTGGCTGGACAGTGCCACGGGCCTGCCGTTGCGCAAGGAAATGTTTGACGCCGGTGCCCGCCTGATCAGCAGCGTCGCGTTCGCCGAGGTGAGCATCGGCCGGGACGCGGCGAGCGGCGAGCCGGTCCCCAGCGCGCGCGCCTGGCATACCACGCTCGCCCCGGGCCAGCTGGCGCGGCTGCGGGCGCGCGGGTGGCCGCTGCCGGGCCCGCTGCCCGGCGATCTCACGCTGATCGGGGCCAAGGAGAGCGCCACCGCGGCCGGCCCGGTGGTGGACCTCGACTACTCCGACGGGCTCTCGGTGGTCTCGATCTTCGTGCAGCGCGGTTACCTGCCGGCCCGGCTGAGGGGCTGGTCGCAGGTGGCGCTGGCCGGTCACACGGTGTACGCGAACGATCCCGACGATCTGTGCTTCGCCTGGTCCGCCCGGGGATTCGTGTACACGCTGATCGCCGCCGCCCCCCAGCAGACGGTGGGCAAGGTGGTGGTGGCGCTGCCGCACGACGACGACGCGGGCTGGCTGGCCCGGCTCAGGCACGGCCTGCACCGGCTCCTGGCCTGGGTCAGGCCGTGAATCGCCGGTCACGGGCTACAGTGGGAGAACCACGCCCCATAGGGGGCTGACCGCACTCAGGAGAAGCGTTGTTCGACCTGTCCCTCACCAAGCTCCTGGTGCTCGGGGTCATCGCGATAGTGATCTTCGGCCCGGAGCAGCTGCCCAGGATCGCCGCACAGGCAGGCCGGGCGCTCCGCGACCTCCGCCACCTGGCCGAGGGAGCCACCCGTGACCTGCGGGAGGGCCTCGGCCCGGAGTTCGCCGAGTTCGACGTCACCGACCTCCACCCCAAGAACTTCGTGCGCAAGCACCTGCTGGAAGGCTTCGACGGCAACGACTTCGCCGAGCAGCCCGACTTCCCGCCCGACGCCGGGGTGACGGCGGCGGCGCCGGACGGCCTCGCGCCGGGCGAGCGGCCGCCCTACGACGCCGAGGCGACCTGAGGGGTTACACCGGCGACAGGCCGAGACGCCGGCCCGCCAGCCCCCGGCTGCGGCTGGCCAGGCCGGCCGCGATCTCGGTGAGCTGCTGGGCCACGGCGGATTCGGGGTGACCGAGCACCAGCGGGACGCCCGTGTCCCCGCCCTCGCGCAGCGTCACGTCGATCGGCACCTTGCCCAGCAGCGGCACGGGGGCGCCGGTCACCCGGGTCAGCGCGGCGGCGACCGCCTCGCCGCCGCCGGACCCGAACACGTCGACCAGCTCGCCGCAGTGCGGGCAGGGCAGCCCGGACATGTTCTCGATGACCCCGGCGACGCGCTGATGGGTCTGCACGGCGATCGCGCCGGCCCGCTC
>Ga0335077_10009401_pt1 | contig 12133 bp, 11 predicted proteins | sample Lox_Sample_31_FD_207151 | JGI IMG/M metagenome (GOLD analysis project Ga0335077, IMG submission 207151) | Soil microbial communities from Loxahatchee National Wildlife Refuge, Florida, United States - Lox_Sample_3.1 | ecosystem: Environmental > Terrestrial > Soil > Wetlands | place: USA...
GGAGAACTGGGTAGCGCCGGGTTTCCTCGAGGGGGATCCCGATCTCGCGCCCATCCTGCAGCGCTGGACGGCAGCCACGCCCGCGGTGAAAGACCTTGCCTTTCATTCCATGGATGTCGAGCTCGAATTTGATGACTTCGAGCTGATCAGTCAGGGAGGGGAAGTGGTTCCCTTCAGCGACTTCAACGACGGAGCCTCTCGCAACGCACTCCACGGTATTTGGAGCTACGACTGGAACTCCGGGCCTGGCACTGTATTCGAACTGGCCGCACCCGGCTACGGCGGCAGCGGATACGCCGCCCGCATCCGAGGACCGATCGCTGCCAATGATGGCCCGTGGCTTCGCTCCACCTTCAGTGCCGACGGTACCCCCGCCGACCTGCGTTCCTACTCAGGTATTCGCTTCCGCTACCGCGGCAGGGGCCAGTTTGCCCTGCGCACATTGCAGCCCACCATCTACGACTGGGATGACTACTCCAGCCAACCCCTCCCCGCAGCAGCCGAATGGCAAACCGCCACCATCCTCTTCAAAGATCTGAAACAGGCAGGATGGGGCATCCCGGAAGATTTCACTCCGCAATCCCTCACTGGTTTCGCCCTCGAGATCCAGCAGCCGGACGGATTCATGATTCCGCCCTCGGGGTTGTTTGACGGCATGATCGCGCCACTCATCCCCTTTTCCATACGCGGCGCAGTCTGGTACCAGGGCGAGAGCAATGCTCCCCACGCCTATCAATACCGCAAACTGCTTCCCGCGCTCATTCGGGGCTGGCGCCAATCCTGGGGAGAAGGCGATTTCCCGTTTCTCGTGGTGCAGCTTCCCAACCACGGCGCGCGCCCGCCCCAGCCCGGCGAAAGCTGGTGGGCGGAAATGCGTGAATCGCAATTGCTGGCGCTTCGCCTTTCCAACGCCGGCCTCGCCGTGACCATCGACGTCGGCGAGGCCAATAACGTGCATCCCCACAAGAAGGCCGAAGTCGCCCAGCGCCTGGCCCTGTGGGCCCTGGGGACCACCTATCACAAAGACCTGGTTTACTCCGGCCCCCTTTATGATTCGCAGAAAATTGAAGGCAACCGCATCCGCATCCGCTTCAAGCACACGGGCAGCGGGCTCGCAGCACACGGCGAAGCGCTGCGCGGATTTGCCATCGCCGGCGCTGACAAGGTCTATCACTGGGCGGACGCCACCATCGAAGGCGACAGCGTAGTTGTGTCCAGTCCGGCGGTTCCCGCGCCCCTGGCCGTGCGCTACGCCTGGGCCGACGATCCTGATTGCAACCTCTACAACAGAGAAGGCCTGCCTGCTTCGCCATTTCGTACCGACGACTGGCCCCTCAGCACCGCGGGCGCCAACTAGAATCGCACCCACCTCGCCGAAAACTGAGAACTGAAATAAGAATCAGTTCACCCGCGCAAGAGCGGGCAAGGAACGAAGGCCGGGCGCAAGCCCAACCAGCCCGGTGCCGCGCCCCAGCGTGAATCCAACGGCCCGTCTGTGGCATCATGTAACATCAGGTATGGCAAAAATTCACATTCCCACACCTCTGCGGCAATACGCCGGCAAGCAGGCGACGGTCGAGGTGAACGCGGCAACCATCGGCGAAGCGCTCTCCGGCCTGGTCACCAGTCATCCCGACCTGCGCCGTCACCTTTACACCGATGACGGCAAGCTGCGCGCCTTCGTCAACGTCTATTTGAACGATGAAGACGTCCGCTATCTGCAGAAAGATGCCACCGCGGTGAAAGATGCCGACAGTATCTCGATCGTGCCCTCGATCGCAGGTGGAGCGTAGCGGCTGTGCGGTGCGCAGGTTCTCTTCGCGAAGGGAACCACGGAAGCAGTCTTATAAAGAAATGAACTCTCTCGGGAAATCCCGCTGTTGTCGCACCTGCCGCTGTCGTCCGTAGCCGTTTGCCAAACGGACACTCAGAGACTGAAAATCAGAAAACGAGGTTGATATGGCCACCATTACCGAAGCCAAGCCCGAAGCCGCGACGCTGAGTAACGACGAAATCCTGCGCTACTCGCGCCATCTCATCATGCCCGAGGTCGGGCTGGAGGGTCAGCAGAAGCTGAAGGCGGCGCGTGTGCTGTGCATCGGCGCAGGCGGTCTCGGCTCGCCCCTGGCGCTCTATCTGGGCGCGGCCGGCATTGGCACCATGGGCATCGTGGATTTCGACGTGGTGGACTACACCAACCTGCAACGCCAGATCATCCACTCTACCGCCGACGTGGGCCGCAAAAAGCTGGACTCCGCCGCCGAAAAGCTCAAGGCCATCAACCCCTATCTGAACATTCGCAAGTTCGACACGCGCCTGAGCAGCGAAAATGCTCTGGAACTCTTCCGCGACTTCGACATCATCGCCGACGGCACCGACAATTTCCCTACCCGCTACCTAGTGAATGACGCCTGCGTGCTCACCGGCAAGCCCAATGTGTATGGCTCCATCTTCCGCTTCGAGGGCCAGGTGAGCGTCTTCGCCACCGAGGATGGGCCGTGCTACCGATGCCTCTACCCCGAACCGCCACCGCCCGGCCTGGTCCCCTCCTGCGCCGAAGGCGGAGTGCTGGGGATTCTGCCTGGCCTCGTGGGCGTGATGCAGGCCACGGAAGTCATCAAGCTGATCCTGGGCAAAGGCGACCCCCTTATCGGCCGCCTGCTGCTGGTCGACGCGCTGGGCATGAAGTTCCGCGAACTCAAGCTGCGCAAGAACCCCGATTGCCCAGCCTGCGGCGCCCACCCCACCATCAAGCAGTTGATTGACTACAATGAATTCTGCGGAATTCGCGGCGAGGAGAAACCGGTGGAAGCGACAGTTCCGGAAATCCAGGTAGAAGAACTTAAACGCAAGCTCGACCAAGGCGAGGACGTTTTCATCCTCGACGTGCGCGAGCCCCACGAATACCAGATCGCCAACCTCGGCGGATATCTCATTCCGCTCGGCGATCTGCCCAATCGCGTCAATGAGCTTGACACCAGCCGCGAAATCGTCGCCCACTGCAAAATGGGCGGACGCAGCGCCAAGGCAGTCGCCTTCCTGAAGCAGGCAGGCTTCACCAAGGTCCACAACTTGGCCGGCGGCATTACCGCCTGGGCCGACAGGATCGACCCCAAGATGCCGAAGTACTGAGGTTGGTCGTTGGTCTTTCGTCGTTAGCTGTACGGCTGCATCCTTCCGCCTCCAGCCAAGACAGCCGAGAGTGGCCGGGGGCCAACTCGCAACTGATCATTAGCCACTGACCACTCGCCACTAGCCACCCGCGGGGAGCTCGCGCAGCTCCCCGCCTCGGCGCGCGGCTTGGCACGATCTACTTTCCGCTGTCCGTCGTCCGCGCAACGCTCTGATCGGTCACTTCCAGCGCATATTTCTTGCCGGAAAAGCGGATCTGGTTCAGGGTCAGGCTGCCATCGTCGCCCTTGTGGACTACCGCCGCGTTCAGGTTGGAGACTTTCTGCATCTCCACCAGTTTGGCCGGCACCGTGGCTACGACTGTCTTGCCCTGCATGATGCTGGCTTCTACGTTAGGCCCGGTGCCTTCCCACTTCACTTTGTACTCTCCCGGCGGCAACTGCGTGCCGTTGACGTTGACCGTAGTCGCCAATTGCAGGTCCCCTTTGGTGGTAGCGAAAGCGCTCGCCGCCAGCATCATGGCCAGTCCCAGTGACAGCACTTTGAATACGCTCGACTTTTTCACGCGACTCCATTCTTTCCCGAATGCGTCGGGAACCGTCAGGGCGGCCCGCGCTTGACCTGCCGCGGAAGAGCTTGCATTTCTCCGCGAAAGCCCTACAATGCGTCGGGGTCATGCAGAAGGAGCCACGCCCTCAACGGTACGGCGCCTTTTGCTTCCGGGGATTGCTCCACCTGGCCGCCAAACCGAGTGTGGAACAGTCCCTGAACCCCTGAATGGTCTTCAGAAAGATGATGGTCACAAAGACCGGGAAGAACTCACCTCCCCACACCCGGCCTTCTTTCACTCAATACGTCATCTCGAACCGGAAAGTTTCGTTTGCATCCTCGACCCGCATCGCTACCTTGGACGATTCGCTGTAGCCGCGGTTAGCAGCGGAAACAGTGCATTCCCGCGGAACAGGGACGAACTGTTCTGTTAAACCGATCGAGTGGACTTTGCCAGGGACGGAACGCAGGAGATTGTTGCAGCGGCGTGGACCTCTCGGGTCTCTGCGCTCGGTGGTGAAAATTTCAAGCGCGAAGATCGCGAAGCAAGCAAGACAAACACCACAGAAGCCAGATCACAAAATGTCTACCCAGTCAGAGACTCTGAGCGCATCGCGCACCACAATTCTTTCATCATTGGAGAGTTCTAATCTGACGGGCTGCCAAAAACTCGACTCAGCACTCAATTATGGGTGGCGCAGCGATTCATCGCTGCGATAAGCGGAGCGCTTCAACGTCGGTGTTATCCGCTGTGCTGAAGCCGGCCCGCAGAATCGTTCTTCGGCAGCCTGCTGATCTCAAGAGATTTACCTTCGCGGCTGCGCGGCTACTCAATCCGTAGCACTACTTTTCCAAAGTTGCCACGGTCCAACAGCAGGCGATATGCTTCCTCCGCTTGTTCCATCGGAAAAACATGTCCCACCACGGGCCGCAGGTGACCCTGCGCGGTCCAGGCGGAAAGCTGTTTCCAGGCTTGCGTCATCAGGTCTGATTTCCGTGAGAGATAAGTCAGCCACAATCCGTGCACGCTCGCGCCCTTGGCATAGAGGATGCGCGGATCGAGATCGCCGCGCTTTCCCGTCGCGGCTCCATAAACAATCACGCGCCCAAAATCCCGCAGGCAGCGGACACTTTTGGCAGTGTGTTCGCCGCCCAGCATCTCGAACACGACATCCACGCCTTCATTTTCCGTCAGTTGCCTGATGGCATCCTCGTAGTCGTGTTCCTTGTAGTCGATGCCGTGGTGCAGGCCGAGTGCTTTTACCCGCGCAAGCTTCTCCTCGGAGGAAGAAGTGCCATACATCTCCACATCCAGAAGTTTTCCAATCTGCACCGCGGCCGTGCCCACGCCGCCGGCCACGGCGTGGATCAGCACCCGCGGCCGGTTTCCATCCGCAGGCGCCTCCAGCAGGCCGGCTTTCCAGTAGGCGAGATAGGCGGTGAAGTAATTCACGGGAAAGGCCGCACCTTCTTCCACGCTCCAGGACTCAGGCACGGGCCAGAGCACCTCAGTGCGGGCTGCCACCCGCTCGGCGAAGGCCCCCCATTGTGCGTATCCCATCACACGTTTTCCCGCCAGTTCGCCGCAGAACTCGCGCCCCGCCACCAGCGGTGGCGGAGGCGTGCCAGGGTACTTCCCCTCCGCGCTCATGATGTCGGCAAAGTTGATCCCTCCCGCCTTCACCTGGACAATCTGCTCCTTCGCTTCAGGCACCGGCTCAGGTGCTTGCCGCAACTGCAGCACGCCCGGTCCGCCATATCGCTCAATCACCAGCGCTTTCATGCATCGCAGTGTACCAGTTTGGTTTTGGTGGACTTGGTTGCCTGACTTTCATTTCCGTCGCTCGCCCGCAGGGCGTATCCCCAGACACAGCCATAACCTTTCGGCAGGTATATACTTCCCGTGTATTTTGATTCTCCTTGCCCGTTTGACCGGGGCAAGGTGCGGAGCGCTGTTTCATTCAAATTTTTATGGCTCCGTGTTAATGCTTCGCTGGCCTCTGAGATGCGCCCATGTGGCCAGTGCGGGAGCGGGCTGGCCGTTTCCGGTTCGGGTCCCGGGGGAGGTCGTTTTGTGGACTTATTTCTGGTTCGTGCCCTGTTCGTCATCGTCGTTGCAATTACCTGTTTCCTGATTCAGCCCTTTGGTCTGCAAGCTGCAAAAGACGCCGGGGTCGGTGCGCTGATCGGCGTTGCCATCGTGTTGTTCGAGTGGAAGCTGCGCCTCATGAGCCTGAAGCGGCTGATCGGCGCCGCCATCGGCAGCGTGCTCGGCATCGCCGGCGCTTACCTTTTCGCTCTGGTCATCCGCAACAGTCTGCCCAATGGGCAGACCCAGAGCTTCCTGCAGATTCTGGTCATGCTGCTCATGGCTTACGTGGGCCTGATCGTGGGCGCCAATAAAGGCGACCTGCTCAATCTTGCGGCCCTCGGGGGCCTTTTCGGTGGTGAGAAGCAAGGCAAGAAAAGCTACAAGATCCTCGACACCAGCGTCATTATCGACGGCCGCATCGCCGATATTGCCGAAACCGGCTTTCTCGACGGCATTGTCGTTGCCCCGCAATTCGTTCTGCGCGAGCTGCAACTGGTCGCCGACTCCGCCGATTCCCTCAAACGCAATCGCGGCCGCCGCGGTCTCGATGTACTGCAACGTCTGCAGAAGGCGGCTTCAGTACAGGTGCAGATCGTGGAGGATGATTTCCCCAGTGTCCGCGAAGTGGACCTGAAGCTGATCGAGCTGGCCAAGCTCTACGAAGGCAAAATCATCACCAATGACTTCAACCTGAACAAGGTGGCCCAGCTCCAGGGAGTCGAGGTGCTTAACATCAACGAGCTGGCCAACGCGCTCAAGCCCATCGTGCTGCCGGGCGAGGGCATGAAAGTGTTCATCCTGAAAGAAGGCAAAGAGTACAACCAGGGGGTGGCCTATCTGGACGACGGCACCATGGTGGTGGTGGACAACGCCCGCAAGATGATCGGCAAGACCATCGACGTCTCAGTGACGTCAGTATTGCAGACCACTGCCGGAAAGATGATCTTCGGCCGCTGGGATGAGCGTGCCGCGCAACGCGCCGCTGCGCCCGCATCGCAGGTTGCCGCCGCCGTTCCGAACGGTGAATCGAAAAAGCCGCAGGCCATCATGGCTGATCGGCCGGGAGAATAGGCTCGCAAGGGATACAACAGAAGCCGCTGATGTGCTGTCCGGCAAGTTGCAACGAACGATCTGCAGTTAACTGCGGGCGGAAATCCAGATTTTTCACGCGCACAGAAGACCGATCGTGGTGACAACCCGATGAGATTTTGCCGTCGGCCAAGCGCTCTCACTGCTCGGCGGTCAGAAAACCAATCTGCGTGAAGCGGATCGTATCCCCGTCGCGCATCCCTCTCACTTCTACTCTCTGGCCGGCGAATCCGCTCAGGTCCGCGATGTTTCCTTCCAGAAGATAGGTCTTCTCGCCATCCACCATCACGTACTTCGCGCCTTTCTTGACGCAGGCGCGGGTACATTCCGCGGAACTCAGATTGGAATGTCGGTTGTGGCGTGCGCCGCAGAATGAATCGGCGATGATACCGGAGTAAGTCTGGCCCGAACCCTCGGAGTTCTCAACCCCTTTCGGCGAGTTCCCCGACGATTCGTCGCCTGCGAAGGTCAAAGTAGCGCTGGCCAGGACCATGGCAAGGGCCACCGCCACCGCCAAAGTGGAAGTGAAACAAAATGCGATCAGCCCCACCCAGGAACGACCGCGAGCATTCATAGTGCCTCCCCAAGTCCCCGACCAGAGCTGCCACCCTTAGCGGGTTTTAGGGCAACTTTCTTGCCAAACCCATCGCCCGGCCGCGCGCCGCAAGTTACTCTTAAGGCACAGCTTGGCGCGTATCCCTGGGAACGTAGCCTGGGCGGCGCCTCATTACCTCGCAAGAAGTTCATTGCAGCGAGCAAAAGGGCGCTGGGTAACTGGATGCATGCGGAGGTGGTGGCGCACTGTATCCCCAGGCGCCGGGCAAGCTGATTCACGGTGTGCCGAATCGGTGTGTTGTGAGGCAGGTGAACTTATGGCACGTGTTACCGGCAGCGGCGGATTTTTCTTCACATCGGATGATCCGCAAAAGATATATGAGTAGTACGAAAACATCTGGGGATTCAGCGCATGGAAGATGGCTCGAGCGGCCTTGGCCCCTTCGCCTGGATCATAGACCCGGAAGGCAACCGCATCGAGTTGTGGGAGCCGCCGGAGCCTGCAAAGTAGCGGTCGACAATCCAGGTGGCTGTACATTCTTCTTCGGATTTGAACTCCCCCTTCCGCCGCCTTATACTTACAGCCCGCTATGAACGTGTTTGTGATTGTTCCCGCCGCCGGGTTGGGCACCCGCATGGCTTCATCACCGGCGGCGAAGGGAAAAAAGGACGGGCCCTCAAAGCAGTTCACTGAGCTGGGAGGCACGCCCATCCTCTTGCACACGCTGCGGCAATTTGCCGCGGTCGCGGAAGTTTCGGAAATCTGCGTGGCGCTGCGCCCCGGCGAGATGGCAGGGGTTCGCGCGCGCCTCGACCAAGAGGGGCGCGACATCCTGCAGAAGAAAGTCCAATTGGTGGAAGGCGGGGAACACCGCCAACAGTCGGTGGCCAATGCGCTGGCCGCGATCCATGCAGCCGATGACGACATCGTTCTGGTGCATGATGCGGTCCGCCCGTTCGTGACCCACGAAATCATCGAAGAGGTGATTCGCGCGGCGGAGAAGTATGGCGCCGCCATCGCCGGCACGCCCGCAGTCGATACGGTCAAGCAGGTGGAGCGTACCTCCGAGGGGGCGCTTATCAAGACCACCATCCCGCGCGAGCGCGTAGTCATGGCGCAAACGCCGCAGGGATTTCGCTACGCGCTGCTGAAGAAGGCCTTCGACGAAGCCGCCGCCGATGGCTTCATGGGCACGGACGAGGCATCGCTGGTGGAGCGTTCGCGGCATCCCGTGGCGGTCGTGATGGGCTCGGCGAAAAATATCAAGATCACGACGCCGGGGGACCTGGAGCTGGCGGAATTCTATCTGCGGAAGTAGCTCGTGACAAAGTGCGAACCCATGTAGGCGCGCGCCTCCTCGCGCCTGCCTACACTTCCTGACATCAGGCAGGTACAAAAACTTGAAAATCGGCTATGGATGGGATTCGCACGAGTTCAAGCGTGGCATCCCGCTGAAAATCGGCGGGATCACGCTGCAGCATTCGAAGGGACTCGGAGGGCACTCCGACGGCGACGTACTGCTGCACGCCTTGACTGACGCACTCCTCGGTGCCGTCGCCGCTCCTGACATCGGATCGCTCTTTCCTCCATCGGATCCTCAATGGAAAGGTGCGGACTCGGTGGTCTTCCTGCGCGAAGCGCTGAAGCGGGTGCACTCCGCCGGGTACTCTGTGGCCAATGTGGATTCCACCCTGATTCTCGCCGCCCCCAGAATCGGCCCGCACGCTGCGGCCATGCGCGAGCACGTGGCGGAACTGCTGGGAATTTCACCTGATTGCGTAGGGATCAAAGCCAAAACCCCGGAAGGCATGGGAACTGACAACGCTGCCATCGCTCACGCGGTCGTGCTCCTGAAACCAAAAGTGGCCAAGCGGCGCAGGTCCCGCTCGGGCGTATCGACATAGGCCGAAGACGGCAAGTCGTGAGCGCTCAAACCTCCCACGGCAGGGCGTTTCTATAGCTTATAGATAATATCTGCGTAGAACGCGATTACAAGCCCCCAAATATACGAGATGCCCAACAAGGTTGCCCGATGCTCGCTCGCTCGTGTACGGGCCACAGAGCGCAATTACGAGGCATTCTACGCGAGGTTCGGAACTGTGATTTACGCCTTAAACCGGTTGCACGAACTTTCAACAACTTAGCTTTCAGTGATTCATTTTGAGATGCCGCTGCCCCTAAAATTCCCAATTACGGAATTACCCGATTGCCAGATCAATCTCCCGTGGTTTCCACGGCGGGCATTTCCTCAGCCGCAGTCTTCGCCTTCACTTTGGCGCTAGTCACGAGGATCACGGATGCGACCACAATCGCGCTGCCCAGCAGGATGTAACGGTCCACAGGTTCGTGCGCAATCAGCCAGCCCAGAAAGACCGCGACTACGGGATTGACGTAGGCATAAGTCGAGACTTTGGAAATGGGAGCGTTGCCGAGAATCCAGATATAGGCGGTGTAGCCGATGAGCGATCCGCAGACCACAAGGTAGGCGATCGCGCCCAGGCCGCGAGCCGTCCACGTGACATGGCGGTAGTCGCGCAATGCAAGGGAGGCGAGCAGGTTGGCTAGGCCGGCGAAGATCATCTGCCAACTCGTGCCGGCAACTGGATCCACCTCCGGCGACTTCCAGATTTTCGCCAGCACCGAGCCCAGCGCCCAGGTGAAGGCGCCAAACAACAGACTCAGCGATGCCCAGAGCTGCACTCGCTGCAGGCTGCCAGTGGCGCGGAGTTGGGGCCACAGCAGCACCACCAGGCCGGCTACTCCCAGCAACAGTCCCGCCAGGCCGCGCGACGAAACGTGGTGATCGCCCAGCAGAATGGAATCGAGGATAAGAAAAAACAGCGGCGTGGAAGCAATGATCAGCGCAGCCAGGCCGGAGGACACGTGAGTCTCAGCGTAAGAGAGGGTGAGGTTGCCGCACATCAGCAACAGAATTCCGACTGCCGCCATCTGGGCCAGCTGCCGCGGAGAATAGAGAATCCTGCGGCCTCGCAACCCGCAATACGACAGCATGAGGAAGCCGGCGATCAGGAAACGCGTGCCGCACATCAGCGCCGGAGGAATGCGCTCCACGGCGATGCGGATCGCGAGATAGGTCGAACCCCAAAAGAAATACACCAGCCCGAAGGCAAGGAAGAGGCGAAAGCGATCCGGATGAGGGGAGCTGGTCATGAGCGGAGAACTACCCGATCATATTAGAGCGAACAAAAGGCGTTGGCGATTCATTCACAGCGGGAGTGATTCTTTTGGGGCTCCCGGGCAGCTATTACCGCTGTACAAAGCAGGGCCTTTGCCCGCCAGCACTCGGCCCGTGTACTGTGCTATAACTCTCGCCCATGCCGACTCGCCAGGGCGCGATCCGCCTGTTTCGCTTCTCCGGGATTGAGGTGTATCTGCACTGGTCCTGGTTTCTTTTCGCACTATTTGAAATCAATCGGCGCGGCCTGGGGCGCTATTCCTCAGTGACGTGGAACGCGCTGGAGTACCTGGGCCTGTTTCTCATTGTGATGGTCCATGAGTTTGGGCACTCGCTGGCGTGCCGGCAGGTTGGAGGAATTGCCGATCAGATTGTGCTGTGGCCCCTGGGCGGGGTGGCGTATGTAAACCCGCCGCCGAGACCGGGGGCGACGCTCTGGAGCATTGCGGCCGGGCCGCTGGTGAACGTGGTTCTCCTGCCGATTCTGTTCATTCTGCTTGCAACCAGCCGCTCGCTGGGGTGGGCGCTCTCCATGCCCAATCTGTACGGGTGGCTGCGCGCGCTCCTGATCATCGACGTTGGCCTGCTGATTTTCAACATGCTGCCCATTTACCCGCTGGACGGGGGCCAGATCCTGCGTTCCCTCCTGTGGTTCGTGCTGGGCCGGGCCCGCAGCCTGATGGCGGCCACGATCATCGGATTTGTAGGAGTTGCCGGGTTCATCATGCTGGCGGTGTACGTGCGATCGATATGGTTCGGAATCATGGCGGTCTTCATCCTGATGAACTGCTGGGGTGGATTGCGCCATGCCCAGGAGCTGTCACGCTTCGCCAAATCGCCACGCCGCGACGGGTTCCTCTGCCCGACATGCGGGACCGCGCCTCCGATTGGCGACTTCTGGAAGTGCGGGCGATGTGGCCAGGCACTCGACATCTTCCAGACGCAGGCGGTTTGTCCGCACTGCGGGGCGCGGTTTGGCGCAACCCGGTGCCTGGATTGCGGCAGACTGCATGCCATGGGCGAGTGGGTCGCTCCGGCCGGCGCCCTAATCCCGTGACCGAGCCCGTGGCTTTGACATGTACGGTGGTATGCCGTACATGATTGGAGAGGGATATTAGCCCGGCGAGGGTGACGGAACGAGAGTCAAAGAAGGAGCGTCTGGAGGCCCGGCTCACCCCGGAGCAGAAAAAGCACATCGAACACGCTGCCCGGATCAAAGGCACATCGGTCCGACTTCGTTATTCTGAATTTTGAGCGCGGATGATGCCGCGGTGCGGACTATTCGTGAGCAGGAAGTCTTGACCGCCTACGGTTCGGGCAGCAGCCGGTTCAGCGACTGGCTGGTGGTGTCTTTCTCTGCTGAGGAGCAGGGCAGGGGTTGGCTGCGCAGGTCTATGACGAATTCCACGGTGTGATTGCTCAGGTCGAGGGTGCGGCAGACTACGTCCCGGTCGCCCGCGGGCGGCAACAGGGAGGCGTGCTGGCGCACGAAATCTTCGACCGTGCCTGAGGCGTAGAC
>Ga0335077_10009404_pt1 | contig 12131 bp, 10 predicted proteins | sample Lox_Sample_31_FD_207151 | JGI IMG/M metagenome (GOLD analysis project Ga0335077, IMG submission 207151) | Soil microbial communities from Loxahatchee National Wildlife Refuge, Florida, United States - Lox_Sample_3.1 | ecosystem: Environmental > Terrestrial > Soil > Wetlands | place: USA...
GCCTTCGCCGACCGCGACGCCCCGGTTATCCCAGCCGCAGCACACCGTGTTGATCGCCTGGTCGATGCCGGAGAGATGCTGCCAGATCAGCGAGCCGGTTCGCGCATCGAGTGCAAAGACATCGTCATTACCGCTGGCGATATACATGACGCCGTCTTTGACGATCGGCGTGCCTTCCATCGAATATTTTTGGCCGAGACCGGAGCCGAGGTGAACAACCCAGGCGGCCTTGAGGTCTTTGACGTTGTCGCGATTGATCTGAGACAACGCTGAGTAGCGCGTATTGCGCCAATCGCCACCGATGGTGAGCCACTCCTTGCCGGCGGGCTCTCGAAGATCGACTTGGGCCACGGCAAGCGAAGGAACAAGGGCGAGTGCAAGACCCGCAAGCAACCGGCCGGCGTGAAGCATCGCTTGCCTCCCTGAATGTGCCCACCGTTTTGCCCAACGGCTGTGCGAAGCTTGTGCGGTAAAACTGGCACAGCTCCGCGCCGCGGAAAAGCATGTTGGTAAAAGTCCACGGCGCGGGTAACATGTGGCAAAGCCATCGCCGCCGGCAATCTTCGCAGCCGGCAACAAGGTGCGAATGGCAACCCTGGGGAGGAAACGTCATGCTGCGATCCATGCTGATTGCTGCGGCGTTGAGCACGGCACTGCCGTTCTCCGCGTTCGCGCAAACCTCGGACGATCTCAAGAACGACGAGAAGACGCCGGACAACGTTTTGGTTTACGGCATGGGCTATTCCGGAAATCGGTACAGCCCGCTCACGCAAATCACCAAGGAGAACGCCAGCAAGCTGGTGCCGGTCTGGTCCTATTCGATGGCGGACCTGCAGGGCGGCGAAGGCTTTCCGCTCGTCAATGATGGCGTCATCTATGCGACCACGCATGATGAGACCGTGGCCGTCGATGCAATGACCGGAAAGCAGATCTGGCGGGTGAAGCACGAATATCCGCCGGAGACGCTGCGGGTGGTCTGCTGCGGCATCGTCAATCGCGGCGCCGCCATTTACGACGGCATGATCATTCGCGAGTTGATGGATGACCGCGTCATCGCGCTCGATGCCAAGACTGGCAAGCAGATCTGGGAAGCGAAATCGCCGGATCCGGCCACGCCCGCCAACGGCTACGCCATGACCGGTGCGCCGCTGGTCGTCAAAGGCAAGGTCCTTGTCGGTGTCGCCGGAGCGGAATTCAGCAACCGCGGCTTCATTGAAGCCTACGACGCCAAGACCGGCAAACATTTGTGGCGCACTTATACGATTCCTGCCAAGGGCGAGCCCGGCTCTGAAACTTGGCCCGGCGATTCCGCGCTGACTGGCGGCGGCAGTTCGTGGGTGACCGGCACCTACGATCCCGAGCTCGATCTGGTTTACTGGGGCGTCGGCAATCCGGCGCCGTGGAATCCGCGTGCGCGCAAGGGCGACAATCTTTACACCAATTCGGTGTGGGCCATTCGTCCGGATACCGGCGAGCGGGTCTGGTATTACCAGGCGACGCCGAACGATCCATTCGACTATGACGCGGTGCAGACTCCGATCAATGCCACGATCAGCGTCAACGGCTCGCCGCGCAAGGTCGTGATGCAAGCCAATCGCAACGGCTTCCTCTACGTCCTCGACGCCAAGGACGGCAAGCTCCTCGCCGCCAACAAGTTCGGCAAGGTCAATTGGGCGAGCAGCGTCGATCTCGAAACCGGTCGTCCGGTTGTCACCGACGTGTTCAAGGGCGCGCTCGCCGGCGATCTGGTCACGGTATGGCCGTCGGTCTCGGGCGTGACGAATTGGCAGCATTTTTCGTTCAGCCCGAAGACCGGGATGCTCTACATCAACACGCTCGATGTCGGCATGACCTATCAGGCGCCGGAGCCGCCGCAACTTGCGCCGGGCAAGCCGTCCGGCGTGCCGACGGTCAAGCGCACGACCGTCACCGATGATCCGAATGTGCGCGGCTATCTCAAGGCCGTCGATCCGATGACCGGCAAATCCAAATGGGAAATGCCGTACCGAAGCCCGAACTACTCGTCGACCATGGTGACGGCCACGAATGTGCTGTTCACCGGCGTAATGACGGGTGAATTCCAGGCGCTCGATGCCGATACCGGCAAGGTGCTGTGGAGCTTCCAGACTCCCTCCGGCATCATCGGCCAGCCAGTCACCTGGTCGAAGAACGGTAAGCAATATGTCACCGTGCTCAGCGGCCTCGGGGGCGTCTACGCGCAACGCGCCGGCGATCCAAATCTGGAAAACTTGCCGACGGGCGTGACGCTGTGGACCTTCGCGCTATTCGACAAATGAAGCACCGCATCCATGCAATCGGTACGAGAGGCCGCCACTGGCGGCCTCTCTCTTCTGTAGCAGTCGCGACCGCGGTGCTGCTCTCATCGATGCCGATGTCGTGGGCGCAGGACCAAGGCGATCAAGCCAAGATTGCTGCTGGCGAAAACGTCTACAATACCAATTGCGCGATCTGCCACGGCGACAACCTGGTCAATACTGGACAGACATTCGACTTACGTCGGCTCAAAGCCGATGAACGCCCGCGTTTCGATAATTCGGTCCGCAACGGCAAGAACCAAATGCCACCCTGGAAGGGCGTGCTGAGCGATACCGAGATCGATCAGCTCTGGCACTTCATCCGCGCCCACGCCCACGAGAAGTAGCCCGGCGCTCTTCTTGCGATATCAGGACGCGGCGGCCGCATGAGCGCTTGCTCCCGCAACGTTGCGCAGCGCAGGCATGACCTCGCGGGCAAACAGGTCGATCGAGTGTAGGCATTCATCGCGTGTGAGATCGCCGAACGCGAACTGCCCGACGAAATAATTGCAGCCAGTCTCCGCAAGTTGCATTTTGAGGAGCCGTGTCACCGTCCGCGGTGAACCGGCAACTCCCTGGCCGCCCGCAGTCAGCGCGTCCCAATCCGGCGGCCGCGGATGGCGTTGGCTGCGCCCGCGCAGACGAAACAGATGCGTGAAGGCGCGATGCCAGGCCGGATATGCGCGGCGCGCCCGCGAAATCGCCTCATCATCGGTATCGGCAACGACGATGAAGCGGCCGAGCCCAAGTTTCGGCATGGCGGCGTCGGGATGCGGCGGCCGCCAGGTCGCACGGTAGCGTTCGATGGAAAGGCGCGTGTCGCCCGGCCCGTCGAGGCTGACGATATGCAGATTGCGCTTGGCGGCGCGCTCGGCGCTTTCCGGAGCATGCACGCCATACCAGATTGGCGGGTAGGGCCGCTGCAGCGGCTGCAATTCCATCGGCACGTCGGTGAACGAGAAATGCTTGCCTTGGAAATTGATCACGGGATTGGTCAGCCCCTGCACGATCAATTCGAGCGCTTCGGCATAGATCTCCTGCGCCGCATCGGGGTTCTCGCCATAGAGTGCCAGTTCCACGGGCGATGATCCGCGGCCGAAGCCGATTTCAAGGCGGCCGCCGCTCATGTGGTCGAGCATGCAGATCTCTTCGATCAGTCGCAGCGGATGATGCAATGGCACCGCGTATACCAGCGGACCGAACCGCAGGCGCCGCGTGCGTTGTGCCAACGCGGCGAGAAATACATTGGGCGACGGCGCCATGCCGAGCGGCGTCGAATGATGTTCGGCAAGATGGTAGGCGTAAAATCCGGCGCGATCGTAGGCCTCGGCGATCTTGAGGCGGTCCTCGTAGTAATCCGACAGCGCGTCGCCGGTGCGATCGAGATGGTCAAAAACGCCGAAATCCATGGCGGCAGTGTAGACCCGATTGAGCGCAAACGAAATCCGGGCTAGCGTTGCGCACCATGCCGGATGCAACGCTTAGTCCCGCAACTGCGCGGCCCTCCGCAGGGCTGTCGGTGCGGCCATTGTCGCCCGCGCTCGGCGCCGAAATTCTCGGCGTCGATTTATGCGAACCGCTGAGCGATCAGATTTTCGCCGGCATCCTCGACGCTTGGCACAGAAGCCTGGTGATCCTGTTTCGCGATCAGAATATCTCGGAAGAAGACGAGGTGAACTTTGCGGCGCGGTTCGGGCCGCCGGCGCTGGTGCAAAACAAGCAGTTCCTGCGCTCGCATCCGGGCGTGATGCTGATCTCCAATATCCGCGAGGATGGCAAGCCGATCGGAGCATTGCCTGATGGCGAGATGCAGTTTCACACCGATCAATGCTACATGGAGCGCCCGGCAATGGCGTCCATGCTTTATGCCATCGAGGTGCCGCGCAGCGGCGGCAATACGCTGTTCGCCAACGGCTACGCCGCCTACGAGACATTGCCTGAAGACGTGAAGCGCCGCATCGCGGGCCGCCGTGCGCTCAATGCCTACGACTACGACACCGGCGCCACAATCCGCGGCGCCACGGTTCGTGACGAAGCGCCCGCTTATGCGCATCCGGTTGTGCGCACCCATCCGGCCACCGGACGCAAGGCGCTCTATGTCAATCGGCTGATGACCCGCCATATCGAGGGCCTGACGCCGCAGGAGAGCGAAGAGCTGCTCAATCTCTTGTTCGCTCACCAGGAACAGCCCAAATTCGTCTACGAGCACGTCTGGCGGCCGGGCGATCTTTTGATGTGGGACAATCGCTGCGCGCTCCATGCCCGCACCGACTTCAGCCCGGACGAGCGGCGCCTGATGCGTCGGGTGACGATTCTCGGCGAGAAGCCGATTTAGACACGCAGCAATTCGATCATGCGCCGGGCATCCGGCAGTTTGTCGAGGCCGAGCAGCGCCTCGACCAGCGAATCCTGCTGCATGGGCTTCATGACGCCGCGGGTCAGCTTGCGGAATTTGTCGACGATATCGGCTTCGCTTGCGAACGATTGCTCGCTGCCGCGCGGCGCTTCGCGCGTTTCGCTTTGCACCGAGCCGTCGCGGAAATGCATGTCAACCTGCACCTTGTGCCGATAAGCCGCGCCGAGCGCGGTGATTGCCGGATCGTGCTCGACCCTGACCTTGTGTGACAATTCGATCCGTGCTGAATCCGCAGCGCAGTCGGGCGCGAATTGATCGACGAAGACGTCGCCTTCGATCAGCAGCGTGGCCACGCAGAACGGCAGGTTGAGTTGTGCCGCCGTCAGCCCTTCCGGCTTGTAAGGCCAGCCGGCGTGATCGACGGTCACTTGCGAGGCATGGACGACGATCTCGTCGATTTCATCGGTACGAAAAGGTCGGCGTTCGCGAATGCTGCGGATGGCGTCGAGCGTGGTGTGGTTGCTGCCAACACAGGAGTAAAATTTCAGCGAAATCCGCATGGTCTCGAAACGCTCGCCGAGAGCTGCGCTGAGTTCGGCAAGATTGAAGCGGTCTTGCGAACGGGAAAAGGTGGTGCAAAAGCCGCCGTAGGGCGCCTCGAAGACGTCGACGATGCCGGTGAAGCCGCGGCTTGCCAGCAGGGCGCCATAGAGCCCACTCTGAGAGGCGCGGCCGGCATGCATGCGCTTGACCATGGCGCCGTACTGCGCCGCCATCAGTCCCGAGGATTGCGTACCGGCAATGCCGAGCGCATGCACCGTGGCATCGGCGGATAATGTCAGTCCGCGCGCGGCGCCGGCGGCGGCGGAAAAAATGCCGACGGTCGCGCCCGAATGCCAGCCCTGGCCAATGTGCTCCTGGCCCATGCACAGACCGACGCGTGGCCCGATTTCGTAGCCGGCGACCGCCGCGGTGAGGAAATCGCGTCCGGAAAGCTGCGCATGGGATTCCGCCACGGCAATCAGCGCCGGCAGGGTGACGGCGCCGACATGCAGCACCGCTTTGCGGTGCACATCATCGAGCTCGAAGCCCTGGACCTGCGTGCCGTTGACGAGCGCTGCATGATCAGAGGAAAGCCGCGCGTCGCTGCCCCAGATCGAGGTCGTGCGGGTCGCGTCGAGTTCGGACAACGTGTCGCGAAGGATGCGGCACCAGTCGAGATTGGCGCCGTAGATGGCGCAGCCGAGCGAATCGAGGATGAGAAGCTTGATGCGGTCGCGGACTTCGGGTGGAATTCTCTCGTAGTGCAGACCAGAGATGAATTCGGCAATCGCGCGGGTGTGGACGTTGGCAGCGCCGGTATGTGCGTCCATGCGGGCGGGTCAGCTTGCGGCAGATCGCGACTTGAGGCTGTCCCACCATGGACAGACGCCAGCCATGACTTCGAAATTGCCTTCCATCACCTGAACCGGTCGGCGATAGCCTTCTGCCGCGTTCTTGAGACGTAGCGCACGGGCCTTGGCACTGTCCTCTTTCGACAGCCACGTACGATCGTGGCCCCACATGCTCGGTCCTTCCTTGCGCTCCGAGGCCTTCCAGGTGTCGACATCGATCGAGCGTGCGCCCCAGCCGTATTCGACCATGAAGGCCGATGGCGTCCAGCTGTAGAACGAGGTGATGAAATCGCTGGTGTGGCGGCCGAGCGTCACACCGACGCGGCCGTCTTCGCCGAGCGCCAAATCGTAGCACTGACCGACATCGTCGAAGCTGAATACTTCCATCATGATGTGATGGACGGCGTTCTTGCCGGCCTGGATGAAGGCGAGGCTGTGGTGGCGCGGATTGAGATGCAGGAAACGGGCGACGAATGGATGATCGTAATAATCGGTGAGCCGAAAGCCGAGGATGTCGCGATAGAACGTCATCAGCCGGTCAATTGTTTCCCGCGAATCGACATTGAGCACCACGTGACCGAGGCCGAGCGCGCCGGTGCGGAAGCCCGAGATGGCGCGGCCTGGTTTGAACGGTTCAGTCGCCGTTTCGGCGCCGTGGAAAATTTCCAGCCGGTTGCCCAGCGGATCGTTGAGCACGATCAAATCCTTGACGAAGCGCTCATCGGCCAGCCCGCGCGCACCGCGGGCCACCTTGACATCATTCGCCTCAAGATGCGCGGCGATAGCGTCGAGCGCGGCAGCGTCCGCCACCTCCCAGCCGAAGAAGCCGATGCCTTCGCCGCCGTCGGCGTCGACGATGATGCGCTGCTTGCGGTCGTCCATGCGGAAGGCGAGGGTCGAGCGCGACTTGTCGATACGCTGCAGCCCGAGAAGGCCGGAACCGTAGCTCGCCCAGTCGCCCAAATCCTTGGCGCGGACCCCGACATAGCCGAACGACTGCGGCACCGCCGCCGGAATGATGTTCTCAGTCACGATGAACCTCGCTTGCTGGCAATCTTTGTACACCGTCGTCGTGGCGAAAGAAAACGCTCGTGACAGCCACCGGGTCGCCGCGCGAATGTGCGGCGGCGATCGTCGCCGGGACAGTCCCGGCAATGGCCGAAACGTTGGGAACTCAACTCGATAACCCGTTGCCGGTCCCCGGGAATGTGGACTTTCGGCGGGCTAAATTTTATCGTTTGCACCGGATACCAACAGGTTGATCCGTATTCACCTTATGCAATTGATGGCCAATTCCGTCGAAGCTGCCTATCGCGATCTGGTCACGTCGGATGTTCTCCGTGCGGTCTGTGAGCAAGTGCATTTTCAACGAGGCGATGTGCTGCGCAGCAAAGGGCAGCATTATCGCAGCATGTATTTGGTTACCGACGGCAGCGTCGCGATCGAACTGGATGGCGACGATGGCCGACCAAGAACGGTGATCTCCGGTCCAGGCACGCCGGTGGGCGAGATCGGCTTCCTGCAGGGTTGCGTCGCAACCGCCACGGTCACGGCCGATTCCGCCGTTGGCGCTCTCATGATGGATAACCGAGCGCTCGCACAGCTTTCGCGCGATGCGCCGGCACTTGCCGCCGACCTGTTGCGTCATCTCGCTGAAACAGCACAGGAGCGCACGAGCTATAATCTGACGCACCATCCGAGCGTCAATCCCAATCCAAATACCCACGCAATCGATGTCTACCTCTGTCGCGGCGAGGAAATGCTCGAAAAGGCCAAGCGCCTGCGATACCAAGTCTATTGCGAGGAATTGCACCGCAACTCGTCGCATGCCGATCACGAACGCAAGACGCTCAGCGACGACCTCGACACATTCGGCAACACCTTTATCGCGGTTGAGGGTGACGAGGTCATCGGCACGTTACGCGCCAACGTATCCTCGGAAGGGCCTTTGGGCGTGCTTGAAGAGCTCTACGGTATGAAGGCCTCGCCCTTTCACCCGTCCGCGACCGGCATCTGCACGAAGTTCATCGTCAAGAAGGCGAAGCGCGGCAGCCCTGCAGCGACCAAGCTGATATCTGCCGTGGTGCGCTTCGGCCTGCAGAATTCCATCAAGGAATGCTATGGCGACTGCATTCCCTCGCTGCTGCATTACTATAAGGCGCTCGGCTTCGTTGTCTCGGGCCCCAAATTCTTCCACGAGGAAAATGGACCGTCATTGCCGTTGCGGCTCGACGTCGTGAAGCATGGCGAGAAGCTCAGCCAGGATCGTGGCGTACGTGATGATTTCAAACTGTACGTCAAGGCCCAGGCCATCAGATTGTTCGACAAAATCCGCGACCGCGGCGCCAAGCTGCTGCAACCGACCTGAGCGAGCAAGTCAATGCTCACAGCGTGGCAAATCACAGTTCTGGTGCTGGTCGCCGTGCTCGGTCATGTCATGGCGCTGTTCTGGTATCTCGCGGTGGCAAACAAATGGAAGATTGCCGAGCATTTGATCTACAATTTGCCGATCCCGCCTGAGCAGATCAGGCGGGAATGGCACAACTCCATTCACACGCCGCTCCATGCGGCCTTTTTGGCGGTATTTCTGGAACTCGGCTTCTTTCAGGCGTTCGATTGGCTGTCATTCCTTTATTCGGCAATTTTAGCTACAGTTTGGGCCGAGATCTGGCACTATGCATCGCATCGGGCGTTTCATCTGCGCTCGCTGCACTGGATCCACGTCGAACATCACCGGAGCCATATCAATAGTTGGCTTACGGCACTGTCGTTTTCCTTCACTGAGAAATTCGTCTTCGATCTCGGGTTGCTGTGTCCGCTCGCCATCGTCGATAGATTTATCGGGCTGAATTTCTACGGGGTGGCGGGTTGGTATATCGGGTATCTGATCATCAATTCCTACAGTCATGCGAATTTCGAGTTTAAGTCGGCGCGCTACAACCATTGGCTCGGAAAAGTTCTCGCCACCACGACCTATCATTCGCTGCATCACGCCCGCTATACCGGCAATTACGGCCTCGGCACGCGTTTCCTCGACAAACTGTTCGGAACCGAATGGGCGGACTATGACCAAATCTTTCAGCGTATATCGCGGGACAGGAAGCCGCTGACGAATTTGCGTGAAAAGGTCGCGCCGCCGGTCACAAGCGCTTAGTGGTCGGTGGTGTGTGGTTCGGTTATGCTGATCTGAGAGGAAGGGCGACGGCATGACGGCGTCCACGCAAGCGGCAGCATTTTATCCGCCACGTGCCAAGTCAGCCGCGATGCCGCTGCGATTCCCGCAGAACATCGTCAAGCTCCTGAGCAACAATCTTGAGATCATTCCGGAGCGGGCCTACGACGAGCCGCTGGTGCTGGCACCGGGGCCGCCGCGGATGGCATTCTTCACTGGGCCGGACATGGTGAAGACGCTGCTGCTGACCCGCTGGGATGAGTTTCCCAAAGGGCGGCTGCAGGTCGAAATCCTCGAGCCGATTTTCGGCCAGGCTATGCTTTCCGCGGAGGGTAAAGAGTGGCGATGGCAGCGTAGCGCCGCCGCGCCGCTGTTCCGGCACGAGGAGCTTCTGCACGACCTGCCCGCGATGAACGCGGCAGCGCGAGGCGCGCTTGAATTCTGGCGCGCGGCTCCTGCCGGCACAGTGCAGCCAATCCACGATGACATGATGCGTGCTGCATTCCACGTCATCGGCAATTCCATGCTGACCGGTGGTGCCGAAGAAGTTCTGTCATCGATCGAAAAGGGACATGCTGACTACTATGCCGGCATGAACTGGTGGGTCGTCTATCGGCTGTTGAAGCTGCCGCATTGGCTGCCGCGGCCCGGCGGCAAAGCCATGCGGGCGCACGAAACACGCTTGCGGGAAGCTGCCATCGAGCTCGTCAAGGCGCGCCGTGCCAATGCCGCTGAGGGGCGCGACCTTCTCGCCCGGATGCTGCGTGCATCCGATCCGGAGACCGGGCGAACGCTGACCGACGTGAACGTTGCCGAAAATATCGTTTCGTTCCTGATGGCGGGCTACGACACCTCGGCGCTTGCGGTAACCTGGGCGCTCTACCTCGTTTCGCAGAGCCCGGAATGGGAAGAGCGCATTCGGCGGGAGGTCAACGCGGTCGTCGGCACGGGTCCGGTCAAGGCCGAGCACCTCGATTCGCTTGTCGTCGTCCAGCAAGTGCTCAACGAAACACTGCGGCTTTATCCGACCGCGCCGATCATTCTTCGCGATATTCCCAAGGACACCGAGTTCGACGGCATTACCGTTCCGGCTGGAACGATCGGGCTGATCCCGATCTACGCGATCCATCGCCATCGTGCGCTGTGGCAAGATCCCGATTGCTTCGATCCGGACCGTTTTTCGCCCGATCACGGCGGAAAGCCGTCGCGCTTTCAATTCATGCCGTTCGGTGCCGGACCACGAATTTGCATTGGCGCAGCATTTTCCATGCTCGAAGCAACCGTCATGCTGTCCACGTTCATCCGCGACGCACATTTTGATCTGGCCCCCGGATTTACTCCTAAGCCGTCGGGACAGATGTTCCTCCTGCCCAAGGACGGCATGCCGATGTATGTCACGCCGCGTGAGCGCTTGGCGTAGCGGCTCATGGCCCGGCTCGACGTCCTCAGTTCGATCGGTCCAGTCAAAATCACCTTGGCTTTGCGCAATCTCTTGCGATCGGGCGGACGACTCTGGGTTTCTCTTTTCGGCATTGCCTTCGCTACTTTTCTTATGGGACTTGAAGGCAGTCTGCTGTTCAGCTTTACGCTGGCGGCATCGCGCGTCATCGACGCAGTTGATGCCGATCTGGTGATCGTCGGCAAGGGCACCCCGACATTCGAATACGTCTCGCCGATCCCGGAGCGCTACGCGATCCTTGCACTCGGCGTCGATGGCGTGGCTGATGCCGGACGCGGCATCGTCGGCTGGGCGCCGATCCAGCGCCCGAACGGTGACCGTACGGTAATCCTGCTGATCGGCATCGAGCGCGCCTTTCGCGGCAAGCTACCCGATATTCTCGATCTCGCCGCCGCACAGGGGCGCAGCGACTGGGCGTTGGCGATTGACGCGGGGGATGCGCAGGCCCTGCAGTATTCCGCCGCCGCGCGCGGCGTGCAGATCGGCTCGCACCGTGGTTACTTTGTCGCGGAAACCAATGGTTTTTCGTCCTTTTTCGGCTCACCCCAGATATTTACCAGATATGTCGATGCGCGCCGCTACCTCGGCTTCGAGGATACACAAGTCAGCGTCGTCCTGCTGCGCGTTACGCGGGGACACGATCCGGTGACGGTTCGTGATGCGCTGCGCGACCGATTTCGCGACGTCGATGTGTGGACCAAAGCAGAGCTGTCACAGCGTTCACGGCAGTTCTGGCTGATGCAGACCGGTGCCGGCGCCGCGCTGTCGCTTGCGGCCGTTCTCGGCTTCGGCATCGGCCTCGTTCTGGTGGCGCAGACGATCTACAGCATCACCGCGGAGAACATCGAGGAATATGCCACCATGAAGGCAATGGGGGCATCGAACGCCGATGTCCGCACCGTGGTTCTCGCGCAATCGCTGTTGTGCGGCATCTTCGGCGGTGTCCTTGGTGTCGTTCTGATCAAGCCGTTCTCCGTGCTGGTGCGGCCGGTCGTGACCTGGATCACTGTGCCGGGATGGATTTATCTCCTCGTTGGTCTCGCGCTCGCCGTGCTCTGTTTCGCCGCCTCGCTGATCGCCTCGCGACCGGCGGTCGCCGTCGATCCGGGGAGGGTGTTCCGTGCCTAGCATCGATGTGCGCGAGGTCGCGCTTGCCTTTGGTGCGGGCCCGGCCCGCACGGTCGCGCTCGACCGCATCGATCTGAATATCAGGAGCGGGCTTCTCACCGTCGTCGCCGGCCCATCCGGCAGCGGCAAGACCAGCCTGTTGTCGGTGCTCGGTGCGATGCTCAAGCCCGATAGCGGCGCGGTCAATATCGACGGCACCGACATTGCCGCGCTCGATCACCATCAGCGATCGAAGTTTCGGCGCGACAAGACCGGCTATGTCTTCCAGCTCTTCCGCCTGATGCCAGCCTTGACGGCCGAAGAGAAT
>Ga0335077_10009405_pt1 | contig 12130 bp, 8 predicted proteins | sample Lox_Sample_31_FD_207151 | JGI IMG/M metagenome (GOLD analysis project Ga0335077, IMG submission 207151) | Soil microbial communities from Loxahatchee National Wildlife Refuge, Florida, United States - Lox_Sample_3.1 | ecosystem: Environmental > Terrestrial > Soil > Wetlands | place: USA: Florida...
AGACGTGGTAGGGATCGGCGTTGTCGACGCTCACATGGTAGAACTGCGAGATCGGCAGATTGTCCGACTTCCACCACTTGTTGCCGCCGTCGTAGGAGGTCCACAGTCCGCCGTCGTCGCCGTTGAAGACGTGCTGCGAGTTGGCGGGATCGATGAATACGTCGTGTACGTCGCCGTGCGCGCCGTGGAAGCCGCCGACGGTGGTGAAGCTCTTGCCGCCGTCCTCGCTGAGGATCAGGGCGCCGTCGGTCTTGAAGACCCGTCTGGGATTCTTCGGGTCGACGATCAGGTTGGCGAAATAGAACGGCCGCCACACCATCCAGGTGCTCTTGTCGCCGCGCTCCCAGGTGGAGCCGCCATCGTGCGAGATGAACAGCGCCGAGTCGGTGGACTCGATGAAGGCGTAGACGGTCTGCGGCTCGCTCGGCGCATAGGCGAGGGCGATGCGCCCGTAGGGCTTGGCCGGGAGCCCCTTGTTGGCTGCCGCGGTGAGCTCCGTCCAGCTCTTGCCGCCGTCGCTGCTGCGGTAGAGGCCGCTGCCGGAGGCCGCCTTCGGTCCGTCGCCGCCGGAGCGGAACGTCCAGCCCTTGCGGCGGAAGTCCCAGAGACTGGCGAGCAGCACGTCGGGGCTGCCCGGCTCGAGTGCCACGCTCGCGCAGCCGGTCGAGAGATTCGAGCCCTTGAGGATCAGCTGCCAGGTCTTGCCGCCGTCGGTCGTCTTGTAGAGGCCGCGGTCGGCGGAATCGCTCCAGAGCTTCCCCGGCACGCAGGCGTAGACCGTGTCGGACGAGCGCGGGTCGACGACGATCTTCGAGATGCGCTCGGAAGTCTTGAGGCCGGCGCTGCTCCAGGTCTCGCCGGCGTCGGTCGATTTGTAGATCCCGTCGCCCACCGAGACGGTGTTGCGCGTCCAGGACTCGCCGGTACCGACCCACATGTTCTCGTGATGGGTCGGATCGATGCCGATCGCGCCGATCGACTGCACCGGCTGCTTGTCGAACACGGGCTTGAAGATCGTGCCGCCGTCGGTCGACTTCCACACGCCGCCGCTCGCCGCGCCGACGAACAGCGTCAGCTTGCCTGAAGGATCGTTGTAGCCGGCGAGCGCCGTGATGCGCCCGCTCATCGCCGCGGAGCCGATATTGCGGGCGCCGAGACCGGAAATCACCGCCGAATCGGCCACCGGCGCGTCGGCGGCCATTACGGCGGGAACGTTGGCCACGAGGAGAACTGCGCCGGCCAGCGCCAGGATCGGGAATCGCATGGTTTTTCTCCCTGAGTTTATTTGGCGGCGGTGGCCGGCTGCGTCGCCGGGAAGCGGAACAGAGCGCCGTCTACGGCTAAGTTGGCTTCCGCCTTGTCGAACTGCAGCTTCTGCCGGTCGCTCGAGCCGTTGGGCCCCGAGGCCTGGGAGAAGGCGAAGTAGACCCCGTTCACCTTCTCGTAGTCGCCGTAGTCGGTGACGGTTTCCCGAGGCACGCCGTGCTGGATGCGGCGGGTGATGGTGCGGATCTCGAGGAAGTAATCCGGATCGAGGAAGACATAGGTGATATCGCCGTTGGGACGGGTGACGCGCAGTTTGTACGCGTCCGTACCGTCGACGTCCTCGGTGCCGAGATAGTCGAGCTTGTAGCCCTTGGCCTGCCAGTCGACCAGCGCGCCGGCGAAGTCGGCGGCGTCCTCGCTGAGATCCTTGGCGTCGTCGGCCGACATCTTCTCCGGGTCCTTGCGGCCCTGGAACGGGTTCACCTTCCAGCCCTGCGTGCCGTCATAGGCCTGGATCAGCGTGAGTCCCTGCAGCGTCGCCTCGAGGCGCACCGAGTCGGGCCGCGCGACCGTGGCGACGTAGCCGAGCTGCAGCGTGTCGCCATTGACGAGGACCTTGCCGGTGAACCGCAGCGAGTGCAGGGCGGCGAGCTTTTCGGCACCGCCCTTGGCCGCGACGTTCTTCGCGGCGAGCTCCTCGGCGGTATAGGCGAAGGCAGAGGATGCTGCGGTGAGCAGCACGACAGCAGCTACTAAGCGCATGCGCTTGACTCCAGTCTCTCCGATGAATCTTTCTATGATGCGCGCTCTGCCCCGCAGGGCACCAGTCGCGACGGGTTCCTTCAGCCGCTCAATCCCCTCGTTCCGCCGCTCACTCCTCGTCCGCGGCGTTGACATCCCGCGGCGGCGCCAGGTCGGCCCGCACCGGGGCGAGACCCGCGGCCTTCAGCTGCCGGTTGAGATCCGGCAGCTCGCCCTGGAGCTTGCGCCAGCCGTCGGTGAGACCGGCGAGGGAATCGCGCGCGGCGGCCGTCGCGGCGAGCTGTGCGGCGGTCGGCGGGGCATCACCACGCAGCAGCTCCGCATAGAGCGCGTTGATGTGGCCCTGCACGTCGGGCAGCAGCACTCTGGCCGGCCCCGGCGGCTTCTGCGGTGCCCCGCTCTGCTCCTGTTTCGATTCGAGGAGCGCCGTGAGGCGCGCCTGGTAGTCGCTCACCGCCTGGGCGGCGGCGCCCGTGGGCGCGAGCGCCTTGAGCTGCGCCTGCTCGGATCTGGCGGCGAGCAGCGTCTGCGAGCTCTCGGTGAGGAGGCCTGCGAGCTCGGTGGCGAGGCGCAGCTGATCGGCGAGCGCGCCCTCGGGCAGCCGGACGCGCGGGTCGGGCTTGACCGTCAGGGGCTGCTCGAGCCTGCGCCCGTCGACCGTGAGGCGCACGCGGTAACTGCCCGGCAGTGCCAGCGGCCCTTGCGGCTCGCGCGGCGTCGCGTGCGGGACGGCCGAGATGGGATAACCGTGGCTCACTGACACCGGATCGGCATAGCGCAGGTTCCACACCCAGCGGTGCAGCCCGCTCGCCGCGGGCAGCACGCGCGGGGGCGCGAGCCAGTAGGCGGGTATCAGCTCGCGCGCGAGCTCTTCGGCGGACGGCTCGGGAGCGTCGTCGCTCCTGAAGCGGCGCACGAGGTGGCCGGCGGCGTCGATGATCTCGAGCGTCACGGGGCGCCTGGCATCACGCGGCAGAAAGTACTCGATCACAGCGCCCGATGGCGGGTTGGCGGCGAGCGGCTCATCGGGCGGGATCGGCGTGTCGGTCCAGGTACTGCGATGCACGCGGTAGGCGGCGGCCGGGCGCAACAGCAGCGTCTCGCGCATCGGGGCGAGCGGCAGCTGCCGCAGGCGCGAGATGTCGTCGAGCACCCAGAACGAGCGGCCGTGAGTCGCGACGATCAGATCGTCGTCGTGGACCAGGAGGTCGCGCATCGAGGTGTGCGGGAGATTCAGCTGCAGCGAGTCCCAATGCTCGCCGTCGTCATAGGAAACCCACACGGCCTTCTCCGTGGCCGCGAACAGCAATCCGCGCCGCTCGGGGTCCTCGCGCACCGCATTCACCGGCGCATCGTCCGGCAGCCCCGCCGCGATCGGCTGCCAGCTCTTGCCGCCGTCGCGCGTGCGATAGATGAAGGGATGCAGATCGTCGATGCGCAGGCGGCTCACCGAGACATAGGCAGTGTCGGCGTCGAAGTGTGAAGGCTCGATCTGCGTCACCTTGCTCCAGGGGATGAGCTCGGGAGGGGTGACATTGCTCCAGTGCGCGCCGCCGTCGCGCGTCACCCATACCAGGCCGTCGTCAGTGCCCGCCCAGAGCGTATCGATGCTCCTCGGCGAGGGTCCGAGCGCATAGATCACGCCGCGCTGCTGCTCGGCGCCCTTCGGGTGCTGCGTGGCGACGCTCGCGGGCAGTGCACCCGCCTCGCGCGCGAGGTCGGGGCTGATCGCGCTCCAGGTCATGCCGCCGTCGCTCGTCTTCCAGAGCCGGTTGAGCCCGTAGTAGAGAACGTGCGGGTCGAGCGGCGAGAACATCAGCGGCTCAGTGCGGTCCGCCCGCACGTCTGGCCCGCGCACCGGAGCCGGCGTGACGTTCTGCACCTGCCCGGTGGAGACGTGGAACTTCGACACTTCCGTGCGGCCGCCGCCGTAGATGATGTCGGGGTCGAGGGGATCGGGGGCGACGTAGCCGTACTCGATCACGCCGACCGGATGCCATTCGCGATCGGTGATCGAGCCGTCGTTGCCGCGCGTGGCGATGCAGACCGAGCCGCTCTCCTGCTGGCCGGCGCAGACCCGGTACGGGAAAGTCGGGGTGACGCTCACGTGATAGAGCTGCGCCGTCGGCTGGTTGAGCCAGCTGCTCCAGCTCTCGCCGCCGTTCACGGTGATGACCGCGCCCTGGTCGCTCACCAGAGCGAGGATCCGGGAATCGGTCGGGCTGACCCACATGTTCTGGTAGTCATCGCCCCCGGGCGCCCCGCGCAGCGGCCTCCAGGTCTTGCCGCCGTCGGCCGACTTCATGGTGACGATCCCCATGCTGTAGAGGACATCGGCGTTGGTCGGATCGACGCGCAGCACGGTGAGGTCGCCGCCGCCGATGCGCAGCGACGCGCGCGGATCGGTCGTGATCCGCGTCCAGTGCTCGCCCGCATCATCGGAGCGGTACACACCGAGCCCTGCCGCAGACTGGTAGTCGCCCGGCTCGGTCGTCGCCGCGACCGCATAGAGGCGCTGCGGCGCGCTCGCGGCGATCGCAAAATTGATCTGGGTGAGATTCTCGGGCAGCCCCGTGCTCAGGTGCTTCCAGGTCGCCCCGCCATCGGTCGACTTGAAGAGCCCGCCGTTGGTCCCTTCGAACTCGTTCTTGTCCTCCCACGGGCCGAGACGCGACTGCCAGAGCGCCGCGTACACCACGTCGGGGTGCGCAGGATCGAGCGCGACCGCCGAGCCGCCGGTGTCGGCATCCTTGTAGAGCACCCGCTCCCAGCTCGCCCCGCCATCGCGCGAGCGGTAGATGCCGCGCTCCTCGCTGGGGCCGTAGGGGTGGCCGAGGACGGCGGCAAACAGGCGGTTCGGGTCGCGCGGGTCGACGGCGAGATCGGGTATCTGCTGGCCGTCGGTGAGTCCGCCGTGCGTCCAGGTGCGCCCGCCGTCGGCGGAGCGGTAGATGCCGTTGCCGACCGAGAGATCCGGCCGCCGCAGTCCTTCACCGCTCGCTGCGTAGACGATGTTGGGGTCGGACGGCGCGACCGCGATCGCGCCGATCGACTGGGTCGGCTCGCCATCGAAGATCGGCTGCCAGGTGCGCCCGGCGTCGCGGGTCTTCCAGAGGCCGCCGTTGACCGCGCCGATGTAGAAGACATTCGGCTGCGACGGCACGCCCGCGACCGCCCGCGTGCGCCCGCCGCGCGCGGGTCCGATCATGCGCCAGGAGAGGTCGGCGTACGCGCCCGGCGGTTGGTGCTGGGCGAGGGCGGTGCCCGAGGCCATGCCGAGGAGCGGCAGAAGAATCGCGCAGGAGGTCGCTGTTTGGCGCACTTGAGGAGCCCCGTGCCTGGTTATTTTGGCGGTGCACGATACACCCTCGGCGGGCGAACCGAAATCCGCCGCAAGGGAGGCGTACCGCTCAGCGGTACTGCTTGTAGGATTTTTCCTCGACGATGCGCGAGCCGAGCTGGCTGTTGATGCGCTTCTTGATCGCCGCGCGCTCGTCGTTCGACACGTAGACCGCGCGCGCGAGCTCGATGAACTCGCGGTCGAAGGTCTGCCGGGCCTCCTTGTCGCGGATGCGGTCCTCGATGTCCCAGAGCTGCTCGTTCACGCGCTGCAGGGCGCGTTCTTCCTGGGCGAGCCCCCGGTCGGCGCAGCCCGAGTCGCGCCAGGTCGACTCGAGCAGCGCGAGCTCGGTGTTCACGTTGGCCAGCTTGGCGGCATCGAGGATGCGCGCCGCCTTGATCCTGAGGATGGTGATCTTGTCGAGCAGCTCGCCCGGGGAGACGGGCACGAGGATGTCGTTCATGCGCGTGATCCTAGCAACTCGTCGAGCCGCGCGGTGACCTCCTCGACGGCGATGAGGTCCATGACCCCGGGCTCCTCGATCTTGTGTCCCCAGGGGAGCTGCTGCGGCTCGCAGCCGCGGAACGCGCGCGCCGCGCGCGCGTAGGCATCGATGGACCAGCGTCCCGAGAGGTAGGGGCCGACGCGCGCCGGGTTGCTCGCGGCATAGAGCCCGATCACCGGGGTGCCGACCATGGTCGCCATGTGGACCGGACCCGAGTCGGGACTCACCAGCACGGTCGCGCGCGCGAGCAGTGCCAGCAGCTCCGGCAGCGTATCCTGACCGATCTGGTTCACGACCAGCGCGCCGGCTGCCCGGGTGATCGCCTCTCCCATGCGCCGCTCAGGCTCACTCGGTCCGCCGGCGAGGATCACCCGCATGCGCTGCCCGCGCGCGGCGTGCACGGCGAGCGCCGCGTAGCGCTCCGGCGCCCAGTTGCGCAGCGCGTGGCTCGAGCAGGGACTGATGACGAGCGTCGGCTGCGCATCGGGGATCAGCCGCTCGGCGCGGGCGCGCGCCGTCGCCGGCAGCGGCACGTCCCAGCGCAGCAGGCGCTCGCGGATGCCGAGCGCGGCGGGGAAGCCGAAGAAGCTGTCGAGCACGTGCTCGCGCGACTGCGCGGCGATGCGCGCATTCGTGAACAGCCATTGCAGCTCGCGGGCGCGCGCTCGATCGAAGCCGAGTCGGATGTCGGCCGGGATCGAGAGCGACAGGAGGCTCGCGCGCAGCGCCAGCTGCATGTGCAGCAGCACCTCGAAACGCCGGCCGGCGAGCTGCGCGCGCAGCGCGCGGCGTGCGGCGAGTCCTGCGCGCTTGTCCACGGTGATAAACTCGACGCCCTCGATGAGGCTCATGAGGCGCGCTTCGGTGCGCCCGACGATCCAGGTCAGCTGCGTCGCCGGCCACGCCTGCTGCAGGGTGCGCACGATCGGCACGACGTGGCAGGTATCACCGATCGCCGACAGCCTGAGGATGCAGAGACTGCGCGGCGGTTCGGCGAGAGGCAGCATGATGGAGTCGGATTCGTGAATGGGCGCTGGGCACTCGGTCCGGAGGTGAAGCGGGGCGCCCTGGCGCGCGGCGCCATGCTATATGACGCCTCCCGCGTGAGCAATTTGAGCGCCGAGTGGTTCTCGCCGCAGCACTGGCAGTCGCAGGGCACGCTCGAGGCCAGTGCGAGCGGGCGCGGCGCCGCCTGGTTCCTGAGCGCCGACGGCAAGCGGTACGTGCTGCGTCACTATCGTCGCGGCGGCCTGGCGGCGCGGCTCTCCACCGACCACTACGCTTACCTCGGCGAGAACAACACCCGCCCGTTCGCCGAGTGGCAGATGACCTACAGCCTGCATCGGGCGGGACTGCCGGTGCCGGCGCCGATCGCCGCGCGTTACCGGCGCGCCGCCGGCGTCACTTATACCGGCGACCTGATCACCGAGCGGCTCGCGACCGTCGGCTCGCTCGCCGAGTGCCTGCGCACCGGCGCGCTCTCGATCGTCACCTGGATCTCCATCGGCCGCTGCATCCGCCGCTTCCACGACTTCGGGGTCTGCCACGCCGACCTCAATGCGCACAACATCCTCCTCAGCGACGAGCAGGTCTATCTGATCGACTTCGATCGCAGTCAGCTGCGCGGCGCCGGCCTGTGGCGTGATGCGAACCTGGTGCGGCTGCGCCGCTCGCTCGAGAAGATCGCCTGGGGTCTGCCCCCCGAACGTTTCGGGGAAGCCGACTGGCACGGGCTGCTCGACGGCTACCGTCAGTCCTCGCAGGCCGGCTGAAGGTCGGACGGCTTGCGCATCCTCTACCTCCTCGCCGTCTATCTCACCGCCCCCGTCATTTCCGCCGTGCTGCTCGCGCGCGGCCTGCGCGACCGCAGCTACTGGCGTAACTTCCGCGAGCGCTTCGGCTTCGGTCCCCGGCGCCCGCCACACGGCGTGTGGGTGCATGCCGTGTCGGTCGGGGAGGTGCAGGCCTGTGCGCCGCTCATCACCGCCCTCGCACGGCGCCATCCCGACCTCGCGCTCACGGTGACGACGTTCACGCCCACCGGCGCCGCGCGCGCGCGGGCACTGTTCGGCAACCTCACCGAGGTGCGCTACGTGCCCTACGACCTGCCCGGGGCGGTGCGGCGGTTCCTGAAGCGCGCCGACCCGGCGCTCGCGGTCATCTTCGAGACCGAGCTCTGGCCCAACCTCTACCGCGAGTGCGGGCGGCGGCGCGTGCCGCTGGTGCTGGCGAGCGCGCGCATCTCCGAGCGCTCGCTCGGGCGCTACCGGCGGCTCGGCGCGCTATTCCGCGACGCGCTCTCGCAGGCATCGATCGTCGCGGCCCAGGGCGAGGCCGATGCCGCGCGCTTTCGCGCGCTCGGTGCCGACGCCGCCAGCACTCACGTGACGGGCAATCTCAAGTTCGATTTCGAGCTGCCGGAGGACCTGGCCGAACGCGGCCGGCGGCTGCGCAGGCACTACGCGCGCCGGCGCCCACTGTGGGTCGCGGGCAGCACCCACGAAGGCGAGGAGGCGGCGGCGCTCGAGGCGCATACCCAGGTGCGCGCCACCCATCCCGAGGCCCTGCTGGTGATCGCGCCGCGCCACCCGGCGCGCTTCACCGAAGTGTCCCGGCTGCTCGGCGAGGCGGGCGTCACTTTCACGCGCCGCTCGGACGGCGAGCAGCCGCAGGACGACGCCGCCGCGGTGCTGCTGCTCGATTCGCTCGGCGAGCTGCTCGAGTTCTATGCGGCGGCGGACGTCGCTTTCGTCGGCGGGAGCCTGGTGCCGGTCGGCGGCCACAACCTGCTCGAGCCCGCCGCTCTCGGGGTGCCGATCCTCACGGGCCCCCACAATTTCAACGGCGCGGACGTGGCCCGCCTGCTGATCGCGCGGGGTGCCGCCGAGATCGTCCACAACGCGCAGGAGCTCGGTGCACGCGTGAGCGCGCTGCTCTCGAACCCCGGGGAGCGCGAGCGCATCGGCGGCTGCGGTCGTGCTTCGGTGGAAGGCAGCCGCGGCGCGCTCGAGAGGCTCCTTGCCCTGATCGAACCGCTGCTATGAGGACGATGTCCGCCGAAATCGCTCCCCGGGGCGCAGCCGGCAAAAACCGCGCTTTTTGCCGGCGGCCAACGGAGTGATGTCCGCCGAAATCGCTTCCTGCGATTTCGGCCAATCGGATCAGGGCTTCGGCGGCGGCGTCCCCTGGGGCGGTGGCACGGTCGGCGCCAGCGTCTCGGGGGTCGGCACGGCCGGTGAGGTCGGGGCCGTGGTGGTGAGCCAGTTGTTGACCGCGGTGAGCTCCGGGCGGTCGAGCGTACCGGCGGCTACGCGCAGCGTGAGCACGCTCACGATGTAGTCGTAGCGCGCCACCGCAAAGTTGGTCTGTGCCTGCACCAGGTTCTTCCGCGCGGTCAACAGATCGACGGAGGTGCGCGTGCCGACCTCGTAGCCCGCCTCGGTGGCCTTGAGCGCAGTCTCGTTCGAGGTGAGCGCCTGGTGCAGCGCCTGCACGCGCGAGATGCCGCTGATGACGCCGAGGTAGGCATCGCGCGCCTGGCGCTCGGTGGCGCGCGAGCTCTGCACCACGCCCTCCTTGGCGGCGATCCACAGGTACTCGGCCTGCCGCACCTTCGACTGGGTATAACCGCCGGCGAACAGCGGCACGGTCAACTGCAGGCCGATCTGGCGGTCGTTGAAATACGTGCCGTAGGCCAGGGACTGGGCGGGGAAGTTCTCGGAAGGGATGCCGTTGAGGTTCTCGGAAAGGTTCTGACTCTGGAAGGAGCGCCCGGCCAGGATATCGAGGGTCGGGAGATGGCCGCCGACGGCGACGCGCACGTTGTCGCGGGCAATGTCCGCCGCCAGGCGGCTCGAGATGAGCGTCGGGTTCTGCTCGAGCGAGATGTCGACCCAGCGGCTCTCGTCGGCGGGCTCGGGATTGAGCAGCGGCATATCGATGCCGGGCTTGGCGAGCCGGTCGTACTTCTCTCCGGTGATCTCCTGCAGCTGATCCTCGGAAGTCGCGAGCGTGCGCTTGTCTGCGATCACCGTTGCAGCTGCGGTGTCGCGTGCCGCCTTGGCATCCTCGACGTCGGTGATGGCGATCAGCCCCACGTCGAAGCGCGTCGTCGCCTGATCGAGCTGCCGCGAGATAGCCTCGAGCGCCGCCTGGTCCGCCTCGAGCGTGTCTTCCGCCGTCAGCACGTTGAAGTAGGCGGTGGCGACTCTGAGGATCAGCTGCTGCTCGGCGGCCTGGTAGGTCGCCTCCGCCTGCGCGACCTCGGAGCTGGCGGCCTTGAGCGTCATCCAGTTCGACCACGAGAACACGTTCTGCTTGAGGTTGAGGCCCCAGGTCTTGGTCGTGGTGTCCACGCCCACGGAGTCAGGGACGATCCCGTTGCCGAAGAAGAACGGCTGGGTGCCAACGTTGTGGTCGCGGTTGACGCCCGCGGTGCCGTTGAGCTGTGGCAGCAGCGCGGACCACGCCTGCGGGCGCGACTCGCGCGCCGCCAGGCGGTTGGCGTCCGCCTGGCGGATCACCGGATCGTTCCTGAGGGCGTCCTCGAACACGCCGACCAGGTCCTTGGATTGCGCGCCGCCGGCGAAGCCGCAGAGCAGGCAGGCGAGAGTTACGGCACGCTTCACGGCGATTCCCTTCGGCACGGCTTCAGAACCTGAAACGCGCCGGCCGCGGCGCGTTCACCAGTGGATCGATCACGGTCTCGAACAGGCTCTCGGTCGCCCAGGCGGTCTCGCTGACCCGGCGGACGAGGCGCGCCTCCATTACCGGCGCTTCGCCCACGACCACGAACAGGCGGCCGCCGACGGCGAGCTGACGCTCGAAGCGCGGGTCGTAGAGCGGCAGCGAGCCGGTGACGGCGATGAGGTCGTAGCGCTCGCCAGGGTCGGCATGGAACGCATCCGCGTTGACGATCTCGACGTCGCTCATGCCGAAGGCGGCGAGATTGCGCGCCGCCAGATCGGCGAGCGCCGGGTAGAGCTCGAGCGCGCGCACCCGGGCGCCCGCCGCGCGCAGGCACGCGGTCACGAATCCCGAGCCCGCGCCCACCTCGAGCGCGCGCAGCGCGGCCATCGGCTCGAGCGCCTGCAGCAGCCGGCCCACGACGCTCGGCCGCAGCATGTGCTGCCCCTCGGGCAGCGGTACCTCGGCGTCGGCATAGGCGCGGAAGCGCTGCGCCGGCGGCACGAAGGACTCGCGCGGGACCTGGCGCAGCATCGCGAGCACGCGCGCATCGAGCACGTCCCAGGCGCGCACCTGCTGTTCGACCATCTGTTCACGGGCTTGGGTCGGCTGCATCACTTATGACTCCGCGACTTCACTTAACGCTGGACCTCGGAAAGGCCGCAGAAGTTAAGGGTTTTTCGTGGCGGTGCCAAGCGGGAATGCGACGAGATATGGTGAAATCCCGACGGGGCGTGCAGGCTACGCGTTATGCTTGAGGGAGCCCACGACCGCAGGCGCGAGAAGTCAAATCAGAGTGCCTGGGGGGCGTGTGCCCAACCCAAGCGGAAGGGCTTGAGAAGTACAAATAGATGTCGATCCTCGGGCTGTTGTGCCTTTTCCTAGCGCTCATCGCAGCTCTGTTCCTCGTGCTCTACGGGCTGCAGCGGCGTGACCTGAAGAGCGTCGAGCAGCTCTCGCAAGCGCTGCAGCGGATAGCCATCGGCGGACGGCTGCCGGGGCGGGTCGAGATCGAGAGCGACAAGCCCGAGGTCGCGGCTCTCGTCACCGCCGTCAATCACCTCCTCACCCGCGCCGGTGCGGGCGAGCACGACGTCGCGCAGGCGCCGCGGCTGTTCGCCGACCTGGGCGAGCGCATCCACGAGGCCGTGCTGGTGCACCGCGAGGTGATCCTGTACGCCAACCGCCAGTTCGCCAGCTTCGTCGGCGTCGACCGGGTCGAGCTGATCGGCCGGCGGCTCGGGGATCTGGTGCCGCCGGAGTACTCGGACCTCGTTTCCGAGAACATCCGCCGCCGGCTCGCGGGGGAGTCGGCTGCGGAGCGCTACGAGATCGACATGGTGGGGCTGCAGGGCCAGATGAGCCGCCTCGAGATCGCCTCCACCGTCGTCGAATACGACAAGGGGAACGCACTCCTCATCACCGGGGTGGAGATCATCCCGACGCAGACCACTCCGGCGCTGCGCCTGCCGGGCGAGGCGGCCCCCACGCCGCAGCAGCTGGCGCTCAACTCGCTCGCCGAGGCCATCATCGCCACCGACGAGCGCGGCCGCATCATCTTCATGAACCCG
>Ga0335077_10009406_pt1 | contig 12129 bp, 11 predicted proteins | sample Lox_Sample_31_FD_207151 | JGI IMG/M metagenome (GOLD analysis project Ga0335077, IMG submission 207151) | Soil microbial communities from Loxahatchee National Wildlife Refuge, Florida, United States - Lox_Sample_3.1 | ecosystem: Environmental > Terrestrial > Soil > Wetlands | place: USA...
GCGCGGCGGTGCAGGAAGCGGACGTGATGGCGGTCATGGGGGCTTACAATCAGATCAACGGCCAGCACTGCTGTGAGAACGAACGTTTGCTGAATGAAATTCTCAAAGGTGAATGGGGATTCAAAGGCACCGTCATTTCCGACTGGGGCGGCGTGCATCACACTGATCTGGCCGTGCTTAATGGCATGGACATCGAAATGGGGTCTCCGCAGGACTACAACGAGTATTATCTGGCCAATCCGTTTTTGGACGGGTTGAAGTCCGGCAAATTCCCCGTGTCCGTCCTGGATGATAAAGTGCGCCGGCACCTCTACGTGATGTTTAAATTGAATCTGATTCACGATCCGTCCGCGCCGGTCCCCAAGGCGCATCAGGAAATCGCCCGCCAGATTGCCCAGGAATCCTTTGTGTTGTTGAAAAACCAGGATTTGCTTCCGCTGAACACGGCGCGAACCAAAACCATTGCCGTCATCGGGGCCAACGCTGTGGCGCAGTTCGCCCACGGTGGTGGTTCCGCCATGATCAAACCGCCGTTTGAAGTCACCGCGCTTGAAGGCATCAGCAATTATCTCGGCGGCAACGTGAAGCTCATTTTTGCCCAGGGTTATAATCCGCCCGTTGGGCGCGGACGGGGGGACTTCAGGCGGGAAGCCGGAGAAACCGAACCGCCCCCGGACAGCTCCCGGCTGCTTGCCGAGGCGGTGACTGCCGCCAAGGCAGCCGATTTGGTCATTTATGTCGGCGGCCTGAACCACCATGGCGGCTACGACACCGAAGGGGCGGATCGAAAAGACATCAAACTGCCCGGCGGCCAGGACGAGTTGATCCAGCAAGTGGTGCAGGCCAATCCCCGGACGGTGGTCGTGCTGATGGGCGGCGGGGCGGTTGAGATGGATGCGTGGCTTTCCCAGGTGCCGGCCATGCTCTACGCGTGGTATCCGGGCATCGAAGGCGGCAACGCGCTGGCGCGCGTCCTGTTTGGCGACGTGACTCCCTCAGGCAAACTGCCCTGCACTTTCCCGAAGCGGCTGGCGGATTCACCGGCGCACGCCCTCCATGCCTATCCGGGCACAAACGGCACAGTCACTTACCGGGAAGGTTTGCTCGTGGGCTATCGCTGGTTCGATACCAAAGAAATCGAGCCGTTGTTCCCCTTCGGCTACGGCCTTTCGTACACGACATTCAAATATTCCGATCTTAAACTGGTTTCCAGGCACACGGCGCCGGGTTCGCCCGTGACGGTCGAATTCAAACTCGCCAACACGGGCCGCCGCGCCGGGGCTGAGGTGGCGCAAATCTATGTGCAGGAAGTCAACCCCAGCCTGCCGCGGCCTCTCAAGGAATTGAAGGGTTTCAAAAAGGTTGCCCTGCGGCCCGGAGAAAAGGGAAAAGTCTCCGTCATCCTCGACCAGAGCGCCTTTGCCCATTATGACCCGGACAAAAAAGGCTGGGTAGCCGACAAGGGCACATACAAAATCCTGATCGGCAGTTCTTCGCGCGACATCCAGCTCAACGGCACAGTCGAACTGGCGGAAACGACGGTGATGCTGGATGGCCCGTCTCAAAATGCCCAGGCCTCCTTCGCAGCCCTGAAGTAGAGATCACGTGCTGGCCTGAAATTGCTGGGTCACCCGGTTCAGACGCTGGTTGTCGGCGCGAATCCGGGCGGCCAGCGTTCGGGCCGTGGCCTTGAGGAAGGGGGTGGCCAGGGCGGGCGCTTCGCGGGTGAGCCGCTCAAAAGCCACATCGGACATTTTCAGCACGATGCTGTCCGCATTGGCGATGACATCCGCCGACCGCGGACCTTGATCGAACAGCGACATGTCGCCAAAAAAATCACCGGGACCGAACGTGGCCAGAATCGTTTCTTTTTCTCCGGCCATCACTCGCGCCCGCAACTCGCCTTGCAGGACGAAAAACATGCCGTCGCCCGCATCGCCTTGTTTCACCAGCGCCATCCACTGGGGCACTTTGTGCATCTCCATGAAGTCCTTCAGCCGGTCGAGCTGGGCGTCGTTCATTTGGGCCAGGATTTTGATGCGCCGCAATGAGCCGGGCTTGATGTCTGCGCGCGAAGCCGCCCCCGACACCGGGATGATCTCTTGCGGGAAATGCGCCTGGAGTTCGGGCACATCCGCCGCGCGCCGCCAGTTGCCTTCCGGACGGGTGAAAATCCACGTATCGGCCAGAACACGTTCGTCCTCGATCCAGTCAATCAACGCCGATAGTGTCACCGGGCCATAAGGGGAATCGTCAATTCCCCAGATAAAAAATTGATTCGCGCTCTCCTGCGGCTCCATGGTGCCATCCTACCACCAGTCTTGGACGCTTGGGAAGCAAAAAATGTTGTGGGGAAGGACGGAAAACTGAAGACCAATCACTTCAGGCTGAGCGACATTCACTTGCACACCGCGCCGAATACAACAGAGCGAGCTGCAGATATCCGGTAGCGACGGCTGGCCGAGCCGTCCGGTCGCTTCCCGCTTTTGGATTCGACCGGCGGACTGCCGTCCGCCGCTACGGAAGATTTGCCCGCGGCTTTTTTGCCCATGAACCCGAGCTTAAAAAATATCCCCTGTCCGGTCAATGACCCCGAGCACCGGTGCCGGTTGCTTGGTTAGCCGTCATAGTCGTGTGAGGACGAGAATGCCGATTGAAAAGGCGAACGGGCCAACCAGCGCGAGCAGGTGGCAAGCGACGCGCATGGGCAAGGAGAGGTGGGCAAGTGTGAGGCGATAGCGTTCGGCTGCCAGGATGATAACGGCAATCATGACCAGACACAAAGTAAAGACGGGAAACGCAAACGGATACGGCACGCGCTCGGTCCTGGCGAAGCCGAAAGGCCACAAATACGCCAGATCATGAAGGAATCCATTCAGTGCAAAGGTGACGATCAGGCACGGTGGTCGTGGCGCAAAACGTCGCAACGGGGCATAGCAGAAGTACCCCAGAAAGTAGCCAACGATGGTATTCCAGAACCACCAGAAGCGAGTGAAATCCGAGGCTCCAAACGACCGGGAGAACATATGCCCAAGGCACTGTCCGCGTGATCCTGGCCCAAGCCGGGCATACAGATATCTGGCAAATGAAGGTCGGGAGGTGTGCATGGCGGCTAACTATTTAATTACATTGAATTTTTTCATGCTAATTTGATATTAGCCGAGAAACATTAAGTCGATAGAGACGGCTCGCCGAGTCGAAGTCTGATTTGGGCTCAAGAGACTTTCGCCCTACCGGAGAAGATTTGCCCGCGGCTTTTTTGCCCATGCGCCCGAGCTTAAAAAACATCCCCTGTCCGGTCAATGACCACGAGAAACCGACATTGCCCTGTCCAGCGCGCACGGTTTTCTCCCAAATCTCATAGTCCCGCCTAAAAAATATAAACGTGAAGGACCCGGTAGGGAGAGAATTCGCCGGGCGTTCCGCCTTTCATTTTCTTTTCGTTAACAAAATACGATTCAATTTCGCGGGCCTCCTCCACGGAATCGGCGGCCCATTCCACCCAACTCGATACATTTCGTCCCTCCTCTTTCCACTGGGCTTTGCGCTTGGTTGTATCCTGTGCCAGACCGATTTGCCATCCATCGAAATCGGTGAAACCCACTTTTTGAGTTATTTCCCTGATGATGTCTTGTTTCTTCATGGTGTCAGTTGGTCAATCGTTAGGTCAGTTCCTTGGCTGCTGGTTCAGCGCGGAGTTAGAAAATATGAGGGCAGACAACGGACGGCCCAGCGTCGCAGCCTGTCTCCGGGATTCCGCAGCCTACTCCTTTCACCTTAACTTACTGTAGCAAAACGACATCCCGTTGTCCAGCAAAGGAGAATGGCTGGCCAAATTGTCGCGCCGTAGCGGCGCCCTGCGCGGCGGTGGCCGGCGGCTTAATCCTCGAGCCAGAGGCTCGACACTACAATAACCAGCTCAGGACACGACCAGAGCGGTTGGCCAATTTGTCGCTGCGGCTATCCGGCCGAATCATTTGGCCGTTACCACGGCCTTTCGAGGAACTTACCGTCCGTCAGTGCCTGCCTTGTCGCGCCGTTTTCACTTCGTCTGGGCGAAGAGCATCAGCACGCGCGGGCCACGAGGCGTCATCAATTGATAATGCGCCTCTTGCGCGGTGCGCGGTATGGCCAGGCCGTCGCATTGCTCGTCGCGCACCGGCTTGCCGTCCACCAACAGCATGTAATGATGCGTGCGGTTGACGGGCAGGTCACGCAGCGTTAGCTGCCAGATTTGCCCCGGATCGTCATAGACCAGCGGGACCTTTTGCCATTTGGTGAACGTGCCCACGACTTCGACGGTGGCGGGCTCCTGCGCCTGGCCGGCGGGCCGACGCCAACGGAAATTCCGGGTGAAGGTTTGCGGTCGGTCCGATTTGGGCATCCGCACTGTCAGTTTGGTGGGAATGCCCGAAAAACTCGGCCAAGTCCCTTGCGGTTTGTGGCCCGGAGGATTGCCAGAATCTGGAAACATGCTGTTGTCTTTCGTCAGGTGTTAAGTGAATGCCACGACCGTGGTGACGACGGTCAGGTCAGACGGTTTTGGGTCGCTGCATCGCATCTGTTCCTGCCGGGAACAGCCGCGAAAACAGCAAAAGTGCTTGCTGTCCAACTGGTTAAATGTTTCAAACAAAACTTCATCGGCGCTTGTCTCATATTCAGCGGGCGCTTGGTTGCAATGGGCGCCGCTGTTTCTGTCACGAAACGCGGCACTATATCACCAACGCGCCGTCAAGGAAAGGAGGCGTTATGAAAAAAAACGCAATGTGGGTTCCCGTAGGATTGGCGGTCATTTTGATGGCTGGCACTCCTGCTTCTGCACGGGGCAACGGCCTGGACAATCGCATCTACAAGTTGACCGCCCGGTTTGAAGCCATGCAACAGAACCCGGACAAGCGCATCCCGGCCGACTGCTTGCGAAAGGCGCGGGGTATTATTCTGCTCGACCGCACGAGAGTCGGATTTGGTTTTGCCTTCGAAGGTGGTATCGGGGTGGCAATGAGAAAAGATGCCAGTGGCAATTGGAGTCCGCCGGCGTTTCTTAACTCGGGCGAGGCCAGCCTCGGACCGCAATTCGGTGGCGAACAGAATTTTTACGTGATTTTGCTCATGACCACCAATGAGGCGCGGGAATTGGCCGGCTCGGTCGTGGATTTCGGCGGCGTGGCGCAAGGAACTGCCGGTGATCAGAGTTCCGGCGTGGAAGAATTGGCGGTTCCGAAGGATTCGGGTTTGCTCTACACCGAACGCGAAGGTTTCTACGGTGGCGTGGCTTTCCAGGGCGGCACCGTATCGCCGGATAACCGCGCCAATACGATTTACTACGGACGTCCGGTGACCATGAACGACATCCTGTCCGGCAAAAACGTCAAGCCGACGCCGGCGGCCACCAAACTGATCCAGACCATTTCGAAGTATTCGCAAAATCCCCAAAAATAACAACGCCTCACGCGCCGAAAAGAAAGGAGTATTTATGAAAAAATTCTCTGTTTTGTGCGCAGTGGGATTGGCCGGTATTCTGTGTTTCATTGCCGCTAACGCGTGGGCGGACCTGGAAGTCGCCGCCTCGGTATCCATTCATGCAACGGCGGACTTTGACGCGCCGTTGGCAGGTTGCGGGACATGGATGACCGTCGGGTCGTACGGCCGCTGCTGGCGACCGGCTGGTGTCGCCGTGGATTGGCAGCCGTATTGCAACGGCGAATGGGTCTGGACCGATTGCGGCTGGTATTGGGAGAGTGATGAGCCGTGGGCCTGGGCGTGTTATCACTACGGCTATTGGGTTTATGATTCCACCTGCGGCTGGATCTGGATTCCCGGCGTGGATTGGGCGCCAGCGTGGGTCTGCTGGCGCATCGGCGACGGTTGCATTGGCTGGGCGCCGTTGTGTCCGCCGGGCTTTTTCTTCACCCGCCGCCCGATTGACACGGCCTTTGTTTTCGTGGGCGACGACCACTTCAGCGGCCGCATCGGACCATCGGTGATCGTCCGCGGCAACCGGCACGACCTGATTCAGCGGACGAAATTTATCTCCAATGTCCGATTCACCAGTCGTGATGTTGACGGCGCCCACGTGCGCCGGGTGGCCTTCAACGAAGGACCTGGATTGGCTGCTATTCAGAAAGCCACGGGCAAACAATTCAGAACTGTTGACATGAGCGCCGCCGTGCGCCGCACACCTGTGCCCGGCAGGTCCGGACATGAACTGTTCCAAAACCGCAACAACCGTGAATTGAAAACTTTCGTGCCGACGCACGAAAATGGAAATACCGCGCCGGCCCAAAAGTACGGCCAGGACCAAAATGGAGTGCCGCGCGACCACGACCACGAGCATGATCACTGAATGTTAAGTCGGCGTTGTGAAAATTACCGCGTCTTGCAGTCGCCGGCGCGAGGAGGTGGACCAGGTTCGATGTTGAATAGAAATGAGTCTTCTGGCGCCAGCCGCTACTCCATGTTTGGATACGAACCGAGGACTTTGACGAAGTTGCAGTGCTGGCCCAAAAGCTGAATCGCCTTGGCGACTCTGCGATCCTGCGCGTGGCCTTCGCAATCTATGAAAAAGAAATATTCCCATGCCTTCCGCTTGCTCGGACGCGATTCGATTTTCGTCATGTTGATTTGGTAACGGCGAAACGCGGCGATGGCCTCGTGCAACGCGCCCGCCTTGTCGGCCACGCTGAGCATCAAGCTGGTACGGTCGTCGCCGGTGGGCGGGCTGCACTGGCGGCCCAACACGAGGAAGCGCGTGGCGTTGTCGGCGCTGTCCTGAATGTCCGTTTCCAGGATGCGCAGGCCGTACTTTTCGGCAGCAAGCACGCCCGCGATGGCTGCCGTGGATTTTTCCCGGGCCGCCAGTTCCGCCGAACGCGCGTTCGACGAGGTTTCGACGAGTTCGGCTGCCGGCAAATGCGTTTGAATCCAACCGCGGCATTGCGCGAGCGATTGCGGATGGACGTAAAGCTTTTTGATTTGCTTGCGCGGCGAGTTGCTCAACAGACATTGCTGCACGGGCAAAACGATTTGCGAAACGACTTTCAAATCGCTGTCCATGAACATGTCGAGTGTGTGGGTGACGACGCCTTCGGTGGAATTTTCCACCGGCACGACGCCGTAATCCGCGCTCTTTTTGCTGACCTCGGTGAACACGTCCGCGATGGTCTTTTGCGGCGAGTATTTCAGGCTCGATCCGAACCGCTGGATGGCCGCCTGATGCGTGAACGTCGCCTCCGGGCCAAAATAGGCGATGGTCATGGTCTTTTCGAGCGCGAGCGCGCTGGACATGACTTCGCGATAAACCGCGCGGAGCTGGTCATCCGTCATCGGCCCCCGATTCAGCGTACAAACGCGTTTGAGCACAGATTGTTCGCGATGCGGCGCATAGACCTCCTCGCCGGCCGCCAGCTTGATGTCACCGATGGCCAAAACGTGCTTCGTCCGGTCATTGAGCAGCCGGACGATACGCGCGTCCAGCCTGTCAATCGCCTGACGATGTTTGGAAATGCTCACGTGCAGAAAGAATGCAGAAATCGGGAGGAAGAATCAAACCTGTTTCGGCGCGTGGATTCGGAGCGCGGACAGCTTTGTCCGCGAGTTCAGACGGTGTGCAGGCATGTGGACATGGCTGTCCGCGCTCCAGAAAGACACTCATCAAGCTCATTGATTCTATCCCTTCGGGATGAAAAATAATTCATGTCGGTCGCCCTTCGGATTTCTGACTTTCAACTTCCGCATTCTTCATTTTTTCCTCTTCGCTCAGTTGAAGTTGCTCCGGTGGATTGGTGGCCAGACCGGGTTCGGCGGTGACCGGACCTGGCGGTTTTTCGACCACGATTCTCCGAAGCTCGTCCGCCGCGGGCAAATCTTCCAGCCTCCGCAGGCCGAAATATTCGAGGAACAACGCCGTGGTGCCATAAGTCGGCGGACGGCCCACCACCTCAGCGCGGCCAACGGCCTCGACCAGACCGCGTTCCATGATGGTTTGCATGACGGCATCCACGTTCACGCCGCGAATCTGCTCCACCTCGGCGCGCGTGATCGGCTGGCGATAGGCGATGATGGCCAGCGTTTCCAGCGCGGGCTGCGAAAGCCGCGGCGGGCGGATTTTCTGTCCAACCAGTGCCTTGAGCCACGGGGCAAATTCAGGTTGGGTGACGAATTGCCACGCGCCGGCCACGCACACGAGGCGGTAACTGCGCGCGCCGGTCTCGTGCTCGCGCGCCAATTCCTCCAGCGCGCCGGTCAGTTCGCCGTCTTTGATTTTGCCGAGTGATTTGGCGGTGGCATCGGCGTCCTCAGCTTCGGCGGCAGCAGCCAGCACGTCGCGAAGTTCTTTCACGCTGAGCGGTTTTTGCGCGGAGAACAGGACCGATTCCAGAATGAATTTCAGTTCCATGTTAAACGGTGACTGAGGTTATGCGATTCAGCCAAAGTGGTCAACGAGCGAGCCGGGAAGTTTGTAGCCGCGGACGTCAGTCCGCGCCATAGGGAGTCCACGAAAGTCAGCGCCGACTCACGTCGGCGGCTACGGTTCAACCACAATCATCGCCTTCATGACGCCATCGCGGTAATTGGCGACCAGCTCGAAGGCTTCCCTGGTCTCTGCCAAGGGGAAATGGTGCGTCACCATCGCGTCCATGTTGATTTTCTTGCACTCCTGCAAATCAATCGCCTTTTGCGTACAGTGGGCCTGCCGACGAATATTGATGATGCTGATTTCCTTGCGGCGCAGATCATGGATGGGAAAAGTGACCTCGTCAAATTCGGGAATGCCCACCAGCACCAGCGTCCCCCCCGGTTTCAGTAATTTAACAGCGTGATCGAAGGCTTCCTTGTCCCCGCTGCATTCAAAAACTGCGTCCATCAACGAAGGCTCGATTTTCGATATTTCTTTCACCACATCCGTGCGGTCGGGATTGCCACACCATTTGGGATGCAACCGTTCCGCGAATTTCAGCCGGTCCGGGATTCTGTCGGTGACAAAAACGTCGCCAACCTTTTTCGTGCTCAACACGTGAAAGACGGACATACCGATTGGGCCGGCGCCGAGAATCGCGACGTTGGCGCCGGCGGGGAGATGTGACTGCTCGACTGCATAAATGGCGATGGCCAGCGGTTCGGACAAAACCGCCTGCTCGAAAGTCGTGTGCTCTTTGATCGGGAAACAACAATTCTCCGGCAGCACGAGAAATTCTGCAAGCGCGCCGGCCAATTGCCCGGGGCAGCCCAGAAAGAGCAGTTTGCGGCAGGTGTTTTCCCGTCCGGCCCGGCATTGATCGCATTGGCCGCAAGACACCGCCGGGTCAATGGCAATCCGCTGGCCGGGTTTAACTTTCGTCACCTTCTTCCCGACCTCCTCGACAATACCAGCCGCCTCGTGCCCGATGACGAAGGGAAACTGGACGATTTGAGAACCGATTCGGCCGGTGGTGTAATAATGAATATCCGAGCCGCAGACGCCCACCATTTTGATGCGGATGAGCACGTCGGTAGGTCTGACGATTTGGGGTTCCGGCACCTGTCGCACTTCGAATTGTCTGATGCCGGTGAGTAACGCTGCTTTCATGTGTCAGGCCGCGTCAATGTATGCACGATGTGGCTAACGACGAAGTGTCGGGCCACGCCGCAGCCGCGACGGTGGAACCAGCGTCGGCTGTAACAACGGGTCGGCCAGAGTGTAAGCGACGGTTTCGCCGGTGGAATCAAACAGGGTCAAATCCTGTTGGCCCTTGATGGTGTGGTCTTTCACCAACCGTTGGATGGCCCGGAGCGTGTCTTCCCGCGTTTCCTGAATTTGAATGGCGATCTGGCTCGCGGTACCGGGAGCGTTCAAGTCGCGAAGACAATTCATGATTTTGGCTTCGATATGTTCGCGGAGTGCTGCTTTCATGGCTCACCTCATATTCATTGCGTCGGTTTCAGTTTTGCATGTATGAAAAGTTAACATAATCTCAACGACGGGAGCCAGCCGCCGATGATGTCGAATTCGTTTCTGAGCAAATCGGATGGCCCCCTTTCGCTGCACGGTCTGGTCGGGCAAGCCCTTTATGCTTTTTGCGGCACTCCGCGCACCGCCGAGCCTCTGAATAAGGCGAACCTTGAAGCACCTGATACCAGTGGCGCTGGTCCTGAGCTCTCCATACTGACTTCCGGCCACAGTCCTGGCATGTAAAATCAATGTCGCGATAGAACGGAGCTCGGCTGAAGGTACTGTAACTGGCCCGCCATTTGGCAATGACATCAAGAGATGCAGGAATGGCATCATCAGGCACTTCATCCGGACTCCTGATGACTTGTGCGCCAAGGAGCTCTTGAATCCGCAGGTCGCGTTCAAACCCGCGAACCCTCGACTTCTTTTTGCCACGCAGGCTCATGCCCAACTACTTGATTAGCCGGAAAGTACTCCCGTAAAACTGACAACAACCTACAAACCGGGAATTGATTCCTAATTTTTTTAGCATTCTGTATCTGATTATGGCGTCCGATATGGAAAGTCAATTTGAAAGAAACCGAAGGTTAACATTTAAGCAGTGGAGTAGTGCTGGGGAGCATACCCGCCTCGGGTGTGGGTTGGACGCGTCTCGCGGCCAACCATTGGGTTCACGTTCCCGGTCGAACCATTCAAAGATTCTCGCGTGCTCAAAGTTTTCCGCGAGGGCGCGGAAAACGACACGCGTGGGCGCGTGCGCTCCCCGATTCAAATCCCGTCCAGCGCCTGAAACAAATCGGAGGTCAGGCAATCATCGGTTTGCGCGCTCCAATCGGATCTTGCCGAGATTGGTGATGGTTTCAGACGACGCAACATTCTCGATTGGATACCAAAACACGTTCGTGCAAGATTGATAGCCATCGCGGCTGACAGCCAGCGCGTAAAACGTGCCCCAGTGCGAGAAATGGAGCTCCCAAAGGTCCCAGTGTTGCTGGGGCGAAATGCTGAATGCCCCGTCTGCCGCGCTCTCTGTGCCGGTGGTATGCGACGGGTAGCTCCGTCCTCGCCCGATATACCAAGCCGGATCCTGGCGGGGGTGTTGTGGCAGTGCCACAAGTGCCCCAGACAATGTGACTTGCGCTCCCGCAATCGGCAATCCCGTTTGCGAGTCAACAACCGAACCTGTCACGCCCGGCCGCGAAAGCTGACGGTACGGATAGCAACCGCTGCACACGCAAAGCACGGCAAGTAGGCAAGTGAGTTTCACAACCCAGCATTTGTTCGGTCACCCGGCGGGCATGTTCAGCAATCAATAATCCGGCCTTAAATCCGGTCCAGCGCCTGATACAAATCGTCAATGAGGTCTTCGGGGTCTTCCAGGCCCAACGCCAGGCGCACGAGATTATCCACCATGCCGAGGGATTGACGGAATTCCAGCGGGTAATCGAAGAACGACATCGTCGCCATCTGCGTCACGAGGCTCTCCGAACCGCCGAGACTGGGCGTAATCAAAAACAACTCGAGTGAGTCTATGAACTTGTGCGTCTGTCGGCCCCCGCCTTTGACCAGAAATGTGATGACGCTGCCGCACCCGCGCATCTGTTGTTTGGCAATCGCGTAGTCCGGATGCGATTTAAGCCCGGGATACCAGACTTTTTCGACTTTCGGATGTTTTTCCAGAGCCTGCGCCACCTGCAATCCGGCGCGGTTGTGATGTTCCATCCGCAACGGGAACGTCTTCAAACCGCGTTCGAGCAGGAAACAGGTCAGCGGCCCCGGCGTCGCGCCAATCATGCGTTCCAATTTGTTGAGGTCTTCGAGCAATTGATGGCCGCCGAGCGTCACGCCCGCCAGCAGGTCGTTGTGGCCGCCCAGATATTTCGTCGCCGAATGGATGACGATGTCCACGCCGCATTCGAGCGGCCGGATGTTGTAAGGCGTGGCGAGCGTGGCATCAATCATCGTCAGCACGCGGTGGCGTTTCGCCACTTTCACCACCGCCGGCAAGTCGAGCACGCGCAGGTAAGGATTGGTGGGCGATTCGGTGAAGATGATGTTGGTGTTGGGCCGGATGGCGGCTTCGATGGCTTCGGTCGTGGGCGGCACGAGGGTGTTTTGCAGGCCGAATTTGGTGAGAAAATTGGTCGCAAAATCGCGCGTCTGCCGGTAGCAATCGCTGGTGAAAATGATGTGGCCGTCCT
>Ga0335077_10009409_pt1 | contig 12128 bp, 13 predicted proteins | sample Lox_Sample_31_FD_207151 | JGI IMG/M metagenome (GOLD analysis project Ga0335077, IMG submission 207151) | Soil microbial communities from Loxahatchee National Wildlife Refuge, Florida, United States - Lox_Sample_3.1 | ecosystem: Environmental > Terrestrial > Soil > Wetlands | place: USA...
CGCTCCTGCAACCGGCATCATGAAGGTTCACGAGGCTGAGCAGCAGACGCTCATCGAGGCGGCGCTGCGCGCGGTCGCGACCGAAGAGGCCGCACGCGATACTGCGCGACTCACTGTGACGCCGCTGCGCAAGAGCGTGTAAGTTTCCCCGTTCCGCGAGTTGGATTGCTGCAGGCCGGTCGCGCCGGCCCGGAGAGTTCTGATGAGCATCGAGATTCGAGTACCGCAGCTGCCAGAGTCGATCGCCGACGCGACGCTCGTGGCCTGGCACAAGAAGCCGGGCGAGCCCGTCAGCCGCGACGAGAATCTGGCCGATCTCGAGACCGACAAGGTGGTGCTGGAAGTGCCGGCGCCCGCGAATGGCGTGGTGCGCGAGCTGCGCGTGCAAAGTGGTGCGACGGTCACGAGCGGGCAGGTGCTTGCGCTGCTCGAGGAGGGGGCCGCGGCACAATCCGTCGGCACCTCTGCCGCCGCGCTAGCCACCGCTGCCGCCGCACCCGCTGCCGCCGCACCCGCCGCCGCGCCGACCCGTGCGGCGCCGCCGGCGGCATCACGTGCCGAGCCGGCACCGGAGGCGGCCGCGGGCAACGGGGATGCTGCGCGCCAAGCCGGCAAGCTCAGTCCCTCGGTGCGCCGGCTGGTCGAAGAGAACCGTCTGGATCCGACGAGCATTCCCGCGTCCGGACGTGACGGCCGGCTGACCAAGTCGGATGTCATCGGCTACCTCGACAAGGCGGTGGCGCGGGCGCCATCACCCTCTGGCGCGCCGCAGTCTGCGGCCGTTGCGCCGCAGGCGCGGATGCCCGAGCCGCGGGCGCCGGCTGCGAGGCCCGGCCGCGCTGAGCAGCGTGTCGCAATGAGCCGCCTGCGCCAGCGCATCGCGCAGCGCCTGGTCGAGGCTCAATCGACGCAAGCGCTGCTCACGAGCTTCAACGAAGTCGATCTCACGGCAGTCCAGGAGCTGCGCGCGCGCTACAGGGAGCGCTTCGAGAAGCAGCAGGGCGTCAAGCTCGGCTTCATGTCGTTCTTCGTCAAAGCATCGGTGGAAGCGCTGAAGAAACATCCGGTGCTCAATGCATCGGTCGATGGCAGCGACATCATCTATCACGAGTTCTACGACATCGGTGTCGCCGTCTCGACCGAGCGCGGCCTGATGGTGCCGATCGTGCGCGATGCGGATGCGAAGAGCTTTGCCGAGATCGAGCAGGAGATCGCCGCCTACGCGGCGCGGGCCCGCGAGGGCACCATCGCCATCGAGGATCTCACGGGCGGCACCTTCACCATCACGAACGGTGGGGTGTTTGGCTCGCTCATGTCCACGCCGATCGTCAATGCGCCGCAGAGCGCCATTCTGGGCATGCACAAGATCCAGGAGCGCCCGATGGTCGTGAACGGGCAGATCGCGATCCGACCGATGATGTATCTGGCGGTTACCTACGATCACCGCATCATCGATGGGCGCGAGGCGGTGCAGTTCCTCGTCGCCATCAAGGACAACCTCGAGGACCCCGGAAGGATGCTGCTCGGCATCTGACGCCGGCTGCTGGGCATCTGGCGCCGGCGCGGTACACTGCGCCGCTGCACGAGAACCGGGGAGTGCCGATGGCGGAGCAATTCGACGTGGTGGTGATCGGCGGCGGTGTCGCCGGTTACCCGGCGGCCATTCGCGCTGCGCAGAACGGGCTCACTGTCGCCTGCATCGACGAGTGGAAGAACCGCGCAGGCACGCCTGTCTTCGGCGGCACCTGCCTCAACGTGGGCTGCATTCCCTCCAAGGCGCTGCTCGAGTCGACCGAGCTTTACCATCGGCTGCGCGAAGAGTTCCCTGCGCACGGCATTCGCGTATCGGGAGCGCAGTTCGATGTCGCGGCCATGCAGAAGCGCAAGGCCGGCATCGTCAGGAAAAGCACCGACGGCATCAACGCCCTCTTCAAGGCGAGCGGGGTCACGCCGCTGCAGGGACATGCACGCTTGTCGAGCGGTCGCCGCGTGGAGTTCGCCGCGCACGATGGCACGCGCCGCGTGCTGTCCGCGCGGCACGTCGTGCTCGCTTCCGGCTCGGTCCCCATGGAGCTCAAGTCTGCCCCGTTCGATGGCAAATTCATTCTCGATTCCTGCGATACGCTCGATCTCGAGGCGGCTCCGAAGCGTCTCGGCGTGATCGGCGCCGGGGCGATTGGCCTGGAGCTCGGCAGCGTCTGGCGCCGGGTCGGCAGCGAGGTGATCATCCTCGAGGCGCTTGCGGATTTTCTCGCCACTGCCGACCAGCAGCTCGCCCGTGAGGCGTTGCGCCATCTCAAGCGGCAGGGTCTGGATATCCGCCTTGGTGCCAAGGTCACCGGCGCGACCGTCGCCAACGGCGCGGTGAGCGTGGCCTATTCCGACTCGAGCGGCGCGCAGACCGTGACGGTGGACAAGCTCGTGGTGGCCATTGGCCGCCGTCCCTATTCACGCGATCTCTTGGGACCAGACGTCGGCGTGCAGCTCGATGAGCGCGGCTTCATCAAGGTCGACGAGCAATGCCGCACCAACGCCGAGAACATCTGGGCGATCGGAGACTGCGTGCGCGGACCGATGCTCGCCCACAAGGGTAAGGAGGAGGGCATCATGGTGGCCGATTTGATTGCCGGCCATTTCGCGGAGGTCAACTACAAGGCCGTGCCCTCCGTGATCTACACGGCGCCTGAGATCGCGACGGTTGGCGCCACCGAGGAGCAGGTCAAGGCGAGCGGTCGGCGCTACAAAGTGGGCGTGTTCCCGTTTCTGGCCAACGGGCGGGCGCGCGCCATGGAGGCCACGAGCGGCTTCGTGAAGCTGATCGCCGCGCAGGACGACGATGAGATTCTCGGCGTGCACATCGTCGGCCCGCTCGCGGGGGAGCTGATCGCCGAGGCGGTGCTGGCGCTCGAGTACTCGGCAAGCAGCGAGGACCTGCAGCGCACCATGCACGCGCATCCCACGCTCTCCGAGGCGGTTCACGAAGCGGCGCTCGCCGCGGACAAGCGCGCGATCGATTTCATCAACCGCTGAGGCACGCGGGGCATGGTCGAGCCGCCAGCCGCAAGCTTGCTCACGCTCGCCGACATCCGGGCGGCACACGCGCGCATCGCCCCCTTCGTGCATCGCACGCCGATCCTGACGAGCAGCTCGCTCGATGCGCTGCTCGGGGCGCGGCTGTTCTTCAAGTGCGAGAACTTTCAGAAGGTGGGCGCCTTCAAGGCGCGCGGTGCGCACAATGCCGTGATGTCGCTTGATGAGGCGCAAGCGCGCCGCGGGGTCGTGACGCATTCTTCGGGCAATCATGGCGCGGCCGTTGCGCTCGCCGCGCGCAACCGCGGCATTGCCGCCTTTGTCGTGATGCCGGAGACCGCTGCCGCGGTGAAGAAGGCGGCCGTGGCCCGCTACGGCGCGCAGGTGACGCTGTGTGCCGCGACGCTGGCCGCGCGCGAGAGCACCGCGCAACGCATCATGAATGCGACCGGTGCGCACTTCGTGCATCCGTACAACGATGTGCGCGTCATGGCTGGGCAGGGCACCACGGCCCTAGAGCTGCTCGAGGACCAGCCGGATCTCGACGTGATCGTCTGTCCCGTGGGGGGCGGCGGGCACCTGGGCGGTGTGGCGGTCGCAGCCAAGGCGCTCAGCGGGCGCATTCGCGTCGTCGGTGCCGAGCCGGCGCTGGCGGACGATGCGCGGCGCTCGCTGCGCAGCGGGACGATCGTCGCCGCGGGCGATCCGCCCACGATCTGCGATGGCCTGCGCAGCTCACTCGGCGATCGCAGCTTCGCGCTGATCAGAGCTCACGTGGATGACATCGTCACCGCGCGCGAGGAGACGATCATCACTGCCATGAGACTGGTGTGGGAGATCCTGAAGATCCTCATCGAGCCCTCGGCGGCCGTCGCGGTCGCCGTGCTGCTCGAGCGAGCGCTGCCGATCAGCGCTCAACGTGTGGGCGTCATCCTCTCGGGCGGTAACGTCGATCTGGATCGTCTGCCCTGGTAGTCCGACGCCGAGCGGCGTGGCTCAAACATGCACGCCCGCATGGCCCCACAGGCCGAGCACGCCGATGATGATGAGATAGATGGCCACGATGTAATTCAGCAGCCGGGGAACGATGAGAATGAGGATGCCGGCGACCAACGCGATGACGGGACCGACGCTCAGTGTTACGTGCATGGCAATCCTTCCGCAGTGTATGGGGCGGCGCCCCCGATCTATACGAATCACGCCGGTGTGAGTTCCCGGCCGCCGGCGAGCAAGGACCGAGGACCGTACGCGCCGACACCCGAACCGTCAAGCTGAAGGTCAGCGCGTGCGGCGTACGGTGAGCACGTTGGGCACTTGCGTGAAGCGCTTGGTCAACCGCGCGAGCTGTTCCAGGTCATGCACCGCGAGTTTCACGGCGACCTGTGCGGTGCCCTTGTCGCGGTCCGTCGTGGTGCTCATCTGCTCGATGCTCAGGCGCTCCTGCGTGATGAGGTCCGTGAGATCGCGTACGAGACCGCGACGATCATACGCCTCGACCGCCAGTTCGACGGCGAGCGCATCGGCACCGTCGCGCGTCCAGTCCACCTGCAAGATGCGCTCGGGCTTCTCTGCGCGCATGCGCGCAAGTCCCGCGCAATCCTCACGGTGGATGGTCACGCCACGTCCGATGGTCACGTAGCCGACGATCGGTTGCGGGCGAATGGGTACGCAGCAGCGCGCGAGCGTGATCGGCAGGTTGCCTACGCCCTCGATCTCGACGGGGCTGCGCCGCACGCCCGCAATGCGTCGCGGTCTGCGCGTCGCCGCAGGCAGCTGCCGCTGCAGGTGCCGGGCGATGGCATGCGCGAGCTGTGTCGCGGTGATCTCGCCCTCTCCGAGCAGCCGATAGAGATGATCCGAGCTCTGCGCCTTGAGCTCCTCGATGAGCGGCCCGAGCATCTCGACAGGTGCGCCGGCGCGCATCAGCTCGCGCTCGGCGATCGAGCGCCCCGCGGCGCGGTTGTCGCCCGCATCCTGGCGGCGGAACCATGCGCGCACCTTGGCGCGGCTGCGGGGTGCGGCGAGATAACCGAGCTCGGGGGCCAGCCAATCGCGACTCGGCGCGGGATGCTTGCCCGCGATGATCTCCACGACCTCGCCATTGGCAAGCGCATGGGTGAGCGGGGCGATGCGGCCGTTCACCTTGGCGCCGCGACAGCGGTGACCGAGATCGCTGTGGACGTGGTAGGCGAAGTCGAGCGGGGTTGCCCCGCGCGGCAGGTCGATCACCTCGCCCTTGGGCGTGAGTGCGTAGACGCGATCGGCGAACAGCTGCGCGCGCATGCTTTCGAGGAAGTCGCGCTCGGCTTCGGCACCCTCCGCAGGGCGTAGCAGCCGTCGCACGGCCTCGATCTTGCGCTGGTAGGACAGATCGCGCGCGCCGCCCTCCTTGTACTGCCAGTGCGCGGCGACGCCGAGCTCGGCGTGCTCGTGCATCTCACGGGTGCGGATCTGCACCTCGACATTGCGGCCTTCCGGACCCACGACAGCCGTGTGAATCGAGCGGTAGAGATTGTCCTTCGGCGTGGCGATGTAGTCGTCGAACTCTCCGGCAATGTAGTGCCAGCGGCCGTGGACGATACCGAGCGCGGCGTAACAGTCGCCCACCGACTCCGTGATGATGCGCACCGCGCGCACATCGAAGATCTGCTCGAAGGTGAGCTGCTTGCGCTGCATCTTGCGATAGATGCTGTAGATGTGCTTGGGACGGCCGTACACCTCGGCGCCGACGCCGGCGGTGTCGAGCTCGGCGCGCAGCAGCGCGATGAAGCGCTCGATGTAGCGCTCGCGGTCGGTGCGCTTCTCGCTGAGCGCGGCGGCGATGCGGTGATATTCCTGCGGCTCGAGATAGCGGAATGCGAGGTCCTCCAGCTCCCACTTGAGCTGCCAGACTCCGAGACGATTCGCGAGCGGGGCGAAGATCGCACGCGCTTCGGTTGCGAGTCGCTCGCGCTCGGCCGAGGCGAGCTGCCGCGCGTGGCGCAAGTGCACGAGCGCCTCCGCGAGTCGCGCCAGCATCAGGCGCGGGTCGGTGACGACGGCGAGCAGCATCTTGCGCACGGACTCGGCCTGCTGGCCGTTGAGTCCCTGCGAGGGTTGCCAGTTGGTCGGCAAGCCGAGCTCTCCGAGATGCAGCAGGTCGGCGGCGACGCGAGCGGCAGCCTCATCGGTGAGACGTGCGAGACTCTCGGTCGTCAGTCCGGCGCTGCCGAGGGCCGGCTGCATGAGCACTGCCGTTGCGAGCTCACGATCGGCCGTGAGCGCGCCCACCGTCTCGGCCGCCTCGACCGCTTCGGCGAGCGCCGCAGGCGGCAATCCCTCGGCCACCGCGCCGCGCAGGCGCGAGATGGAATCGAGGATTTCCGGCGGACAGAGTTGAGCGGTTTCCACGCTGAGCCGCACCGTGACGTTCAAGGCTTGGAGCTGTCGCAGGCGCGTTTTGCGGCTATGATACGCGCCTGTTGTGCGGCGCGGCGCCGGGCCGGCGGCGTGGTGCGCTGTTTGGCTGCTCGACGAGCCTCGCCGCCGTATCGCTGGAGGTACTCGAGCCTGATGTTCGGAGAGCATGGCCGGTTACAGCAGATGGGCGAACCTCCGCCACCGGTTGGGTGCGCTGGATAAGCGGCCGAGCGGAGAGGCCGCAGGCTTGCGGCCGCAGCCGCGTGCGACGCAGGGTCGCAGTGTGCTCTACGAAGGCTACGGACCCGGTGACGTGGCCGTCCTGGTCGAGTGTGTGACCGCAGATCGCCGGCGGACTGCCGCGGCGTTGCGTCACCTGTTCAGGGCCCATGGCAGCTACCTCGGGGCCGACGGCTCGGTGGCGTACCTCTTCAACCCCGTCGGGCTGCTCACCTTCGCACCAGGCACGGCGCGCGAGCCGCTCGTAGGCCTGGCACTGGAGGCCGGGGCGGAGGATGTCATCGTCAACGAGGACGGCTCCATCGAAGTGCTGACGGACCCCATCGAGCTCGAGTCGGTCCGAGCCGCACTGTCGGGTGCAGGTTTCGCAGCAGCGGACGTGGAGCGCACGCTGCGCGCATGGAGCGCGATCAAGCTCTCGGTTAGTGAGGCGGGGGAGCTGGTGCGCTTGCTGGCCGCTCTCGAGGGGCAGGATGACGTTCAGAGCGTCTACACGAATGCCGAGATACCGGACGAGGTCCTGGCGGGCATTTGAGCCGCCCGCGGCGGCCCGCATGCCAACGGCTGCGCCGGCAGCCCCGGTGCGCATTCTCGGCCTGGATCCAGGATCGCGCCGCACGGGCTTCGGCTTGATCGCATGCCGCGGGCTGCAGTCCGTTCACATCGCGCATGGCTGCATCGTGTCGCGCGGGGAGGGCGCGGCGGAGCGGCTGCGGGTCATCTTCGAGGCCGTGCAGGAGTTGATCGCCGAGCATCGACCGGATGAGGTCGCGGTGGAGCGCGTATTCGTGAATCGCAATGTGGATAGTGCGCTGAAGCTCGGACAGGCACGCGGCGCGGCTCTGTGCGCGGTGCCGCACGGCACGCCTGTCTTTGAATACGCACCGCGCGCCATCAAGATGACCGTCGTCGGCTTCGGCGGCGCGGATAAGCGTCAGGTAGCCCACATGATGAGAACCTTGCTCAGTCTCGCGGGCAGCATCGCCACCGACGCATCCGATGCACTGGCCGTCGCGGTCTGCCATGCCCATTCGCGGCGCAGTCCGTGGCTGGAGCGCGGCGCACAGAATGGCGACGCCGCGGGCGGACGGGATCCATGATCGGCTCGCTGCGCGGCCGCATTGCATCGAAGGCTCCTCCGCAGCTCACCGTCGAAGTGGGCGGAGTGGGATACGAGCTCGAGGTTCCGATGTCGACTTTCTTCCTGCTGCCGCCCGTCGGGCAGGAAACCCGGCTGTTGACGCATCTGGTGGTGCGCGAGGATGCGCACGTCCTGTACGGCTTCGGCACGGAGGAGGAGCGCAGACTGTTTCGTAATCTGCTGCGCGTCTCGGGCGTTGGACCCAAGATCGCTCTGGCACTGCTCTCGGGCATCAGCGTGGAAGGCTTCGCGCGCTGCGTGCAGAACGAGGACGCAGCAGCGCTCACGCGCGTGCCCGGGATCGGACGCAAGACAGCGGAGCGGCTGCTGATCGAGATGCGCGATCGCATCGGCGCGGGCGGCGTGCCGGTGGAGAGCGCGGCGCTCGCCCCCGCCGCAACTCCCGAAGGGGAAGCCTTCGATGCCCTGGTCGCCCTCGGCTATCGCCCCGCAGAGGCCACACGCTTGCTCAAAACGGCCGGGACCGGTACACATTCCACGGAGGAATTGATCCGCCGTGCGCTGCAAGGCGCCGCCCGTGAGTGAGGTCGAGTTGGAATCGGAACGAACCGTAAGTCCCGCACCGCGTCCGGAGGAGGATGCCGCAGAGCGTGCGATCCGGCCGCGCCGGCTGGCCGAGTACGTCGGCCAGACGCAGGTGAAACGACAGCTCGAGATCTTCGTGAGCGCCGCGCGGCAAAGGGGCGAGCCGCTCGATCATGTCCTGATCTTCGGACCTCCCGGGCTCGGTAAGACGACCCTCGCCCACATCATCGCGGCGGAGCTGGGCGTAAGCCTGCGCCACACCTCCGGCCCGGTGCTCGAGCGGCCCGGCGACCTCGCGGCGGAGCTCACCAACCTGCAGCCGCGGGATGTGCTGTTTGTCGATGAGATTCACCGTTTGAGTCCCGTCGTGGAAGAGGTGCTCTATCCGGCGATGGAGGACTGTCAGCTCGACATCATGATCGGCGAGGGGCCGGCCGCCCGCTCGATCAAGCTCAATCTGCCACCCTTCACGCTCGTCGGGGCGACGACCCGGGCGGGACTGCTCACGTCGCCGCTGCGCGACAGGTTCGGCATCGTGCAGCGTCTCGAGTTCTACGACGTAGAGGATCTCGACCGCATCGTGCGCCGCTCGGCCGGTATTCTCGACGTGCCGATCGACGCTGCCGGCGCGCGCGGTATCGCGCAGCGCTCGCGCGGAACACCGCGCATCGCGAACCGGCTGCTGCGGCGTGTGCGCGACTATGCGCAGGTGAAGGCCGACGGACGCATCGACGAGCACGTCGCGCAAGCCGCGCTCGACATGCTCGAGGTGGATCCTCACGGGCTCGACGGCCTCGATCGCAAGCTTCTGTCGACGATCATCGAAAAGTTCGACGGTGGGCCGGTCGGCATCGAGAGCATCTCCGCTGCCATCGGCGAGGAGCGTGGCACGATCGAGGATGTGATCGAGCCCTTTCTCATCCAGCAGGGTTTCCTGATGCGCACCGCGCGCGGGCGCCTGGCGACGCGCAAGGCCTATCTGCACCTCGGGCTTCGGGCTCCCGAGCGCTCGAGCCTGAAGCTGTTCGAGGACGAGCGGTGAGCCCCTTCTGCTGGCCGACGCGCGTCTACTGGGAAGATACGGATGGCGGTGGCGTGGTGTACTACGCGAACTACCTGAAATATCTCGAGCGCGCGCGCACCGAATGGCTGCGCGATCGGGGCTTCTCGCAGCAGCTGCTGGCGCGCGACCCGGGCATCATCTTCACGGTCATGAGCGTGCGGATCGACTATCGCCGTCCGGCGCGGCTCGACGACCAGCTGCTCGTCACCTGCGAGCCGCGGCGCGAGGGGGCCGCATCGCTGTCCTTCATGCAGCGGGTGTACCGGCCCGGTGCCGCCGCATCCGCGAGCCTCGATCCAAGCGCGCTGGCGGGGGAGGATCTGCTGGCCGCCGCCGACGTACGCGTCGCCTGCGTCAACGCGCGCACCTTTCGCCCGCAGCGCATGCCCGAGTCGCTCATGGGTGCCTTGGCGCAGGAGCCCGCCTGAGATGGACGTCTCGATCATTCGCCTGATCGTGCAGGCGAGCATCCCGGTGCAGATGGTGCTGGCGCTGCTGGCCTTCGCCTCCGTCACCTCATGGGCGATCATCTTTCGCAAGCGCATGGTGATCCAGCGCGCGCGCTCCGAAGCCGATCACTTCGAGAGCAACTTCTGGTCGGGCGGAGATCTCGCCCACCTGTATCGCAACATCGAGTCGCGCGGCGGCGCCACCGGCATGGCGAGCATCTTCGAGTTCGGCTTCCGCGAGTTCGCGCGCCTGCGGCAGCAGGGCGCAGTGCCGGCCGATCAGCTGCTCGATGGCTCGCGCCGTGCGATGCGCGTGGCGCAGTTGAAGGAGATCGACCGCCTGGAACACAGCCTCTCGACGCTCGCCACGGTGGGTTCCACCAGTCCCTACGTGGGCCTCTTCGGTACGGTCTGGGGCATCATGAGCGCGTTCACCTCGCTGGGAAACGTCCAGCAGGCGACGCTCGCGATGGTCGCGCCGGGCATCGCCGAGGCGTTGATCGCGACCGCGATCGGGCTGTTCGCCGCCATTCCAGCGGTCGTGGCCTTCAATCGCTACGCCGATCAGGTGGGGCGGCTGGAGGTGCGCTACGACGCTTTCATGGAGGAGTTCTCATCGATTCTGCAGCGCCATGCGGCGCGCAGCCCCGGCGGCGCAGCAACGGTCGTATCGGGGGCAGGAGGAGGCTGAGCCATGGCACAACTGACACGCGGCCGGCGGCTCATGGGCGAGATCAACGTGGTTCCTTACATCGATGTGATGCTGGTACTCCTGATCATCTTCATGATCACGGCGCCCCTGCTCACCCAGGGGGTCAAGGTAGAGCTACCCAAAGCGGGGGCCGAGCCGCTCGATGCGGAGCTGCTCAAGAACTCCAACCCTTTGGTGCTGTCGATTGATCGGGAGGGTCAGTTGTATCTGAATGTTGGCAGCAATCCCCGCCGGCCACTGGATGAGACCACGGTCGAGGTTCGCACGGCCGCGGCGCTGCGTCGTGCCCCGGATTTGCCGGTGCTCCTCAAGGCGGACTATCGCATCCCCTACGGCCGCGTGATGAGTGCGATGGTGATCCTGCAGCACGCTGGGGCGAAGAAGGTCGGCTTCGTCAGCGAGCCGCTGCCCGAGCGCAAGAGGCCCGACTGACTGGACGCGCGCTATCGTCCGCCGGAGCGCCCGAGCGATCGCTGGCTATCGGCGGGGCTGTCGGTGGTTCTGCACGCGACGCTGATCGGCGCGCTCGCTTACGGCTGGTGGCACTTTCATCAGCGACCCAAACCGATTCCGACGCTCGCCATCGATGCCACGGTCGTCGATGGGCGAGCGTTGAATCATAGTGGGCCCGCCGCGCAGACTCCGGCACCGCGTCCACCGCCCGCGCCGCAGCCCGCGCAGCCGCCACCGACGGATAATCAAACCGTGACGCCCGCTCCCAAGCCGCGCCCGGATGTGGAGCAGCAGCGACTCGCCGAGCAGAAGAAGGCCGAGGAGGAACGCAAGGTGCAGGAAGAGGCGGAGCGCAAGGTGCAGCAGGAGGCCGAGCGCAAGGCGCGAGAGGCGGCCGAGGCGAAAGAGCGCGCACGGCAGGCCGAGCAGCAACGCTTGGCTGAAGCCAAGCAGCGGGCCGAGCAGCAGCGCAAGGCGCAGGAGGCGCAAGACAACGCCCAGGTCGAGGAGGACCTGAAGCGCGGCCTCGCCGAGGAGCAGCGCGTGATGGCCGAGCGCAACGGCAGCGTCATGGCGAGCTGGACGCAGCAGATCACGGCGCGTATTCAGCACGCCTGGATACGGCCACCGAGCGCACGCGAGGGGCTCGATTGCACGGTGTATGTGACGCAGGTTCCCGGGGGCCAGATCGTCAATGTGCGGCTGGGTGCCTGCAACGGCGATGAGGCGGTGCGGCAGTCGATCCAGGACGCGGCCTATCGGGCCTCGCCGCTGCCGCCGCCGCCGGATCCGGCGCTCTTCGAGCGCGACCTCGTCGTGGAATTCAAACCGACCGACTGATGCGAAAGGACGGCATGAGAGCGAGAAGATTCCCCGTGCGGGCCGGTGCCCGACTGTTTGCGGCGGCCCTCGCGGCCTGTGCGAGCCTCGCGGCGCGCGCGCAGTTGAGGATCGAGATCACCTCGGGCGTGACCGATCCGATCCCGATCGCCATCGTCCCGTTCGCCGGCTCGGCGCAGGCCCCCGGCGGACCCTACGATCTGGATGTCGCGAACGTGGTGCAGCACGATCTGGAAGGCAGCGGGCGCTTTCGCG
>Ga0335077_10009410_pt1 | contig 12128 bp, 11 predicted proteins | sample Lox_Sample_31_FD_207151 | JGI IMG/M metagenome (GOLD analysis project Ga0335077, IMG submission 207151) | Soil microbial communities from Loxahatchee National Wildlife Refuge, Florida, United States - Lox_Sample_3.1 | ecosystem: Environmental > Terrestrial > Soil > Wetlands | place: USA...
GGAGCCGACGAGCGAGATCGGCTGGAAGAGGACTTTTGCGCTTTCGCCATGGCGCGAATGTAACAAAGGCTTGCGCTCACGTCAACGGAAGGGAACACCCTGTGGAAAGTGACCTTTCCGCCAGTCTTTACCGTCCGGCAGCATGTGCGAAAATAAGCTACCTGGGAAACGCCCTTCTCCGCGAAACTAGAAGTGTACCTTGCGACGGAGACGCGCCTCGGGAAGATTGGCCTGCCCCGACCGCGTGTGTTATAAATTCAAGTTTGGACTCAGGTTGAAGACTCGTGCCTTTCATCAATTTTCCTGCGCGCGAAATCAATTGCAAACTCGTTTACTACGGTCCAGGTCTCGGCGGAAAAACCGCCAATCTTCAGTGGATTTACGACCATACCGGACAGAACCTGAAGGGCAAGATGGTTTCCCTTGCTACGGAAACCGACCGCACCCTGTTTTTCGATTTCCTCCCCCTGGATTTGGGGACCGTGCGCGGATTCAAGACTCGCTTTCATCTCTATACCGTGCCCGGGCAGGTCTTTTATGAGGCCAGCCGCAAATTGATCCTGAAGGGCGCCGACGGTGTCGTGTTCGTCGCCGATTCGCAGGAGGAGCGCCTGGACGCGAATTTCGAGACCCTCGAAAACCTGCAGGAACACCTGAAAGAGCACAACCTGAACTTCGCCACGATTCCCTACGTGCTCCAACTGAACAAGCGCGACCTGCCCAACGCCCTCTCCGTGCCGGAACTGACCAAGCAACTGCAGAAGAAGGGCGAGCCGGTTATTGAGGGCGTGGCCATCCAGGGCCTGGGCATCTTCGAGACACTGAAAGAACTGGCCAAGATGGTCCTGGCGGAATTGAAGAAGGGGAGTTAGCGCACCGCAGGGACTGCCTTTCGGAACTCACCTCCCATTGAAAATCGGATTACCTAGAAACTGGCGGAGGCGGCGGCTTCGGAGTCGAATGTGGGAATCGCTTCGACCAGGCGCGTAACCGTGAGCGCGTCGCGCACGCGGCCAGGCAGGCAGACAAGATGCAATCCGCCGCCCTGGCGCGCCAAGCAAATGGAAAGCTTCACCAGAGACGAAATGCCGGAGCTATCGATCTGCGGAATATCGTTGAGATTCACAACCATTTTCTTGGCGCCCTTTTGCACCAACTGCTGGGTGAAATCGTTCAGATGTTCGCTGGGGTCGCCAATCGTAAGCCGTCCACGGACCTGGAGGTAGTGGATCCCGCCGGATTCACGCGCAGAAACTTCCAACGGTGGATGGAGCATCATGAGCTTTCCCTCGGTTCGATGTCGACGGCTGCTGACCCCGTGGCGAGTGGCAGCACAGGCGGCACTTGCATTATACGATGAAGGATATGGAGAACAAGGTTTTCGCCGCCCGGCAGCACCCGTGGAGCGTAACCACGGACGAAGCTCGCGCGATTCAGGAAGGCCTACGGAAAGACTGGGAAGGCAATGATCGCCTTGGGCAAGTGAAAACTGTGGCCGGGTTGGATGCGGCGTTTGTGCTCGCGGAATCGCAATCGCTAAAGATACCGAACCGCTGGGAGCGATTGCGCGAAGCAAATCGCGCGATCGGCTGCGCCGTGGTGTACCGCTTTCCGGAGATGGATGAAATGCAGCGCAGCTTCGCCGTCGTTCCGCTTGAGTTCCCTTACATTCCCGGACTCCTGAGCTTCCGCGAAGTGCCGGCGCTGCTCGCGGCCCTCGGAAAGCTGAAGGAATTGCCGGACCTCCTCTTCTGCGACGGGCAGGGCTACGCGCACCCGCGGCGGTTCGGCCTGGCCTGCCACATGGGAGTCCTGCTGGACCGGCCGAGCATCGGGTGCGCAAAGAGCATACTCATCGGAGAGCATGGAACGCTGGGCAAAAAGGCGGGGAGTTGGACGGAATTGGTGGACCAAGCCGCGAAGAAAGAGCGCCTAGGGGCGGCTGTGCGCACGCGCGATGGCGTCCAGCCTGTATATGTTTCAGCGGGGCACCGTGTGAGCCTCGAAACGGCGGTGCGCTTGACCCTGCGAGTAGCCGACGGCTACCGCATCCCGCGGCCGACTCGCGACGCCGACCACTTCGCGAGCTCCATAAAAAAGAAGCTCTTAGCTGGCGAGCTATCCGAAAATTGAATCCAGGTCAGAAAAATTTCAAGCTGCGCGCCTTCGGGACCGCTGCGTATAATCCTTGGCTACACAGTTGTTGTTCCCAATAGATACCGCGAATGAGAACAATAGGCCCCTACCACGGTCATTCGCACCGGAGAATTCGATGAAGCGCATGGGTTTCGTCTGCTGTTGCGTTTTGGGCTTGGTGCTGCTTGCTGTTCCGCTCGTGGCGCAACAGGCATCCAGTACGACCTCCCCCGCCACCCCCTCCGCTAGCGCGCCTCCCCCCCAAGTGTCCAAAGCCGTCTCGGACAAGCTGGAAGCTTTGGAACAGAAGATAGCGGCCGCGCAGTCGTCCGCCGACAATGCGTGGATGCTCGTCAGTGCCGCCCTCGTCCTGCTGATGACCGGTCCGGGCCTGGCACTGTTTTACGGCGGCCTGGTCCGGCAGAAGAACGTGCTCGCGATCATGATGCAAAGCTTCGCATTGATGGCGCTCATCACGGTGCTCTGGGCGGCGGTCGGCTATAGCCTGTGCTTTGGGGGCAGCGGGCCGGTGATCGGGGATTTCAAGATGGCGCTTCTGCGCGGCGTGGGTGTAACCCCGAACGCTGATTACGCGGGCACGATCCCGCAGATGACTTTCATGGTGTACCAGTTGATGTTCGCGATCATCACTCCGGCGCTGATCACCGGAGCCACCGCCGAGCGCATGAAGTTTTCCGGAACGGTACTCTTCATGACGCTGTGGTTCCTGTTGGTGTACGCACCGATGGCCCATATGGTGTGGGGCAAGGGCGGTTTCCTGAATGCGGCACTTGGAGGCAAGTTCCCCACGTTGGACTTCGCTGGTGGGACGGTCGTCCATATCACCTCGGGAGTTTCCGCGCTCGTCTGCGCCTTGTATATGGGGAAACGCATCGGCTATCCAAAGCAACCGATGCCGCCGCACAGCCTGGTATTGAGCTTCATTGGCGCTTGCCTGCTGTGGGTAGGCTGGTTCGGGTTTAATGCGGGAAGCGCACTGGCCTCCAACGGGTTGGCAACGAGCGCGTTTGTGGCAACGCATTTTGGTGCTGCCTCGGCGGCCCTCGGCTGGAGCCTGGCGGAATGGATTCGCAACGGACGCGCCAGCGCCCTCGGCGCCATTTCCGGTGCCGTTGCCGGGCTCGTGGCCATCACGCCGGCCGCGGGATTCGTCGGCCCACTCCCGGCGCTCGCCATCGGCTTCCTCGCCGGAATCTTCTGCTACTGGATGGTCACCAAGTTCAAGGCCATCTTCGGCTACGATGACGCCCTGGATGCCTTCGGCGTTCACGGCGCCGGCGGCACCATCGGAGCCTTGCTCACGGGTGTGTTCGCCCAGTCCCTCTTCAATCCGATTTTCGGCGAAGGCCAGCCGGTCGGCGGCCTCGATGGGCATTGGAGCCAGGTGGGGAATCAGTTGGTCGGTGTCCTGTGCGCGTGGACCATCGCGCTGGTGGGTACCATCGTGATATTGAAGGTGGTGGATGTGACCATCGGCGTCCGCGTCTCGGAAGAACACGAGGTCGAAGGTTTGGACGTCACGCAGCATGGTGAAGAAGCATATAACCTGGAATCCTGAGTCCTTGGGCAGAGCGGTGCACAATTCGGTGCGGGAGCGCAGATTCGTATGATGAAAATTGAAGCGATCATTCAGCCGTCGAGGTTCGAATCCGTAAAGGATGCGCTGGTGGAAATCGGCATCGAAGGGATGACGGTGATCGAAGTGCGCGGGCACGGCAGGCAGAAGGGGCACACGGAGGTCTACCGGGGCCGGGAGTACACGGTGGACTTGCTTCCGAAGATTAAGCTGGAATTGGTGCTGCCGGATGCGCTGGCGAACCGGGCGGTGGACGCGATATTGAAGACGGCGAAAACTGGTAAAATTGGAGACGGGAAAATATTCTTGTCGCGGGTCGAGGAAGCGATCCGGATACGGAATGAGGAGCGAGGCGAGAGCGCCCTCTGAGACAGGATTATGTCCACACCTCGGCCAGGTCTCGTCCCCGGTGCTCGCCAGAAGAACAAAATGGAAGAACCGGTAACGCCGCTATCCGTATTGAGCCCACATTGCGAGGCCCAACGGGAGCGTATCCGCAAACTGTTTGAGAGCCGCGCCAGCGCCCGGGAGACCCTCCGCCAGTTATGCGAACTCGCCGACGACACCATCCGCAAGGTCTTCGGGGAACTCCAGCAGGTAAGAGATGAAGGGAACCAGGGCCTCAGTCTTCTGGCCCTCGGCGGGTACGGCCGCGAAGTCCTCTTCCCCTATTCCGACCTGGACCTGCTGTTTCTCTTCGCCAATGAGAGGATCGAGGAAGAATCTCGCCCGCTGATCGCTGAATTCTCACGCATGCTCTGGGATCTGGGGTTCCGCGTCAGTTCCGCGGGGCGCACGCTGGACGAGTGTAAACGGATCGAGCAGGACAACGCGGAGTTCCACCTGGCGATGCTGGACCGCCGCTTCCTCGACGGTGACAAGGCCCTCTTTGAAAAACTGGACACCAAAATCCTCTCGGTGGCCGAAAAACAGGCGCGTCCCTTCCTGCTCGTCGAATTGCAACGTTTGACCCGCGACCGCCTCTCCCGTTACGGCAACACCATTTTTCACCTCGAGCCCAACGTTAAAGACGCTCCCGGCGGCCTGCGGGACTTCCATTCGACGCTTTGGATGCGGGAGCTCGCCGGAGATCGCCGCGACCCCCGCTTCAGCCCCGTGAACGAAGACGAACTCACCCGCAACGCCGTCGAATTTCTGAGCGCCATCCGTTGCTTCCTGCATTACAGCAACGGACGAAACGACAATACCCTCACCTACGAATTACAGGCTCAGGCCGCGGAATGCTCGCTCGGAATCGACGACAATCTCCGCCGCAATGCCGCCGAATGGATGAGGCTGTATTTCCGTCACGCCCGCACCTTGAACCGCCAGCTGTTGCGCTACACGGAGCAGCGCCCTCCCGCCGCTCTGTCGTTGCGCCAGCGCTTGCTGAACGCCACCATGGGCTCGAAGTCGGAAGGCCAGAACGGCCAGCCCTTCACCGTGAAAGACGGGTTGCTCGAGATCACCAACGAGCAGGCATTTGCGGATCGCAGTTACACATACGCGATGCTCACCGAAGGGGCCAAAACAGGGGTGTCTCTCAGCCGCGACGCGGAACGCAGCATTGCGTACATCATGACGCACCCCGAATTGCCCCAACGCAATTCGCGGATTACATGGCCGGCCCTTGGCGAACTTCTCAGCGGAGATTATCCCGGTGTGGCCCTGCGGCCGATGCACCGGCTCGGGCTCCTGGTGGAAGCGCTCCCGGAGTTCCGGTCCATTGATTCCCTTGTGGTCCGCGACTTCTACCATCGCTACACGGTCGACGAACACTCCCTCCGCACCATCGAGCATTTGCAGGAACTCGCTGATTCGCAAGACGCCCGCGCTAAACATTTCGCCCCGATTTGGCGCACCGTCGAGCGGCGGGACTTGCTGATTCTTTCGTTGCTCTTGCACGACGTGGGAAAGGGCATGCCTGTGGACAGCCACGTGACAGGCAGCCTGCAGGCCCTGGAGATCGCCGCCGACCGGCTGAAGCTGAGCGAGGAAGAAAAGGCCGAGGTTCATTTCCTGATCGAGCACCACCTGGACATGTCCGCCACGGTGCAACGCCGCGACATCTTCGACCCGTCCACCGTTTCAGCTTTTGCCGCCATGGTTGGCACGCACGAACGCCTGCAACGCCTTTGCCTGATGACTTACGGGGATATTCACGCGGTCAACCCCGAGGCTCTGACTCCGTGGAAGGCCGAAATGCTCTGGCAGTTGTTTGCCGCCACCTCGAATTATTTCAGCCGGACCATCGACCGCGACCGGCTGCACGCTTCCGACGAGGCCGTTTTGCTCGAGCAGGTGCGCAAGGAAGCCGGCAACGTGCCCAAAGCGGAAATCGAGCGCTTCCTGGAGGGCTTTCCGCGGCGATACCTGGCCGCGCATTCGCCGGCGGAGATCGCCCTGCATTTCGGCCTCTACCGCAAGTTGGGTTCGGAGCCCGTGCAGACCGACGTCAAGAAGACCCAGCATACCTTCGTATTGACGCTTCTTTCGGCGGACCGCCCGGCGCTCTTCGCTACCATCGCCGGCGTGCTCGCGGCCTGGGGCATGAACATCGTGAAGGCCGATGCTTTCGCCAACTCCGCTGGCGTGGTCCTCGATACCTTTCACTTTGTGGACATGCACCGCACCCTGGAACTGAATCCCGGCGAGCTTCCGCGGTTCCAGGGGAGCATCGCCGACGTTTTGAACGGGAAACAGCCGCTCGAGCCTCTGTTGAAGGGCCGTCTTGTGGCCGCGCTGGCTCGGCCGCCGAAGGTGGCCGTGGCCACATCCATCAGTTTCGACGATGGCTCTTCGGACCACTGCACGCTGATGGAAATCATGACTCAGGACCGGCCGGGCCTTTTGTATGGCGTCGGTTCGGCTCTCGCGCGCCTGGCTTGCAACATCGACGTGGCGCTGATCGACACCGAAGGACAGAAAGCCATCGACGTGTTTTATCTGACTTCGCAGGGAAAGAAACTTAGCTCGCAGAAACAGGAGCTCCTCCGCGAAGTTCTGCAAGGTACGCTCAGCTGAATCAGTGCCGGACTGCAAGTCATCTCATAAAGCGGGGCGCCGGGGGCCGGAGCTTTAACCCCGACATTTGAGCCACACAGAAACTGCCCTTGAAGGAGCGGTTCTACTTATGTCATTCGTATTTATGAGATAAGTTTCAGAGTCTGACTGTCTTTCCCGTCCGGGCCGCTCCGTAAATCGCCATCATGATCGTCAAATCGCGCAGACCCTCTTCGCCAGGCGTGAGCGGTTCCTTGTTCTGCATTACGCAGCCGGACATATGATCCATCTCCGCGGCAAAGTGATCGACGACGGGAAGCTCGCGTTCTTCGAAGACGTAGCCGTGCTGAACCCGCATGCGCAGGCCGTTGTACCACGTGGCCGGATCCAATTCGAGCAAACCCGCCGTGCCCAGAACGCGGAAGTGGCTCTGGTGGTAGTAGCCGTAGCTGGAACTGCAATTCGCCAGGATGCCGCTGGGGAAGCGCAGCTGGAAGTTGATGTTTTCTTCCACTTCCCTGAAGCGCGGGTCGCCCGGAGTGCTGTACATCATGGCATTGACTTCCGTGGGCTCTTCGCCGGACAGATAGCGCGCGGCATTCAGCGCATAGATGCCAATGTCCATCAGCGAGCCGCCGCCGGCGAGGTCCTTCTTCAAGCGCCACTGGTCGGGATTCTCGATGCGCCAGCCGGCATTGGTGAGAATGATCTGCGTGGGCCCAAGTTCCTGCGAGCGCGCGATGCGGATCGCCTCTTGGTTGTACGGTTCGTATCGGCAGCGATACGCAACCATCAGTTTGCGGCCTGCGGTGCGCCCCGCATCGATCATCTTCTGGCAGTCGGCGGGAGTATTCGCCATGGGCTTTTCCGTCAAGACGTGTTTTCCGGCCTGCAGCCCGCGGATCGTGTACTCGGCGTGCATGCTATTGGGAAGGACGATGTAAATGACGTCGACTTCGGGATTGTTCTTGATCGAATCGTAGTTCTCGTAGTTGTAGATGTTCTTGGGGTCCACGCCATAGCGTAGGGCGAGCTTGTTGGCCTTGTCCGGATGCCCGCTCACGAAGGCCGTGACCTTCGATTTCTCGCATTTCGCAAACGCCGGCAAGATCTGGTGGATGGAAAGATTGCCGAGACCGACGATTGCCCAGCCGAGCTTCTTGCCGGGGGGATCCGGAACCACGAGCGGGCCTTGCGCCTTTAGAAGGGGCGCCGCGAGATTTGCGGCGACCAGACCCTGGCCCATCCGGTTCAAAAACCTGCGCCGCGACATTTCTTTACCGGGAGAATCAAACTTCATGGTTGTTTCCGCTCCTTTTCGGTACGTTCCTTGCGAATCTCTTCCAGCCGTTTCTTCAGATACTCCTCATATTCCTGCTTGAGTTTGGGATCTTTGGGCGAGCCGTAAATCTCGCCGGACTTGTATTTGCCTTCGGCAAACTTCTTCTTTGTCCATTCGTCATGAATGTGAATCTCGTCGGCGCGGTCCAGAACCTCCCTGGCAAATTGCGGGGGAATGAAATAGACGCCCTCGCGGTCGCCGACGACGAGGTCGCCAGGCATCACCGTGGTTCCCCCGATGCGCACCGGCACGTTGATTCCCGTGAGCATGACGTTGCCGATCGGCGTCGGATCGACGGCGTGGAAATAGGCCGGCATATCGATCTGGGAGATGCCGTCAAGGTCGCGCACGCTTCCATCGACCACCAATCCGCCGCCGTGCGTGGCCACCATGACGTAGTAGAAGAGATTGTCGCCGACGATCGTGCCGTTCACCTTCTTGCCGAACAGATCGACGATGAGGACGTCGCCCGGCTGCAACATATCAATCGCGGTCTGGTTCATCAGCCGTTCGATGCCGCGCGCCTTAGCCTTTTCCTGTGCCACGTCGTCAACGTCGGCGCGCAAAGGCATGAACTGGACGGTGAAAGCGCGCCCCACCAGCGTCCTTCCCGGATGCGCCACCATGAATCCGTCGGCGTACTGATTGTTGTAGCCCTTCTGCTGCAGCGTGGCCCAAATGTCCTCGGAAGATAGATCCCGCGCGCGCTCCAGGAGGTCGTCCGGCACCTTCGGCCTGCCGTCTGGCAAACGATCGAACGGATTCTGCGCCGTGTAGTCGATCAAGTCCTGCCGGGAAAACGATAGAAGCTGCGCGTTGGCGTGCCCGGGAAGAAAAGCCGCGAAGAAAACGGCGCCGACCGCGCCCCACTTGGTGCATCGATGGATAAAATTCCAGTTCATCCCGTGGCCTCCCGGCCTTTTGGCCTCTTAGCTCGCCAATGGGTACGCCTCGCTCGAATGGGAAGAACATCGAGCGCGTGCCGTAGTATCGCACCAGAGAAACGCAAGAAATTAGGACGAATGTCAATCCAAGCGTGATAATTTGAACCCCGGAGAGAGGAAAAGTCCATGGCTAAAAAAAGCGCAACGATTTTCGGTCGTCGGGAAATGTTGAAGACCTCCGCGGTCGCTTTGGGAAGTGCTCTGCTCGGAGCCGAAGCAGCGGAAGCCTACCCGAAGGCCGTCAACGTAAATTCCAGCCCGTCGGGTCTGAAAATCACGGACCTGCGCGTGGCTACCGTCGTCAAGCCAGGCCCCAGCCCGTGCCCCATCATCCGCGTCGACACCAATCAGGGCGTGTATGGCCTCGGAGAAGTGCGCGACGGTGCCAGCGCCACCTACGCGCTCTTTTTGAAGAGCCGCATCGTCGGCGAAAACCCGCTCCAGCTCGACAAACTTTTCCGCAAGATTAAACAATTCGGCGGACACGCGCGCCAAGGCGGTGGCGTGTGTGCCATCGAAATGGCTCTGTGGGACATCGCCGGAAAAGTCTACAACGCTCCAGTGTACGCCATGGTGGGCGGCGGAAAATTCCGCGACAAGATCCGCGTCTATGCCGATACTACGGAATCGAAGGACCCCAAAGTCTACGCGCAGCGCATGAAGGAGCGCAAGGAGCAGATGGGCATCACCTGGCTCAAGATGGATCTGGGCATCGAGATGGTTTCGGATACGCCCGGCACGGTCACGGAGCCTTCCGACCTGACGCCCTGGGAAGAGAACATGCTTCCCCACCCGTTCGTAGCCACGGAAGTGACCGACAAGGGCATCCACATGCTCGAGGAGTACGTCGCGGCCGTGCGCGATGCCATTGGCATGGAGATTCCGCTCTCCATGGACCACCTCGGCCATCTCGGCGTGAAATCAATCATCCGCCTGGGCAAGGCGTACGAAAAATACAATTTGTCCTGGATGGAGGACGTGATTCCCTGGCAGTACACGGACCTCTTGAAGCAAATCTCCGACGAAAGCCCCACGCCGATCCTCACCGGAGAGGACATTTATCTGAAGGAACCCTTCCAGGTGTTGTGCGAGCGTCACGCGGTCAGTAAGATTCATCCCGATCTCGCCACCTCCGGTGGAATTTTGGAGACACACAAAATCGGAGACATGGCGGAGGAATACGGTGTGCCCATGGCGATGCACTTCGCTGGAACCCCCGTCAGCTGCATGGCCAACGTGCATTGCGCCGCGGCCACGCAGAATTTTCTGGCGATGGAGAATCATTCCCTGGACGTTCCGTGGTGGTCGTCGATGGCGCAGGAGTACACCAAGGCGTCGATCGTGAATCATGGGTGGATCGAGGTTCCAGACCGGCCGGGCTTGGGCGTCACTCTCAACGAAGACGTTGTGCGCCAGCACTTGGCGCCGGGCACCGGCTATTTCGAGCCGACCCCGGAGTGGGACCACGAACGGTCCTGGGACCGCCTCTGGAGCTAGGTGGCGTCTCTCCGCCGCGTGGGCCTAGGCACGCTGCACGTTTGACGAACCACTGCCCATTCCCCGATCGAAAAGACCTCGGGCCCTGGCGTCTAAGCGCCGCGAATTCTGCCCGTGAAACTTCGCAGGGCAACCGGCTAGTCATCCCCCTGCAAATCCTTTAAAATTGTTGTGTCGGGTGGGCGTGTAGCTCAGCTGGGAGAGCACCTGCTTTGCAAGTAAGCAGCTCAAATCACTTAAGTGCCGCATCTGGTGTCGCCTACGCGGAAACATGCGGTGCCACCAACCCCCTGAAATGGACTGACGTTGGACCGAAATCTTTTTTTCTTGGAAACCACCATACTGGCCTGCAACCCTTCGGTTAACAGCCACTCAAATGATTTAATCAAATTTTGCCGGACGACAGGCTAACCGAAGAGAATCAGCAAGATCGAGTGAAATGCCGCAAGCCAACTTTTCCAGCATTTTCGACGCTTCGTCGCTTTTTGCCGCGTTTAACGCCAGTATCTCAAGGCTACTTTCAAGTTTGCTTAAGTCGCACGCCCACTTGACACGCCCTCCTCATCAAATGTACATTTAATTCTGCGTAGCGTACGTTAGGAGAATTTTAATGGCACGGGCTTCCATTGCCGTCAAGAAGGTCACAGCGACCGATCTTCGAAACAAGCTCAAGACTTACTTGAAAGAGGCGACCGCAAACCGGGTTGTGCTTGTCGAGAACCGCCGCCAGCCGTCAAAGTACCTCGTAGACAAAGATTTTCTGGAATCCCTCGTGAACGAGCGTGACTCAATTCTCGCCACTCTGGAGATTCTCGCCGACCGCGAACTCGCTGATCGCTTGCTGAGCTTGTCCAAGACCATCGACCGAGACGTTGACGCCGGCCGACTGCTCACCACAGCAGATGTCTTTGGCAAATGAGCAGCCGGCGAAAACAGTCTCCGCCCTCCGGTCCAGCGCCAGAAGACTTGCCCTCCAAATCTCCCTTCGACCTCAGATACACGTCAGATGCCGGACGGGATATCAAGGCGCTCGACAGCAGCGTGCAAAACCAACTGCGCAAGGTCTTGGAGAAGAAGCTTGCTGTTGACCCTGAAGGATACGGACTGCCGCTGCGTGGGTCCCTGGCAGGTTATTGGAAGCACCAGTTCGGAAACCATCGCGTCGTTTACCGAATTTATCCGCAACATCACGTCGTAGTCGTATGCAGTGTCGGAGTTCGAAAGCAGGGCGATGCCGAGGACATCTATAGGCAGCTCGAAACGGTTTCGAAAACAGGCCGTCTCGCCGAACAACTGGCGGCAGTCCTCAGGAATCTCCTGCCTTCCAAGAAGTAGGATGTCAGTACTTCTCGACTTCTTGCTTAAACGAGGCTCTGAAGGATTCCAACTTTGATCTCAAGAATCGGATGTTGCGCCTGTCCAGGCGAATTACTGAATTGGTCTTTGAGCCGATCGTGTTTCTTGCCGCGGGTGCCTGCGAAGAGAGCCGGAGACAGAATAAACAACAGACCAATATGCTTGTTACTAGACCGCATGACTATTTGAAAAACGCCCAACGTTCTCTCCTGGAGCTTCGGCGGTCGGCACATCCATTGATCGCCAGTCCATC
>Ga0335077_10009413_pt1 | contig 12127 bp, 9 predicted proteins | sample Lox_Sample_31_FD_207151 | JGI IMG/M metagenome (GOLD analysis project Ga0335077, IMG submission 207151) | Soil microbial communities from Loxahatchee National Wildlife Refuge, Florida, United States - Lox_Sample_3.1 | ecosystem: Environmental > Terrestrial > Soil > Wetlands | place: USA: Florida...
CAAGCTGGTCGAACACGAACGTGGCGCTCGTCCTTGTCGTGGTAGTGGTAGCGGTCGCCGCCATGGGGAACCGTGTCGCGGGTGCGCTCGCCGCGCTTTCTGCCGCCGCGTGGTTCGACTTCTTCTTCACCCGGCCGTACGAGCGGTTCGCCATCAGCAAATCCGCGGACGTCAAGACAGCCATCCTGCTGTTCGTGGTGGGCCTAGCCGTTTCACAGCTGGCCGCCCATGCCAGGCGGCTGCAGGTGATCGCCATCACCGACGCCCGCTACCTCGCACAGATCCACGACACAGCCGAGCTCACCAAGTCCGCCACGTCATCCGCCGAGGTCGTCGATCACGTGAAGCAGCAGCTCACCGAACTGCTCGACCTGAAGGGATGCCGCTTCGAATACGGATCTCTGCTCGGCCATCCGCCACGTCTCGAACCGGACGGCAGCGTGATGGTCGGCCACTATCGCTGGGAGATCGAGCGATGGGGGCTGCCGACGGACGAGATCGAGCTGCGCACCTTCGCCGACGGCCAGTTCTACGGGCGGTTCATGCTCGCGGCGAAACCGGGCTCGAAACCATCGCTGCAGGCGCGCCTGGTCGCGGTGACCCTGGCGGATCAGGCCGGTCGCGCCCTCGGCGCCGGCCGCAGCGTGACATGACGGCTGCCGCCGGCCGAGGCCGCAACGGGCCGTCAGGGGAGGACCGCGCCGACGTCAGTCCCGCGTGAAACGACCTGAGCCGGGCACGGAAGGTATCGTTACCTTTCCACGGACTGCCCCCCTTCCGCCTGAGAGCTCGAAGAGACGTGCCACGCGACCGCAGCCGTACAGCAGCCGGGTCCGACCCGCTCGCGCCTTACCAGAAGAAGCGGGATTTCACGCGTACGCCCGAGCCGGCCGGCGCGCTCGCCGTGAACCGGGAAACCGGCGCGCTCGCCGTGAACCAGGAAACCGCCGCGCGAGCCGCGAGCCGGGAAAAGGGTGCGCGAAGGTTCGTCGTGCAACGGCACCGTGCCCGCCGCCTGCACTACGACCTTCGATTCGAGGTCGACGGCGTGCTCGTGAGCTGGGCTGTGCCCAAAGGCCCGACCCTCGATCCGAATGTGAAGAGGGCCGCGGTCCACGTTGAGGATCATCCGATCGAATACGTCGACTTCGAGGGGGTGATCCCGGCGGGCCAGTACGGCGGGGGCGACGTGATCGTGTGGGATCGCGGCACGTGGGAACCGCACGCAAGCGATGATCCTGCGGCGGCTGTCGCCGCTGGTGAGCTGCACGCCGATGTCTATGGCGAGAAGCTGCACGGCCGCCTGATACTGATCCGGCGGGGCCAGGAAAGCTCAGGCGGCGAGCAGTGGCTACTGCTTCACAAGCACGATGAGCACGCGGTCGACGGCTGGGATCCGGAGGATTACCCGCGATCAGCGCTGAGCGGACGAACCAACGACGAGGTCAAGGCCGATCCGGAACGCATGTGGCGCTCGGACCTGCCCGCCTCGCAGGCGTCGGTCGCGCTGCGGGCTCCGGCCGGCCGATCAGGCACCGACTGGCTGGACGCGGACAGACCTGCTGCCGACGAACTTGCGGCCCTCGACGCACTCGGGCCGGGCGGCACGTGGGAGATCTTCGGCCGCGCGCTGCGGCTGACCAATCTCGACAAGGTGCTCTTCCCCGCGCGTCCGGGCGAGCAGCCGGTGACCAAGCGCGAGTTCGTCGGCTACGCCGCCCGGATAGCGCCTGTAGTACTGCCCTACCTGGCTGGCCGACCGCTGAACATGCATCGTTACCCGAACGGCGCCGACGCCAAGGGCTTCTGGCATAAGCAGCTACCCGGGCACGCGCCGCGGTGGGTTCCGCGATGGGACAACCCCGAGGCCGATTCAGGCGAGACGGCCACCTATCTCGTCGTTGACGAGCCGGCGGCGCTCGTGTGGGCAGCCAACTTCGGCGCGCTCGAGTGGCACGCCTGGACGTCCCGCGCGGACCAGCCGGACCTCCCCACATACGCGCTCATTGACATCGACCCAGGCAGCACCACGTCGTGGCACGACGTACTGCTCCTGGCCAGGCTGCACCGCACCGCATTGACGCACCTGGGTGTGCGGGGCGAGCCCAAGCTCACCGGCAGGCGGGGCATCCAGATCTGGATACCGATCGCGCGCGGGCCCAGCTTCGCCGAAACACGTAAATGGGTCGAGCACATCTCACGGGCCGTTGGTGAAGTCGTGCCTGGCTTGGTGAGCTGGAAGTGGGACGTGCACGAGAGCGGCGGTCACGCGCGCCTTGACTACACCCAGAACGCCGTCAACAAGACGCTTGTCGCCCCCTACAGCCCGCGCGCCGCCGCGGGCGCCCCGGTGTCCGCGCCCATCGACTGGGACGAGCTCGACGATCCGGGCCTGCGGCCCGATGCGTTCACCATCCGCACGGTGCTTGGCCGCATCGCGCGGCGAGGTGACCCGTTCCGCTCGATCCTGGCCACCAGCCAGGCACTGCCGCCGATTCGCTAGCCCAGGGAGCTGCCCGCACCGCCCTGGCCAGGGCCGCCGCTCACTGCTGGATAAGGATCCGCCGATTCACGGTCAGCAGATTTATCCAGAACGGCTGCCGCGAGTGCGCCCCCTACCTCCCCACCTCCCTACGGGATCGGGTAATTGGCGCGAAGGAGCCCCAGCGGGCTTGGCGCGGCAAATTCGATCCGGAGGACGGTCTGGCCCCCGGCGAGTCGAATCGTGCCTGCGCGCGCCGCGACGTAGGGAGCGCTTTGCGTCGGCAGCATCGCGAGCATTGACGGCATGAAGGCAGCGGCCGCCGTCGCAGACGCGTCACTGACGTCTGTCAGATCGGCGGAACGGCAGGGGCTGGCCGCATAAGCCGTACCAGCGCCTGGACCGGAGTCGCTGAACCCCACGATGTCGAGCGGAAGTTCCGACGCCAGGTTCGTGATCGTGAGCACCAGTCGCGAGTCGACCTGCCCAGCTGAAAGCTGCCTGCTGGCGGAGGCCGAGGCCTCGACCCGGCCGCTTCCCAACAGCGCGTCTCCGGACGCCTTGCGGTCCGCCAGGTCAGCGTTGAGCGCCACCATGTAGGCGGCTGCTCCGTGCGGAGCGATCGTCCGGACAACGATTCGCTGGTCGCCTGAGCCGAAGCTCGCGATGACGGCGGGCGCGTAAACGGACCTAAGCCGGGTGCCGAACTGGCTGCGGACGGCCGCCGTCGCGACGATGACGTCAGAGCGGACCGGATTTGTCCTGCCCGACCTGAGGTCAAGCAGGTCAGCAGCGGGAATCCGGTCCGCGCGGAGCGCCTGGCACATCGCGGGATCACAGGAGACAATGGCTGCCCGGCCGACCTGACTCGCTATCCAGGCCGCCGCTTGGTCGCGAATCGCCACCTCCGAGGCATCCGCGTCGACGCTAGCTTGGTGAGCGTGGCGCGTGGCCGACGTTGCGGCATGCCGGGCCAGCGCGAAGGCCAGCGAGCCGATGCCGACCATGGCTATCACCGAGACGAGCAGAGCTGCCACCGGATAGCGCCGCGTGACGTGCGCCTTCTCGCTGCTAGCGCTAGCCTGCTCCGGGCCCGGCGATTCCGTACGCCCGCGCGGCGCAATGGTGATCAGGTCCCGGTCCGCAGGCGGGTCCGCGGCCCGATTCGGCCGCGCCGCGCAATCAGGCTGCGCGGAATCCCGCTGCGCCATGAAATCCCGCTGCGCCATGAAATCCCGCTGCGCCATGAAATCCCGCTGCGCCATGAAATCCCGTTGCGCCATGGAATCCCGTTGCGCCGCGGTAGAGAGCCGCGCTGCGATCTCGGACTTCGCTTCGTGGTCCGGCTGCGCCGCGGTTCCCGGCTGCGCCGCGGTTCCCGGCTGCACCGCGGTATGGAGCCACGCGGCGGGGTAGGGCTGCGCGGCGGGGTATGGCTGAACGCTGGCCCCGGGCTGAACGCTGGCCCCGGGCTGAACGCTGGCCCCGGGCTGAACGCTGATCCCGGGCTGAACGCTGATCCCGGGCTGAACGCTGATCCCGGGCTGCGCGGGGTGATGCTGCGCGCAGGTCTCGTCCGCAACGGGACCCATGCTGTCGCCAATGGCAGGCGCCACGATGGCCGGGAACGGCTGCGTATCGGCCTCCGGGTCTGACAGCTCCCCCGTTGGGGAGGCTGTCAGGCGCCGCAACGACGGTTTGAGCCCGTTCGCACCCGGTACCCGCTGGGGCGAGGGCGCCGACCGCGGCTGCTGCGAAAAGCGCCCTCCAGACTCGGGACCCGCTGCCTCCGCCCGGGCGGCATCAAGCGCGGCGCGTACCCGCTGGCAAACCTCGTCGGACAGCGCCGGAGGCGACACGCGCGCCGAAGGCCTTGGCCCTTTCGCTCCACCTGGGACGCGCCGAGACAGCGGCGAAACGTGGCTGTCTCGGCGAGACAGCGGCGGAACGTGGCTGTCTTCTCCCATGTGGCCAACTCCCCTGGCAGCCCGTACTGGGATGATGCCAGTACCCGAAGAGATAGCGCAGCACACGCGGGAAAGTTATTCAAGCAGAATGACTCTTTGTCATGAAATAACTACCAAATTGGTAAAGACATGCGCCTATGCTGCGTGGCTGCTTGCTCTACGCCCGCGAGTACGGTGCAGCCATGCCACGGAGCCCGTCGACCACTCACGGCGCCACTCCCGGCACCATAGACGGCCGCCCGGCGAGGCGGCGGCTGCCTCATCGGAAGATCATCGAACGTGCATCTCTGGGGTCCTCTGGGGGCCGGGCAAGAACATTTTCGACAAGGAAACAGAACCAGGGGATCTATGATCAGGACTGGCAGATCGAAGACAACTTCGCGGCCGAAGCGGCGTTCCGACTGGGCATCTCCGCGCTGACGCTGGCTCGTCCTTGATTCGCCTGCGGACCCCGTCCTGTCGCGGGGCCCGCCAGCGATGATCAGGGGCTACTGGTTTCCGTAACCGCCCTCATCTTGAGCACCGTTTCCGCCGCCCTGATCGGACTGGCCGCCGTACCCGCCGCCCTGATCCTGACCGCCGCCCTGATCGGACTGGCCGCCCTGACTGGCTTGACCACTTTGGCCGCTACCCAGGTATTCATCTGCGCGCTGTTCGCCTTGCTGGATCTGGTCGCCGAAGCGCCCACCCGTCTGCTGGTCGGCGAAGTCTCCGGCCCGCTTGATTCCTTGGTCAACCTGATCCGGATGCTCGCTCGCGAGATCCTTGGCCTTGTCCGCGAACTCTCCAAAGTCCGGCATGGCTGCCCCCCTTATCATTTCGCAGCTATCACGACCTGTGTCACGGTACGTGCTTATTCCCCCAGGAGGAAATCTCACACCCCAAGGAGCTTGATCGCACCGGCCGGCTCGCTCGTCAAGGCAGCATTCTGGGCGACACTTGCCGTCGAGCAGCTACGCCGCCGACGGCGGGACCGCTCCCGCCCCCGGTGGGAAATGTGCTTCCTGCCGGGGCTGCCCGGCACCGGGGTCGGCACGTTCGCCAGGATGCACCACGCCATCGCCGACGCCAGCGCCGCAGGGGCCACCCTCAGGGCATTGCTGGACACCGCCCCCGGCGCGCCCGCCGCCTCACCGCCGCCCTGGACGCCAGCCCGCCGCCGACGGCACGCAAAAGCGGCCCGGCTGTCCGAGCTGGCGAACCCCATCGTGGCCGGTAAGCATCACGGCGGTGGGCCACCGCCAGCACGCTAACGGCGACGCGGAGGGTGGTGATCACCTGGCAACTGCGACGCTCACGTGGCGAGCAGCGTCACCGCGAGACCAAGACGCCAGGCTCCGATGCCACCTTGCCACTGCCGATATCCGCGTCACTGGGTTGAAGCTGCGCGCCGAGGGTCAGGCCCGGGACCGGGCCGCTGTTGGTGACGTATGGCAGGTCTCTCCCCTGGTCTTCACGACCACGCTCGGCACGCCGTACGAGCCGCGGAACTTCGCCCGCCACTTCGCCCTGCGCTGCGAGAATGCGAGCGTCCGCTAAATCAAGGTCCACGACACCCGGCGCACGTGCGGATCGCTGCTGGCCGCGCTCGACATGCACCCGTGCGTCGCCATGCAGATCCTGCCGCACAGCAAGATCGCAATCACCATGGAGATCTACACCGAAATGCCCGATGCCAGCACGCGCGAGGCGCTGCGGGCGCTCGGCAAGCAACTGGACGGCTGAGGGTTGCTGTACTTCAGCGTTGCACAAGGCCCGGAACAAGATCGATAGAAAGGCGTTGTGCCTGGTGGGCGATACTGGGATCGAACCAGTGGCCTCCTCGGTGTGAACGAGGCGCTCTCCCGCTGAGCTAATCGCCCTCCTGACCCGGCGGCCGCTTCATCACCCGGACCGCTGCGCGCCCGAGCGGTCACAGACTAGCGCATCTGCGGCTGCCGCACCCCGCGAGGCCCGCAGGGCCGCCGCGCACCGCCTCGCGAGGCCGCCGGGGCCGCCGGAGCCGCCGCGGCAATGTTCGGCGCGGGAAACAAGCTGACGGGTTGCTGCGTTATAAATCTTGAAGCGTTTGCCCAGGTCACGTTAGTTTTGTCAGTCATGACCGAGGTTACAGGCGGCCCCGGTGGCGGAATCACTAGCAGTGAGGAAGTTCACCCCCCGAGCACCTCATCCCGTCGGGCGATCGCTTCGATACAGATGGCGCCCGAGATAGCGGGACACGACGAGGTAAAGGTTTGACAACGATGAACGGCAGCACGACACTTTCCGCCGAGCTCGGCTTGCAGCTCGTCGTTCCGGACCACACCGCGGTACCACTGGTCGCCAGCCTCAGCTACCGCGGCGATGATCCATACGCCGTTCGCATGGCGTTCCACGTAGGCACGGACGAGCCCGTCGAGTGGATCTTCGCAAGGGAACTGCTCCTCGCCGGTTCCGACGCGCGCGGCGGCGACGGCGATGTCCAGGTCTGGCCGTCCTTGGGTACCGGCGGCGAGGTGCTCAACATCGCGCTGTCCTCACCATTCGGCCAGGCACTCTTCGAAGCGCCCGCGGCCGCGATCGCCGAGTTCGCCCGGCGCACCTACGAGCTGGTTCCCGCGGGTCACGAAGGCGAGTTCGTGGATGTGGACGGCGAACTCGAAGAACTGCTGGGGCGGCAGTGACCGCTAGGGCAGCTTCCAGTCGACCGGCGCGGCACCCTGCTCCTCGAGCAGTCTGCTCGCCCGGCTGAACGGCCGCGACCCGAAGAACCCCCGGTCCGCTGAGTTGGGGCTCGGGTGCGCGGACTCGATGCAGGGCACACCTTCGAGCAGCGGCGTCAGGCTCCGGGCGTCGCGGCCCCAAAGGATCGCCACCAGCGGCGCGTCACGTGCGGCGAGCGCCCTGATGGCCTGCTCCGTGACCTCCTCCCAGCCCTTGCCGCGATGGGAGGCCGGCCGCCGCGGCGCGACCGTGAGAACCCTGTTGAGCAGCAGCACACCGCGCTCGCTCCACGGGCCGAGATCGCCGTTCGAGGGCAATGGGTAGCCGAGGTCGGCGCCATACTCACGAAAGATGTTCACCAGGCTCGCCGGCAGCGGCCGCACGTCGGGCGCAACAGAGAAGCTCAGTCCTACGGGATGCCCAGGTGTGGGGTAGGGATCCTGCCCCACGATGAGCACCCGCACGTCGCAGAACGGCTGCTTGAACGCGCGCAGCACATTTTCGCCCGCGGGCAGGTAGCGGCGCCCCGCGGCCACCTCCGCGCGCAGGAAATCACCCATCGCAGCGATCCGTTCAGCGACCGGCTCAAGCGCCCCGGCCCAGCCCGCATCGACGATCTCACTTAACGGCCGTCCCGCCATGACGACCAAGCTTAGGGGCCAGGGCTGTCACGGATCGGCGTTCTCGGCCGCGCGCTGTGCGAAAACCTCGGCCACCTTCCTGGTGACCGGCCCTGGCGCCACGGGCAACTGCTTTCCGTCCACGCCACGGACCGCCTGAACGTCGCGCATGGTGGAGGTGAGGAACGCCTCGTCGGCCTCGGCGAGCGCGCCCAGCGGCACGTCACGTTCCTGCGCTCCGCACCATTCGATCACCAGCGCACGGGTGACACCGGCGAGGCACCCCGCGGAAAGCGGCGGTGTGACCAGCTCTCCCCCGCTGACAAGGAACACGTTCGTACCGGTGCCCTCGCACAGGTTCCCCGCGGTATTGCCGAAGATCGCCTCGATCCCGCCGCGCTCTCGCGCATAAGCGAGGGCGCGGACGTTCTCCGCGTACGAAATGGTTTTGAGGCCGGTCAGCGCGCCGTGCTCGTTGCGCTGCCAGGGCACGATCACCACGTCGCCCACGGCAGCAGTGGGCCCCAGGTCCTCAAGCGCTACGACGGCCGTGAGGGGGCCGCCGCCACGTTCGGAGCTGAGCGGCGAATGCCCGCCCGTGACGGTGATCCTGATCCGGGCGCGCGCGGGCCGCCCGGCCGCCTCGATCACCTCGGCGACGCCCGGCCGGATCGCGTCGACGCCCGGCTCACCGAGCCCGAGCCCCAGGGCCGAGTGGCGCAACCGCTGCAGGTGCCTGCTGAGCGCGAACGGCACGCCGTCGATGACCTTGATCGCCTCGAAAACACCGTCGCCCACGGTGAGGCCATGATCGAAGATCGCCACCCGCGCGTCATGCTCATCCCGGAGTTCGCCGTTCACCCATACCTTCACGACATTGCACCCTAACGGCTGCCGCGAATAGGCATCCACTCGTGCGGGGGGATCCCGGGGGCTGGCATCGTCTAACGGTCGCCGGGGTGGCGCGCGCCGCCAGGTGCGCCGCGCGCCTGCCGCGCGCTAGCGCAGGCCGCAATGCGCGGCTGCTACCGAGGTCAGACCGGGCAGCAACTCGTCGATAGCGCCGATCTGGGCGGCGACCTCGCGGTCGGTGAGCATGACCGGCACCCGCGCGCGGACCCGTTCGTGGACCGCGCGCATCGCCGCGGCGGGCGCCGCCGGCCAGGACGGGTTCGCCGCGCGCAAGTCGATACCCTGCGCCGCGCACAGGATCTCCACCGCCAGGCAGCTTCGCACGTTGGCGACCACCTCGCGCAGCTTGCGCACGCCCGTCCAGCCCATGGACACGTGATCCTCCTGTTTGCCCGAGGTGGGAATCGTGTCCACGCTCGCCGGGTGGGCGAGCACCTTGTTCTCGCTGACCAGCGAGGCCGCCGTGTACTGGGCGAGCATGAAGCCGGAGTTGGTGCCCGCCTCCGGGGCGAGGAACGGCGGCAGGCCACGCGAAAACGCCGGGTCAAGCATCCGGTCCACCCGCCGCTCGCTGATGCTGGCAAGCTCAGCGAGCGCGATAGCGAGCATGTCGGCGGCGAAGGCGAGGGGCTCACCGTGGAAGTTGCCCGTCGTCATCACCGAGCCGTCAGGCACGATGACGGGATTGTCGACGACCGAGCAAAGCTCGGTCTCCGTCACCCGGCGCACGTACCCAAGCACGTCACGCACGGCGCCGTGCACCTGCGGCGCGCAGCGCAGGCAATAGGCGTCCTGGACGGCGTGGCGGCTGTGCCTGTGGCTCGCCATCAGCTGCGACCCCGCGAGCAGCGCCCGCAGGTTGGCCGCGCTCACCTGCTGGCCGGGATGCGGCCTGATCACCTGAACCCGCTCGTCATACGGCCGGTCCGTGCCGACAAGCGCCTCCACGGAGAGCGCGCAGGCCACGTCCGCCGCCCGGACGAGCATCTGCGCCTCGTCTACGGAGAACGCGAGCAGTGCCTGCATCGGCTCGGTCCCGTTGACCAGCGCCAGGCCCTCTTTAGGGGCGAGTCTTAGCGGCCGCAGGTTCTCCTCGGCGAGTAGCTGCGCGGCCGGGTGGCCGCCCGGGTCCACGGCACCGGCGCGTCGCAGCCGACCCTCGCCGATGAGCGGCTGCGCCAGGTGAGCAAGCTGCGCCAGGTCGCCCGACGCACCCACTGAGCCCTTGCTGGGGATCACAGGAAGCAAGCCGCGGCCGAGCAGTTCGAGCAGCCGGGCGGGCAGTTCGGGCCGGACGCCTGAGTACCCGGCCGCGAGGGTCCGTGCGCGGAGCAGCAGCACCGCGCGCACGGTGCGGTCATCCAGCGGCGCCCCCGTTCCTGCCGCGTGTGACCGGATGATCGCGTGCTGCAGCAAGGCGAGTTCGCCGTGCGGCACTTGCGTATCGGCGAGCGCTCCGAAGCCGGTGTTGACACCGTAGACGGGCGCGTCGCCGCTGATCGCCGCGATGACCACCTTGCGGCTCGCTTCCATCCTGGCGGGCACGTCAGGCCCGAGCACGGCGCTCGCCTCGGCCGCCGCGACGTCCACCACGTCCTCGACGGTGAGGCCGTCGCCGGTGACGACCACAGTTCGCATAGCCGACAGCCTGCCACGAACAAGCTTCCGCCCGCCGACGCCAGCGCCAGCGGGTCACGGCCCCCCTCGGTGAGCCGCAGCGAGCGTAGCGGTGATCCGAGTTTGCCCGCGGGCGTGGATCGGCTACAGTTCTGAACGCACGCCGTACTGTTCGGCGGCATGCGGACGTGGCTCAGTTGGTAGAGCATCACCTTGCCAAGGTGAGGGTCGCGGGTTCGAATCCCGTCGTCCGCTCGGAGGCGCCCGACACCGTCAAATGCGATGCCAGACGGTCCTGCGGCCCTTCGGTTACACGGGGTGGGTCTTCGACGGAAGCGCCCCCTGCGGCGGAGTGGCCGAGTGGCTTAGGCAAGGGCCTGCAAAGCCCTGTACGCGGGTTCGATTCCCGCCTCCGCCTCGGTCGGCAAGGGCGATTAGCTCAGTGGGAGAGCGCTACCTTGACACGGTAGAGGCCACTGGTTCGATACCAGTATCGCCCACCAGTTCTTGCAGGTAAGAGCCTGGTTATCAACTTCGATAACCAGGCTCTAGATCGTTTGACCGCGGTTTGACCGGGAGAATCTTCCGTCATCCGCCGGCGTGTCGCGGGCTGGGACGACGACGACTCTCCCATTCGGATGGCGGTAGACGGCGTGGCTGCCCCTGGTTCGCACGTATTCGAACCCGACAGCTCCCAAGGCCCGCGTGATCTTACCGGTGATGGCCAACCCCGTAACCAGGCGGGCAAGCCGGGCGGCGGTCGGCCCAAAGGCGGCTCAAGGCGTGTCGATCGAGTCACAAAGCAGAACATGCCGTTTCGGGGTGGTGCGACCGTTATCTCCTATGTATGCTGCCCGAAAATGCCGCTCCCTGTGTTGGACGGCGTTAAGGGGACGTTTGCGAAGGGGGACGGATCATGACGCAGGCGATTAGCGGAGGGATAGGGGAGCTTCGTGGGGCTATGGACGGGCCCGTCATCGCGCCCGACGACTCGGACTTCGATGACAGACGCCGGGTGTTCAACGCGGAGATCGACCGTCGTCCGTCAGTGATCGCCCGCTGCGCCTCGACTGCCGACGTGGTCGCGGCGATCGGCTTCGCGCGCGCGCACCGGCTGGCGATATCCGTCCGCGGGGGCGCGCACAACACCGCAGGTACGGCCGTCTGCGATGACGCCCTGATGATTGACCTGAGCCTGCTGAACGCGGTCACGGTCGACCCCACCGCTCGGCGGGCACGGGTCGGCGGGGGCGCGCTGCTGGCAGATATGGACGCGGCTACCCAAGCACACGGGCTTGCCGTGCCCGCCGGGCTGGTCAGTCACACCGGCGTTGGGGGGCTTACCCTGGGGGGCGGCATGGGGTGGTTGACGCGCAAGTTCGGCTTGAGCATCGACAACCTGGTCTCCGCCGAGGTGGTCACCGCCGACGGGCGGGTGCTGCGGGCGGCGGCAGACGAACGGCCGGACCTGTTCTGGGCGATCCGCGGGGGCGGCGGTAACTTCGGCGTCGTCACCTCTTTCGAGTTCCTCCTGCACGAGGTCGACCCGATGGTGCAGTTCGGGCTGTTCTTCTGGAACCTCGACCAGGGTCCGGAGGCGTTGCGGCTGGCCCGCGAGCTCACTGCCGCGATGCCGCCGGACGTCAATGCAGTGTTCGGCGGGCTGAACGCGCCACCGGCGCCCTTCGTCCCGCAGCAGCACCACTTCGTGCCGGGCTACGTCCTGCTGCTGACCGGATTCGGATCAGCGCAGGAGCATGCGCGGCTCGCCGCCCAGATCCGCGCGAGTGTTCCACCATTGTTCGACATGGTCACGCCGATGCCCA
>Ga0335077_10009414_pt1 | contig 12124 bp, 9 predicted proteins | sample Lox_Sample_31_FD_207151 | JGI IMG/M metagenome (GOLD analysis project Ga0335077, IMG submission 207151) | Soil microbial communities from Loxahatchee National Wildlife Refuge, Florida, United States - Lox_Sample_3.1 | ecosystem: Environmental > Terrestrial > Soil > Wetlands | place: USA: Florida...
CGCAGTTCCCCGGATCGGGCTTGTGGGTGCTGGGACTGTTTCTCGCGATCGAGCTGATGTTCGACGGCTGGGGCCTGGTCATGCTGGCCCTTGCCGCTCACCAGGCGAACGAAGCCTAACCCCGCGCGCCGCAATCGTGAGGGCCCTGTCGCCCATTCGTGCCTACCCGACCGGGTATGACGTGCGGTCGACTGCACAGTTGAGATCGGGCGGAACTTCTTGACAGGACGAAGACCTTCAGCCTAGACGGGCTTGCGCTCGTGAAAGACATCTTGTCGACTGTGTTGGAGTATCTGCCGGGCTTCGCGCTGCGGTGGATTTTCTCCAAACGCTGGTTGGCTCAGCACACGACCTTCGACATTCGACCGCGCGATGAGCCCGTCACGATCCTCTGCGGCGAGTTACCCTACATGCATCTAACGCTCAGCGTGACAAATCGCTGCTACAAGGAGGTCGAACTGGACCGCTTGACTGTGGAGGTGACTTTCCCTGGTCTTACCCAGCAGCTCTACTATCTGCGACGGACTGCCATTCCTAGACGGAAGACAGTAGAGGTTTTCCTTCGCGGCAATCTGACCTCACAGCAAGCGGCGGCCACCGCGAAGCAGGGAGAAAGCCCGATCACGGTTGAAGTCTTCGCCGAGTTCAATTCTGACATTCAGGATTTTGCCGTCAACACCGTGTGGCCCCTGACCGTCAAGCCTAAGCTGGCGAATATGTAGTGCCGCGCCTCGCTGCATCTTGCGCCTTGGCCTCGCTGTTCCTCTTGGGAGGTTGCGCCATGCCGCCGGACAACAAACAGAGAATACCTTCTCACGTGATCGGCGATGGTGACAGCACCAGCCTTGGCAAGGCGTTCAAGCCGCAGCTGGAGCAACACCCGAGGCTATCCGGCGTTCGCCTGCTGGGCAACGGCCTGGACGCGTTTGTGGGGCGTGTAGTGTCTGCACGCCTGGCCGAGCGCAGCATCGACCTGCAGTACTACATGTTTCATCAGGATACCGTTGGCAGGCTGTTGATCAGAGAACTCATTGCCGCGGCCGACCGGGGCGTGCGGGTACGCATGCTGATCGACGACATGTACGGCGGAGAGGCCGATGCTGTCTGGTCGGCTCTCGATGCGCACCCCAACGTGGAAGTGCGGCTGTTCAATCCCTTCGTGCGCGGATATTCGAAGAATCTGCAATTCGTCACCCGGCTGAAGACGGTGAATCACCGCATGCACAGCAAGACCTTCACCGTCGATAACCAGCTCTCGATCGTCGGGGGCCGAAATATCGGTGACGAGTATTTTGATGCGGACCCCAATCTTGCGTTTACTGATCTGGATGTGATGGCGATCGGCCCGGTCGTGCCGAATGTATCGCAAGAGTTCGACCAGTACTGGAACAGCCAACCCGCCTATCCGGTTGCCACGCTGATGGCCGCGGCGCAGCCGGGCGCCCTGGACAAGCTGCGTAACGACCTGGCTGCGTTCTACCAGCAAAAGCAGACATCGGTCTATATCGATGCTTTGATGAATTCCGCATTTGCTGAAGCGCTGAGAAACAAAACGGCCCAGTTCAGCTTTGCGCAGGCCAAGGTCATTCACGACTCCCCCGAAAAGCTGACCAAGGGTGACGGCTGGAAAGGGGAACTATTGATGTCGCAGTTGGCGCCGTACATTCAGCAGGCAACCGAGGAGTTCACCCTGGTCTCACCCTATTTCGTACCCGGTCAGCGGGCCGCCGATGCTCTGTGCGCCTTGAGCCGGAAGGGAGTGCGGGTCCGCATCTTGACCAACTCGCTGGTTTCCAATGACGTTGCCGCGGTGCACGCTGGGTATATGCGGCACCGCAAACAGCTCGTTCGGTGCGGCGTGCAACTGTACGAGCTGAATGAGCAGATCAAGAAGAAGGAAGGCGAACGGTTTACCTGGCTTCCCGGCCTGAGCAAATCGAGTCTGCATGCCAAGACCATGGCGATTGACAGCAAGATGATGTTCGTCGGCTCGTTCAACTTCGATCAGCGATCTTTGTACCTCAACAACGAGATCGGGATCCTGTTCCATGAACCGGAGTTGGCGGCTGAGGCATCGAAGCGCTTCAACGAACACGTTGAGCAGGTGGCATTCAAGGTCGAGCTGGTTAACCGCGGCAATGGCAGCAAATCGCTGAGGTGGACTGGAACGGAGGACGGCAAGAAAATTGTCTTCGAGTCCGAACCCTACGCGGGATTTTGGAAGACAGTGGGGGTGAACATGATGCGAGTGTTGCCGATCGACTCCATGCTGTAGTCACAGTCGACTGGCGCAAGACGACCATTTTCCAACCCATTCCCATTGTGATGTCGTTCCCCGCTGGCTGCGCGTTCGGCCACAACGGCCTTCGGGCAGCGCGGCTAATAAAGCGCGGAGAGGATGCTGATCTGGATCAAGGCGCGAGACAATCCGGCGCACAAGAGTCACGCCCGCCTGTATCGATTCGTGTCGCAACGGCGAAAGGCTAGGCTCACTGGATCTGCAACGCTGGCCGCGATCGTACCCAGAGACAACGACGTCATCACGGGAAAAGATCTCCGCGCGCTGCATTGGCGACGCTCGCCGGCAGCTACGCCGTAGCGGGGAGATTTTGGCGTGCCCCGGACTGTTCCCCACGTCCCGGTGTCATGTACGCGACGATTTCGAACGGCAGCTTACGGGAAGGTATCGAAGCGAGTACCGATGACCGTTCCTGGCCGTTATGGACAGCTGTCCATAACGGCCAAAAGCGGCCTTTCGAGCGCACTACCCAATTCGCCCGAGAGCAGACGTTCGCCCATCCTGGGGAACAAGCTTGCGGTCAGTATCCAGACTCGCGCGACGCAAAGCCGACACCCAACGTCTGCCGTTATCCAAGAACGCGTACACTACGCATCTTTTCCAGATCGCGTTGATGAGCACCGAGCGATCCAGCGAGCAGTCGGTCGTCTTTGTCGTCGACGACGATGATGCGGTCCGTGCGGCGGTTGGCAGGCTGGTCCGATCCATTGGCTTGAACGCCGTGCTGTTGGCTTCGGCCCGCGAGTTCCTCGCGCAGAAACTGCCCACCGCCCCGTGCTGCCTCGTGCTCGATGTGCGCCTTCCTGGCTTGGGTGGGCTCGACTTTCAAGCGGAGCTCGCGAAGGCCAACATCTACACCCCTATCATCTTCGTCACCGCTTATGGCGACATACCGATGAGCGTGAAGGCGATGAAGGCCGGAGCACTCGAGTTCCTGACGAAGCCATTCCGCGACCAGGATCTCATCGATGCCATTCAACTCGCGCTCGAACGCGACCGGAAGCGCCGGGAGGACGAGAGCGTCGTCTCGGTGTTGCACGCTAAGTACGAGACGCTGAGCCCTCGCGAGCAGGAAGTCATGGCGTACGTCACGTGTGGCCTGCTCAACAAGCAGATCGCGACTGAAATCGGAATAACCGAAAATACCGTTAAGTTGCACCGCGGCCACCTAATAGAAAAAATGGGCGCCAAGTCGCTGGCGGACCTCGTCAGAATGGCAGACATTCTGCGCGTGCATGGCCCAAAGGCGTAGCTCGTTACTACCTTGGTCTACTACACCGGCCGCGACCGATGTTCCATTCTTCGGTGATGCCGAAGTCAGCGGACAAGGGTCGATCCGCCAAGCCGGGCTACTTGGCGACGCCTCATGTTATCTCCATCGTCGACGACGACCAGTCGTTTCGCGGGGCGATCGCGCGGCTCATCCGATCGCTGGGCCATTCCGTCGCCGCATTCGACTCCGCCGAGGACTTCCTGCAGTCCGATCGTTTAAACGAGACCAACTGCCTGATCTGCGACGTTCGAATGCCACGAATGAGCGGCATCGAGCTGCAGAGCAATCTCATTGCCAAAGGCTACCGGCTTCCGATCATATTCGTGACGGCAAATCCGACGGAGAGTGCGCGCAAGGAAGGACTGGCTGCGGGTGCTATCGGCTTCCTGAACAAGCCCTTCAGCGAGGACACGCTGATCGCGTTATTGGACGAGGCGCTCCGCGGTCGCAGTGCGACCAGCTAAATCCGGCATCGACGCAATACCGGGCAACCACCCATCGCTGGTCTTGGCTCTCCCGCCCATTCGCATCTTCGCGGGACGGTGCAAAATACACGCACGCGTTGCTGGCTGATACTCGGGGGGGAGCATGGCACAAGAACAGTCGCTGCTGCTGGCGGTCATGCCGCCGGGCACAGGGCACGTCAGGGCCGCGGCGGTCGTCGCGGTCATCGTGCTCGTTGCCTTCCTGGCGGCGCTACCATTCCCGAAGGTGCAGCTGGCCGTTCTAGGTCCGTTCGTCGCTGTAGTCGATACGATATTGTTCCTCGGCGATGTGATCACCGCGGCGCTGCTGTTTGCGCAGTTTTCCGTGGTGCGGTCGCGCGGCCTTCTCGTCCTGGCGACCGGATATCTCTTCACGGGGCTGATCATCATTCCGCACGGGTTGACGTTCCCGGGCGTCTTCTCCCCGACGGGGCTGCTGGGTGCCAGCCAACAAACGGCGGTGTGGCTGTACGCGTTCTGGCACGCTGGGCTTCCTATCGCCGTGATCGCCTACGCTGTATTGCCATTGCCGCGCGCCGAAGGTCACACCTGGTTGCAGCGAAGCTCGGCACAAGGCGCCATCCTCGCCAGTTGCGCGGGGACCGTGGCGCTTGCTGTTGGGTTAACACTGCTCGCGACACTGGGTCAATCGATGTTGCCGTCGGTGATGGTCAGCGGCACCCAGTGGTCCCAGGCGCGAATGGTCCTACTGCAATCGACCATCATCCTCCCACTACTGCTCGCGGCCATGCTCATGACGTGGCGCAAGCGTAGGCAGTCGATTCTGGATCTCTGGCTTTTCGTGGCGCTCTGGGCATGGCTGCTCGAGTATCTGCTGATTGCACTGACTTCTACCCGGTACGGCGTGTACTGGTACACCGGACGTATTTTTGGCTTGTTGTCAGGCAGCCTGGTCCTTCTCGTACTTTTGTCGGAGACAACGAAGATCTATGCCCGACTTGCTTTGTCCGTATTGGCGGAGCGACGCGAGCGTGAGGGGCGCCTGATGTCGATGGAGGCGATGTCTGCAGCGATCGAGCACGAGATCCGGCAGCCGCTCGGCGCGATCATGGCTAATGCCAATGCCGGGCAGCGCTGGCTTGGGCACCTACCTCCGGAGCTCAGCGAAGTACGCGAGGCGCTCGATTGCATCGCCGCCGATGCACAGCGATCGAGCGAGGTGATTCGCTCGTTCCGCGCGATGTTCGGAAAGCGAGATCAACCAGAGACACAGATCGATGCCAACGATCTCATTCGGGAGACCGTGGCGCTCATGCAACGCGAGCTCGAAGCGACGAGAGTCAGCCTACAGCTCGATCTGGCCGCGGAGCTGCCGCGTGTTCCCGCTCACCGAGCTCAGATGCAGCAGGTAATCCTGAACCTCGTGAACAACGCTATCGACGCCATGCGTGGAATCACCGACCGCGAAGCCGTCCTGCGCATGACATCCAGGTTTTCCGACTCCAACGGAGTCGAGCTGATTGTGTCGGACACCGGTACGGGGATTGACCCCCAACAGGTCGAGCGCATCTTCGACGCGTTCTACACGACCAAGCCGAACGGCATGGGGATGGGCCTCGCAATCTGCCGCTCCATAGTCGAGGCGCACGGCGGGACACTCTCGGTATCCCCCGAGATGCCGTACGGTTCGGCATTTCGGTTCAGCCTGCCCGGCACGGGAATCGCACCGACCGCGCACTAGCCGCTCAGAGAAAGCGACCACCAGTTCATACGTTGCATCGAGTCGGCTGGCTTCCAGGTCGGCCGGGTTGCGGCGCTTGGTCCCCCTCCGACCTAGACCTTCGTATAGCCGCGCTCTACCTTGAGATGGGCGCGACTCACCCAGCGTGGAATGGCGGCGTGACGTCCGGCGCTGTACTTTTTCCCCATCGCTCAATGTCAGCGACAACGAACCAGGAGGTCGACAGTGAACAGAAACATCTGGCTGGGCTTACTACTGGTCCTGTCTTTCATTGTGCCCGCATTCGCATCTGCACAGCCGAAACCAAACGTCGTTTTCATTCTGGCAGACAACGTTGGCTACGGAGACCTGGGCCCTTACGGGGGTGGCGAGCTGCGCGGAGCGCCCACGCCTCGCATCGACCAGCTTGCCCGCGAGGGGCTGAAGCTGACGCAATACTTGGTCGAGCCAGGGTGCACGCCCTCGCGTGCGGCGCTGATGACGGGGCGTTACTCGATCCGGGAGGGGCTATCGCTCGTCATCGTTCCTGGCAGCGAGAACACACTCTCGGCGCGTGCCGTCACCATGGGAGACCTCTTCAAGGGCGCAGGCTATGCCACCGCGATCTTCGGCAAGTGGCACCTCGGCAAGGATCCGCAAAGCCTGCCGACCGCGCACGGTTTCGACGAGTTCTACGGCATTCCGCCGGACATTTCCTGGGACTCCGCGACCTACGTCGACACGATCGAGGTTACGCATTCCGTTCCGTTTCCGCACGACGCACTGCTGGCCCGCGGGCCGCATATCTACGAGGGCGTCGCGGGCGGTCCACTGCGCGAGCTCGAGCCGTTCACGCGAGAAATCAGAGCCGAGATCGACAATACGCTGGTGGCCAAGTCCATCGACTTCATGAAGCGGCAGACCGCAGCCGGGAAGCCCTTCTTCCTCTACCTGCCGTTCTCGATGGGGCATGCGCCAAACCTTCCCTCCAGCCAGTTCAAGGGCAAATCCCGCATCGGCCAGTACGGCGACAAGATGATGGAAGGCGATTTCCACGTTGGCCAGATCATGGACGCGCTGAAGCAACTCGGCGTCGACGATAACACGCTGCTGGTGTTCGCCTCCGACAATGGGCCATGGGCAAACCTCGCCCACGAATTTGGCAATCAAGGAACGCCGGATGTGGGCAGCCCGGGGCCATTCCGCGGCGAACTCGGTGAAGTCACCGAGGGCTCGATCCGGACCTTCTGCTTCATCCGCTGGCCGGGCAAGATCAAGCCAGGCACCACTTCCTATGCGATGTTCTCGATCATGGACTTCTTCCCGACCTTCGCCGGCATCATCGGGGCCAAGGTGCCGACCGACCGTCCGATCGACGGAGTCGATCAGATCGACGTGTTGTTGGGAAAGAGCGAGACCGGCAAACGTGAAGCCCTGCTCAGCTTCACCGGCGGCCAGCTAATGGCGGCGCGCTGGAAGCAATGGCGTGCGTATTTCACCGACGTGTATCCGGCCGGCACCGGCCCGCAGCGGGTGGGAGCCACGGGCGCGGCCAGCGCCCCCATGGCTGGCTACTTCAAGGTCTACAACATCGAGATGGACCCGCACGAGGATTACAATGTCGGCGGTCTCTTCGGGTGGACTGCGGGGCCCCCGCTAGGGGAGGTGCGGCGATACCTGGAATCGGTCAAGAAGTATCCGAATCCACCGGCGCCGAACATCACTCAATTCACCAGCCACGGTGGCTGAATCTGCGGAGGTTGGAGCCGGTCGAGGTTAGGCCGGCTCCACGTCTAAGGCGAGCGTCATTACACAAGGCGGCGTTCGCAGGCGCGGCGCGGCCCGATGGTACCGGAGAACGGGCGGCGCGATTGAGAGTGCAGCTATTCTCTCCGGGATACCGGCGAAAAGGGGCACAGCGTATGCAACAGACGCGTAGTCGGTGTAATCACTTCGTTTCGCGGTGGATGAGGGCCTCTGTTGCCTTTGTCGTCTTATCCAGCAACCCCGTTCTCTCAGCAACTGACATTAGCGGTCGCGTGCTCGGCGCGGGAACTCCGATCGCAGGTGCGAAGGTCACGTTGTGGATGGCGGGCGCGGGTGCGCCGAAGCAACTGGCGCAAGCGCGAACCGGATCCGATGGGCGTTTCGTCGTGAAGTCGGTGAATGCAGCCGGCCGGAACACCATCGTGTATCTGGTAGCTCAGGGTGGGCACGCCGCCTCCGATCGTAGCTCCGGAGACAATCCCAACATTGCATTGATGGCAGTCCTTGGTAGCCGCGTGCCTCACAAAGTCATGATCAATGAAATGACGACTGTGGCATCGGTGTGGACGCATGCGCAGTTCCTCGAAGGGACGGCGATCAAGGGTCATCCACTGGGTCTGAAGATCGCGGCCGGAAACGTTCCTAATTTGGTCAACGTCGAGAACGGCGGTTGGGGCACCGCCATTCTGGATTCCAGCAACAGCACGCAGACCCCGACGATGTCCAACTTCGCCACACTCGCGAGCGTCGTTGCAGGTTGCGTGGTGCGTGTCAAACCGAACGCCTGTGAAAGCCTTTTCGCAGCGGCTACGCCGCCGACCAACAAGGCGCCGACCGATACTCTAATGGCGCTACAGGCGATTGCCCGCTACCCGGCATATCAACCGGAGCGGGTGTTCGCGTTGCTGGACGAGTTTTATCCCGTGCCTGGAGGCAAGAAGCTTCGCGAGCCGCCTTACATGCCGTATCTCGTGTATGCGCCTAGCGCCTGGTTGATTGGCGTGAAGTTCACCGGAGGCGGGCTCAACGCGCCGGGCAAGATCATGTTCGATAGCGAAGGCAACCTGTGGACGGGAGCGAATTTCATCGTCGGTATGCAAAGCTCGGACTCGTTTTGGAATGGAACCTCGGCCAAATTCGCGCCCAACGGCCGTCCGCTGTCGCCGGCCCCAACGGGCTTCGGCGGCGGCGGCATCGTAGGCCCGGGTTTCGGAACGGCAATCGACGCGCAGGACCGCGTGTGGATGACCAGCACCGGCGGACGAACCATGTCGCTCTTTGACAAGAATGGCAAGCCGTTGTCGCCGCCCGAGGGGTTCAACTTCGGCAGCAAGCTCGGCGTCATGCAGGGCGTCATCGTAACGCCCAACGGCGACGTTTGGGCGGTGGATTTCAGCGATGACAAGGTCGTTTATCTACCCAAAGGCGATCCTTCGAAGGTAAAGTTCTTCTGCCAATCGACCGACGGCCGACCGAACAGTGAGAGTCCCTGCAAGCTGAATGCTCCGTTCCACCTTGCGATAGACCAACAAGATCGAATTTGGATCACGAACGCCGTTGGCGATCATGTCACGCGCTTCCCCGCGAGCGATCCATCGAGAGTCGAAGTGCTGCCGACCGGGGGCCACAGCGGCAAAGGTATGGCGATCGACAGCCAAGGGAACGCGTGGATAGCGAATACGGTGGGAGCGGGTTTGCCGCTGGAGGCTAAGCTCAAGATGTTGGAGCTCAAGTTGTTCGATCGACTATATGAGCTCCACCATGTCCTTTTTAATTATCTCATCGAGGACAAATTGGGCAGTATCTCCATGCTGCGTCCCGATGGCACGCCCGGTCCAGGCTCACCATATAGCGGAGGCGGCACCTACGGCTCCTGGGCAATCGCGATCGATGGCAACGACCAGGTTTGGAGCTCGAACTTCGGCGGCCGCTCCATTACGCATCTCTGCGGCGCCCGTACGGAGACGTGCCCGCCCGGGATGAACACCGGCGATCCGATTTCACCGCCTGGCGGATATGTCGGGGGAGGAATGTCATACCTCACCGACATCGGCATCGATCCCGCCGGCAACGTATGGGTGGCCGATAACTGGGAAACGCCGGATGCTTGCTGGAATCCTTCATTCAGCGAAGCCAAGTCGACGCAGTGCGGCGGCAACGGGCTGACGGTCTTTTACGGCATGGCAAAACCCGTCCGCGCGCCGCAGATCGGGCCAGCGCGGCCGTATTGAGGATTCCGTCGCACGCTCCAGTAGACGTCCGCTTTGGGTCGACGAAGCCCGACGTTGACCGAGAGCGGAGTCGGACCTAGATGCACGCTGGGCGCACGCCCTGCAGGTCTTACGCTAGCAGGGATTGCTACTGCAATATCAGTTGGCTCGCTAGGCGGAGCGACGGGTGTGCCCCAATTTCCGGTACCGCCTAGCTCGTTCAGCGCGCACGCACGATCAGGCTCTGCGTCGAGCGGCCGATCAGTCCGTTGGCATCGAAGATCCGGGCCTCGGCGAGTCCTGCGCCGGCAGCACCGACGAACGTGCGCGCATCGATGCAGACCCACTCGCCTTGCGCGGGCCGGAGCCAGTTGATGGTGAGGTCCGAGTTGACGAACGTGTAGCGGCGGAAGTCGAGCACCATGCTGATGCCGTTGCCCGAGTCGGCGGCTACCGCGACGCGCTCCGCCGGGTCGGGTGTCTCGCCTTCGACGAGGTTATGACGCAGGCGAAACCAGATGGCGCAGGGCCCGCGGCACAAGATTCCTTCTGCCGTGCGCAGCTCGACCAGATCGTGGTAGCCGGTCACACCGCTCCGATGCGGGAACTCGATGCCGGGTGAGCTCTCCGGGGGCGCGGGCACCTGCGGAGGTGGATGCCCGGGAAGCCCTTGTGGCACGTGCACGTCGACTTCGCGCTGCGCGAGCGCCGTGAAGCGCGCGAGCTCGCGCCCTCCGCTGAGGAGACGCGCAGACAGATGCGCGACGTTGCGCCCCCCATAATCTAGCGCGGTTTCGACTTCGAGAGGAGCGATCGGAATCGGACGCAATAGATTCGCGGTCAAGCGGGCGAGATGTCCCATGCCAAGCCCCTGCGCCGCCCGTACCAGTGCGCGTGCGGCGAGCGCGATCGGCGGTCCCGCGTGCTGATGCGACGGGTCCCAGGGTCCGCGCGTGAGCTCGGTCGAGTCGAACGCGGCGTCGGCAACTGGCTGGTACGCGCTTGTCGGCCTCGATGTGCCGCTGTCCTGCTGGTCGGTCATCGGTCAAACGGTGACGCGAGCGCGGTCGCGAGCACCACGATTGCCGCTCCACAAGGGAGCTGCATCCACGTTGCCCCGCGCGGGCAGAGGCGCGTGGCGCAACGGGACCCGGTCCCGAAGCGGCAAGGAAATATGCATCACCCGGCCTGAGCCGAAGGCACCGCAGCGTCGGAGCTGCGGGCCCGCTGACGGCGCCAGGCCGCAGGCGGCACACCGAACTCGCGCTTGAACGCTCGGTTGAACGCCGATTCCGACTCGTAGCCGGATTCTTCCGCGACCAAAGCAATGGACCGGCTTCCGGAGCGCAGCGCCGCGGCAGCGAGCACCAGCCGCCAGCGCGTGAGGTACTGCATCGGCGGCTGGCCGAGCAGGTTCGCAAAGCGCTGCCCGAGGGCCGAGCGCGAAAGCCCGACGCGGTCGGCGAGATCGTCGACCGTCCAATCGTGTGCCGGCTGCCCGTGCATCAGGCTGAGCGCACGCCCGACGTAGCGATCGCGCAGTCCTGCCAGCCAGCCGGTCTGCTGTTCCGGCAACGCTTCGATGTAGCGGCGCATCGCTTCCACGAACAGCAGCTCGGCGAGCCTCGCGAGCAGTGTGCCTGAGCCCGGACCCGGCGCGGTGTTCTCCTGCGCGCCCCGGCGCACCAGGCTCATCAGCCACGCGGCGCCCGGGCCGTCGCCGAGCGGCACGGTCACGAGGCGGGGCAGCGCGTCGATCAGCGGGCGGCTGAGCTGGCGGTCGCAAGACAGGAACCCGCACATCAGCTTCGTTTCCTCCCCGCCGCCGCCGTGATCGATGCTCACCAGTCCGCCCGGTGGTGCCGGTCGCACCAGCGGATCCGCGGCGACGGGCGCCAGTTGCAGGTCGCTGCCGAGCAGGTGCCCGTCGTCCTGCGGCATCAGGATGAGGTCGCCGGCGACTGCTTCCAGTGCCTCGCCACCCGCAACCAGCCGCACCTTGCAGCGGCCCTGGGTGAGGATATGGAAGAACACGATGTGGTCGAGCTCGCCGAGCATTCCGGAGGACTCGTGGCCGGAATGCGATTCCACGCACCACGGTGCGGTGAAGCGTGCCTCGAGAAACAGCGCGCCGTTGAGCTTCACCGTGCGCAGCAGGTCGGACAGGGCATCCATCGGAGCGTAACAGGCGTTTCGCGCAAAAGAGCCGGCGCCTCGGTCAAGACGCGGGCTGGGGAGCGAAAGATACTAGCACCCTGCCTCGCGCGCGACAATTTCGGCGTGAGAACGATCGCCATTGGTGAGACACAAGCTATCAGCAAGGAGCACAGCCATGTCCGCAGTCCTCTCTCCTTCCCTGCCCGCCGTCGATCTCGGGGCGGTCAAGAGTCGCCAGCAAGTCGCGTGGTC
>Ga0335077_10009415_pt1 | contig 12123 bp, 12 predicted proteins | sample Lox_Sample_31_FD_207151 | JGI IMG/M metagenome (GOLD analysis project Ga0335077, IMG submission 207151) | Soil microbial communities from Loxahatchee National Wildlife Refuge, Florida, United States - Lox_Sample_3.1 | ecosystem: Environmental > Terrestrial > Soil > Wetlands | place: USA...
TTCGGCCTCACCGGCAATCAGGGCAATCACGGCGAAGACGTCAAGGAGTATTATTTCTACCTCGACAGCACGCCCACGCATTCCTACATGAAGGCCCTGTACAAGTACCCGCAGGCCGAGTATCCTTACGCGCAACTGGCCGATGAGAATCGCCGTCGCGGGCGCGAGGACTCCGAGTACGAGCTTGCCGACACTGGGGCATTCCACGAAAATCGCTACTTCGACGTGTTCGTCGAATACGCCAAGGCCACGCCTGAAGATATCCTGATCCGCATCGGAGTAATCAATCGCGGCCCGGAAGCGGCCACGCTGCATGTTCTGCCGACGGTTTGGTTCCGCAACGTCTGGGCATGGGGAAACAATACGCCCAAACCGGAGTTGCGCCAGGGCTCCGCTCCGGGCGTCATCGAGTTGGAGGAACCGACCTACGGAAAGCGCTGGCTGTACTTCGGCGCGTCGCAGCCGGGACCATGGCATCCCTTCGGGATCGCCCCCGACGGCAACGATCCGCCGGCTGCGCCGCTCGCCCTGTTGTTTACCGGGAACGAGAGCAATACCGGGCGTTTATGGGGTTGCCCGAACGGCATCCGCTATCTCAAGGATGGGATCAACGACTACGTCGTGCACGGCAACCGGGATGCGGTCAATCCGGCGGGAGTGGGCACCAAGGCGGCGGGACATTACGTTCTGAACCTGCAAGGGGGCAAGTCGGCATACATCGACCTGCGCCTCACCGATGCTCGGATTGCGGAACCTTTCGGCGACGCCTTCTCCCGGATGATGCAGGAGCGCCTGGACGACTCCAGCGATTTCTACGCCACCGTGACGCCGCGGGAGATGACCATCGACGGCCGCACCGTGATGCGCCAGGCTTTCGCCGGCATGCTCTGGTCGAAACAGTTCTACCATTACGTCATCCGCGACTGGTTGAAAGGCGACCCGACCTGCTTTCCGCCGCCGGACTCCCGCAAAGCCGGCCGCAACCACGAATGGACCCATCTGTACAACGCCGACGTCATTTCGATGCCGGACAAGTGGGAGTATCCCTGGTACGCGGCATGGGACCTGGCCTTCCATTGTCTGCCGCTGGCCCTGGTGGATTCGGAATTCGCCAAGGAACAGCTCACGCTGCTGGTCCGCGAGTGGTATCTGCATCCCAACGGCCAACTGCCGGCGTACGAATGGAACTTCGGCGATGTCAACCCGCCGGTGCATGCCTGGGCTGCGTGGCGCGTCTACAAGATCGAAGAAAAGCGCCGCGGCAAGCCCGACCGGGCATTCCTGGAGCGCATCTTTCATAAGCTGCTGCTGAACTTCACCTGGTGGGTGAATCGAAAGGACGCCGAGGGCAACAACGTATTTCAAGGCGGCTTCCTGGGTCTGGACAACATCGGGCTTTTCGACCGCAGCGCACCTCTGCCTGGCGGACAATTCATCGAGCAGGCCGATGGCACGGGTTGGATGGCCATGTACAGCCTGAATCTGCTGGCCATCGCGCTCGAACTGGCGCGTGAGGATTCCGCCTATGAGGACGTGGCCAGCAAATTCTGGGAACACTTCCTGTACATCGCCAATGCCATTAACCACATGGGGGACGAGCACCAGGGCATGTGGGATGAGGAGGACGGCTTCTTCTACGACGTCCTGCACCTGCCGGACGGCCGCCACACGCCGCTGAGAGTGCGCTCCATGGTCGGACTGATTCCGCTCTTCGCCGTGCAGACCCTGGAGCCGCGCCTGCTGGCCCGCTTCCCGGGATTCAATCGGCGCATGCAGTGGTTCATCGAAAACCGCGGCGATCTGACTCACAATGTCGCTTCCATGTGCATCCCGGGCAAGGGCGAACGCCTGTTGCTTTCGATCGTCAATCCGTTTCAACTGCGCCAGATTCTGGTGCGCATGCTGGACGAAGAGGAGTTCCTCTCGCCCTATGGAATCCGCAGCGTTTCGCGCATTCACAAGGACCACCCGTGCGTGCTGCGCAGTGACGGCACCGAGCATCGCGTGAGTTACGAGCCCGGCGAATCGCTCACCTCGCTGTTCGGCGGAAACTCCAACTGGCGCGGCCCGATCTGGTTCCCCGTGAATTACCTGATCATCGAGTCGCTGCAGAAATTCCATCATTACCTGGGGGACGAGTACAAGGTGGAGTTTCCGACTCGCAGCGGTCAGAAAATGACCCTGTGGGAAGTGGCGGGCGAGATTTCGCGGCGGCTCTCGAGAATATTTCTGATGGATGACGATGGCCGGAGGCCGGTGCACGGCGGCATGGAGCCGTTCCACAGCGATCCGGCCTGGAACGATCTCATTCTGTTTTACGAGTATTTTCACGGCGAGACCGGGGCGGGTTTGGGAGCGAGCCATCAGACCGGCTGGACCGGCCTGGTCGCCAAGTTGCTGCAGCAGAGCGGCGAGTAGGGCCAGAAAACCGAAGCCTCAATCGTGCTGGGCCGATTCCTCCTGACTGCCGCATCACCGGGCCGACGAAGCGATTCCAACCCGGCGCCTGGTTACGATGGAAGAGATGCCGCGTAACCCCGATCCGGAGCCGTCTCTCCTCGCGAGATGGGTGCATCAGTGGCGCCGCGCCGGTATGGAGCTCGAACGCAACCGGCGGATGGAAATCGAATCCGTAGACACGCAAGAGGCTGTCCGCCAGATATTCGGAAATCCCGACATTTCGGAGTCCGACTCTCCCAGTTCCGGGATCAGCAAGCGTGGTTCGCGCGCATCCGGCTCGCGCATAGACCGCGATGAGCGCGCTCTTCGAGGCAGCGCTTGGCCTCCAAACGTTCCTTACCTCGCGCGGCCGGCACTTCTGTATCATCGGCGGTCTCGTACCAGAGCACCCCGAGCGAATACACGTCCGAGGCCTCACCGACTGCTCCCGTCATCACGTCGGCCTGCTCCGGGCTGGCGTACTCCGGCGTGCCCACCATCTGGCCGAATTGCGTCATCAGGGTGTTCTCGACCGCCCACCGGCCGGTAGCCTTGGCGATGCCGAAGTCGATGATTTTGGGTAGGGGCGCGCCGTTCTGTTCCTTCACCAGCACAGGCGCTGCCCGATGGTCATCCGCCGGCCATCGCAATCCTGCGTGATGGGGACTCCCTCGATGTAACTCCATGACGAAGTACGGCCGGCCTTTGGGCGTCGCGCCGGCGTCGAGGATTCGCGAGATATTCGGGTGGTCCATCACCGCCCGGTTCGCGCTGTTCGGCGAGGTACACGGTGCCCATGCCCCCCTCGCCGATTGGGCGAAGGATGTGATACCGGCCGAAGTCCTCATCGCCGCGGCCGCGGTATCGATGGTCTGTGTCTGGGATTCGGCCGCCCCCGGCGAGCTGTCGAAAGCTCCCGCGATCAGACGTTTCGGGCACAGCCCCGCGGGATCATCGGAACCCGGTTCTTCTCCGCGCCGCTTTTAGGATTAAGGGCATTTTGACATTTGGACAAGGCGCACTGACCATTCCAGTCCGGCCGGCGCTGTTTTCTTCCTGCCAGGTGTGGCGGCGCAGGCGCACGAGGTACAGCCGATCCGACGGCCTTACGGCTGGCCGATCAGCAAGCGTGGTTCGCGCGCACGGGTTTTCGTGGATTCCCGTGACTTGCGAAGCTCCACCTCGCGTTTCGCTACAATAAACTGATAGTGTCCGGGAAAACCTTCTACATCGAAACATTCGGCTGCCAGATGAACGTGCACGACTCCGAAAAGGTCATTGGCACGCTCATGGCCCAAGGCTACTCGCAGGTGGAAACGCCCGAAACCGCCGGGCTGGTGCTGTACAACACGTGCAGCATCCGCGACAAAGCCGAACAGAAGGTCTTCTCCCGCCTCCAGAATTTCAAGCGCGAGGCCGGCAAAGGTAAAATCTTCGGCGTTTTGGGCTGCGTCGCGCAGCAGGAAGGCGAAAAGATCTTCGACCGCGCCCCGCACGTGAGCCTGGTGGCCGGATCGGCCAGCTACACGCGCCTCGGCGAGATGCTGGTGCAACTCGAATCCGGCAACCGCCGCGTCACCGGCCTGAGCCTCGATACCGACGAGACCTTCGACACGCCGTTCACCCGCCGCGACAATCCCCACCGGGCCTACATCACGATCATCGAAGGGTGCGACAAGTCCTGCGCCTACTGCGTGGTGCCGTTCACCCGCGGGCCGGAGCGGAGCCGCACCAGCGAGAGCGTCATGTCCGAAGCGCGCCGCCTGGCGGAGCAGGGCTTTACCGAAATCCAGTTGCTCGGCCAGAACGTGAACAGCTATCGCGACCCGTCGCCCGCCAGGTGGGATTTCGCCATGCTGCTGCGGCGCGTGGCCGATGTCCCGGGCATCCGCCGCGTCCGCTATACCACCTCCCACCCGCGCGATTTCGTCAGGGCGATCGTGGATGCCATGGACGAAAACGAGGTGCTCTGCGACCACGTACACCTCCCCGTCCAGTCCGGCTCGTCGAAGGTGCTGGCGTCCATGGACCGCCTGTATACCCGCGACGAATATATGCGGCGCATCGAGTGGATCAGGAATGCCCGCCGCCGGTACTCCATTACCACCGACATCATCGTCGGCTTTCCGGGCGAGACGCCGGAGGACTTTCAGGCGACTCTCGACCTGCTCGACGAAGTGCAATACGACTCGCTTTTCAGCTTCAAATACTCGCCGCGCCCCAACACCGCGGCGCTGGCCATGGGCGATAAGATCGCCGAGGAGGAAAAGCAGCAGCGGCTGTTGATTCTGCAGGAGAAACAGCGGGCCATTCAGATCCGGCGTAACGCGGACCTGATCGGCAGCGTCCAGGAAGTGCTGGTGGAAGGACGGCACCAGGCTTTGGGACAGTGGATCGGCAGGACTTCCAGCAACCGGACCCTCAACTTTACCCATTCCGAGACGGGCGGCGGCGCCCTGATCGGAAAATACCTGCCGGTTCGGGTGACGCGCTCCGGTCCCAACAGTTTGGTGGGGGAGAGCGTAACTGTGGTGTAATGAAGACAAGGGGAAGGATGCCATGGAAGTCGAAATGAAGATTCGCGGGCTGATGATGGATCCGGTCACCAATATGCCCATCGTGATCCTGCGGGATCTCAACGGCAACACGGTGCTCCCTATTTGGGTTGGCGTGTACGAAGCGAATGCGATCGCGCTCGAGATCGAAAAGGTCGCCACACCCCGGCCCATGACCCATGACCTGATCAAGAGCCTTCTGCTCGGCCTCAACACGGGCCTGCGGAAAGTGGTGGTGAGCGAACTCAAGGACGACACGTTCTACGCGGTGATCTGGCTCGATCGCGACGGCGAACTGATCAGCGTGGACTCCCGCCCGAGCGATGCTTTGGCGCTCGCGCTCCGCCTGGATTGCCCGATCTACGTGGAAGAGACGGTCCTCAAATCGTCGAAGCAGGCTGCCGCGGTCTCCGACAAGGTGAACAACGAGGAACTGCGCCGCTGGCTCGAAGGTCTCAACGACGAAGACCTCGGCCGCTATAAGATGTGAGGCCGGAAGTCGAAGAGCGGCTCACCCGCCTGGACATCCAGATCGGCGCGAAAGGTCCCCACTATTGCATGTTTGTGCGCGACGGGTGCATGGCGGTGGTGCCCTGCCAGGGTGAGCAGTACGGACCGATCGGCAGCAGCGGCCTGTCCGTCGAACAGGGGCTGGCATACCTGGTATCCCGCGATGGGCGGCAATTGCTGGCGGGACGTGATTTCGAAATACCGGCGGAAGCGGCGCAGGTCGAGAAGATTCTCCGCTTCTCCGCCGACTTGAAACGAGCCCTGGGCGTCGATTGACGCTGCCCCACTCGTGCATATGACCATCGACGAACAATTGGCATACTTGCGAAAAGGCATGGCGGAGATCATCCGCGAGGAGGATCTTCGGGAGCGCCTCGTCATGGCCGCCAAAGCCAACCGCCCCCTGCGCGTGAAGGCGGGCTTCGACCCCACGGCGCCCGATCTGCACCTGGGCCACACCGTCCTGCTGCGCAAGATGAAGCACTTCCAGGACCTCGGCCACACCGTCATCTTCCTGATCGGCGACATGACCGGGATCATCGGCGATCCCTCGGGCCGCAATGTCACGCGCCCGCCGATGACGCGCGACGCGATCCTCGCCAATGCCGAGACCTACAAGACGCAGGTGTTCAAGATCCTCGACCCGGTGAAGACCGAAATCCGCTTCAACAGCGACTGGCTGGCGCCGCTGCGATTCGAAGACCTCGTGCGCCTCTGCTCGAAGTACACGGTGGCGCGGATCCTGGAGCGCGACGATTTCGCCAAGCGCTACAAGGAAGGCGCGCCCATCTCGATGCACGAACTGCTCTACTCGCTGGCCCAGGCCTACGACTCCGTGATGCTCGAATGCGACGTGGAGATGGGCGGAACGGACCAGAAGTTCAATCTGCTGGTGGGCCGCGAAATCCAGAAGGATTTCGGCCAACTGCCGCAGATCGTCGCCACCGTGCCGATTCTCGAAGGCCTGGATGGCGTCAACAAAATGTCGAAGTCGCTGGGAAATTACATCGGCATCGCGGAGCCGCCCGAGGTGATGTTCCGGAAGGTGATGCAGGTCAGCGACGAGCTGATGTGGCGTTACTACGAACTGCTGACCGACAAGACGATGGCCGAAATCGCCACGATGCGCGCGAATGTGCATCCCATGGAGGCCAAGATCGCGCTCGGAAAATCGATCGTCACGGATTTCCACTCCGCCGCCGACGCCGACCGCGCCGCCGCGACGTTCGACCGCGTGGTGCGCCAGAAGGAAGTGCCCGACGACATCCCGGCCGTGTCCCTGCCGGACGGAGTCACCAAGGATGGCGCCATTCGTCTCGACAAACTGCTCGCCAAGATCGGGCTGGCCGAGTCGGTGGCCGATGGCCTGCGCAAGGTCAAGGCGGGCGCCGTGGAAGTGAATGGCGAGCGGGTGAAGGATTTCACGCTCGCGAATCCTGCGACGGAACTCCTCGTCCAGGTGGGCAAGCACTGGCGCAGGGTGACGCTCCCGCCGGCCTGACCCTTTCGTTTATAGTACTCTGCATGGCCATCATCGCGGTTCTCGGGCGCAAGGGAGGCATTGGAAAATCGACCATCGCGGGCAACCTGGCGGCGGAGTTCGCGGTCATGGGCCGCAACGTGGTCGCATTGGATGCCGACCCGCAGCACAGTCTCGCCGCATGGGCGTCACAGGGCGAGGGGATGCTCTCGCGCATGGTCGAGAAGGTGAAAGCGGACACCGCCGAGGCACTCGAAACCAAGGTGCGCAAGGTCCAAAAGACTGCCGATCTGGTCATGATCGACACTCCTCCGGGCATTCCGGAAGTCGGCTATCAAGCCGCGCTCGTCGCCGATCTGGTGCTGTTGCCCTGCGGCCCGTCTCCGCTCGAACTCTTCGCGTTAAAAGATGCTCTATCGCAGTCCCTCAAAGCGCGCGCCGAACGCCGGTCGAAGAAGCCGCGCATTCGCTTCGTTCCCTCCCGGGTGTTGATGGGCACGAACCTGGGACGGAATCTTTCAGCGGCCCTGGAAGCGATGGGGAAGAAGGTGCTGCCCCCGATCGGCCAACGCATCGCGGTGGCCGAAGCCGTGGCCAGCGGCCTGGCAGTCTGCGAGTACGCGCCGAATTCGGTGGCCCACGAGGAATTCGAAGCGCTCGCCAAGGCGGTGGACGAGATCGTGCGGCGATAGGGACCCGTCGGACTCAGACGGGTGCGCTCTTTTCGATTCATCGAGTTACCAGACAAAAGCGTCGGACTCCGACGGTTTTACGCCCTCATTCCGTCGCCCGCGGCAACCGCAGCACCAGGTGCACGCGCCGATTCAGCCTCCAGCACGACTCTGTCTCTTCGGTGCACTGCGGACGCTCTTTGCCGTAGCTGATGGCCTCCAGATTTCCCAGCGGCATACCAAACTCCTGGAGGGCTTCAACCGCCCGCCCTGCCCGGTGATCGCCGAGGCCCAGGTTGTACTCCGCCGAGCCGCGTTCATCGCAATGGCCCTCCACTACAACCTTGATCTGCGGAAATTCCGCCAGGATCGGAAGCAGAAGCGCCGCGTCCTGCCGCAGCGCGGCGAGCGCATCGGGCCCCACGGCGGCGCGATCGTAGTCGAAGAATGCGTCCGCCAATTGGCCGTTCACCTCCTCCACGGCGCGAGCCGCGTCTCTGGGCGCGCGGCTTTCCGGTATCTCAGCCGAGGAGGAATGTGGGGCTCCGAGGTCCGGCAGCACATCGGTCCTTTCGATGCTCGTCGCGTTTGACGTCCGTTCAACCGCGGCTGGTTCCTGGGTCCGATAGGGCGGCGGCGTCAAGTGCCCGCCATCCCGGATCGTGTGCCGGCAACCCAATGCAGTCACCACAATCAACGCAATCCAGAAAATCTTGTGCATGCCTCTATTGAGCCCGAACCCGCCCGTCAAATCGATACCGGGTAGTGGGTATTCTGTTCCGGCGCGCCGCGGCTTATGCTGGATGGCGTGGGATCGAAAACCCGGCTGCTTCTGACCTGGTCGTTGGGCGCCCTGGTGCTCCTCTCCGCCGTAACGGGAGCCACCGCCCTGGTGGTCTTCGAAAGGATCCGCGACGAGGAGTCCGCGCAACGCGCGCAATTCGCGGCCCGCAGCCGTTGGCTGGAGCGCATCCGCGGAGGCATCTACCGCTCGGGCACCCTGGCCCGCGACTACTTTGTCGCCCCCAACGAAGCGGGCGCGCCCGAAATGCTGCAGGAGCTCAAAACGCTCGAAGAGGACACCAAAACCGCGACCGCTCAGTACGCCGACGCCAACCTGCGCGGCGAAGTCGCCGCCTACTGGAACCTCCTCGACCTGATGGCCGACATGGCCAGCAAGCGCGCCACGCCGGGCGTGGACGCCTACTTTCGCCGTCAGTTGCGGCAGCGCCGCGAGAGCATGCTGCAGATTGCCGACTCCATCGGCGCGGCGCTCGATCGGGAAGCGCGTCAGGACGAGCTCGCATCTTCTCTCCTGTATCGCCGGCTGCGGTTGGTCCTGATCGCCGAAATTGCGCTGGTGATCTCACTCGGGATGGTGGTCGCCTTGGGCACCCGGCGGCGCCTGGCGCGCCTGGAGGGTGATGCCCGTGCCCTCTCCGCTCAGTTGCTCCAGGCCCAGGAACAGGAGCGGCGCGCCATCGCCCGCGAGTTGCACGACGAAATCGGCCAGTCCTTGTCGAGTCTTCTGCTGGACGTCGGATCGGCCGCACGAGTGGAGGACTCCGCGGAGATTCGCGCGCATCTTCAGTCCGCCACTTCGGTAGCCGAGCGCACCGTGGAAGCGGTCCGCAGAATTGCTCTCTCACTCCGGCCATCCATGCTCGACGATCTCGGCCTGGTGCCGGCCCTCGAGTGGCAGGCTCGCGAGGTAGGCCGCCGCTCGGGACTCGACGTCCAGGTGCTCGCCGAGGACAGCGCCGGCGAACTGCCCGAGACGCACCTCACCTGCATCTATCGCGTCGCCCAGGAAGCTCTGCAGAACTGCGTGCGCCATGCCGCCGCGCATCGCGTGCGGATCGCGCTCCAGAAGGCCGCGAAAACCGTGATGCTCCATGTAGAGGACGATGGCAGAGGCTTCCTGGCGGGACGAACCCGCGGACTGGGCCTGCTCGGGATGGAGGAGCGGGTGGCGCAGCTCGGCGGCCGGTTCCGCGTGCAGTCGGAACCGGGACGCGGCACCACCGTGACCGCGGAGCTGCCCCTGTGAATCGCACCCGCGTGCTGCTGGCGGACGATCACGCGATCCTGCGCAGCGGCCTGCGCCTCCTGTTGGAGCGGGAGCCGGACATCGCCGTAGCGGGCGAGGCCACCGATGGACGCGAGGCCGTAGACTGGATGGCCCGCGAAGGCGCCGACGTCGTGGTCATGGACGTCGGGATGCCGGGGCTGAACGGGATCGAGGCAGCCGCCCAGATCGTGCGCAGGCACCCTCAGGCGGGCGTCGTCATGCTGAGCATGCACAGCGACGAGACCTACGTCCTCCGTTGCCTCCGTGCAGGCGCTCGCGGATACGTCTTGAAGGAGTCGGCCGAAAGCGAGCTGATCGCCGCAATCCGCTCGGTCCGGGAGGGCAGGTCATTCTTCAGCCCGAAGGTGAAACGCCTGCTGCAGCAGGAGCACATCGAGCGCATCCGCGCCGCCGGAGGTTCGGACAGCTATGACCTGCTGACGGAGCGCGAGCGCGAGGTCCTCCAACGGATCGCCGAAGGCCACAGCAACAAGGAGATTGCCGGGCGGCTCTGCCTGAGCGTCCTCACCGTCGAGACCCATCGCAAGAACATCCAGGAAAAGCTCAATCTCCACGGCCCGGCGGAGCTGGTTCTGTACGCGGTCCGCAAAGGAATTGTGGTGTGAGGTTTGGGACGAGTTGTCCCAACTCAGGTACGGCCTCCTTACGAATGTGCAACTCACAGGCAAGCCGTGGGACGACTTGTCCCATTCTGCCGATCCACCGCGCGCCAGCCAAAATCGTGAAGAATCCCCGGAGTTCGTGAAATTATCCTATGGCTTTGCCATTGTTGTGGAAGTAATCCTACCTGGACTCCGCTCCGGTGCGGACTATCAGCGGCACTGAGAGTACCATTGCCGCGGATGCAATCCAGACGTCGGCCGAACCGAACGGGTGTCCCTTTCGCGTGCTCTCGTTCCGAACGGCGGCCCAAGTGGAGCACAGCAGGCTGTCTGAAGGAAGGACGGAGAAGTCGGCCAGATAGGCTTCCAGCACAGCGCATTTGCGAGGTCCCCAGTTCGCATCCAATGCGCCCTGGCGCATCTCAGCCACAGTCATGAATGAGACAATCAACTCATATCTGCGCACAATGTCCACGTAGCGCGGTGCAGATTCGGGATGCCACTTGAAAATAAAGCTGGCAGCGTCGGTGTCAACGACCAGTCTCGCCGTTGCGATCGGAGGAGAGGTCCATGTGGCGCTGCTCATAAATGCGGCGGACGAACTCTTCGGCTTCCCCCCGCGGCCCTGGGTCGATGTGGCTCAACAGCCGATCCAAACCGCTCCGGATCAGGTTCGGGGGGCCTTAACGGGTTGTGGGGGCACGTAGTCCATCTCGATCACCATGCTAGCGAAGCTAAGCTAGCACGGCGGACCGATTCTGACGGCGGTGGCCGGGATCCGACGAGTCAAAGGAGTGCGCGGCATTGGAGTCCGGATTGGGAACTGGCTCACGGCCGAGCGGGGCGAGAGGAGCACCGGGTCGTCGCCGACCTTCTGGGCAAGGCAGGACGCATCCGCACAGTGCCCGTTGCAGCGTGGGTGAAGGACGCCACCGATGCAGGGAAAAGCAAGCGGCATCACGGAAGGTGCGCTCTTTCGATCGATCAACAAGGCTGGTAAGGTCTGGGTCAGAGGAATGACTCCAGAGGTTTTATGGGAGGTCGTCCGCGAGGGCGCCTCGCGTGCAGGAATCGAGAAGCTCGTCCCGCACGATCTGCGACGCACTTGCGCGAGGCTCTGCCACTTGGCCGGCGGCGAGTTGGATCAGATCCCGTTCCTGCTCGGGCACGTCTCCATCCAGACCACCGGGCGCGACCTCGGATGCAAACAGACTCCGCGACGCAGTCAATGACCGAATGGGCATCGGGCCAATAGGGAACTGATCGGCGATACTCCGGGACGGATAGGGCCGCCCCCTTGGCGACCGGGAGGAAGCAATCTCCGCCACAGCGAGCGGTAGCGCGAAGAACCTGTTAACCCAACTCGCGGACGAGCCACGCCCGGGCAAGGTTCCAGTCGCGCATGACGCTCTGCGGAGAAATCTGCAAGACCTCGGCCGTTTCTTCCACGCTCAAGCCGCCAAAAAAACGCAGTTCGATGACGCGTGCCTTTCGTGCGTCCACGCGCGCTAGGTCGTCAAGCGCCTGATCCAGCGCCAGGACCTCGGCACTCTTCTGTGAGGCGTTTCCGGCGATTTCGTCCAGATTGATTGCCTCGGAGTGATCGAGCGGCTGGGCATCGCCCCCTCGCTTGGCGGAAACCCGTGCTCGGGCGGCGTCCACCAGAATGCGGCGCATCACCTGGGCCGAGAGAGCGAAGAAGTGCGTCCGGTCTTTACACGCGAGACCTTTCGCGTCCACTAATCGCAGGTAGGCTTCATGCACCAGCGCGGTG
>Ga0335077_10009418_pt1 | contig 12122 bp, 11 predicted proteins | sample Lox_Sample_31_FD_207151 | JGI IMG/M metagenome (GOLD analysis project Ga0335077, IMG submission 207151) | Soil microbial communities from Loxahatchee National Wildlife Refuge, Florida, United States - Lox_Sample_3.1 | ecosystem: Environmental > Terrestrial > Soil > Wetlands | place: USA...
ATTCTGCATGCCATTGTGCGGACTTATATCGAGACCGGCGAGCCGGTCGGATCGCGCACCATTGCCAAGCAGCGCCACAATGCGCTCAGTGCGGCTTCTATCCGCAACGTGATGGCGGATCTGGCCGACGCCGGATACCTGTCGCAACCGCACACGTCGGCCGGCCGCATTCCGACGGAAAAAGCATTCCGGCACTACGTACAATCGCTGAATGCGGGGCGCATCGCGTCGGCGGATGCGGCTCGCATGCGGGTGGAACTGAGCGAGGCCTCTACGGTCGAAGCGCGCGTGCGGCGATCGTGCCATATCCTGACGGAACTCACGCGCAATGTCGGGATCGCCGCGGCGCTGCCCCCGTCGGTTCGTGAACTCGATCAGATTGAACTTGTCCCGCTGGGAGAGCGGCGCATCCTGGTGATCCTGGTCACCCGCGACCGCATGGTCCACAACCGCGTGGTCGTTCTCGAGGAGCAGGTCTCTTCCGAGGAACTGGTGAGCATCCGCAACTATGTGAACCACAACTTCAGCGGCTGGCGCCTGGAGGATGCCCGGCGCGAATTGTTGCAGCGCATCGCCGAAGAACGGGCCATTTACGACGCCATGCTGCGCAAACTGTCCCTGCTGTACCGCAAGGGCCTGCTGGAGGTGGACCCGGCGCCCGACGTGTACATGGAGGGCGTCGCGAACCTCGTGGGCCTCGACCCGCACTGGACGCGCGAACGTCTGCGCGATCTATTGCACGCGCTGGAAGAAAAGCAGCGCCTGGTGGAACTGTTGGACCGGTTTCTGGAGCCGGCTACCGGATCGCTGGAAGTGCGCGTGGGTCTGGAAGAGGCTCATCCGGCGATGAAGGAACTGGCGATCATCGGCATCTCCTTCCAGATGCCGAGCGGGATCTGGGCGAAGATTGCCGTCCTGGGGCCCATGCGCATGCAGTACGAGCGAGTCATGGGCGCGGTGTTGCAGACCCGGCGCGCGCTCGAAGGCATGCAGTACTGACGGCGTCTCGGTCCGTGGTTTCATGCCGGCTGGCGCGTCAGTTTTGTTAAAATTAAATTCTAAGCCTCCCCCTGAAAAAGTCGGACCCATGAAATTTGGCGTTATTGTCTTCCCTGGCAGTAATTGCGATCACGATGCCTGGTTTGCGGTGAACCGCAACCTGGGCCAACCAGCCGAATTCATCTGGCACGATTCGGCAACACTCGGCGACATCGATGCGGTGATCCTGCCCGGCGGTTTCGCTCATGGCGACTACCTGCGCTGCGGCGCCATTGCCAAGTTCTCGCCGGTCATGCAGGCGGTGCGCCGGTTCGCCGGCGATGGCGGCCCGGTGCTCGGGATTTGCAACGGCTTCCAGATCCTGGTGGAAGCGGGCATGCTTCCCGGCGCCTTGATGCGTAACCGGAGCCTGAAGTTCATCTGCCGGGAAGTGCGCCTGCGGACCGGAACCCTGGATTCGCCCTTCACCGCCGCCGCGGGGCGCGGCCAGATCCTGCGCATGCCGATCGCGCACGGCGAAGGCTGCTACGTGGCCGATGAACACACGCTTGACGAACTCGAGTCCGACGACCGGGTGGCCTTCCGGTACGTGGAGAATCCCAATGGCTCCATGCGCGACATCGCCGGCATCCTCAACGCGCGGCGAAACGTGCTGGGCCTGATGCCGCATCCCGAGCGCGCCACCGAGCCGCTGATGGGATCGAGCGACGGGCTGGTGATTTTCCGATCCATGGTGATGGCCGCCCAACTGGCGGCGCCCCGGCTATGACGTCGCCGGCGGTCACGCCCGAAATCGTCGCCCAGCACCAACTCACCGAGGCTGAATTCCGCAAGATTGTGGGCATTCTGGGTCGAGAGCCGAATCACACCGAACTGGGCATTTTCAGCGTGATGTGGAGCGAGCACTGCTCCTACAAAAGTTCCCGCCTGCATCTGAAGAAGCTGCCCACGCGCGGCAAACTGGTGGTGCAAGGGCCGGGCGAAAACGCGGGCATCATCGACGCGGGCGGCGGATATGTCATCGCCTTCAAGATCGAATCGCACAACCATCCCAGCTTCATCGAGCCTTTTCAGGGCGCCGCAACCGGTGTGGGCGGCATTCTGCGCGATATCTTCACCATGGGTGCGCGGCCCATCGCGGTGCTCGATTCGTTGCGCTTCGGTCCGCTCGACGATCCCCAATCCGGCCGCCGCAACCGCCGCATTCTGCAGGGCGTAGTGGCGGGCATCGCACACTACGGCAACTGTTTTGGAGTCCCCACCGTGGGCGGCGAGTGTGTCTTCGAAGCCTGCTATGACGGCAATCCGCTGGTCAACGTCTTTGCGCTCGGCGTTGCTAAGAAAGAAGACATCTTCTACGCCCGGGCCGCCGGCATCGGCAATCCAGTGATCTATGTGGGCGCCAAGACTGGCCGTGATGGCATCCACGGCGCGTCCATGGCCTCGGCCGAGTTTACCGAAGAATCCAAGCAGAAGCGGCCCAACGTGCAGGTAGGCGATCCGTTCCTGGAAAAGTTGTTGCTCGAAGCCTGCCTGGAGGCCATGCAGACCGGCGCCATCGTGGGAATCCAGGATATGGGCGCCGCCGGCCTCACCTGCTCGACTTGTGAGATGGGCAGCCGCGGCGGCACCGGCATCGAGATCGAGCTCGACCTCGTGCCGCAGCGCGAAACCGGAATGACGCCGTACGAGATCATGCTCTCCGAATCGCAGGAGCGCATGCTGCTCGTGGCCGAGCGGGGCAGGGAAGAGGAGGTCGTCCGGGTCTTCCGCAAGTGGGGCCTGGATGCGGTAACAGTCGGCCAGGTGACTGCTGATGGCAAGCTGCGCGTCAAGCAACATGGCCGCGTCGTCGCCGAGATACCGAACCGCGAGTTGGCCGACGAAGCGCCGCTTTACGACCGCCCCCACACCGAACCGCCGCGCGCGCCCCAACGTCCGCCGGTGAACCATCCGCCGGCGCCGGATTCCGCCGCCGCGCTGCTCGCGCTGCTGGCCTCACCCGACATCTGCTCGAAGCGGTACATCTGGGAGCAGTACGACTATCAGGTGCGCACCAACACGATCGCCGGTCCGGGCGCCGATGCCGCGATCATGCGCATCAAGGAAAATGGCGCTTCGGTGGCCATGTCGCTCGATGGCAACGGCCGTTACTGTTACCTCGATCCGCGCGCCGGCGCCATGCTGGCAGTGGCCGAGTGCTGCCGGAATCTGTCGACCGTGGGCGCCGAGCCAGTTGCCGCGACCAATTGCCTGAACTTTGGCAATCCCGAGCGGCCGGAAATCATGGCGCAGCTCGTGGAGGCCATCGAGGGCATGGCGGAAGCCTGCCGCTTCTTCGAGACGCCCATTACCGGAGGCAACGTCAGCCTGTACAACGAAACGTTGGGCGAAGGCATCTGGCCCACTCCGGTCATCGGCGTGGTGGGGCTGCTGAAGACCGGCGCACCCGTTACGCGCGAATTCAAAACCGCGGGCCGCGCGGTAATTCTGCTCGGCGGTGTGGGCCGCTGCGACGAGACGCAGTTCGGCGCTACGCAATACGCCAAGACCATTTGGCACGATTTGTGGGGAGCGCCGCCGGCCCTCGATATGGATCTGGAGAAGCGCGTACAGGCGGCCATACGCGAGATTGTGGCCGCGGGTTTGGCCGAGTCGGCCCACGACTTGAGCGACGGCGGCCTTGCCGTGGCCGCCGCGGAATGCTGTTTGGGCAGGGAGGGTGTGGGGGTGGCGCTGCATTTCGAATCGGACCTGTGCTCCGAACACCTGTTGTTCCACGAAGGCCCTTCGCGGATTCTGATTTCGACAGGCAGCCCCGATCGCGTCACGGAGATCGCGGCGCGCCACGGAGTGGAAGCCCTGCGTGCGGGCATTACCATGAACGCTGGCCTTTCCATCGGCAATCGTGGGACGGCGCTGCTTACGTTGCCGGTCGACAAGTTGCACGCAATCTATGAAGGAGCGCTCGAGGAGCAATTGCGGTCATAACCATGTTCGACAAATTCCACGAAGAATGCGGCGTCTTTGCGGTTTACGGCCATCCCGAAGCCTCCAAGCTGGCCTACCTCGGCCTCTACGCCCTCCAGCACCGCGGCCAGGAGAGCGCCGGCATCTGCACCAGTGACGGCAGCGACATCCACTGCCATAAGTCGATGGGCCATGTGGCCGATATCTTCACCAACCAGGTGCTGGCGGAATTGCCCGGCAAGCTGGCCATCGGCCACACGCGCTATTCGACAGCCGGCGACACCGTGCTGCTCAACGCGCAGCCCTTCTCGGTCTCCTGCAACAAGGGGCGCGTGGCCGTGGCCCACAATGGCAACATCACCAACGCGATCGAACTGCGCAAGGACCTGGAGCGCCGCGGCTCCATCTTCCAGGCCAATAGCGACACCGAGGTGATCCTGCACCTGGTGGCGTGTTCTTCCGAGCGCACCATGGCGGGCGCTCTGCGCGACGCCCTGCTGCAAATCGAGGGTGCGTTCTCGCTGGTGTTCCTGGCTGAAGACCGCATCATCGTGGCCCGCGACCCGCACGGCTTCCGGCCGCTGGCCATGGGCCAGATGGAACTCAACGGCAACGCCGGCTACGTCTTCGCCTCGGAGACCTGCGCCTTCGACCTGATCGGCGCGGTGTACCTGCAGGACGTCCAGCCGGGCGAGATGATTATCGTGGGTCCGGAAGGCGTCACGCGCGAGCGCTACTCGCCGGAACGCCCCCTGGCGCACTGCGCTTTCGAGCACGTGTATTTCTCCCGCCCCGATTCGATGGTGTTCGGACGCCCGGTGCAGGAGTCGCGCGAGATGTTGGGCCGCCTGCTGGCGCGCGAGCATCCGGCGGATGCCGACCTGGTGGTGCCGGTGCCGGATTCAGGCGTGGCCGCCGCACTCGGGTATTCCGCCGAGTCCGGCTTGCCCTTCCGCCACGCGCTGATCCGCAATCACTATGTGGGCCGGACCTTTATCGAGCCATCCCAGGCCATCCGCGATTTCGGCGTCAAGCTGAAGCTGAATCCGGTGCGCTATTTGCTGGAAGGCAAGAGCGTGGTGCTGGTGGACGATTCTATCGTGCGCGGCACCACCAGCCGCAAGATAGTGCGCATGGTGCGGCAGGCCGGCGCGCGCGAAGTACACCTGCGGATTTCGTGTCCGCCTACGATCTCGCCTTGCTTCTACGGCGTGGATACGCCTACCAAGCGGGAGCTGATCGCTTCCAACAACGATGTGGAAGCCATCCGGCGGTTTGTGGAAGCCGACACGCTCGGCTACTTGTCACTGCGCGCACTGCGGGAAGCGGTCGGGGATAGTGAGCGGCATGAGTATTGTTATGCCTGCTACACGGGCGATTATCCGACTGAGTTGGTTAATATTGAGCAGTTATTGAGCGCGCGCAAGCGTCCTGTCTGATACGAAACACCGCATCGGTCACTTGGGGTGCTACTCTGGCGAATGAAGGCGAACGCTTCATGTGTTTCCGTACGGCGCTCATCGCCGGGTCGCTCGGATTGATCGGTTTGCTGGGTATGCTGCGCGCGCAAAGACCCTTTAAAGAATATCCGGCCATCGAGTACGACGACTTCCCCCTTCCCGCCGATTACAAAGACCAGCACGAATGGGTTCGGGCGCGTCTTCGCTATCCGGATATCTACGGTTATCCGGACCATTCACTATTCCGTCTCAGAGGCGGCCGCTCCTGGCCCGGTCAGTGGACCATGGATTATCCCAGATCCGACCGTCACCTGCTGCAGGGCGTCCGCCGGCTCACGCGAATCGATACGGGTTCGGTAGAGCAGGTGGTGGATCTCGACGGCACCAACGACGTTTACAACTGGCCGCTCATGTACGCCGTCGAGGTCGGCCACTGGCTGCTTCCCCAGGATCAGGCCAATCAACTTCGGGAATATCTGCTCCGCGGCGGCTTCCTGATGGTGGACGATTTTCACGGCTCGGAGTCGTGGCCCGATTACGGGTCGGGGGAGTTACTGAACGAGTGGCAGACTTTTGTGGACAGCATGAGGCGGGTCTTTCCCGAGCGCCCGATTGAAGATATACCCAACGACGATGCGATTTTTCACACAATCTACGACCTGCAGGACCGCTTCCAGGTTCCCGGCGCCCAAATCTTCCGGACAGGCATCACCTACGAAAAAGGTCCCACCGGGAGGGTACCGCATTGGCGTTGCATTCGCGACGACAAGGGCCGGATCGTGGTAGCGATCTGCCACAACATGGATTTGGGCGATGCCTGGGAGTGGTCGGATGACGCGAAATATGAGGAGAAATGGGCGTCGCTCGCTTACCGGATCGCGATGGATTATTTCATCTACGATCTGACACACTAAGTCTGCTCAGAAAGGGACCATGTGGTTTTGCTGTGCCCTTGTGTGTCTTTCTGATTTGGAATCATTGAGGTGCGACCTGATCGGCCATACTGCCAAGGCCAAAAACCGTATCCATTTTGAGGGCGCTGGACGAGGAGCCACCTTCACTGCTTCTTGTCGTTGGCCGGAAAGAGCGTGGGACTCTCAGAAGCTGGCTGCGACTCCCCGAGGCAGCCGTCCTGCCGATCAAAGCTAATGCCTGTCATCGTGAACCGGTACTGGCCAGACTGCCGAACCAAGAAGAAAAGCCTCGGATCTTCAGGTAGTTCCTTGCCTTTGATCCAGTGCAGATCAACGGCAACTTGCCTTTGGTCGGCTTGTTCCTGGCACTGTTGGACGAACTCGAACTCGCCGGCGCGAAAATCCCCCGCCAAGAACTCGTGCCACTTCTTCAGTTTTTCGTGCCCGCTCCCTGCGGACCTAGATACCATCTCTGGCCATGGGCGCGTGAGCCACTCGTCTACAAAATCCTGCGGCTGCAAGGCAACCGGATCGACTCTTTCAGTCTCGGAACCTGGTGCCCAAAAATGGAGAACATGTGCCGGTTGTGAATGCCATCGATACTGCGGTCACACACCTCCATGAGGAGGTCGTCGGACTCGAGGCGGAGTTGATACGGATTATCGGCCCCGAACCAGATTCCGTGATTGCCGCCGAGAATGGGCGCCGCGGTGCTCGCCGTCGGTGACAATCGGAATAAGTCGTAGGACAACATGTTCCAGTTGGAGCCGCACTGCACCCCGTATCGCAAGGTCAAAATCAGTTGATTGCCAACGGCATCGCGTTTTGAAAAGCGGACCCCAGAAATGCTTTCGTCATGGTCGCGGGTACCGTGAGATTCCAAAACCCGTCGTGGCTGCCCCTGGCTGTAATCGTAAATGCAGACGGCATCGTCGCTCCCACAAGGCACGTCAATCCCGGCGGTCACGACCAGCTTGTCTGCGTCTTCGGTTGGCCGCGACAATTCCATTCGGGTCACGGAACCTGGCCTGGAATTAAAGATATCCCCTGAACTATCAGATGTGAACAGGCCGGCACGCCGCAGATCTGCATTCACTTTGGGGCTCAAAAGCAGGAATTCAGAATCCAGAGCCGCTCTCGATCTTGGAAGAACGGACTCGACCCAATCCCGGATCGCCGCGTGGAGGCCCGCCGACCGTTCTCGGACGGCTTTTAATGTCTTTCCAGATGTTCCCTTCGGATGGCGGGAGCTCTGGTGCGACCGTTCCGCCTCGCTTTTCGCTATTTCCAGAGCCAATTCCTGTGCTGCGGACACGCCCGTGACCACCAAGCTTAGAACAACGGACGATATAGCCTGCCAGGCGCGACTCACGACCTGAGAGTATCAGAATGTACTACCATGCCTATTCCGCGATGAGCCGCCTGAGAGGACGGAGCGATTAGGTGCCGGCAAAGGTTTCCACAACTAGACCGAGTCGATCTCAAGACGTTATGCGTTCCTTTTCGCAATGCACGGAAGGTCGTCAGTTGCCTCCCGTGGTCTAATACGGGCAGCCGCGCAGTTTGGCCGCGACTGCGGCCATCTTTGCGGTCCTTCCCCAAAAGTTATCCGGCAGATGCAAGTTCGGGTCGCGACGCTTCAGTGCCTGTATCGTTGAGATCTGGCACGCGCCTAGCGTGAAATTATCGATGTCCGGCACCCCGCCAACCGCCGCCGCGAACACCGTGGCGCCGTCCGCGGCTTGGGCGTGCAGATCGGCGCCGCGATCCAGCAGCAGTTCCACCATGGGTGTATTGCCGTACCCGGCTGCCATGATTAAAGCAGTCACGCCGTTCGGATTGCGGGCGTCGACGTCGGCGCCGCAGTCGAGCAGCGCCTGCGCGGTGGCGCGCTGGTTCTTGTGGACCGCATGCATAAGCGGCGTCCAGCCGTTCACGCCGCCCGGGCGGTCAGGGTCGGCGCCGTGCTCCAGCATCGTCCGCACGCACGGCACGGATCCGGCGCGAGCGGCCAGGATGACCGCCGTCAGCCCATAGCCGTCGGTCTGATTGGGGTCGGCGCCGCGATCCAAAATTGCCTGTACCGCCGCCGCATCGCCCCGTGACGCGGCGCTGGCCAAGGAAGGTTCGGGAGCCCTTGTACAGCCTCCAAGCAGCAGGAGGGAAGCAAGCCAAACCCACAGGGCGTCGCGCATGCGCTTATCATACATCAGAGCACTCTATATTGTAAAGTATTTTGTCTAGGGAGCCACCTCCACGGTCAGCGTCACGGTGGCCTGCACCTGCACGTTGCCCGCCTCCACGGGCGTCTCCGCGGCGGCCGCCAAGGCCATCGCGCGCACCGGGCGGATCACCTGGGGCCCGCCTTCTTCGGCGGCGAGCACACGCACTACGCGCAGACCCAGCGCCGAAGCCATGGCCTCCGCCGCGGCGCGTGCCTTGCCGGCGGCCTCCCGCAGGGCCCGCGCGCGCACGGGTTCCTCGTTCTTCAGCAGAAACTCGATGCCGCGCACATTGTTCGCGCCTGCCTGCGTGGCGGCGTCGATGAGTTTGCCTGCATTCGCCAGATCATCGGTGGTGACCTCCATCGTGTTCGACGCCGTGTAGCCGGTCAACACCGGCTTCTCTCCCGGCTTCGGATAGCTGAAATCCGGGTTCAGCGAATAGCCGCTGGTGCGGATGGCCGCGTCGCTGCCCAGCGAGCGCTTCAGTGCCGCGATCATGGCCTCGGACTGCCGGGCGTTGTCGGCGGCAGCGGCCTGAGCGTTGGCTGCCTGGGTTGTCACGCCGATTTGCAGGCGGGCCCGATCGGGCTTGGCCGAAACCGTCGCTTCGCCCGTGCAGCGAATGTGGGGGGGCATGGCATGTTCGGGAGCCTGCGCCCAAACGGCGCCCACCGCAGCCAATGTGAACGCGCACACCGTCAAGGCTGTCTTCCGTCTCATCCATCTCACTCCTTCTCCCATGATCCCTCGCTGCCGCGGCCGGCGTGCTTTAATAATAAAGAGAGGGGAAAATCCGGTCTATGACATCGCGGCAACATGCCGAACGTCCGGTGGCGGAACGCACGCCGGTCCCGGAACCCTCGCTCGCCGAACGCGCCCGCACGTTGGTCGCAAACATGCGCCAGGGAACGCTCTCCACGCATTCGCGCAAACTGCCCGGATTCCCTTTTGGTTCGGTCATGCCCTACGCGCCCGACGATTACGGGCGGCCGCTGTTTCTGATCAGCAGTATGGCCATGCATACCCAAAACCTGAAGGCGGATCGCCGGGCCAGTCTGCTGGTGACCCAGCCGGGTGGTGACGATCCTTTGGGCGCGGCCCGCGTCACCCTGCTCGGTGAATCCCTTCCGGTGCCGCCGGCGGAGATTGCGGCCGCGCGTGCCTTGTACCTCGCGCGACATGAGAGTGCCCGCTATTGGGTGGATTTCAACGATTTCAGCTTTTATCGCCTGGAAGCGGCCGGAGTCTATTTCATCGGCGGCTTCGGCGTCATGGATTGGGTGACCCCGGCGGAGTATGCCGCCGGCCGGCCGGATCCGCTAACCGAATCCGCCCCGGCGATTTTGCGCCACATGAATCAGGACCACGGCGAGGCCCTACTGCTGTTGGCGCGGACTTTTGCCGGAGAAAAGGACGCGGAAACCGCCGCCATGACCGCGATTGACCGTCTCGGGTTCCAGCTTAAGCTCACCAGCGGCCAGCGCGCCTATGGCGTGCGTATCGCCTTCCCACGGCCTGCCGAAGACGCCGGCGAGGTACGCATGGTACTAGTCGAAATGGTCCATTCCGCACGAGGTGCGGGATAATTGGGCTCTGTTTACCGTATTTCCCTGGCAGCGTGGCAACGAATCTGCTTGCGCACGGGGCTGGAATAATTTTAAGATAACGATGTGGATTACTCCGAATTGGAGGGAGTTGACCAATGATCTACTCTCGGTCTGCCGAGTATGCCATCCGGGCTTTCGTGCACCTGGCACAGGTACAGGAAGGCAGGTATGCGATGGTGAAGAATATCGCTGAGCAGGAAGACATTCCCGCGCATTTTCTAGCCAAGATCCTGCAGCAGATCGCCCGCAAAGGGCTGCTGCGTTCCAGCAAAGGCCCGACGGGTGGATTCGCCTTGCGGGTGCCGCCCGAGGACGTCAAGCTCTGGGACATTGTGGAAGCGCTGGATGGCATGTCGCAATACACGGCGTGCGCCAGCGGACTGTCGGAATGCTCCGACGAGATGCCGTGCTCGATGCACGATAGCTGGGTGGCTCTCCGAACGCGTATCATTGATTATTTGGAGCGGAACACCATCGCCGACCTGGTGAAAGCGCTGGAACTCAAGCGCAAGAACCTTGCCAAGCAGCGCAAGCCCAGAAAGGTCGCAGCCGGCCGCAGATAAGCCGCATCTAAAATCTTAGGAGGGCGCCCGATGGGCCAGTCTGTCTTGGTCCCCATGGTTGTGGAGCAAACGTCCCGTGGGGAACGTGCGTACGATATCTATTCCCGGTTGCTCAAAGAGAACATCATTTTCCTGGGCACGCCGATTGACGACAACGTCGCCAATCTGGTGATCGCGCAGTTGCTCTTCCTGGAAGCCGAGGATCCTGAAAAGGACGTTTCCATCTATATCAACTCCCCGGGCGGGTCCATCACGGCGGGCCTCGCCATCCTTGACACCATGGACTTCATCCGACCCGATATCGTGACCATCTGTGTCGGCCAGGCCGCGTCCATGGCGGCGGTTTTGCTGGCCAAGGGGACCAAGGGCAAGCGCTTTAGCCTTCCGAACTCCCGCATCATGATCCACCAGCCTTCCATGCAGGGACTGGCCGGCCAGGCGGCCGACATCGACATCTACGCCAAAGAAATCCTGCGCATGCGCGAGACGCTCAACACCCTGCTCGCGGACGCCACGGGGCAGCCGGTCGAGCGGATCGCCCGGGATGTCGACCGTGACTACATCATGAGCCCGGAGCAGGGCGTGGAATACGGCATGATCGACCGTGTCATTGCCAGCCGGGATTTGGTGCCGGTAGCGCTGACCAAATAGCTCTCCTATTGCCGCGAGCCCGATCCGTCGATATATAGGCATGAACGTGTCATCGGCCGCGTGGGTCGACCGCGACCCGCGCGACACTCAATTTTCCCGGAAGCAGCGCCGGTATCATCCTCATGAGCCGGAGCCTCAAGAAGAAGAGGACACCATCGTAGTGCATGGCGAACCTGCCGACGAGCAGGCTGATGGGCTGGATTCGATCGAATAGCCGCCGTTAACCCACGCCTCCCGGTAACCTTCTTGCGGGCATCATCGCTTTGCATATAATGGTGATCCGTGAGGGTATCAAGGCTGGCGTCGGTTGGAGTACTGGTGTGGTACGCCGTGGCCGCGCACTCCGTCAACGGAGCATCCTTCGAAGAACTCGCTCAGCGGGCCACTGCCGCGCGCGAAGCTGACCGCATCGTTGAAGCCATCGACCTCTACCGCCAGGCCGTGGAACTCAAGTCCGATTGGCCGGAAGGTTGGTGGTACCTCGGGACGCTCCTCTACGATTCGGACCGCTACGTCGAGGGCGCGCGTGCCTTTTCCGAGTTCGTGAAGCTCACCGGAAAGGAGCCTGGGCTGGCGTTTCTGGGCCTCTGCGAATTCGAGACCGGAGATTATACGGATGCCATTGAGCATCTCCGCCGCGGCCTTGAAGGCAAATTGCCGTCCGACATCGAGCGGCCGGTACGCTTCCACTTAGGCCTGCTACTGAACCGTTCGAGTCTTTTCGAACTGGCGC
>Ga0335077_10009419_pt1 | contig 12121 bp, 3 predicted proteins | sample Lox_Sample_31_FD_207151 | JGI IMG/M metagenome (GOLD analysis project Ga0335077, IMG submission 207151) | Soil microbial communities from Loxahatchee National Wildlife Refuge, Florida, United States - Lox_Sample_3.1 | ecosystem: Environmental > Terrestrial > Soil > Wetlands | place: USA: Florida...
ATCGAGCGCCGGCATCCATACCGCGTTGGCCACGAAGCGGTGGCGCTGGTCGAGATCGGAAAGCGCGTACTCGAGTTTGCGATTGTAAGGATCGATCGGGTAGTCGGTGCCGTTGAAGGTGCCCGAAGATCCCGGCACCTGCCCCCCGTCCATCGCCTTGCTGAACGTGTAGTTCGCCGTGAACTCGAGGCCGTGGCGCATGGGACGGCGCACGGTAACCACCATCGAGTTGTACCAGGAGTTGACGTCGCTCGAGCCGACGAAGACTTCGCCGGTATTGGTGTTGAGACGGGTGGTGTAGAACGGAACCATGTAGGTTTCGGCGGTGGAGCCGCTCGCGCCCAGGATGTCATACGTCTTCGTGGTGGTGGAGGGAGCGAGGTTGGCGTCGTAAAAGATGGGCAGATGCTCGCCGCGGCTCACCACGTAGCCGATGGAGCCGCTCAGCGCGCCGGGCAACTCACGTTCGACGGTGACCTCGCCCTCGTGCGCGCGGGGATTCACCCAATTGGGCGACTGGCCGCGCGTCACCTGCGTGGCGGCGGGCGGAGTGAAGGTGACCACCTGAGGCGTCAGCGCGCCGGGGAATGGCGCGGCCAGCGGCGGACCGGGCGGGGTCCAGATCACGTTGGGGAAGACCAGCGAGGGGCAAGCCGCCGGGCCGTTGCAGTTGAACGTCTGCTGAATGACGCCGTTTTCGGCGCGGGTGGCGTAATAAGTGGTGTTGGTGGTCTTGGCGTAGAAAAGCCCGTACCCGGTGCGCACCACGGTTTTCGGCGTCACCTGCCAAGCCACACCGAGGCGGGGGGCGAACTGGTCCTTCGGGTTATTGATCGTCGATGTATAGAGCGTGGTGAGCGGTGTCAGCGTGTTCGGGTCGGGCGGCTGCGGGATGAGGTAAAGATCGTAGCGCAATCCCATGTTCACGGTCAGCTTGGAATTCGCCTTCCAGCTGTCCTCGACAAAGCCGGTGAAATCGTGGTCGGTGAAATCGTCCTTGCCGACGTGCGTGACCGGGTCGTTCACCTGGGTGAAGCTGGTGTAATGCTGGCCGGTCTTGCCGTCGCCGGTGTTGATTCCGAACATGTCGAGCACCCAGTTGTTGAACGCGGTCTGCGCGGCTCCGCTGTAGCTGTAGTTGCCGGTTCCGTTGTACAGGTTGATCATCAGCTCGTGGATGAAGTTGAAATCGAAGCCGGTTTTGAACGTGTGGCGGCCGTAAACCTTGGAGACGGTGTCGGAAATCTGGTTGCGGTGCTCGTCGGGCTCGGCGGTGCGCGGCAGCGCGTAGTTTTCGCCGTAGGTCATCACATTGGAGATGCTGACGTAGGGCGCGGGCGCGTTGGAGCCGGCCACTTCCAGGTCGCGGCCCCACTGGTAGCGCAGGTTATTGACCATGGTGGACGAAATGGTGGAATCCCAGTTGGCCACGAAAATCCGCTCGTGGAACACGTAGCTCCCGTTGGTGCCGAGCGAGAGGTTGTTATAAGAGGGGCTGGTGCTGTAGGCGTTGGGCGCGCGGTAGTTCATGAAGTCGAACGAGGTCGAAACATGGTTGCGCGGCGACATCTGTGAATCCAGCTTGCCGAAACCGACATCCTGGTTGGTTTCGCGGGGAAAGCTGCCCAGTTGTCCGAACAGAAAGGCATTGGCGCTGGCGCATTGGGTCGCGGTCACCTGCGCCGGGCAACTTAGGGCTGACTTGGTGGAGTTGTAAGTGGTGCTGGTGTAAGTGATCGGGTTCACCTTGCGCGAGCCGTCGTAGGTGACGAAGTAGAACAGCTTGTCCTTGACGATGGGGCCGCCGGTGCTGCCGCCGAACTGCTGCCACTGGTGAATCGGCTTGCTGTAGTTGCCCTGCGACTTGGGGAAGGAATCGAGCGCGTTAAAACTGGGATAGCGCAGATAGTAGAACAGGTCGCCATGATACTCGTTGGTGCCCGATTTAGTCACGGCGTTGACCACGCCGCCGGCAGCCTGTCCCAGCTCGGCGCTGTAGTTATTGGAGGTGACCTGGTATTCCAGGATCGAATCCATGCTATAGACGTAAGAGCCGCTGTTGGCGCGGCCGCGCGCCTCGGAAAAGAACGCCTGGTTGTTATTGGCGCCGTCCACGGTGTTCGAGTTATAGAGGCCGGAGACGCCGCGATAGCTGACCATGCCGCTGGTGCCATCGGTGGTGACGTTCGGCGTGAGCAGCACGAACGTGTCCCACCTTCTTCCGGCGACGGGCAGGTTGCCGACGGCCGACTGGCTGATCACCTGCGATTGTTCGGTCTTTTCGGGATCGACGACCTCAGCCTGGCCGGTGACGGTGACTTCCTGCTGGGCGGCCTCGACCTTGAGCGAGAAGTCGACGCTGAGCGTCTGGCCCACCTGCAGGTCCAGACCCTTGCGCAACACCGTGCTGAAACCCGGTTTGCCGGCGCGGACGTCGTAGGGACCGGGCTCGAGGAACGGCGCCTGGTAGATGCCGGCGTCGTTGGTGGCGGTTCTGCGCTCGAAACCGGTGCCGGTATTGCGCAGGACCACGTTTGCGCCGGGCACCACCGAACCGGAAGGATCGGTCACGGTGCCGGTGATGGTTCCCGAACCGGCGCCCTGCGCCATGGCGGGCTGGGGCGCCGCCAGCAACAAGGCCAGCGCCAGCGCGCCGGCCGCAATCCACACCTTCAGAAACCTGGTTTTATCGAACATCGCATCGTCCTCCGTGAAGCGTTTTTTGCCGGAAGCGACCTTCCGGCGACCCGGTTATTCTGGAACCGGCGGTTTTGGGCTCCGCGCGAAAAACCGCGGCATCCATCCACTCACCCAGTGGCACGCCGCCGGTACTTCCGCCTTCAAAGCGCCGGTCCGAGTAACGACACAGCATAGCACCTTGCCGGTGACAATCCCACGACAAAAAAGATCGAGAATTTTTATGCCGGGCAATGGATATTTGAGCTTGACAAACCGGCGCCGCGGCGGTCCATGGCGGGCTTCGCGGCGCGATGCCGGCGAGAATCGCAGCGGAGCGTTCGGAAACGCCCACAGGCGCGCGGTCCTTCCTCTAAATGCAACATTTGGTTCATGAATTCGTCATTGAAGATTGCTAAGCTAGCGCCTATAATTTGTAGACGGGTTCGAAAGAGAGGTTTTTTCGCGCATGAACTTGAAAGCAATCGCTATTTCTGCGCTCGCGTTTTCCCTGTGGTTACCATCCGCGGGGTTTGCGCAGTCATCGGGCGGTGTGGCGGGCATTTCCGGCGTTGTCCGGGACCCGAGCGGCGCCGCTGTACCGAAAGCCAAAGTTGTTATCTCCAGCAAGAGCCAGGGCGAGATCCGCAGCCTGTTCACCAACGACGCCGGCGTTTTCGCCGCGCAAGCCCTGCTCCCCGGATCGGGCTACAAGGTGACGGTGGCGGTTTCCGGCTTTAGCACGTATGTGGCCGACAACCTGGTTTTGCAGGTCGGCCAAAACCTGGATCTGAACATTTCCTTGACGGTGGGCACCAGCGTCACCGAGGTAGAAGTGACGTCGACGGCGACCATGGTGGACGACACCAAGTCGGATGTGTCGACGGTGATCGACAACCAGGCGCTGCAGAATCTGCCCATCAACGGGCGGCGCGTGGATTCGTTCGTGCTGTTGACGCAGGGCGTGACCAACGATGCCACCTTCGGGCTGCTCACGTTCCGCGGCGTGGCCGGAAACAATTCCTTCCTGCTCGACGGCAACGACAATACCGAGCAGTTTTACGACGAAAACGCCGGGCGCACGCGCATTCAGTCGCAGCTTTCGCAGGATGCGGTGCAGGAGTTTCAGGTGGTCTCCGACGATTATTCGGCCGAATACGGGCGCGCCATGGGCGGCGTGGTGAACACGGTGACCAAGAGCGGCGGCAACCAGATCCACGGCGGCGGATTCTATTATCTGCGCAGCACGGGCTTCGACGCCCGCGATACCTTCGCCGCGTTCAATCCTTCGGAGAGGCGCGTGGAAGGCGGCGCCGACCTGGGCGGCGCGTTCATCAAGAACAAGCTGTTCTACTTCGTGCTTTTCGATCTCACGTACCGCAAGTTTCCGATGGTGGACAGCTACGTGTCGCCGACCGTGGTCAACTCGACTACCGAGACCTTCCTCAATTGCGGCCCTCCGGCGACCACCGCGCAGTGCAACGCCATCAACGGTCTGCTGCCGCGCTTCTACGGCCAGATTCCGCGCACCGACGATAACGATCTCGGCTTCGGCCGGCTGGACTATCACCTCAACGACCAGCAGACCTTCACCGCCGAATTCAACTTCCTGCGCTGGCTGTCGCCGAACGGCATTCAAACCGGGCTCAGCTCGACCAGCGGCGCGGGCATTACCGGCAACGGCGACGATTCGGTCCGCGTGCGGAATGGCGTGCTGCGCTGGACGTTCGTTCCCAACAGCACCTTCCTGAACGTCTTCCATTTCGGATGGGATACCGACCGCCAGGCCGATTCTTTCGACCAGGCCGAATTGGGCGGCGGCCTGGGATACCTCGACGTTTCGATCAACGGCGTGCAGCTGGGACCTGCCACGTACCTGCCGCGCGTGGAGCCGAACGAAACCCGCTACGAGTTTTCCGATGACGCAACCCTGGTGAAGGGCAACCACACTTTCAAATTCGGCTTCGGCTTCTACACCACCGAAGACTACAACTATTACATCAGCAACGCATTCGGGTCGTACACATACCTGAATGCGACGCAGTTCGCGCTGGACTACACCGGCAACACCACGGGAGCGAAAGACTGGACGGGCTATTCGCAGACTTTCGGCAACCCGATCGCCGACTACCGGATCAACGAGCTGGCCTGGTACGCGCTCGACCAATGGAGGGTGACGCCGAAGTTGATGGTGAACCTGGGCGTGCGCTGGGACAAATCGCTGAGCATGAACTTCCCGGTGACGAGTCAGTACTTCCCGCAGACCGGCTACATCCACACGCCGAGCACGAACTTCGCGCCGCGCCTGGGCGTGTCCTACCGGCTGGATGACAGGACGGTAGTGCGCGGAGGGTTCGGCATCTTCTATCCGCGCCTGATCGGCGGATGGATCGACGATCTTTGGACCACCAACGGTGTGTACCAGATTGCCGACTCCTTGACGGCCACCAACCCGACCCAGCTTGCGGCCGGACCGGTGTTCCCGAACGCGCTACCCTCGGCTCCGACCGGCGCCAGCGTGGGCGCGGCGACGATCCAGTTCGCCGACCCCAACCTGAAGACCCCGTATTCGATGCAGGGCAACGTCACCCTGGAGCGGCAGCTCACCAAAGACATGGTGCTAAGCGCTTCCGGCATCTGGAGCCGCGGCGTCCACCTGTTTAGCTCGGTGGACCTGAACGCGGTCTACCCGACGACGACATACACCTACACCATCGCCGATGCGAACGGCAACCCGACGGGCACGTTCACCACGCCGATCTATACGACCCCGCGGCCCAGCACCAAGTACGGCGCGGTGTATGAAAATGCCAACGGCATCGACAGCTACTACGACGCGTTTGCCGTGACGTTGACGAAGAGCGTGACGCACGGGTTGCAGGCCCTGGCGTCCTACACCTGGTCGCATGAGATCGACGATGGACAGGGCGCCGGCACCAGCGCGATTTACTTCAGCAGCTTCGGCTCGATGACCTATAACGGCAACAACGCGTTCGAGCGCGGCAGCGGCACGCTCGATCAGCGGCACCGGCTGGTGTTCTCGTTCGTCTGGGAGCCTACGGTGACGCATTCAAACGCCGCGGCCGCGAGGTACCTGCTCAATCACTGGCAGCTTTCCGGCATCACCACGATCGCCGCGGGCCGTCCCGCCGGGAGTCCGACCATCAGCGTTCGCACGGCGGGCCCCAGCGGCCTTCTGTCGACCAGCACGATCGATGGCTTCAGCGGCGGCAGCACACGAGTGCCGTGGCTGCCGGTGAACAGCATCTACACGCCGGCTTCCTACCGCGCCGACCTCCGGCTCACCAAGGGGATCCCGATCACGATCAAAGACCGGGACACGATGTTGAGCCTCAACTTCGAAGCATTCAACGTCAGCAACTCGTGGTCGCCCACGTCGATGTTCACCCAGGAGTACGCCGAATCCACGAAGGGTGTGCTGACGGCCACGCCAACCGCGTGGGGTTACGGGTCGGCCGATGGCGGCTTCCCGGATGGCACGCAGGCCCGCCGTTTGCAGGTGAGCGTGCGCTATAGCTTCTAGGGCACCAGAAAAACCGAGAAGGCTCTCGGCTCAGCAGTCCGGACAGACTGTGTGCCACGGCGGCTGGAGCAATCCACTCCAGCCGCCATTTTTGTTGGGCACGAAGGGCTGTGGAAAGGCGCCAAGGTTGCGGCGCAAATCGTTCAACGGCACCTCACGCAAGTGGGGTTGATGTACGGCGGCTCACGCGGAGAGCGAGCGCGAGAAATCGCGTTGCAGCGAGCGAAATGTTACGTCTCCGTAACCATAACACACTTCATATAGATAAATTTCTTGCTTTCCCACCACATCTTGGGGCACTATTACGAGTGCGTCCTTTCGGCGTGGGGATACCCAAAGGAGATGTGAATGGGACAGCTTTCAGCAACATCGGGTGCGAAAATAGAAACATTGGAGAATCAGGCCAGCCAATCGACAAAGACCGGGGTATCGTTTCCCCGCTACTTCACCGCCAAACTGGAACCGGGCCGCACGCCTTATGACGAGCTGCGGTGGGAGACGCGGACGGCGTCGATCGGCAACGACAAAGGCGCGGTGATCTTCGAGCAGCGCGACGTGGAGGTGCCGGCCGACTGGTCGCAGACGGCCACCAACATTGTCGCGAGCAAATACTTCCACGGCAAACTGGGGTCGCCCGAGCGCGAAACCAGCGTGGCGCAGCTGGTCGAGCGCGTGGTGAACACGATCGCCGACTGGGGCAAGCGCGACGGCTATTTCCGCAGCGACGAAGACGGCGAGAACTTCCGCGCCGAGCTGGCGCACCTGATGCTGACGCAGAAGGCGTGCTTCAATTCGCCGGTGTGGTTCAACGTGGGCGTGAAGGAAGCGCGCGGCTACGGCTGGGTGTACGACGCCGCGAGCGGGCGCATCCGGAAGCTCGAGAGCGGCGTGGTGCGGCCGCAATGCTCGGCGTGTTTCATCGTATCGGTGAAGGATTCGCTGGAATCGATTCTCGACCTGGCCAAGACGGAAGGCATGCTGTTCAAGTGGGGCTCCGGGACGGGCACCAACCTTTCGCCGCTGCGCGAGGAAGACGCCGTGCTTTCCGGCGGCGGACGCGCCAGCGGGCCGCTCTCCTTTATGAAGGGCTTCGACGCGTTCGCCGGCGTCATCAAATCCGGCGGCAAGACGCGGCGCGCGGCGAAGATGGTGATCCTCAACGCGGACCATCCGGACATCGAGAAATTCGTCTGGTCGAAGGCCAAGGAAGAGAAGAAGGCGTACACGCTGGTGGAGGCGGGCTACGACGCATCGCTCGACGGCGAGGCCTACAGCTCGATCTTTTTTCAGAACGCCAACAACTCCGTGCGCGCGACCGACGATTTCATGCGCGCGGCCGAGGAAGACGGCGAGTGGTGGACCAAACACGTCTTCAGCGGGCAGCCGAAGGACCGCCTCAAGGCGCGCAACCTGCTGCGGCAGATCGCGGAGGCGACCCACCAGTGCGGCGATCCGGGGATGCAGTTCGATACCACGGTCAACCGCTGGAACCCGTGCAAGAACACGGCGCGCATCAACGCATCGAACCCGTGCTCGGAATACATGTTCCTGGACGATTCGGCGTGCAACCTCTCGTCGCTGAACCTGATGAAATTCGTCGGGCCGGACGGACAGTTCGACGTGGTCGCCTTCCGGCACGCGGTGGACACGATGATCCTGGCGCAGGAAATCATCGTCGACAACGCCAGCTACCCGACGCAGAAGATCGGCGAGAATTCGCACCGATTCCGCCCGCTGGGTTTGGGCTATGCCAACCTGGGCGCGCTGCTGATGTCGATGGGCCTGCCCTACGACAGCGACGCGGGCCGCGACATGGCGGCCGCCATCACGGCGGCGATGTGCGGGCAAGCTTACCAGACCAGTTCGCGCATCGCCGAGGCGGTGGGCCCGTTCGCCGGCTATGCGGAGAACGAGCAGCCGTTCCTGGAAGTGATCCGCATGCACCGCGACGCGATGGAGCGGGTGCGGCGGACGAACGTGCCGGCCGCGCTGTACGAAGGCGCGCGCGAGTGCTGGAACGAAGCCTATCAATCGGGGCAGCGCCACGGCTACCGCAACGCGCAGGTGACCGTGATCGCGCCCACCGGCACGATCGGCTTCATGATGGATTGCGACACCACCGGCATCGAGCCGGACCTGGCGCTGATCAAGTTCAAGAAACTGGTGGGCGGCGGCGTGATCAAGATCGTCAACAACACGGTGCCGCAGGCGCTGATCAAGCTCGGCTATTCGCCCGCGCAGGTGGAGAAGATCGTCAGCCACATCGATTCCACGGGCACCATCGAAGGCGCGCCGGATCTGAAGCCGGAGCACCTGGCGGTATTCGATTGCAGCTTCCGGCCGCAGAACGGCACGCGCTCGATCCACTACATGGGGCACGTGCGCATGATGGCGGCGGTGCAGCCGTTCATCTCCGGGGCAATTTCGAAGACCATCAACATGCCCGAGGAGTCCACGGTGGAGGACATCATGAATGCCTACACCGAAAGCTGGAAGCTGGGGCTGAAAGCGGTGGCGATTTACCGCGACAATTCGAAGCGCGTGCAGCCGCTCAGCTCGGGCTCGGGCAAAACCGAGAAGAAGGCGGCGGGCGCGGCCCCGGCCGGGGCGGCGGCGCCGGCGGAGAAGGTGGTCTACCGCCCGGTGCGGCGCAAGCTGCCCGACGAGCGGCGCAGCATCACGCACAAGTTCTCGATCGGCGGACACGAGGGCTACATCACGGTCGGCATGTACGAGAGCGGCGAGCCGGGCGAGATCTTCATCACCATGGCCAAGGAAGGATCGACGATTTCCGGCCTGATGGACGCCTTCGCCACCGCGGTCAGCTTCAACCTGCAGTACGGCGTGCCGCTGAAGTTCCTGGTCGACAAATTCGCGCATTTGCGGTTCGAGCCCAGCGGGTGGACGGGCAACCCGCAGGTGCCGTACGCCAAGTCGATCATGGACTACATATTCCGCTGGCTGGGCGCGAAGTTCCTGGGGCCGGAATACGCGATAACGGAAGCCGGCGAGACGCCCAAACTGCGGCCCACCGAGCCCGACCCGCAGCAGCAGTTGCCGTTCGCGCCGGTGACGCCCGACGCCCCGCTGTGCGCGGAATGCGGCTCCATCATGACCCGCAACGGAAGCTGCTACAAGTGCGGCAACTGCGGCGGGACCAGCGGCTGCAGCTAGTGTAGTTTGGTGGGGCATGCTTTAGGTTGCCCGTGATTTTGAAAAGTCCGTCGGGCAAGCCGAAGCATGCCCCACCCGTCCTGAGACTTTTCAGTTGGGAGAATCGCACCCGGTCCGGATGTCGGGCCGGGTTTTTTTTGCGCCCGTGCCAGACCGGTTCGAGGCGGACGGCAAATGTGCCAAGATAATCCCGTGAAGCCAATTTCCTGTATACCCGCCTGCATGGCGGCACTAGCGGCGGCCGCGCCGGGGCAGCCGGCGTCCGGCGCGCCGCCGTATCGCAACGCGAAGCTCGCTGTTGAAGAAAGAGTCGAGGACCTGCTGAGCCGCATGACGCCGCGCGAAAGGGCGGAAATGCTCGCCGGCGGCGGCTGGATGGAGAGCCATGCCAACCAGCGGCTGGGCATTCCGGCGATCAAGATGGCGGACGGCCCGCTGGGCGTGCGCAACTGGGCGGGGCCCTCGGCGGTGACCAATTCGGCGAGCGTGGCGCCGGTCCATGCCACGGCGTTTCCCGCTGGAATCGCCATGGCGGCCGCCTGGGACCCGGAACTGGTGGAGCGCACCGCGCGCGCCGTGGCGCAGGAGGTGAAGGCGCTGGGGCGCGACATGATCCTGGGGCCCACGGTCAACATCAACCGCGTGCCGCTGTGGGGCCGCAATTTCGAAGGCTACGGCGAGGACCCGTACCTGGCGTCGCGGCTGGCGGTCGCTTACATACGCGGCGTGCAGGGCGAAGGGGTGATCCCTTCGGTGAAGCACTTCGCGGCCAACAACCAGGAGTTCGAGCGCCACAGGATGGATGAAACCATCAGCGAGCGAGCGCTCGAGGAGATTTATTATCCGGCCTTCCGCGCCGCCGTGCAGGAGGCGGGCGCGTGGGCGGTGATGTCGGCCTATGAGAAGCTGAACGGCCACTGGTGCGCCGAGAATCCGTCCCTGCTCGGCGACACGCTCAAGAAGCGCTGGGGCTTTCGCGGATTCGTGATTTCGGATTGGGGCAGCACGTACAGCACGGCGGCGACGATCGACGCCGGCCTGGATCTCGAGATGCCGGGCGGCGAGCCGATGCGGCACTGGCTCGCGCAACCGTCCACCAAGCGGGACGGCAACGGCGGGGGATGGCTGGAGGCGGACAAGGTGATGGCCGCCCTCGCCGCGGGCACGGTGAAGCAGGAAGCGGTGGACGATGGCGTGCGCCGGCTGCTGCGCGTGATGTTCACGGCGGGCCTGTTCGACCATCCGCACACGCCGGGCGGCGCGGTGGACACGCCGGAGCAGCGCGCGGTGGCGCGCACGGCGGCCACCGAGGGCATCGTGCTGCTGAAGAACGCCGCCAACGCGCTGCCGCTCGACGCCGGGCACACACGCTCGCTCGCGGTCATAGGCCCGAACGCCAAGGTGGCGCGGACCGGCGGCGGCGGAAGCTCGCTGGTGCTTCCGAACTATGCGGTAGCGCCGCTCGAAGGGATCAAAGAGATCGCCGGCTCCCGCGTCGAAGTGCGCTACGCGCTGGGAGCGCCCATGGAAGGAGAAAGCGCCTCCGCCTCCGCGCAGGCGATGCGCGACGAAGCGGTGGCGCTGGCCCGCCGCAGCGACGCCGCGGTGGTTGTGGTCGGTTTATCGAGCCGGCTGGAATCGGAAGGCTTCGACCGCAAATCGATGGACCTGCCGGCGGGGCAGGACGAATTGATCGAGGCCGTGGCGGCGGCCAACCCGCGCACCACGGTGGTCGTTGTCGCCGGTTCGCCCGTCACCATGACGCGGTGGATCGACCGCGTGCCGGCGGTGCTGTTCGCCTGGTACGGCGGCCAGGAGGGCGGCCACGCCATCGCCGACGTCCTGTTCGGCACGGCGAATCCCTCGGGCAAACTGCCGGTCACGTTCCCCAGAGAGTGGCGGGATGCGACGGCCTACGGCCACTACCCCGGCGAGAATTTGCGCGTCGCGTACGCGGAAGGGATTTACGTCGGCTACCGCGGCTTCGACCGGCGCAACGTGGAGCCGCTGTTTCCGTTCGGGCACGGCCTCTCCTACACGCGGTTCGAGTACAGCGGACTCGCCGTTTCGCCGGCGCGCGTCGCGCCCGGGGCGCCGGTCACGGTGACGATGACGCTGCGCAATGCCGGCTCACGCGCCGGCGCAGAGGTGGTGCAGGTCTACCTGCATCAACTGCATCCGAGCGAGGACCGGCCGCCCAAGGAGCTGAAGGCATTCCGCCGCGTGATGCTGGCGGCGGGAGAATCGCAGACGGTGAAACTGGAGCTTGCGCCGCAGGCGATGAGCTTCTACAGCGCGGCCAGAAAGGAGTGGGTGACCGAGCCGGGCATGTTCGAAGTGCTCGCCGGCGCTTCCTCACGCGACATCCGCCTCAAAGCGACGTTCGAGGTAGGGCGCTAGGCTGGCCTGGCGCGGTGGCGTCCGGCCCGGCAGACACGTTGACGGGCGGAAGCGCCTGTCCCACTGCCAGGCCACGGCGGAGTAGCAGAGTCTCTGGTGGTTAGAAGGCGATGTTACGCGGTGGGCTGGGCCTTCTTGGCGCCGCGGGTGGCCTTGTACTTCTTCTCGAAGCGATCGACACGGCCAGCGGTATCGACCAGTTTCTGGCGGCCGGTGAAGAACGGGTGGCAGGACGAGCAGATTTCCACGCGGATGTCGCCCTTGTGCGTGGAGCGGGTCTTGAACGTGTGGCCGCAGGCGCAGATCACGTTGATAGGGTTGTAAGCA
>Ga0335077_10009422_pt1 | contig 12120 bp, 11 predicted proteins | sample Lox_Sample_31_FD_207151 | JGI IMG/M metagenome (GOLD analysis project Ga0335077, IMG submission 207151) | Soil microbial communities from Loxahatchee National Wildlife Refuge, Florida, United States - Lox_Sample_3.1 | ecosystem: Environmental > Terrestrial > Soil > Wetlands | place: USA...
TGGAACCCTGGGAGTCGCGTTTGTTACCGATATCACCGTGCAACGCCGGACCGAAGCCTCTCTGGCCGCGGCGGAAAGAGCGCTCAAACAAAGCGAACTGCAGCTGCAAGCGTTCTCGGCAAGCCTGCTGACCGCGCAGGAGGAGGAGCGCGAGCGCCTGGCCGCCGAACTTCACGACGATCTGAATCAACGATTGACGGTCCTGGCGCTGAAGGCGGCTGAGCTCGAGAAACATCCCCAGCCTCCCCTCGATGTGCTTGGCCAGATTCGCGATTTCCGCCAGTCCGTCGAGTCCCTGTCGGACGATGTGCGGCGGCTGGCCCATCAACTGCACCCCAGCGCCATCGAACACTTCGGGCTGGCCAAGGCGCTGGAGTCTTACTGCAAGGAGTTCTCCGAAGCGCACCGGATGCGCATCCGCTATCGTTACCGCAGCATGCCGGAGAGCATCCCGGCGGAAACGGCTTTGTGCCTGTACCGCGTGGCGCAAGAGTGCCTGGCTAACGTGGCCAAGCATTCCGGCGCCGCGAGCGCTTCCGTGCTGCTGGCCGGCGCCTTGGGCGGCATCCACCTGGTGGTCAGCGATTTGGGCGCCGGCTTCGACCTCGGGGAGGCTACGGCCGGATTGGGCCTGGTCAGCATCCGCGAACGCGTGCGGCTGGTGGGCGGAACTCTGTCGATCAAGACGAAAGCCGGAGCCGGAGCCGGCGCCAAAGTCGAAGTCGCCGTCCCGATCGACGCCAATCCGGTATGAAGAAACTGCGTGTCCTGTTAGCCGACGATCACACCCTGGTCATGGAGGGGGTCCGGTCGCTGCTTGCGGGACAGGTGGACGTGGTGGGCACCGCCGGCGACGGCCGCGCGCTGCTCAAGTCCGCCCTGGCGCTGAAACCGGACATCGTCATTCTGGATATCTCCATGCCGGTGCTGAACGGCATCGAGGCCGCGCGCCGCCTGCGCAAGGAACTGCCCGGCTCGAAGCTGATTTTCCTTTCCATGTTTTCCGATGCCATCTACATCGACGAGGCCTTTCGCATGGGCGTCTCGGCGTACGTCCTGAAGCGATCGGCCGCCTCCGAGCTGATCGCGGCAATCGAAGCCGTCGCGCGGGGAGAGCGCTTCATCACTCCGTCCCTCGGCCGTTCTAAAATCCGAACCCGTCCGCTGCGCGGAGAGTCTGCCTCGGATGCGCACCTGACGGTGCGCGAGCGGGAAGTGCTGCAACTGGTGGCGGAGGGGCGCTCGGCCAAGGAGATCGCCTCCGAACTGCACATCTCCACCAAGACTGCGCAGTTTCACAAGGCCAATCTGATGCGCCGGCTGGACCTGCACACCACTGCCGAGCTGGTGAAATACGCCATCCGCAGCAGGATCACGCCCGCCTAGCGATGGCACGGTATGGCGGCGCTCGCGCCGTGCGCCGTTCAAGCCCCTGCCGGCGCGGGTCCGAAGACCTGTTCGTGCGTGCGGCGGCAGAAGGCGTCGGTCATGCCGGCGATGTAGTCGCACGCCACGCGGTGCGGCGGCTCGGTTTCGGCCAGGCGGGCGTAGGGTTCCGGCAGGCGGCGCGGGTCGCCGGTGAAATATTCGAACAGGTCCGCGATCATCGAAACCGAACGCCGCCGGTCCTCGGCCAGCGCGGGGGCGGCGTAGACGCGGGCATAGAGGAATTGCTTCAGCGCGCGGCTGGCGTCCGCGGCGTCTTCGGTGAAGGCGGCCAGGCGCTCGGGCAGATGGCGCACGGCCTCCGCGTCGGCCGCCCCGGCGCGCGCGGCATGCGCCGCCGTTCCGTCCACCATGCCCGAAACCAGCGCGTCGATCAGGCGGCGCAGCGCTTCGTGGAACTGTTCGCGCGAGCTGGCGCCGGGGAATTGGGTTTCCGCCGCTTCGAGAATCGCGCCATATTGCGGCACCGCCGCGGCAATCTCGCCCGCGCCAAACATGCCGGCCGAAAACGCGTCGTCGAGATCGGCGGCGTTGTAGGCGATTTCGTCGGCCAGGTCAATCAGTTGCGCCTCGAGCAGCGGCCGCAGCCCGGGCAGGTAGGCGTCCAGCTCCGGCCGCTCGCCGGGGCCGAAATCGCGCGAGTGTTTCACCATCCCCTCGCGCACTTCGAAGGTCAGGTTCAGCCCGGGGAAGCGCGCGTAGCGCTGCTCGAAACTCTCGACGATGCGCAGCGCGTGCAGGTTGTGGTCGAAATGTTCGCCGTAGCGCTGCATCCGGCGGTTCAACTCGTCCTCGCCCGCGTGGGCGAAGGGGGGATGGCCGATGTCGTGGGCCAGGGCCAGCGCCTCGGTGAGGTCCTCGTCCAGGCCGAGCACGCGCGCCACGGTGCGCGCAATCTGCGAAACCTCGATGGTGTGCGTCAGCCGGTTGCGGAAGTGATCGCTGATGCCGGGCGCGAACACTTGCATCTTGGCTTCCAGGCGGCGGAAGGCCCGCGAGTGGACAATCCGGTCGCGGTCGCGCTGGAACGGGTTGCGATACGGATGGGCCGGTTCGGGATATTGCCGGCCCCGGCTTTGGGAAACCGGGAACCGCAGGTGCTCGAGCATCCGGCAGCCGCTTACTGCGTCGGCAGTTGGCTGTAAAGCGAAAACGCCAACTGCCCCACCGGGCCGTTGATCGTCTTCAGCGGGTCGAGCAGTTTGCGCGCCTCCTCCGGCCGTTTGATGATCAGGTAGCGCGCCAGCGTGATGGTCGCCTGTTCCTTCGATACCAGAGCGGTCGGGTGGTCGATCAGGCCGCGCAGCATCGCTTCGCCCTGCGCGTCGCGGCCGTCGGCGAAGTAAATCTGCGCCAGCGAAAGCTTCGCCAGCGACGCGAAATTGGCGTCGCCGTGCTGCGCCACTTCCTGGAAGAGCTTTTCCGCCTCGCCCAGCTTCCCTGCGTCCGCCTTGATGGCGCCCAGGTAGTACTGCGCGACTTCCCCTTCGGCTGTTCCCGGGTACTTGGCGGCCAGGCCCGAAAAAGCCTTCGTCGAGGCCTCGTCCTTGGCAGCCTGTGTCGGGAAGTTCATGCCGACCGAATTCGGCGCGCCGCTGATCGGCGCTTCCTGCACCAGGATGGCGCTCGCCAGCGCCTCTTCGCGGGCAGCGTGCTGGTGTTTCTGATATACCAGCCAGCCCGCGACCAGGACGCCCACGCCCAGCGCAACCGCGCCGTAGCGCAGAATCTCTTGCCGGTTTTCCTCGAAGAAACTTACCGTCTGCCCGACTTCGAGGGCGAACTTGTCGCTTTTTAACTCTTTACGAGTGATTCTAGCCACGAAAACCTCAGCTTGATGGAAACCCTTATGGTATCACGCGCGGAGTTGCCGCTTTGCCAGGCGAGAGCTGGCCGGCGCGGGGCCGATTGGCGCAAGCTGCCGAAAAAACGACGGGCAAGTAAAGCATGGCCCACCCGGGTACCGCGGCGGGGCTGCGTCCGGGCGGGGCCGGGGACTTGCCCCACGGCTTACTTCAGCGCGGAGCTGGCGGCGGCGGTACCCTGCTCGATGCCCTCGCGGTAGATTTGCTTGCGCTCGCTGCGCGCCAACGGGCCCAGGCCGGCGTGGAGGCGTTCCAGCCCTTTGCCGACCAGATAGGTGCCGGCGTAAGCGATGGCGCCCTTCGGAATCAATCCTCCGCCGAACGGGATTTTCCCGGTCAATTCGCGGGCGATGGCGCGCCAGCCGAACGCGCCGAGACCGATGGAGAGAATCTCCAGCTTCTGCTCGATGAAACCCACGGGCCTGCCGCAGGCGGCGGCGATGAGAAACGCCATGCGGAACTGATTGGCGGTGAGGAACGCGGTATCGGAGGCCCACTCGCCGAGGATCCAGGGAAGCTCGATTATGTTGGGCACCACGTCAGGGAGCGCGGTGGCGATGGCGAACAGAGCGTTCTCGTAAGCCACGGCCTGGATGGTCCGATCCACCACGGTGCGGCGAAAGACGGGATGGCGGCGCGCCAGGGCCAGCGCCAGGTCGTCGCGGCGGCGCGCGATTTCGGCCAGCGTCTCGCGAGGGGCGGCGGGATCGAGCGTGAACGCGCCGGGCGCTTCGATGCCGGCTTCGCAGATCACGACGTCTACCTGGTCGGGAACGCCGGGACGGCCGGCGCGGAAAACGGATTCGCGCGATCCGCCGCCGCGGGAAAGGAAATCCTCGAGGTGGGCGTACGCGGGGTCGCTCGAAGCCACCAGGCCGATGCTCACCGGCCGGTTGGCGCGGCTGCGGACCTGGTCGGGATTGAGGAGGGCGAGGGCGCTCCGGGCTTGTCGCAGCAGTTTCAGCATAGAATCAGCGGGGCCGTTCGGAACCGGCGAGGCGGAACATCACCTCTAATCCCTTCCGCCATTCTACTCCGATACCGACCCGTTCCACCTCGATCGCGGGCGAGAAGAACTCGAGGATGGTCTCGGTGCTGGGATGGAATTCGAGCGAAGGAGCGACCAGCAGCAGGCGCGGCGGGCCGGGGTCCAGCTCGATGCCGGGGAAGTAGCCGGCGGGGCCGAACTCGCGCCGGTCGAGGTGCCACTTCACGCGAATCCAGTAATCGAGCGCCTGCAAGGGCAGGTGCAGATCGGCGGACGCTTTCAATTCGACCACCGCCAGCCGGCCGCGATGGTCGACGGCGAGCAGATCGAGAATGCCGCGGTCGCCGCCGGCGAAAGCGGGCACTTGGCCGTAGACGGGTTCCGAACGCAGCGTCGCATCGAGGATCTGGATGTGCGCGCGGGCCTGCGATTCGAGCCACGCCTCTGGGTATTGGCGATAGAGCGGATGGTCGCGGTCGGCGGCTTCGGGCGAGCGGGCGCGGGCCATTTCCGCGGCCACGCGCTCGATCTGCTCGAGCTCATTGCCGCCGGCGGAATGGCGCTGGCCGAGCCCGAATGAAAGGGCGTCGCCATCCAGTTCGGCGAACTCGAGGCCGCGCACGCGCAGGCTGACGCGGCCTCCGCTCTTCAAGACCCGTTCCACGCCGGGAAGCGCGGCCAGGCCCTGCCAGCGCGCGCCGGCGCCGGGCTCCGGACGCCGGAAGGGCTCGAGGCGCGTATCGAGATTGCCGTGGTCGCGCGGGTCGACGGGCGCGACGTAATCTTCCTTCGAGTAGCCGAACAGCTCGAAGCGCGCGGCGGTGGGATCGAGACAGAGCAAACGGAGCGCGGCGGCCGGTTCGCGGCCCTGCGGCACATAGAGCGCCAGGCCTTCGACGGTGACGCGGCGTTCGCGGCGGCGCAGATAGGCGAGCCAGATCAAGGCGAAGGAGACGACGGCGGCGGCATCGCCATCCTCCGGGCAGGCGATGGCGGCCCATGCGTGCTGCCCGTGGCGGAGAAACGCGCGCGGGAAAGCGGGCGAGAGGCTGTGCTCGAGGTTGGGCTCGGAGGAGAGTTCGGCCAGCGTCCACTCCGGGAACTGGCGGCGCAGAAACAGCCGGAAGCGTTCGCGAAAAACCAGCCGCGCGCTGCGCCGGCCCATCTCGGCGCCGGCGCGGCGCGCCAGGTCGAGCAGGTACAGGCGCCCCTCGCGGCGGGCGAACCGCTCCACGGTCATTTCCAGGCGCCCGGCCGAAGCGCCGGTGACGGCGGTGACGCGGCGCGTGAAGTTGCGCGTGCGGTCCCAGGCCTGCAGCGTGAGGCGCTCGCCGCGCAGCTCGATGGCGAAGTTGCCGTCGCCGAGCGGAAGCAGTTCCTCGCCCGGCTCCAGCAATGCCGGCTGCCGGGCGCCCGCGAGAAACGCTTCGATGGCCGCGCGGGCCTCTTCCCCGCGGCAGCCCGCCGCCCGCCGTTCCGGTGGCATCGAAAACCGGATTATAACGCGCGGCCAGGCTGCACCCGGCACGAAGGTCCGGGGATTGTCCGCAGGCGCGGGCGGGTTGTGCGGCGGCGCCCACGGGAACCTTCGCTCGGGGATTCAGTTCGGGATACTGGTGGTATGAAGTACCCTCTAATGCTTTGCCTGTTCGGCTGGTTGTTGCGGGCCCAGTCCGCCGCGGTGCTGGCGGCGCTGGCAACCGGGACCTACTTTCCCCTGGACGTGGGAGACCGGTGGGTGTACCGCATCGACAACCGCGTGGTCACCAGTTCGTACGAGACCTGGCGTGTGGACCGCATCGAGACGGTCAACGGGATAGCGTACTCCGTGATCGCGATCGAAGGGCCCGGAAGTTCATATTTCGAGAGCCTCTTTCGGGCCGATAGCAGCGGGCGCATCTACACGCCCTCGGGAACGGGCGAGCAACTGTTCCTGGACCCGTCGGGGGCGTCGCCGGGCGCGACCCTGCAGTTGATCGGCCGGGGAGGCGCGCAAAGCGGGTTGGGCAGTTTCCCGGACGCCATCAACTACGTCAACAACTCCGGTCTCGATCAGGAGACCGGGACGCTGGCGCGCGGACTCGGCCTGGTCTCGTCGAACACCACCATGCTGACCGGATCGTCCGGCGGCACCGTCGAGACCCGCACGCTGGTGGAAGCGACCGTCGCCGGCAGCATCCGTTTTCCGGCGCCTTCGCCCGCCCTGAAGCTGGCGATGGAAAACCTGACGCTCGACGTGAGCGGCCAAAAGGTGACCAACTGCGCCGTGCCGTGCTATTTCGTGGCGTGCTACCTGGCGCCGGGAGCCGATCCTCCGGGCACCTACAAACCGTGCGCCCAGGCGCGCGTCGAGCTGGCCAACTGGCCGCCGGGGGCAAACCGGTCCGTGCGGCTGCAGTTTCGCCCGGCGCAAGGACGCCGCCGCGGAGAGCCGGAGATGCCCGAGAGGCCGGCGCTGTTCGATTCGACGCTCAGCCTGGACAGCTCTCCCACCGAGAGCGTGGTTTTCGTGCAGGTGCCGTTGTATGCCGCCCCGAACCAGCCGCTGCCGGCCGGGTTGTACCAACTTATGGCCGGAACCGCGGACGGCACGGCCGAGGCCGTGTTGAACGTGCAGATTCAGTGATGGGCGATGGGTCCGCCCGGGAGCCGCCGCGGGAGCCTTGACTTTCACCCTCACTTGCCGTATACCTAGTCTGGAAAGGGGAATCGGATGGGATCGGATTCCATTCCGGAACTGCTTCCAGGCACGCTCTACCTGTTGATCCTGCGCGCGCTGCGCGGCGGCCCGCTGCACGGATACGCCATCGTCAAGCGAATCAAGGAAGCCTCCGGGGAGGGCCTCCAGATCGAGGATGGCTCGCTCTATCCCGCGCTGAACCGGATGCTGGTGAAGGGCTGGCTGGCCTCGGAGTGGGGCATTTCGGAAAACAACCGGAAGGCCCGTTTCTACAGGCTGACGCGCGAAGGACGGAAACAGCTCGAGAGAGAAGCCGGCGAATTCGACCGCCTGGTGCGCGCGATTCAGCTGGTGATGCGGACCGCCTGAGGGGAGGACGCCATGGCGCTTTGGGATGAAATCGGCCGCCGCTTCGCATACTTGTTCCGGCGCGCGCCGTTCGATCGCGAGCTGGAAGAGGAGATGCGTTTTCACATCCAGGCGCGGGCGGATGAACTCGAGGAGGCCGGCGCGCCCGCCGCCGCGGCGCTGGCGCAGGCGCGCCGCGAGTTCGGTTCCTCGCTGCGCATCGAGGAGGAGACGCGGTCGGCGTGGCAGCTCCGCTGGCTGGAGGACCTGGGCGCCGATCTTCGTTACGCGGCGCGCTCGATGCGGCGCAACCCCATCCTGGCGGCGGCCGCGGCCGGCTCGCTGGCGCTGGGGATCGGTGCCAACACGACCGTCTTCAGCGTGGCCAAGGAAGCGCTCTTCAGCCGGCCTTCCTGCCGCGATCCGCAATCGCTGGTGGAGATCTCGGTAGGCCGCGACGTCTGGATCCCGATGGCGCAGTACCGGTACATTAAGGATGCGAACCTCTTCGAGGGGCTGGGCGGAGCGAATATCGGGATGGTGGTGAACTGGCGCCTGGGCAACCGCTCGTATCGCCTGGCCGGCACTCACGTCACCGACGATTTCTTCGAAGTGACCGGCATTCCGGTCGCGATGGGGCGGCCCATCCGGCGCGGCGACACCGACGTTGCGGTGATCACGTACGGGTTCTGGAAGAACCGGCTGGCCGAGGACCCGAACGCGATCGGCCGCGTGTTGGTGCTGGATGACAGACCGTACCGGGTGATCGGCGTGCTGCCGCGCGACCACCGCATGCTGGCTGGGTTCGACTTCATACCCGATCTGTACCTGACCAAGGACACGTCGGAGGTGATGCTGTATGCGCGGCTGCCGCAAGGGATGGCGCGCAGCGCGGCCTACGCGCGGCTGAAGGCGGTTTGTGGCGAACTCGACCGCGTGTTTCCGGACGTGAACCGCAAATGGGCGACCGGGCTGCGGCTTTCCGCGGTGGACGGAATCGAGCGCTTGCGGGAGAACGGTCCGATGGTGATCCCGGTGGCAGCCTTTTTCGCGATGCTGGGCGTGGTGACCGGGATTGTGGTGCTGATCGCCTGCGCCAACGTGTCGAGTCTGCTGCTGGCGCGAGCGCTGGCCCGCGCGCGGGAGCTTGCGATCCGGATGTCGCTCGGCGGCAGCCGGGGCAGGTTGATCCGGCAGTTACTGGCGGAGAGCCTGCTGCTGGCGCTGGTGGGAACCGGCGCCGGCCTGCTGCTCAATTTGTGGCTCGACCGCCTCATGAGCGGAATTCATATTCCCACGCCGCTGGCGATCGAGCCGATCATCCAACCGGATGGGACGCTGCTGGCGTACTCGGCGGCGATCGCTTTCGTGGTGACGCTCGCGACCGGCCTCGCGCCGGCGCTGAAAGGGACGCGCTCGGGAATTGCGGGCAGGCTCCAGGAAGGCGGGCGGGAATCGGCGCGCGCCGGCGGCGCGCTGCGCAACGCGCTGGTGGTTGGGCAACTGGCGGTTTCGATCGTCCTGCTGAGCGGTGGCCTGCTGTTCCTGCGCAACCTGCTGTCGGCCGCGTCGTTCAATGCGGGTTTCGACACGGAGCACAGCGTGGAATCCACTTTCCAGACCGGCGCGCACTCGCCGCGCGAATTTGCGGCGCTGGTGGATCGGGCGCTGGAGCGCCTGCGCGCGCTGCCGGGAGTGGAAGCGGCCTCGCCGGCGTCGGCGGTGCCGCTGAACCCGTTCCTGGCTTTCAACCGGCCCAACGTCAAGTTCCGGCCGGATGGCGGGGCGCGCGAGGTGCGCGTCGAATACAACTTCACCGCGGTTGGCCCGGATTACTTCCGGACGCTGGGGATTCCGATCCTCGAAGGGCGCGCGTTTTCGGACGCGGACCGGGCCGGCGCTCCCGAGGTGGCGATCCTCAACGAGAACATGGCGCGGCGGCTGTTCGGCGGCACGAGGGCGGTGGGCCGCACGCTGCGTTTCCCGGACAATCATGACGTGACGGTGGTGGGCGTGGCGCGGAACTGCAAGTACGTCACGCTCGGGGAAGAGGGTGCGGCGGCGCTGTACGCGCCTTACGCACAACAGCCGGACCGGGCGAATGTGCACTTCTTCGTGCGCGGCAGGGGCGCGTCGGCCGCGATGGTGCGCCGGGTGGATGAATCGCTGGGCGACCTGGACCCAACGGCCGCCGTGGACACCCACTCCATGCACGAAGTATTTCACGGCGCTCTGATGCCCAGCCGCGTGGCGGCGGCGACGCTGGGCGCGATGGCGCTCATCGGATTGCTGCTGGCGTCGATCGGGCTCTATGGTGTGCTGCTCTACGCCATTCACCAGCGAACCCGCGAAATCGGCATTCGCGTAGCGTTGGGCGCCACGCCGGGGAACGTGCTGGCGATGGTGGCTAGTGAGAGCCTGCGCCTGGTGGCGGCGGGTGTGGCGATCGGCCTCGCCGCGGCGGCGGTTGCGGTTCGCCCGCTGGCGATGTTCCTGGTCCCCGAGGTGCGCCCGGGCGATCCGCTGAACTTCGTGGCGGTGGCGTGCGTCCTGGCGCTGGTGGCCGGCCTGGCAACGGTGGCGCCGACTTTGCGCGCGCTCGGCGTCGACCCAGCGGTGGCCCTGAGGCACGAGTGACACCGGGCGGGGCGGCGCTTCCGCCCGGCGCTTCCGTCCTCCAACCCGCCGCGCGCGTCAAGTCTGCTCTTCGAGCATGGAGATCCACGCCTTCGGAGTGGCGCCGAAGGTCCGCCGAAAGAGCTGCACAAACGTACTCGATTGGCGATAGCCGACGGCGAACGCCACCTCTTTAATGGCGCGGCCGGAAACCAGCAGTTCCACGGCTTTCATCAACCGAACCTGGCGACGCCAGGACTCGAAGTCGATGCCTACCTCCTTGCGGAACGCCCGCTCGAGGGTTCTGACACCAACGCCCACGCCGGCGCACAGCGCCGCCAGCGATTTTGACTGGGCCGGGTTTTTCAACAGCCCCTCGGCGACCGCAAGCGCGCGCGGTTCCCTGGGCAGCGAGACGAAGGTCGGCATCGGGGACGCGCTCTCGATGTGCAGGAGCAGCAGATCGCGCAGCGCACATTCGGCGCGGCTCCGCGCGCGAAGGCGGCCGATGCGCACGGCTTCCACAATCAGCTCGCGCAGCAGCGGCGTGACGTGCAAGACGGCGCACCGCGCGGAACCGCGCATTGCCAAACCGGGGCGAAGGTAGAGGGTGCGCATGGAGACCGGCCCCGGCATGCGGAGCCGGTGGCTGGTTCGCGCGGGAATCCAGAGCGCAAAATGGGGCGGAATCAGCCACACGCTGCGGCCGGCGAAGACCTCCATGGCGCCGCGAATCGCGTACATCAACTGATCGGCTCCATGCGCGTGTTCGGGCACGAGGAAGCCGGCGGGGTACTCGTAGGCCAGGGACGCGATGGAGATATTGCGCCCTGGGTCGTACTCGGCGACGAAGCCGTCGTGTCGCATTAACCATATATTATGACGTAATGGCGGGCTTGCGACACGCGGCGGATTCCGTCATCCTGTCCTCATGTCTCAACACAGAGGGCTGAGTAGCTACAACATCATCGGATTCGTGACCATCGTGGACGTGGAGCGGGCGAAGGCATTCTACCGGGACACGCTGGGCCTGCGCCTGGTAAGCGAGGAGCCTCCGTTCGCGCTCGTCTTCCAGGCCAACGGCATCATGCTGCGGCTGGGGATGGGCAAGGAGCGGCCGCCGGTGCAGGGCACGGTGCTGGGCTGGCAGGTTCCGGATATCGCCGCAGCCGTAAAGGACCTGATCGAGGCTGGAGTGAGCTTCGAGCGCTACGGCTTCATGAAGCAGGACGAACTGGGCATCTGGACCTCCCCGACGGGCGCCAAAGTGGCCTGGTTTAAGGACCCCGACGGCAACACGCTGAGCCTTTCGGAGCATCCCGAGCTGAAAAAGTAGCCCGGCGCGCAGGTGTCCGGCCGCTGCCAGCCGGCGCTGGCGGCGCAGGCCGAGGTGTGTAACCCATTCATTCGATACGGTAAACCGGAGCCGGATGGTCAAAACGGGCTAAGAGTGGGCTGACAGCACCGGGCGAGTCGTCGCTCTATCGGCACGGTACCGCTAGTACTTTGCACTATACAGTGTCTGATTCCCTGCGCCGATTTTCCCTCACATGAACATGAAAAATCGCTCAGCCCGGCTTCGGTTCCCAGGTGAAGGGAGCTTCCCTGGAACACCGGACGACCGTGGGCAGACCGCCATGATGCGGCAGAAGGTTTGGGAGCGAGCCCAAAGGCTCTACGCGATCGGCGAATTGAATTTGGCGGCGCGGTTGCTTTCCGAATTGGCGGCTGGCGGACAGCCGAACCGGGCGGAAGCCGGGAGGGAGGCCGTCAATGGTTGATTACCTGGCTGCCTGTCTCACCGACTTGGGGGACCAGCTCGACGCCGCGATGGCGTGGCTGGGGGTTCACGGCGTCAGCCGGTTGGAAGCCGTTTCCACAATCCTCGGAGCGATCACGATTATCGTGCTGTACATGGCCGTGCGCTCGGCCGTTCGCATGGCGTTGCTGCGCTGTCCGGTCAGAAAGTAGCGGGCTGCACGACGGAACTGGCTCGAAAGAGTCTGGTATGGGTGGTATGACCGGGCCAGAATGAAAGCATGAAGGCAACCGCCGGCATCTTCGTTGGCGTCCTCTTCGCTTCCGGGCAGCAGCCCCCCGCACCGCAGCCGGATTCGGCGCAAGCGGGCACCGTCTTTACCGTCACCTCGACGCTGGTGCAGGTGGACGCCGTGGTG
>Ga0335077_10009423_pt1 | contig 12120 bp, 11 predicted proteins | sample Lox_Sample_31_FD_207151 | JGI IMG/M metagenome (GOLD analysis project Ga0335077, IMG submission 207151) | Soil microbial communities from Loxahatchee National Wildlife Refuge, Florida, United States - Lox_Sample_3.1 | ecosystem: Environmental > Terrestrial > Soil > Wetlands | place: USA...
GGTGGGAGATTCCCACCGCCCGGGTCCTACCTGGTCGCCTCTAGCTGGTCGAGGCGTTACCGTTCACTGACGACTGCCGGTCCGTCGATCGACGCCTGGCTACCATTCTGGATCCGCGCGAAGAACGCGTTGGTAGCCGAGCCCACCGTGAACGTGCTCGTGTAACCCGTGAAGCTGCTGGTGGGACCGGAGTTGATGCCCGTGGTCGTCCGAGCCACGGTCAGCTCCGTGTAGGAGCCGTTTGGCACGAGCGCCGGGTTGTCGTACACACCTGCGATGATCTTCGTGATCGACTCGAACTTCGTCACGCAGGTGCACGTGGTCAGGAAGTCACGCAGGAACGTCTCGTGATCATCGTAGATACGGACCCGGATGTTGTTCGCACTACCCGGGAAGTTGGGCAACCGCGGATTGATCTGCGGGAACCCGGTGGTAGTGAACACCAGGTCACCAGTGCCTCCGCCCGTATCGTTACCGAACGCTGCTGGCTCGCCAGCCCCGTTACCGACGATGGTCGCCAGCGGACAGATCAGATACAGGTCAGTGGCGACTGCGGCGGTCTGAAGCGGCGCGAAGAACGTCGCACCGGTGCGCAGCGGGCTCCACCAATGCTGCACCGACGGGAACTCGGCGGTATTGAGGATGATGGACTCCAGCACACGCGACCGGCCGTCCGCCGTGCTGAACTGATATAGACGGGCGTGGACCGGATTGTCGAGCGGAATCAGAGTGAACCCAGACTGACTGGCCTTCGCCAGCGTCACGAGGCCATCAAGTCCCGGGCTGAACGGCGCGATGATATCGGCTATCTGAATGAAACCGATATCGTTCGTGGTCAGCGGCAGACCGGCGGACACCGGAATCCTGGAGCAGTCAGCCCTGTAGAAGAACAGGTGCGTGTCAGGGTTGGCGCCGACCGGAGAAGCCACCTGAAGGGTCGCGATACCACCCAGGTTACCGCTGGTGAAGAACGGAACCACGACTCCGGAGGCGGCCAGCGTCAGCGGATCGCCGATGCCTCCCTGGATCGCCTGAGCTCCGGCGGGCGTAACCCCCGCAGCCCCTGCTATGAGACCTCCGACTAGCACCGCCACCATGATGAGTTTACTCATTCCCTCGCTCCCTCCGTCACCCTGCCTGTGAGATGTGTGAACTTCACCATGCGCCTCCCCACTTAGGTGGTCTCTCCGGACCACCTGACCCGCCCCGGCTCGACGACTCAACTCTCCTCCTCCATCTCGTAGCCATCACTACTGCCACTGCACGCGCACCCGTCTATGACAAGGGACCACAGGATACTCGGGCGGTGTTTTTGGTGTCAACATAAAAAAGCCGATGGCTCATCCAGACCAAACTAGCTGAAAATGTTGACGTAATGTGAAGGTGACGGCACGAGCATTCGCCGGTTCGAACTCACTGGCCGGCTTCCCACCTCCGGTACCATACCCCCTTGATTCGGATCCACCCATCCTCGAGCGTCGTGGCCTGGGGCGGAAGGTTCCTCGAGCCGGGCGATGGCAGGATCTGCTGGACGATGAGCCGCACTTTCACGGTGCCGAAGTACCCCTTGACGGTCGCGTCCTCGACCTGATAGGCGAGGTATCGACCACCCGTCGGGCGCGCGCCGTACTCTTCCGCCGTGCTCCGTCCTTTCCCTCGAGGCTCGAGCAGCTGCCACTGCGCATTGGCATCTCCGGCGATGCGGGCGGCCCAGAACTCAGCAGCGCGCTCGCGGAGCTTCTCGACGTCGGCGTCGGGAGTTGCTGGCGCGGTTGCTGTCGGCGCCGGCGTGGCTGCGGTCGGCGCCGGCGCAGCACTGCTCGGGGGAGATGAACTCTGGGCGGCGAGCCTCCCCACGCCTCCAACTACCCCGACCAACGCCAGCAAGCCGATCACGAAAACAACCGGTCTCCTCATAACTGGACGGCCTCGGCCTTCAGGCGAGTGTGAGCCCATGGCGCGCGTGACAGATGTCACCGACGAGCTGCCGGTAGAGCTCGCGATTGAGCCCCTTGGCTTGCCCGACGTCGCGCGTCTCGAGATCCCGCAGCATCCGCTTGATCGACGTCACGGCGGTCTGCCGCTGTTCCCGCTGAGCGGGCGTGAATCCGGTGACGCCGTGCAGACTCGCAAAAGCCATGCATTCCTCCGCGTGACCGAGAAACTTGAGCTTGGAGTCGAGTTCATACCAGTAGACCCCTGTGCTCCCCTTCCGCGTTTTATAAAACCCTTCCAGGAGATCGAGATCTGCACGAAGCCGCCAGACGAGGAGATCCATCTGCTGCTGCATCCGCTCCCTTCGGTCCTTGCCCACGTAACCCGTGTGAACCGCGGTCAGCAGGCCGTAGACCATGTGGGTTCCCCCGCACGTGAACGTGTGAACGGGCGCCTCGCCCGACTCGGGCCGGCCGTCCCGCATCGCCTCGGCCAATGGGAGCGAGGCCTGCTCGAGAAGCCGCAAGGCTTCTTCGACCATGAGGTCCAGGTCTACGGGCTCTCCCCATGCGTTCGTCCACCGCGAGCGCAGGAGGGGTGTCGTCCGGGTGAGGGCGATGATGGTCCATGGCAGGTTGTTTGCTACTGGCAACACGAGCTTCGGCCGCAACAGCGCGCGAGCCCCGTCCAGGACGTCTTGCAGCGTCCGCCGTTGCCCTTCGTGCTTGAACGTGTAGTCGAGTGGGACGCCCGCCTCCAGCATCGTCTTCAGGAACATGTTGGAGTGGCCTTCGACGTCGACTGGAAAGCCGAGGAACCGCTTGCCGTTGACTGGAACTGTGACGAGCACTTCTTCGAGCAGGAAGTCCAGGGCCCGGCGACCCCCGGTGATCGTGAAGTCACGGCCCATGCCGCGCAATCCATGAGCCACGACCCAGGGGTCGTCCGGTGCCGTCGCATACCGCCTGATGAGCGCCGCACCGTCATCGAGCCCCTGCCCGGCGACAGCGTGCCTTCTCCCCAGCGCCCCGGCCGCAAGTACGGCGCCGCCGCCTACCAGCACCTGCCGCCGGGTGAGACCCGGATGACAGCTTACCGGGTAGAAGGGCCGAATACGCTCCCCGCGCACTCGACGTGGACCTAGCACACCGAGAACCGCAATCGCGTCCAGACCAAGGGTTGCACGCGCAGACCTACACGTTCTGGCCGGCAGGTTGCCGATTCCGAGCGTTGGAGCCTTACCGCGTGCCCGTACCTACTTGCGCTCCCGCCCCGATCAGGAGGCTCGATGCTGGGAAGACTCGGCGCGCGTCACCTCGCGGGATGACAACCGCGCTCGGGTCCTGCATCGCAGGGTGGGGTGTATCCGGTGCGGGAGGTGGCGTCTGCTGGCTGGCAGGAACGATCCCCCGGTCCGGTGCTCCCGGCGTTTGAGCCAAGGTTGCCTGCGGTTTGGCGGGGGTGAGATGTGCTCCAGCTCCGATCAGCAGATCGGCCGCCGGGAAGAGCCTGCGTGGATCGCCCCTCTCGATGACGATCGCGTCGGGATTCTTGGCGGCTGGATGCTGAGGCAGCTGTACGTTTTGTTGTGACCCTGTCTGAGGCGTGGCGGCCAGGCTGACCGGCCCCCCCGCTCCGGCGAGCGGCACAGCCAACTTCCCTCCAGGCCCTTCCAACTCGATCTGATCGTCGAGGATCTTCGTCAGCCGATATGGACCGATACTGTCGCCGACCCGAGCAACGATGATCTTATCGTTCGTGTAGGTCGGCTCCTGGAGCCACGCCAGCCCTCGGTCACCCTCGATGTAGATCAACCCCGACAGCACGAACTTTTCGCCGGATTGCGCATATACGGTCCCGGCAGCCATGGCAGCTCCCGCCGACGCCGCAGCAATCAAGATCAGCCCCACGAGTAATCGTTTGTTCACCGCAGGCCCCCCTCCTGTTGGTGGTCCATGGGCACACCCTGACGTGCTCAGCAACCTCCTGAGAGACCACGTGAGGCAAGTCTCGGTGAAGAATGCCCCGAAGTCAAGGCCTATGTCGCCAAGTCGAGAAGGACCGCGAGGAGTCCTACGACCTGGGGAGACAGTGAGCGCCTTCGGCAAGCAACGACTATGGCAGGAGGGACTTGACGACAGACTCGGCCTCGGACGGAGCTGTTTCCCACGCCATCTGTGTCGCGTCTCGAGCGACCTTCTGATCACCCATGGCTCGCGCCGAATGCGCCAGTACCGCCCATGCCAGCCATTCGCCAGGGCCGTAATTCAGGGCCTCCTCGGCCACTCGCCGCGCCTTGGCCACATCTCCGCTCTCGAGCCAGACCCAGCTCAACTGCGCAAGGAGCGTCGCATTCCTGGGATCCATCCGGAGCGCGGCCGCGAAAGCGTCCCGGCTCACGGCAAACTGGCTCGGTTCTCCCGACCGCGCCGCCGCAAAGGCGACCCGGCCGGTCAGAGTCCACGATCCTGCCGTGCCCAAGGCGTACCGGCGAGATCGCGCAAGGATGGCCTCGGTCTCGTGCAGGAGCTGAAGGCGCCGAGAGGTGTCCGCCTCGATCCCCGCCAACCAGAGCGCGGACGACGCCGTTGCGTCGGCGGGAAGGGGGATCCACGGCAACAGGTCCGCCGATCTTCGAAAACTTTGATGGGCGGCGGCGGCCCGCTCGGCCACGACATGCCGGGCGCCCTCGGCGAATGCGATCGATGCAAATAGCCAGCGCGTGCCCAGCCACGTGACCACGGCGGCGAGGCTCAAGGCCACGACCAGTTGGACCGGCCGCGACTGGCTGCGCGGCAGTCGCGGCGGCGCCGAGCCGTAGGACAGGGCAGGTCGACTCCAAGGCGGGCTCGTCACGAGCGCGGCCGCGAACCAGAACAGGGTCAGCGACATGGAGGTCGCGATCCCGACCTGCCCGTCGGCGAGGTGCGCGAGCACGGCCCCGAGAGCTCCGACGCGGACGGTCGTCTCACCACTGGCATCCTCTCCCCTACGTATCCGCGATATGCCGATGGCCACGATGGTCCCGCCGAGAAGGACATAGAGCCCAGCGCCAACCAGTCCCTCCGTGACGAGGTGCTCGAGGATGTAGTTGTGCGCTCGATCAGCGATATAACGAGCTTGCCAGGTCGGCGTTCGAGCCCGAACCGTTCCCAGGAACTTGGTCGTCAAGGGATCGAGCACGAGAAGCTGAGTCTCGATTCCGTACCCGCCACAGCCCGGGGAATGTCTCCTCCCCGCGGAGCTGTCGCCTCCAGCCGTCGGCAATGCCCCGCCACACTTGGACGCGGAACCATCCCGGGGACTGGGCGGTCATGTCGGCAATCTCGCTCAACCGGCTCAGCAGCGGCAGATCGGAGAGGCCGAGCGACGCGATCGGCGAGTCGGAAAGGTTCAGGAGGACCAGGAACACCACGAGCCCAACGAGAAACAGAAGAGATCCGCCAAGCGTCTTCCAGGCCCGGCGCCGGACCAGGAACGCGAAGGCGGTGACGGACAAGCCGACCATCATCCCGAGGAACGCGCCGCGACCGCGGGACAGGATCACGATGAGCACCTGTATAGCGAGAAGACCGGCCAGGCACCACGCCGTGAGTGCGCTGTCGATGGGCGCACCGTCCTGGCGGGCCGCCAGGGCCAGCATCGTCGCTCCCACGATCCCCCAAGGAATGACAACCCACCACATGAGGGACGAGCGCGAGACCGATGCGACCAGGAAGACAGCGCCCACCACCCACACGGTCGCGGCCACCGCATACCTCCATTGGGCGCGGGTGGATGTCGGCCAGCCTCCAGATGCCGCTCGCTGACGAAGGGCCCACTCCAGACGGGCCATGGCGAGCGGGATGAGGACGACGAGGTAGCTGCCGAGGAAGATGTGTGTGCCGAACGTCGAGCGCACGGTCAACATGCGGACCGCGGGATCCCACGGCTTCGGCAACGGGTCCCAGCCGAGGGCCTGCCCGAACGCCAGGAGGCAGACTGGAACGCTTCCAAGGAGGGCCCCGTCGATGAGAGATCGCGCGGCGTGGAGCGTCCGGCATTGCGATTGGATCACGAAGAACAGGAGGGTCGCGGAACCGATCGTCAGCAGCCCCATGCCGCGGCCGAAGGTCCCCAGCAAGCTCTGCATCGGTGCGACCGAGGTCACCGTCGTGAGCACCGTCCAGGACAGGCCCACAAGGACGACGAGGCGGATCACCCGCGACGCTACGTCAGGGCGCGAAGGCGCGTCTGGCGACCCCGTATCTCTGCCGAGGAACCACGCCAGCCCCGTCATCGTCGCGAGGATCAGGAGTGTCCAGGCCTTGGGATCGTCATAGGGTCCGGACGCGTCCCCGAGCACGGCCAGCGGAACGCTCAGCATCACCGAGAAGACGCCGATCAGAGCGAGGGTACGCGACGCGTCCCATGTTCGCCGGGCACCCGCCACAGCGGGGCGCTCATGCGTTCCGGCCCGAGGTCTGGCAACAGACACTGTTGGCATCACCGAGGTCCGCACGCCCCAGGGCGTGTGTCGATGGGGCGGTTCCGGCGAGGAGCGATGGGGAGCACGATGGAGCAGATCATCGGAACGGCGAGGGTCGACCGCGATGGTGCGCGCGTTCTCGAGCGGCCGTCAGTGGAAGAAGCGATAGCGCAGGATGTGAAACAGCGCGGCAAATCCGTCCCGCCACGTGATCTTCTTGCCTTCCTCGTAGGTGCGCCCGTAGTAGCGGATTGGGACCTCGTAGACTCGGCAGCCCAGCTTGGCGACCTTCACCGTGACCTCGGGCTCGAACCCGAAACGGTCGGATTCGAGTGTCAGTTGCCGTAGGACGTCACGCCGAAAGACCTTGTAGCCAACCTCCATGTCCGTCACGTTCAATCCGGTGAGGATGTTGGTCAGCAGTGTGAGGCCACGGTTGGCCGCGTAGTGCCAGAAGTAGAGGACCCGGTGCGGCCCCCCATGGAATCGGTTGCCGAACACCACGTCCGCCTGATCCTCGAGGATCGGCTCCAGGAGCAACGGATAGTCGCGGGGATCGTATTCGAGATCCGCGTCCTGGATCAGGACGATCTCTCCAGTGGCATGGGCGATGCCGGTCCGGATGGCCGCCCCCTTGCCCTGGTTCACGTCGTGCATCATCAGCCGGATCTCTCCAGGGGGGAGCCCCTGGAGCGCCTCCCGGGTGCCATCGGTCGACGCGTCGTCCACGACGATGATCTCGCGGGACACGTCCACGGGCGCCTTCAGGACCCGCTCGATCACGGCGCCGATGGTTCGGCGCTCGTTGTAGACGGGTATCACGATCGACAGCTTCACGGACACGCTGGTGTCTCCACGCCGCCCTGGCATCGTAACATGGAAGGCGCTGGACGCTTGGCGGAACGCGGCCGAGCTAGCCGCTCTCGCGGCGCGGCTTGGCCTCGGATTGACGCCACGTCGGTGAGGACGCTAGTGTAGCCACGACGGCGAAGAGGGAGGCGCCCGGGCGCTTGCGGGAGAGCAGGGAGGATGTCCAGGAGATCCGTGATCGGCTTCGTGAGTTCGTGCGGCGCGAGCTTCTCGGCAACCCGAACTATCCCCTCCGCGACGACGAGCCGCTCATCACAGGCGGTCTCATCGATTCGTTCGCTCTCGCCCAGGTCGGCGTCTTCATCGAACAAGCCTTCGGTGTGTACCTCGCCGACACTGACCTCACCGCGGCGAACATGGACACTGTCGAACGGATGGCGTCCTGCGTCCTGAGCGGCAGACGGTGACGTTCGATCTCGATTGCCGGACGCTCATCGAGCCCATCGTGGGACGGGCTCGTCGAGATCCCGACCGTCCCTCGGTGGTGCTGATCGGCGAGGACGGTTCCGAGGAGTCGATGACCGCAGCGCAGTTCCTGGCCAACGCGGTGGACTACGCCGCCGCTCTCCGCGGCGCCGGCATCCAGCCCGGTGACATCGTGATCCTCGTGATGCGCCAGTCGAGGGACTTGCTCTCAGCTCTTTGGGGTGCCCTGTACCTCGGGGCCATCCCGTCGATATTTCCCTTCCTCTCCGAGAAGCTCAACCGGGCGCTCTACATGGAGCAGGTGCGGATGCTCGTGGCGCACTGCGGGGCGCGCGCGGTGATCGCGTTCCCGGAATTTACGCCAGACCTCGTCACCTTGCTCGCCGGAATACCATGCCGAGTCCTCGCGACCGACGAGGTCCGGCGCCGGAGCGTCGCCGAGCGCCCCGCGTCGCCCCACGCGGCCACGCCCGAGGATATCGCGCTCCTCCAGCACAGCAGCGGCAGCACCGGGCTCCAGAAAGGCGTGGCGCTCTCCCACCGCGCGATCCTCAATCAGGTACGTAGTTGCGGGCGGGCGATCGGTCTAGCGCGCGATGACGTCATCGTGAGCTGGATGCCCCTCTATCACGACGGAGGGCTGATCGCCGGCTGCATCATACCGCTGGTGTGCGGCGTGCCGCTGGTGCTGATCTCACCCTTTCACTGGGTGCGCGATCCCAAGGTGCTCTTCCACGCGGTGCACCGGCATCGCGGGACGATCACGTGGCTGCCCAACTTCGCCTACAACCACTGTGCGCGCAACGTGCGTGACCGCGACCTCGTGGGCATCGACCTATCGCGCTGGCGGCTCGTCAATGCCGCCGAGCCGGCGCGTTGGGACAGTCACCGCATGTTCCTGGAGCGCTTCGGGCCCTACGGTCTCAAGGAGTCCGCGCTCACTGTTGCGTATGGCATGGCGGAGGCGACGTTGATCGTCACCGCCACCCCGATCCACGAGTCGCCCCGCGTCGACTGGGTCGACACCCGTGCCCTCCAGGAAGAGCGGCGGGCGGTCCCGGTCGCGCCGGAGACAGCCGGTTCCACCCCCTTGACGAGCTGCGGGCTCCCCGTCGAGGGCGCCGTGATCGGCGTGGTCGACGACGACGGCCAGCCGCTGCCCGATCGGCGGGTAGGCGAGATCGTCGTCCGCGCACGGTCGCTCTTCAGCGGCTATTACCGGCGGCCCGACCTCGATGCCAAGGTGCTACGAGACGGCTGGTATTTCACCGGGGACATGGGGTATCTGGCGGACGGGCAGCTCTACTGCCCGGGGCGCAAGGACGACCTGATCATCGTCGGGGGCAAGAACATCTATCCGAACGACCTGGAGGCCATCGCCAACGAGGTTCCGGGGGTGCGACCTGGACGCGCGGTCGCCTTCGCCGTGCCCGACCGGCCGCTCGGCACTGCGGCGGCCGTGATGGTCTGCGAGATCGACCCCTCGGCTGGTCCTGCGGAGGCGCGACGCATCGAGTCGGAGCTGAGGCTACGGATCGCTCAGCAAACCGAGGTCACGCTCCACGACGTGCGGCTCATCGGGAGCCCCTGGCTCATCAAGACCTCCAGCGGCAAGCTCGCCCGCGCCGCCAACCGAGAGAAATATCTCCGGGAGCATGAGGCTCGGGATCAGAACTGGAAGTAGAGGAACGGGGAGGGCTGCCCGACGCAGAGGAGAGCAATGACGAGGAAGGCGCCGAGGGCAACGGCGTAGCCCCACTCTCGGCGTGGGCGCAAGTCCGGGACGTCCCGGGGAAGATTCGTCAAGATGAACAGTCCCGCCAGCAGCAGCAGGAAGCCGGCGTCGACGCCGAGGATCGAGGTCGGCGCTGGCCCCCACCCCCGGAGCCCGAACATCGACGCGTAGAGACTCCCCGCCATGCTCATCGAGCCGCTCCGGAAGAGGCCCCAGCCGAGAAGCAAGGCGAGTGTCGTGAAGGATCGGCCGACCCATGCCGGCCACGGGCGTCGCCGCGAGCGCGTCTGAGCGTGGATGGCGAGAAGTACGCCCTGATAGGTGCCCCAGACGAGATAGGTCCAGCTCGGCCCGTGCCAGAAGCCCGTCAGGCTCATGGTGAGCACGAGGCTGAGGGGCCGGGTCCACGCCGTGTAGCGATCGCCCGCACGTCGCAACAGGAACCGGGTCAGCGGAAAGAACAGGTAATCGCGGAACCAGGTCGAGAGCGTGATGTGCCACCGGTGCCAGAACTCGGTGATGGTGCGCGCCGTGTACGGGGCGCGAAAGTTGGCCGGGACCTGAATCCCGAGGAAGTGTCCCAGCCCAACCGCCATGTCGCAGTAGCCTGAAAAGTCGAAGTACAGGCGGAAGTGATAGCCCACGACCGCGAGCCAGGCTCCCCAGACGCCGAGTGCCGCCGGATTCGCCCAGAGCGGATCGATGACCTGGGCGATCCAGTCCGCGATCACGAGCTTCTTGCCGAGCCCGAGGCTGAAGCTGAAGACTCCCTGCTCGATGCGCGCCGCCTCCGGCCGCCCGTCGGTCTCCATCTGCGCGCTGAAGTCACTCCAGCGCATCAGCGGCCCCGAGGTGACGGTCGGAAAGAAGCTCGCGTAGCGCAGCAGATCCGGAAGGGAGGACGCTGGCGCGGCCCGCTGGCGATACACATCGAGGCTGTAACTCAGAAGGTTGAAGGTGTAGAAGGAGATTCCGAGCGGCAGCGCCAGATGCAGGACGGACGCCATTGGCTCCAGCCCGTTGCGTGTGGCGAGGGCATCCAGTGTCGTCGCGAAGAGATCGTAGTACTTGAAGACGCCGAGGATGACGAGATTGCCGAGGGCGAGCGCCAGGCCCAACCGTCGCGCCGCCAGCGACTCGCGGCCCATCAGATGCGTCGTCGCGAGGAAACTGAGCGCCGTCATTCCTCCGAGGAGCAAGAGGAAGCGCCAGTCGGCCCAGCCGTAGAAGACAGCGCTCGCGGCGAGCAGCCACCAGCGGCGCGCCCGGGGCGCAAGAACCCAGTACACCGCCACGACCACGGGGAGAAAGCCGAAGAGAAACAGGTGCGACGGAAAGAGCACGCTACGATCTGGCGGGTCGCGGTCCGAAGATGACGTCGAGCATGCGGCGGGAGGCCTCCGCCGTGGGGTGAGCGAGATCGTGGAACTGGGAAGCGTTGCCGCCGAAGGACTCGACTCGGGTGAAGTCATGGAGGCCGGCGATGAGACCGCCGGTCTCCCAGGCGCGCAGCTGCTCGAGCAGCTGCGTCCGGAGCGCGGGGAGATTCGTCTCCCGCTCGTAGAATGCGACCGCCCGCGGGTGCAGGGGCGGGACGTAGACGATGACCTTGACACCCAGATCGCGGGCGAGTTCGAGGAAGCGCCGGAAATAGACCATCTGGGTCTCGTCGAGGTCCCGGAACTTGTAGAGTCCCGCGCTCCACTCCTTGGTGGCCAGGTACGAGTCCACGATCGTATCCAGCGACGCGCCGCTGTCGACGAAATGCGCCCAGCCATCGTGGTCGAACCGATAGTGAGGTGGCGGACGTCCCCACCGCTCGGCAACCAGCAGACGAAGCGAGGCGCGCGTCTGCTCGAGCGTCATCAACCGGCGCAAGTCCGCTAGCACGCTGCGGGGCTCACGCTCGAGGTAGGGCCGCAACGGATTGTGCGGCTCGAAACCGGTCGGGAGGTCCGGGCGCACCTGCTCGACCGACATGGGGACAACCAGGATCTTGGGGAGCTTACCGAGGGACTCCATATATCGCAGAAACGCCAGGTAGTCCTCGGGCACTCCGCCATGCAGGCTCGCATTGAAAGCCACCTGACCCGTGCGCTCCCGGATGTACGTCGGCGACATCGTAAAGCTGCTCGAACTGCCCAGGACGACGATCTCGGGCGGAGGCTGGGCCGCGCGGTACAGGCGCATCTTCTCCGCGCGCGAATGCAGGACGATGGGCTCGAAGATGCGCGGGGCGTACATCCCGAGAGGGTTCACGAGGTAGTTGAGCGCGGCGACCAGCACAAGGCCGGCCGCCGCCGTGAGGCTGACCCGGGCCAGGAGCCATCGTGGCGAGCGCAGCGGACGTATCTCGGCCGTCTGCAGGGCCCTCACGAACAGAAAGGCAAACAGCGCCGCGCCCAGCACACGAAAAGGCGTGTCGGCCTCTCCGAGGGCGCTCAGAAGATGCGTCATCGGGTCTCGCGGCCTCTGGGGCGGCGACGATGAGTGACGCGAGGGCGGGTACCCGCGGGGCGGGAATCCTCTCTCGCCCGCCTGACATTGCGGCGTCGCCACGGAGATCCCGGAGTCACGCGTCCATCCTATCATCGCGAGTCGTGCGGAACCGGTGCGAGCCCCGACATCGCTCGACACCACGCCTTGAAACGGCAAGGGCGCGGTGGCGCGGCAATGTACAATCTCG
>Ga0335077_10009424_pt1 | contig 12120 bp, 10 predicted proteins | sample Lox_Sample_31_FD_207151 | JGI IMG/M metagenome (GOLD analysis project Ga0335077, IMG submission 207151) | Soil microbial communities from Loxahatchee National Wildlife Refuge, Florida, United States - Lox_Sample_3.1 | ecosystem: Environmental > Terrestrial > Soil > Wetlands | place: USA...
ACCGCGGCCAGGTGATCCTCGATTCAGAAAACACCTGGACCGGCACATCCTGCAACGGCGCGTCGTCATATTTCGACCTGGGCAACGTCGCCTACGTGGTGATCCAGGGATTCGTCATCCAGCACGCCTGCGATCAGGGCATCATGAGCAACGGCTATGCCCACGACATCACCCTGCGCTGGAACGAGATCTGTTATATCGCCAACCGCACCGTCACCGACCAGAACGGCCGCGACGGAATCTACATGAACAACAACCAGTACAACTTCACCTTCGACGGCAACAGCTTCCACGACATCGGGCGCACCGACGGCACCGAGTATCTGCACTTCGACCACGGCATTTATTCGAAGGGCATCAATCTCACCGTGATCAACAACGTGTTCTACAACATGAATCGCGGCTATTCCATCCAGATCGCCAACGGCGCCTCCAACTGGCTGATCGCCAACAACACTTTCGCCTTCGGAGACGCCAACGGGCAGGCCGGCCAGATCGAGTTTTGGGAGACCAACGCTTACATCACCATCGAGAACAATATTTTCTACCAGCCCAACATCTCCGCGATGGACCAGTACGAGGCGAACATCTCCAACACCACCTTCTCCAATAATCTGGTTTATGGCGTGAACAACATCATGCCCGTAATGCCCTTCGGTCTCACCGTCGGCAGCAACATGATCGGAGCGAACCCGATGTTCGTGAACGCCTCCAACCCACCCTATGATTTCGAATTGCAGGCCAACTCTCCGGCCATCGGCTCCGGCGTGACCATCGCGCCGCTGCTCTCCGACTACGCCGGCCGCCCCCGCCTCACACGCGCCTCCGATATCGGCGCCTACGCCAGCCGTCCCGACACAAAACCCGCCACGCACCGCTGACCGGGCGCAGTTCACCCCGTCTTCTTCTTCGCGTTTTTATTTAGAACCACCAGGTTATCGGTCACCGAAAACACGTTGGGCACCTCATTGGCGAGCGTGCGGATCAGCGTGTCATCGAACTGATTATCCACCACGCCCTCCAGCGTCACATGACCGTTGTCGACAATAATGTGGATCGACGGCAGTGCCTGGTAGCCATAGCGGTCGCCGATCTCCGGGTTCCCATAGATCGCCCGCGCCTCAGCCCGGCGAATCTGCCAATCCATCGGCGACAGCGGCAGCAGCTTCATGTTATTGATCACCTGCGTCACCCCCGGCACTTTCTTCGCCGCCGCTGTCGCATCCGCGCGAATGTCCCACGGCGGCTCCGGCGGGCACGCACCTTCCAGCGTCACCACCGTGCCGTTCAGCTTGAACGACAGATCGTCAAATATGGTGTAGTAGGGCAGCATCAGCAGATTGTGCCGGACCGCCTTCGCCAGTTGCGATTCATTGGGAGGTCCCGCCGTAAACGCGTCATTGTGCTTGTCCGCGGCCGCGGCCGTTCCGGCAAAGCCGGCCATCGCGAGCGCAGCCACGGCGATGGTCGATAAAGTTCTTGGTAGCATCGTTACTCCTTCCCGTTGTTCCCAATCGTAAGACGCGTTTCCCACGGCGGAAGCTTCAACAGTCGGTCGGCGGCTCGTATCTGCGTGAATCTGCGGCCGGTTTCAATCCACCAAACGCATCCGTGCCGCTGAGGCGCGACACTCATGGAGCGCGTTGGTGACCCCGTTCGTACGACTACCCCGTCACCCACACCTTCGGCTCGCACGACATCCCGATCCTCAGCCGGTGGTCTTTGTTCTCCCCCGGCTTGAGCCGGATGCGCACCGGCAGCCGCTGCACCACCTTCACGAAATTCCCGGTCGCGTTCTCCGGCGGCAGCAGGCTGGTGCGCTCGCCCGTCGCGCCCGGCATGTCCGCGACCACCCCCTGATACGTCTTGCTGAGCGCGTCCACGTGAATCTCGACCGATTGCCCCGGCCGCATGCGCGCCAGTTCCGTTTCCTTGAAGTTCGCTGTCACCCACAAGTCCCCGACTTCGCTGATCGACAGCACCTGCTCGCCCGGTTGCAGATGTTCGCCCACCTCGGCGCTCTTGCTGACCACGATGCCACTCACCGGCGCGATGATTTTCGTGTACGAGAGATTGAGCTGCGCCTGGTCCAGCCGCGCCTTGGCCGCTGCCACGCCCGCCTGGAGTCCCGCGATATCGGCGCGCCGGATCGCCACCTGGCGTGGCGCGTTGGACTGCGCTTCCTTCACCAGCGTTTGCGCCTGTGCGAGCTGCGCCTGCCGCTGATCCAGCAGCTTTTGCGCCGCCTGCGCCGTTGATTTCGCGGCAGCCACGCTCTCAGCCTGCGATTTCGCCGCAGCCACCGCGGCATCATACTGCTGGCGCGAGATTTCGTCTTTCCCCACCAGCAGCGAGTAGCGGTGAAGATCGCTTTGCGCCTTCACGTTCTGCGCTTCGGCCGCGCGCAGCGTGGCCATCCGCGCGTCGTAATCCTCCTCGGCCGCCGAAACTCCCGCCTCTGCGCTCAAAACGGCCGATTGCGCGTTGGTGAGCGTGGTCTCCGTTGTGGTCAGCGTGATCGGCACGTTCGGATTCGCCGCCGTTACCGCCCGCAGCGCCTGCTGGTAAGCGGCCCGAGCCTGATCCAGCGCGACCTGATAATCGCGCGGATCGAGCTCCACCAGCACCTGGCCCGCCTTGACGAAATAATCGTTCTGCACCTTCACCGCGGTCACGGTTCCCGCGATCCGCGTCCCGATCGGGTCCAGGTTCCCGTCGATCTGCGCGTCATCGGTGGATTCATAGGAGTTGAAATAGCTCAGCAGAAAATATCCGCCGATCGCCAGCGCGATCAAAGTCACGATCGCCACCGGCACGCCCACCGGATGTCGCCGCACGAACCCCCGCGTCCGCTGTTTTAACGGCGGCTTCGGCGGTTTTTCGCCCTCCTCTTTTTTTTCGCTCTGCTGTTTGGCTGGATCGGGTTTAGGTTGTTCAGGCTTGGGCTTTTCCGGCTCGGTCGTGGTCGGATGACCGTTCGAGGTCAGTGATTTACGAAGCTCTTCCTGTTCCTGGCGCAGACGCCGGATCTCATCGCGCAGTTCCGCAAGCGACTGGTCCTGATTAACCGGCATGTACCTACCGAATCAGACCGGCGTACGCGCCGTGGCGTTTCAGCTATTGCGTGGCGGCTTGCCGTACGCTGGCCGGGTAAGCCGCAGCCCGCGGCTCGCAAAGGATGCCTTCCACTCAACCGACGCGCTATCAATTGTTCGGCGCGACTGGAGTCATCCCATTCGCCACCATCGATTTATTGAATGCCGGAACATCCCGGTTCATGAGCGTCTGATACTCCCCTTTAGCCGAGCTCAAATCCTTCTCGATCATGTCCAGAAGCTCATGCGAGGTCTGTGTGGGCCCGAAATCGGCCCCGCCCGCCACGTCGCCCGCGCCCGTCCCCACTTCGCCGTTCAGCCACATCAGATTGAAATAAATCTTGTACGCCGAAATGAACCACTTGTCGTCGCTGGTGGTCAAAGCCTTCGAAACCAGGTTGTACTCCACCGATTGCATCTTGTTGTCCATGCCCTCCACCGAATCGAGCAGCGCGGCCTTGCTGCGATCGGTCCGCAGCATCTTCTCCATGTCTGCAAGCTGCTTGCGCATCCATTCGATGTTGTTCACCATGCCGGAAACGCTGTCGATATCGTTGCGAATGCGAAGCTGAAATTTCGTTCGCGCTTCGAGATCCGCATCCGATCCGGTGCTGTGCGGATCGCGCACGATCTCGAGCGGCTGCGAATACGCTTCGCCATCCACCGTGAGCCGGATCGAATATTTTCCCGGCGCCGCCACCGGACCCACCTCGGCCTGCTGCGCACCCCAATGCGTGATGGGACGAGCATCGGCGCCGCGGAAGCGCGGTTCCTCCCAGATGTGCGGATTTTCAGGCGGCGTCGTGCGCAGCTCGATCAGTTTCGGCGCGTCGTAGTGCAGGTCCCATTGAATGCGATTCACCCCCGGATGCGCGTTCATGGAGCGTAGTTCGCGCACCACGTGTCCATCGGCGTCGAGGATCGTGGCCTGCACCGCTCCCTTGGGCTGATTCTTCACCTGGTAATTGATGAAACCGCGACCCCCGCCAACGATCTCCATCGTCTGGCGCGGCGTAAACAGCGTTACTGAAGTGTCCGCGCCCACTCCTTTCGCCATCTGCTCCAGCGGCGTGATGTCGTCGAGAATATAAATCCCGCGCCCGTAAGTGGAAACCACCAGGTCGTGAAACCGCTTTTGCACCACGGCCCAGGAAACCGGCGAATGCGGCAGGCCGGCCTGCAAATTGGTCCAGTGCCCGCCGTCGTCGATCGAATAATACAGCGCGTTGCCGGTTCCGGCGAACAGCAATCCCTTCGCGTGCGGATCCTCCGCGATCACGCGAACATAAGACAACTCATGTTTCGGCAATCCGTCGCTGATTTTTGTCCATGTCGCGCCGAAATCTGTGGTTTTATAAATAAACGGATCGCGATTATCCATCAGGTGATAATCGACGGAAATATACGCCGTTCCCGCGTCGAAAAACGAAGGCTGGATGCTGGTGACGGTCCCGAGCGGCGGCATGTTGACATTCTTCGTCATGTCGTTCCAGTGCGCGCCGGCGTCTTTGGTGTACCAGATTTTCCCGTCGTTGGTCCCCGCCCAGATCAATCCCTTCTGCACCGTGGACGGCGCGATGGCGAACACCACTTCTCCGTAAAATTGCCCCAGATTATCGCCCGTGACGCCGCCCGACGGCACTATATATTTCGGATCCTGCGTCGAAAGATCCGGACTGATCACCTTCCAGCTATCGCCGCCGTTGGTGGTGCGGAAAATCACCTGGCAGCCGTAGTACACCGTATTGTGATCGAACGGATCGATCGCCAGCGGAGCGGTCCAGTGACAGCGGTACTTGGTGTCGTTCGGCGGCGAATCGAGCGTGTGCAGCCACGGACTCACCGATCGCGCCAGTTTGGTCCGCGCATCCCAGCGCGTGACCTCATCTCCGTAGCAGGTCGCCCAGACAATGTTGGGATCCGTCGGATCGGGATACGTGAACCCCGATTCGCACCCGCCCATCCCGCGGTCCCATCCCGGCTCGGCCGACCGTCCGAACCCTCCGAACCCGATCTGCACGCTCGGTCCGCGCATGGTGGTCGAATCCTGCATGTTCGAGTAGAAATCGTAGGGAATCTGATCGTCCACCGCCACGTGATACATCTGCCCGATGGGCAGCGGCACGCGATTGAATCCGCGCCCGTGCGAAGTAGTGATGCTTAACCCTCCGTCGTGCGTGATCACGAACCGGTCGGGATTGGTTTTATCCCACCAGATGTCGTGATTATCGCCGCCCCACGGCTGCGGCCGGAAAGTTTCCCCGCCGTCAAGCGAAACGTGGAAGGAGCTGTTTGAAACGAATACCTCGTTTTCATTGGTCGGCGACACGGCCAGGTGAATGTAATACCCCGCGCGCCCGATCAGCGCGCGATCCCAGTTCACCACCCGCCAGTTCGTGCCCCCGTCATCCGATCGCCACATCGATCCCTGGTCCGCCGTCTGGATCAGCGCGTACACCCGATCCGAATTCGAAGGCGCCACCGCCACGTCGATTTTTCCGACCGGCGAATGTGGCAGACCCGCGGTCATGTGATGCCATGTGCTCCCGCCGTCGCGCGACACGTACACGCCGCTCCCCGCCCCTCCGCTGAATTCGCCGTACGTGTGCATCTCCGCCTGCCACGTCCCCGCGAACAGCACCCGCGGATTCTTCGCGTCCATACTGAGCCCGCTGCATCCCGTGTTCTCATCCACGAACAGGACGCGATCCCAATGTGCCCCGCCGTCCGTCGTCCGATACACGCCGCGCTCCTGCTGCGGCCCCGTCAAGCGGCCCAGCGCGCACGCATACACGACGTCCGGATCCGTCGGATGAATTACGATCCGCCCAATCCGCCCCGTGTGCTCGAGCCCCATGTTTTGCCATGTCCGCCCCGCGTCGGTCGATTTATAAATTCCGTTTCCCATCACGTCGCTATCGCGGATCGCCCACGCTTCCCCGGTCCCCGCCCACACGATGCTCGGGTTCGAATTCGCCACCGCCAGCGACCCGATCGCCGCCACCGATTCGTTATCGAAAATCGGCTGCCAGTCAAATCCGCCGTCGATCGATTTGAAAATTCCGCCCGACGCCGCCCCCGCGTAGTACGTATTGATATCGCCAGGAACCCCCGCGATCGCGGCGACACGATTCCCGGCCTGCGGTCCGACAAAACGAAAGCGAAAAGCGTCGCTCGGTCCGCGGCCGCGGCCGCGCTGCGCCTGCAGTCCTGCGGCCGATAAGATCATGGTCAAAACAATCACGCTACGATGCATGGGAAGCTCCGTTGAGACGCAGTTTATCATGTAGGCCATGGACCCGATTCCTTTCGCGCAACTTCTCGGCATCGAGCTCGTCGAAGCGTCTCCCGAAAAAATCGTCGCGCGGATGCCCGTCCGCCCCGAACTGTGCACCAAGCCCGCCGTCCTCCACGGCGGCGCCGCAATGGCCTTCGCCGATACCCTCGGCGCGATCGCCACCATCCAAAATCTCCCCCAAGGCGCGTGGACCACGACCATCGAAAGCAAGACCAACTTCATCGCCCCCGCGCCCGCCGGATCCATCGTCACCGGCGAATGCACCCCGATTCATCGCGGCAAACGAACCATGGTCTGGCAGACGCGCATCACCACCCCCGACGGCCGCCTGGTCGCGATCGTCACCCAAACCCAGATGGTTTTGGAACCGAAAGTGCCATCATGAAATCGTGCCCCTCCGCGATTACCAGCGCAAACGTAACTTCGACGTCACCCCCGAGCCTAAACCCGCCCGCCGCGCGAACCACGCCCAACTCGCCTACGTGATCCAAAAACATCAGGCCAGCCATCTGCACTACGATTTCCGCCTGGAATGGAACGGAGTCCTGCTCTCCTGGGCCGTCCCCAAAGGACCCTCCGTCGACCCCTCCGTCAAGCGCCTCGCCATGCAAGTCGAGGATCATCCCGTCGATTACGCCAATTTCGAAGGCGTCATCCCCGAGGGCGAATACGGCGGCGGCACTGTCATGGTCTGGGATCGCGGGACCTGGGAACCCGAGATTCCCGACGTCGACGCCGCACTCCGCAAAGGCGATCTCAAATTCACCCTGCACGGCCAAAAATTGCGAGGCTCCTGGGTCCTGGTGCGAACCCCCCGAGGCTGGCTGCTGATCAAGCATCGCGACGAGTACGCATCAAAAGAAGACATTCTCGTTACAGCGCCGCGCTCCGCCGTTTCACATAAATTAATGGCCGCCATCGCCCGTGAAAACTCGGGCGACGTCGAAAAAGCCGCCAAAGCCGACCCAAAACCCGCTAAGTGAAGCATCACGCCCTCGCCCGGCGTCTAACCAGCATGAACGGGACACAAGAACTGCGCGAAAACTGGGGCTGGATCCTGACGTTCGGATGCCTCATGCTCCTGCTGGGAATCTTTGCCGTCGCCTACGCGGTACTGTTCACTATCGTCAGCGTGTTCTGGATCGGCGCGGTGCTGATCGTCGCCGGCGTCCTTGAAGCCATCTACGCCATCCGTCACCGCGGCCGCGGACACCTGGTGTGGTACATCCTCGAAGCCCTGCTGGCGATCGTCGTCGGCCTGCTGCTGCTGCGCAGCCCGGTCCTCGGCGCCCTGGCCCTGACCCTGCTAATGGCCGCCTATTTTATCCTCGCCGGAGTCTTCAAGATCACGGCCGCGCTGGTTCTGCGTCTCCCCTTCTGGGGATGGACCCTGCTCAACGGCGTGCTTTCTCTCGCTCTCGGCGTCATCGTGTGGGGCGGATGGCCCGTCACGGCGTTCTGGGTGCTGGGCCTGTTCATCGGCATCAACCTCATCTTCAGCGGATTCTCGCGCATCCTGCTCGCCTTCGCCCTGCGCCACCACCCCATGCATCCGCTGCCGGTTTAAATCACTCGCTCGGCGCCATGTGCCGATCGCCCCTCGGTTCCGGCGACGCAAGTTGTTGGTCTCAGGTGGCAACAGGCTTCAGCCTGTGGTCTTCGAGTCCGTAAAACGGGAGTTTTTTGACCAGCCGCCTATTCCTTGGTCAATACCCGCCGCGCCCGCGCGAGCGCCTTCTCCTGCTCCGGCGCGAGCGGTGGAATCTTCAGATCCAGCTTCCGGATCGTCTTGGCGATGATCTCCGACGCCACCCAGTGCGTCACCCATTTGTGGTCCGCCGGAAGAATGTACCACGGCGCGTGTTCCGTGCTGGTTGCCGTGAGCGCCTCCTCGTAAGCCTCCACGTAGTCGCTCCAATACTCCCGCTCGGCGATGTCAGAGGGCGAAAATTTCCAGTGCTTGTCCGGATTGTCCAGCCGCTCGAGCAGCCTCTTCTTCTGCTCGCGCTTGGAAATATGCAGGAAGAATTTCAAAATCACCGTCCGGTTGCGCGCCAGATGCCGCTCGAATTCGTTGATATCGTCAAAGCGCTGCTTCCATAGCTTCGGCCCGTCCTTTTGAGTGACGTGCTCATGTTCGAGCAGCTCCGGATGCACCCGCACCACCAGCACCTCTTCGTAATGTGAGCGATTGAAGATCCCGATCCGCCCCTTTGCCGGCATCTTCTCCGCATAGCGCCATAAGAAATCGTGCGCCATCTCTTCCGACGAGGGCTGCTTGAACGGCACCACGTAGCAACCCTGCGGATTCACCCCGCTCATCACGTGCCGGATCAGCCCGTCCTTTCCGGCCGTGTCCATGGCCTGGAGCACGATCAGCAGCGCGTAGCTTTCGCTCGCCCACAGCAACTCCTGAGCCTCGGTGAGCCTTTTGAGGTTGCGCTCCATCAATTGGGCGACCTCCTCTTTGTCGCGATGGCCGCCGCTCCAGGACGAATCCTGGTCGCGCAGCCGCACGCGCCGCCCCGGCTTCAGACGAAACATCGACGGAAAATCGAACTGCGCCATGTATATAGGATAGGCCAGACAAAATGAGCATATGCAACTTTGGTTAAACGTGATAATCTCGCAAAGGTCTAGGGCATATCCCTGACCAAAAACCCCAAAGGAGACTCTGAAAAATGAAGAAAATGATCCGTGTTGCCGCTCTAGCTCTGCTGGCTGTTAGCCTGCTTTCCTCGAAATCGACGGTAAAAGTCCAGCCCGCTTCCCTTGCGCAGGTTCACCCGAGACCGGATGCGCCAGCCCCGGGTTGCTATCCCTGCTGCCTGCTGTAAGTAATTGCGTAAAAGCCCAAAAGGAGACTCTGAAAAATGAAAAATATGATCCGCGTTGCCGCTCTAGCTCTGCTGGCTGTTAGCCTGCTTTCCTCGAAATCGACCGTAAAAGTCCAGCCCGCTTCCCTCGCGCAGGCGCACCCGAGACCGGATGCACCGGCCCCGGGTTGCTATCCCTGCTGCCTGCTGTAAGCAATTGCGTAAAAGCCCAAAAGGAGACACTGAAAATGAAAAAAATCATCCGCGTTGCCGCTCTGGCTCTGCTGGCGGTTAGCCTGCTTCCCTCGAAATCGACCGTAAAAGTCCAGCCCGCTTCCCTTGCTCAGGCGCATCCGAGACCGGATGCACCGGCCCCGGGTTGCTATCCCTGCTGCCTGTTGTAACGGTTGCGGTTATGGACCCGCTCGTGGCACAATTCCCACAGGGTCTTGTTCTGACCCTGTGGGATACGTGTTCAGTTCGGTCCAACTGCTGTGGTGGCTCTCGGTCGTCGCCGAATCGGCGCTTCTGTTCACGCTGTTCCGGCGCAAGCTGAATCGCATCTACATATTCTTCACCGCGTATCTCGCCGCCGACATCGTGCGCTCGGTGTGCATGATGTGGTTCGTGCCTGACACCAAATCCAAAGCCTACGGGCGCGTCTGGAGCGTGACCGAACCGGCGCTGCTTGTGCTGCAACTGGCCTTTGCGGTGGAGCTCTACCTTCTCATCAGCCGCCATTACCGCAATTTCGAGAGAATGCGTCCGCGCCTGTTCTGGAGCTGCCTGCTCCCCGCGCTGGCCGTCTCGCTGCTGGTGCTGTTCATCGATATGCCCGCTCAGTGGAAGGCCCCGTTCGTTCAGGGAATCTTTCTCGCCAAGCGTGTGGCTGCCTTCGCGCTCGCCGCGTTCATCGTGGCGATCACTCTCTTTATCCGTATATTTCCCATTCCCATGCGCGCCAACATGAGCGCCCACCGGCGCATCGCCGCGGTTTATTTTTTAACCAGCGCGTCGCTGTATTTCGTGATACAGTTCTCGCTCCACGTGAGCAACGCTCTGAATCTGTTCCTCATGTCGCTGACCGGCGGCTGCTTTCTCGCCTGGATCGTTTTCTTAAAGCCGCGCGGCGAAGCCGTCGAAACCCTCCCTGAGCCGGGTTCCGCGGAAATCGAGGCGCATGTACAGCGCGGTGAGGAACTGGTCCGCCGCGTGGGATCGCTCAGGCCGTAACGGTCTGGGTGATTGCGGCGAGCGAAACGTGCACCATCGGCAGGACCTTCTCCTGCGCCAGGTCCGCCGGAAGCCAGCGATAATACAGCGCCGCCTGAAACAGGCGTGCCTCATGGTACAGCAGGACCGCGCGATTGCGGTACATGTGCGCCACCAGGTCCCACGCCCCCAGCGCGATCAGCCGCCGGCTCTCGCGGTGGAATGCGCCGATCTCGCGGTCGAGTTCCCGCAGGTATTTCAAGAAAACCCTGTAGCGCGCGCGCCGGAAACGCGCCGCCACTCGCGGATGATCCTCAAAAAAACGCACGTCATCCCGGGAAAGAAGCCAGCGCATCGGCTCAAACCGCGCCAGCGATTCGCAACTCGAATTTCGATTTTGCGTCCCCCCGAGCATCCGGCCTCCATCAGGCTATTCGAAAAGCGGAGAATATGTCAAGGGGAAATTCTCTGGTTTTTTTCGCTCGAATTCTTAGCTTTCTTCAAAAAAGACCCGCCGCCCACCCGAAACGCTTACTCGTCGAAAATCACATGCCGGTCGCTCTGTCGATCCGTGAGGATTTAGGACCCGTGAGGCAGGGCTTGGCCATGTATTGCACAATCGACCGAACAAACAAGCCCAGCCGTCACGTGTCTGGGTGGAGAGTTCCACACGCACACTCACGTCCACGGCTCCGAAAATGTGAGCGTGCAGCAGACCCCTGCAAAGCAGCGCACATAAGCAAGCCGGGGATCCTGCCGCCGCCCGGCCTCCGTGCGAGACCCAGCCCGTGCCGGTTCTTGAACCGACTCCCGGGCCAGGAGGCTCCTATCTCCCTCAAAACCAATCCAGGAACCGCCGAAGCCGATCATGCTTGCCAACCCGCAACCCGGTCTGCTAAGCTCGAAAAAGTCCAAGCCGATCCGGTTTTGACTCCGCGTAACAAAAAATTAGTAGAATCCCCTTGCGGAGACCGGGCGGGTTTGGTAGATTAGCAGATGGGATACGCGTCGCCGGACGTTCTCGGGCGGCGCGAACCGGTTTAGGGTAGGTCGGCAAACGGCAGTTCCTGTGTGAAGCTCCGAGTGGCCGCCATCTGAAGAGGTTCTTTCAGGTTCCCAAGTTTTTCCGGGCGCACGTTTTTCCGACGTGAATCACGTGCCTCCAAACGGCTTTCGAGGCCGGCGGGAAGTCAACCTTCTTCCTTAAAGGAGATCGTAGGCATTTCTCGCGCGGATCTTTGACAATCTGGTTGGACGCGTCGGATCGCGAAAGCGATCCGAGTAGAATCAATTCGTCAGTAAACCTGAGTTCAAAGCCGGAGTGGCACAGGCCTTGGCCTGTGTAAACTCAATCAGTTCAGGGACACCCTGCCCGTAAGGGGGGGCCCTAACAAGTTCAAACGAGAGTTTGATCCCGGCTCAGAATCAACGCTGGCGGCGCGCTTAACACATGCAAGTCGCACGAGAAAGCAGGAGCAATCTTGTGAGTAAAGTGGCGTACGGGTGAGTAACACGTGGATCATCTACCTCTTGGCGGGGAATAACCCTGGGAAACCGGGGCTAATACCGCATAAGCTCGTAAGAGGAAACCCGCAAGGGGCCGAGAGAGGAGTCCGCGGCTGATTAGCTAGTTGGTGAGGTAATGGCCCACCAAGGCGAAGATCGGTAGCCGGCCTGAGAGGGCACACGGCCACACTGG
>Ga0335077_10009425_pt1 | contig 12119 bp, 7 predicted proteins | sample Lox_Sample_31_FD_207151 | JGI IMG/M metagenome (GOLD analysis project Ga0335077, IMG submission 207151) | Soil microbial communities from Loxahatchee National Wildlife Refuge, Florida, United States - Lox_Sample_3.1 | ecosystem: Environmental > Terrestrial > Soil > Wetlands | place: USA: Florida...
TTCCAAAACCGCGAATTCCGGAGTCCCTCGCTCCGGCACCCGGCTCCTGGTCCCCGGAACTGCGCACGTGGACGATCTGCGCCAGTTCGCATGCTAGAATTCCGGCAATGAGGGTGCTCGCCTGGTGGGTCTTGGTCTGTCTGCCGGCCGTTCACCTCCAGTCCCAAACGCCCGCGGTCTCGCCTGGCGGCGTGGTGGATGCTGCCAGCTTTGTGGCGCCGATAGTGCCGGGCTCTTTGGTCTCCATCTTCGGTTCCAACCTTGCTCCGGCTGCGGACTCGGCCACGACCATTCCGTTGCCTGCCTCGCTTGACAACGTGACGGTCAGGTTCAACGGCATTTCCGCGCCGCTGCTTTTCGTCTCGCCCAAGCAGATCAATGCGCAACTGCCGTGGGAGGCGCCCTCCTCGGGCGCGGTCAACGTGGTGGTTACGAACGGCGGGACGGCGTCCGCGCCGCAGACCGTGCAGGTTGCCTCATTGTCGCCCGCCGTCTATGGCATCGGCGGCCGCGCGATCGCCGTCAACCCGGATGGCACGCTGGCCGCGCCCGCCGGATCGATTCCCGGAGTTGCCACGCGCCCGGCCACTCCCGGCGATACGCTGGTCCTATACGCCAGCGGACTCGGCCTAGTCTCTCCGCCTCCGGTCACCGGCGATAGCTCGCTCGATGCGCTGCGCCGCGCCTCCACGACGCCTGCTATAACTATTGGAGGCATACCCGCAAACGTTACGTTCGCGGGGCTGTCGCCGCAGTTCGTGGGAGTTTATCAGGTTAATTTCGTGCTGCCGACTACGGCGGTCTCCGCCAGCGGCGCCGCGCTTGAAATCCAGTCCTCGGGCGTAACGAGCGCCGCACAGCTCTCCATCGCGGTCGGCACCGGTTGGCCGCAGTGGGGCCACGACGCGCAACACACCAACAGCGCCGCAGTGGCCGGGCAGAGCCTCGATCAGATCCTGGCCAACATCACTTACGATCCTCTGGTTCCGGAGGAGCAGCAGGCTTATGCCGGCGAGCTGACCGTTCACTACCAGGCGCCGCTGGTCGATGGCAACGATGTCTACATGGAATTCAAGAGCGGCACATTCTCCGCCAACAACTATTCGACTCAGACCTGGGGCGAGACTAAGTTCACCTGGCGCAACGGACAACTGGTCCAGCAATGGCAATTTGCGAGTGACTGGAAAGCTCCCGGATCGGCCAACGATTTCTGGGAGCCGGTCTTTCACGCGGCGCTCGCCAATGACTCGGTTTATCTTCCCGGCGCCGGCGGAAGTATCATAAGAGTCGATAAGTCCACCGGCGCCCTGATTCAGCGCATCGCTCCGTTTGGCACGGATGTCAACACATATGTCGCCGGTCCGCTCACGGCTGATTCGGATGGCAACGTTCTTTACAATGCCGTGCAGGTGGTGGTCGATCCGGTCAATGGCTTTTACGCCAACGATGCGACCAATTCCTGGCTCGTGCGAGTCACTCCGGGCGCCGCGGTGACGATGGCAAGCTATCCTGTGCTGACTGCCCAACAGGCATCCGCGCCATGTATCACCTCGTTCAATCCATCTCAGCTCCCCTGGCCTCCCAGCCCGGATGCCGTGCCGCCGTCCATCCCTTGCGGGACGCAGCGCGCGGCGTTGAACGTAGCTCCCGCGGTGGCTCCTGATGGCGCCGTCTACACGGTCAGCCGCGGGCACTTCAGCGACCGTGCAGCGTTTCTGATTGCGTTGAATTCCGATCTGAGTTTGAAGTGGGCCGCATCGCTGCGCAACCGCTTTCACGATGGGTGCGGCGTGCCGGTGGCTTCCGGAGGCTGGCTGCCGCCGAATGGCGCCCCCGGCGGCTGCCGTATCGGGGCGCCCACCGGCGTCGATCCCTCTACGAATCAGCCGGGCGATGGCCAGGTTGTTGACAGCGCCTCTTCGTCGCCGGTGGTTGCGCCCGACGGCACCATCCTGTTCGGCGCTTTGACCCGCTATAACTACGACCAGGGACACATGATGCACTTCGACGCCGCCGGCAATTACCTGGGCGCCTATGGCTTCGGTTGGGACACGACGCCCGCCATCTACGTCCACGACGGAACCTGGTCACTGATCACCAAGAATAATCACTACGGCGACGTTGGCTCTTACTGCGACGATAACACCGTCTGCCCGCCTGACCGTACGGCGTCCAACCCGGCATCGCCCGAGCAGTACTTCATTACACAGCTTGATTCGAATCTCAACATAGAGTGGAGTTATCAGAACACCAATACCCAAAGCTGCGTGCGTAACCCCGATGGCTCGATGAGTTGTATCTCAGACCACCCGGCCGGGTTTGAGTGGTGTGTCAACAGTCCGGCGGTGGATGCCAACGGCGTGGTTTACGCCAACAGCGAAGACGGCAACCTCTATGCCATCAGCCAAGGCGGCGCGCTGCTGCAGAAGATCTTCCAGCAACAGGCGCTGGGCGCGGCCTATACGCCGGCGTCGCTTGGCCCGGACGGCAAGATTTACTCTCAGAACGACGGACAACTCTTCGTGGTGGGCAAATGACAACTTCTCGGCGTGAGTTTTTGAGTCTGCCGGCCCTGGCCGCCGGCCAGTCGTCTTCCGCCCGGAGCACGAAGGTAGTCTGTGTGGGCGGCCATCCGGACGACCCCGAATCCGGTTGCGGCGGCACTTTGGCGCGGTATGTCGCGCTGGGGGCCAGCGTCACCATCATCTACCTGACTCGTGGGGAAGCCGGAATCCCGGGCAAGTCACATGAACAGGCCGCGGCTATCCGAACAGCCGAATGCGAGGCCGCTTGCCGCATCCTGCGGGCCAAACCAGTATTCGCCGGGCAGATCGATGGCGCAACCGTGGTGGACAAGGCGGCTGCCGTGTCGCTCGGCAAGTTGATTGCCGGCGAAGATCCCAACGTCGTGCTTACTCAGTGGCCTATCGACACTCACTTGGACCACCAGGCCGCGAGTATCCTCACGTACCGTGCCTGGCTGGCCGCGCGCGGCCGCTTCGATCTGTACTTCTACGAAGTCGACCTGGGAGCGCAGACCATGGGTTTTCATCCCACGCATTACGTGGATGTCACTACGGTGCGCGAGACGAAGAAGGCCGCACTCTTCGCGCACAAAAGTCAGGATGGCGAGGCGATCTACCGCGATTACCACCTGGCGATGGAGAACTTTCGTGGACGGGAATCGGGTTGCGGCGCCGCCGAAGCCTTCGTTTACCTGGCCCGCTTGCACAGCACGGCATACCTGCCGGGGCTGGGCGCGTAATCCGCCATGTGAGTCGGTTCAGTTTCGCACTGCGACTGCCGGCATTGTTTGCTGCCTGGAAGCGGCCATCACTTCGCGCGCGGCCGCGGCCACGGTCTCCGGCAAGAAGCCGAACTTCTTCTGCACTTCCTTTAACGGCGCCGAGGCTCCAAATGTGTGCATGCCGATGGTCCGGCCGTGCGGTCCCACGTAGCGGTCCCATCCGAGCACGGAAGCCTGCTCTACCGAGACGCGCGCTGTCACATGCGGTGGAAGCACGCTCTCGCGGTACTCGCGCGGCTGCTGGTCAAACAGCTCCCAGCTTGGCATGCTGACTACCCGGGCGCGAATGCCTTCCGTCTTGAGCTGTTCGTAGGCCTGCACGCATAAGGAGACTTCGCTGCCGGTCGCCAGGAGCAAGACCTCGGGATCGTGATCCGGCGCGTCGGCCAGGATGTACGCGCCCTTCTCCACTCCCGATGCCGAGGCGTATTTGGTGCGGTCCAGTGTAGGCACCGCCTGGCGGCTGAGGATGAGTGTTATCGGCTGGTGGCGCTGTTTCATGATCACCTTCCAGCACTCCACCACCTCGTTGGCATCCGCGGGGCGAAGGGTCACCAGGCCGGGCACGGCACGCAAGGAAGCAAGCTGTTCGACGGGCTGATGCGTGGGACCGTCTTCGCCGACGCCGATCGAGTCGTGCGAGAACACGTGAATGACGGGCAGTTCCATAATGGCGCTCAGCCGGATAGCGGCTTTCATGTAGTCGCTAAAGATCAAGAAGGTCGAGCCGTAGGCCCGGATCTTAGAAAGAGACAAGCCATTAACGATGGCGCCCATGGCGTGTTCGCGAATGCCGAAGTGCAGGTTGCGCCCGCCCAAGTCATCGAATTCGAAATCACCGGCGCGCTCAAAAACCAGTCGTGTCTTGGTGGAGGGGAACAGGTCCGCCGCGCCGCCGATCAGCCACGGCACGTTCCAGGCAATCTTGTTGAGCGTCCTTCCGGAAGAGTCGCGCGTCGCCAGCCCTTTGGGGTCCGGCGGAAATATTGGCAGCTCCTTGTCCCAACCCTCTGGAAGCTGCCGGTGCTGCATGCGGTAGAGCTCGTCGGCCAGTTCCGGATGCTCGGCTTTGTATTCCTGGAAGCGCGTCATCCAGGCGTCGCGCAGCTCGTGGCCGCGTTCGCCGATCTGTGCGCGAAAGTGCTCGCGCACCCCGTCGGGGATCAGAAACTTGGCGTCTTCCGGCCAGCCGTAAGCGCGCTTGGCGAGCTTGATCTCCTCCTCGCCTAGCGGCTCGCCGTGCGCTCCGCTAGTGTCCTGTTTATTGGGGGCGCCGTAGGCAATGTGACTATCGACGATGATGAGCGTGGGGCGGTCCGTGGTGTCTTTGAAGATCTGCAGCGCGCGATCGAGCATCTCCATGTCGTTCGCGTCGCTCACCCGGGCCACATTCCAACCGTAGCCGATGAACCGGGTGGCCACATCCTCGCTGAACGCCAACGCGGTATGGCCCTCGATGGTGATCTTGTTGTTGTCGTAAATCCAGCAAAGGTTAGACAAGCGCAAGTGTCCGGCGATGGAGGCGGCCTCGCCGCTGATGCCTTCCATCATGTCGCCGTCCCCGCACAACACGTAGACGTCGTAGTTGAACATCTCGAAGCCGGGGCGGTTGAAACGCTGCCCCATCCACCATCGCGCCATGGCCATGCCGACGCTCGTAGCCACGCCTTGGCCCAACGGACCCGTCGTCGTCTCGACCCCCGACGTCCAGCGATACTCCGGATGGCCGGGGCAGCGGCTGTCGAGTTGCCGGAAGAGCTTGATGTCCTCGAGCTTCACGGACAGCTCGCCCAGCGTTTCGTACTGCGGATTCACGGCCTTCACGCCCGCCAGGTGCAACAGGGAATACAGCAGCATGGAGGCATGGCCATTGGACAGCACGAAGCGGTCCCGGTTGGGCCAGATCGGGTCTTCGGGGTCGAATCGCAGGAAGTGCTGCCACACGGTATAGGCCACCGGCGCCAGCGCCATGGGCGTTCCAGGATGGCCCGAATTGGCTTTTTGGACGGCATCCATGGAAAGCGTCCGAATAGTGTTGATGCAGAGCTGGTCGAGCTTTTCGTCGGTCATTAACGATCCTCCCGCTAGGTGCAACCAATTAGCATATGATAGATTCCGAGGCGCCGGTAATCGCTTCGTCAGGAAGCCGATTTCTCTACGATTTCCATGTAGCGGCCCGGAGCCAGGTCCGTGTAGCGGTCCACCTGTTTGCTGGGCGCGGGCCACCGGATCTCCAGCCAGTCGACCTTAGTTGCCGCGCCTAGGCCTAGAATCTCGCGCGGGTCGTGCGACGAAAGATAGCTGCCGCCGTTGTTCTTCAGCCGCGCGCGCTGCACGCCTCCGGCCGACCAGGTAATCCGCGCCCCCACAGCATCTCGATTCGCACGCGTGCCAACTAGTTTCAGCCCCAGCCAGTGATTTGCGGCGCCGGTATTGTTGTGCAGCAGGACTGGCGCGGCGCCGTTTGTGCCAATCAGCACATCCAGGCGTCCGTCGTTATCATAGTCGCCCACCGCCAGGCCGCGGGCCGCATGGGGATGGGTGAAGGCCGGGCCGGCATCCGTGCTCACGTTGTGCAATTTGCCGGCTTCGTTGTGGAACAGCAGAAGCGGCTCCCGGTATTTCACTTGCGGCGAGTACATCTCGATCATGTCGTCCGGATGCCCGTTGGACAGAATCAGGTCAGTCAGCCCATCGTTATCGTAATCGAAGAATTTGAGACCCCAACCGCTCAACAGGCGCGTGGCCTGGGCCACGCTGTTGGCGTGGGCTACGTCGACGAAGGTCTCGTCGTGCTTGTTCCTGTACAGCGAGAACATCTCCTGGTCGACGTTGGCTACGAACAGGTCCTGCCATCCGTCGCCGTCGAAGTCCGCCGCATCCACGCCCATGCCGGAGCGCGCCTGGCCGTTTTCGCTGAATCCCACTTCGGCTGACAGCGCGATCTCCTCCCATTTGCCGTTGCCGCGATTCATGAACAGGAAGTTCTGCACCGTGTCGTTGGCCACGAACAGATCCATCCGGCCGTCGTTGTTCACGTCCGTAGCCACCACGCCCAGGCCCTTCCCCAGCGCCCGCTCGATATCGGTGCCGCGGCTCACTTCGGTGAAGGTGCCATCGCCGTTATTGTGATAGAGCAGGTTATGGGTCGGGCGGAACACGCGCGGAATACAGTAGTATTTGCGGCCCAGCTTGTTATCGCCGCAAGAGAAATGCTGCGTGGCATAGTCCACGAAGCTGCACAGGAACAGGTCAAGCCGGCCGTCGTTGTCGTAATCGAACCAGACCGCGCTGGTGGTCCAGCCGGACGTTGCCAAGCCGGCCTTTTCGGTGATGTCGCTGAACTTGCCGTTGCCGTTATTCCGATACAGGATGGGCTTGCCGTACGACGTGACGAGCAGGTCCGGGAAGCCGTCGTTATCGAAGTCTCCCACCGCCACTCCCATACCGAACGTGCCTCCACTTACGCCGGCTTGCTCGGTGACGTTGGTAAAGGTGCCGTCCCGGTTGTTCTTGTACAGCGCGTTGCTCAAGGGCTTGGCGGGCCTGTAGAAATCGCACGGTCCGCTGTTGACGAGGTAGATGTCCATCCAGCCGTCGTTGTCGTAATCCAAAAAGGCGCAGCCTGGCCCCATGGTTTCCGGCAGGTAGTGCTCGGGGGACATGGCATTCTCGTGGATCCACGCGATGCCGCTCTTGGACGGCGGCGCTTCTTCAAACGACGGGGGTGGAGTAGCCTTGGCGCGCCGCACCAATCCGCAGGCGCCGAGGCCTAACGCAGCACTCAGAAAATGACGCCGTGAAAGTCCCAAGGCAGGTCCGTTCTTTTGATTCTACGACGGAGCCGGCCGTCTCATGGCATGACAGGGGTAGCGCTGGAGCCGTACCGCAGGAGTACGGACGATGTGATACAGTCGGGCCTGACCATGAAGCTAAATGCCTACTTAATTAAGGCCACCATTGTGGCGGCCCTGGGAGGACTGCTGTTCGGATTCGATACCGCGGTCATCGCGGGCACCACTCGCGCGCTCACAATTGCGTACCATTTGTCGCCGGAAGCGCTGGGCCGGACCGTGGCGGCAGCGCTGGTGGGCACCATTCTGGGCGCCATGTTCGCGGGCATTCCGGGCGACCGGTACGGGCGTCGCGACAGCCTGCGCGCGATGGCGGTGCTGTACCTGGTTTCGGCGGTGGGGTGCGCGTTCGCCTGGGACTGGTACGCACTCGAGATTTTCCGGTTTATCGGGGGCCTGGGTATCGGCGGTTCTTCGGTGTTGGGGCCGATGTACATCGCCGAAATTGCTCCCGCCAAATGGCGCGGGCGGCTGGTGGGCATTTTCCAGTTCAATGTGGTGTTCGGAATTCTGCTGGCCTACTTTTCGAACTTCGCGATCGGGTTACTCGGCTTCGGCGCGGCCGAGTGGAGATGGAAGCTGGGTGTGTCGGGCGTGCCGGCGGCATTGTTTCTGGTGATGCTGCTGGGCATTCCGCGCAGTCCGCGCTGGCTGGTGAAGAAGCGGCGCGTAGAGGAAGCGCGCGAGGTGCTGCGGCTGACGGGCGAAGAACGGTTCGAGGAGGAACTGCAGGACATCGTGACGTCGATTGACGCCGAGCATGGACACGGCGACGAGCCGTTGTTCTCGCGCAAGTATCTCGTGCCTATCTATCTGGCAGTCTCGATCGGCATGCTCAACCAGCTTTCGGGTATTAACGCGATTCTCTATTACCTGAACGATATCTTCATGCGCGCCGGATTCAGTAAGGTTTCAGGCGATCTGCAGGCGGTGGCCATCGGCGCGACCAACCTGCTGTTTACGATTCTGGCGATGTCGGTGATCGACCGATTAGGCCGCAAGACACTGCTGCTGGTCGGGTCGGTGGGGATGACATTTTGCCTTGCGGGTGTTTCGGCGGTATTCGCCATGAAGCGGCATGAGGAGTTGCTGGTGTTGCTGCTGGTCGGATTTATGGCGTCGTTCGCATTCTCCCAGGGCGCAGTGATCTGGGTTTACTTGAGCGAGGTGTTCCCGAACCGCGTGCGAGCCAAGGGGCAGAGCCTGGGCAGCCTCACGCATTGGTTCATGAACGCCGTGATTTCGTGGAATTTCCCGCGGATCGCGGAGGTGTCGAGCTCGGCGCCGTTTGTGTTCTTCTCGGTTATGATGGCGCTGCAGTTCTTCGTTGTGCTGTTCACCTATCCGGAAACCAAGGGCCTGACCCTGGAGCAAATGCAGAAGAAGATGGGGATTGCATGATGAAGACATTCCTGGTTGGCTTTGTCGCGGGCGTGGCGGTGCTGCTTTTGGGGGCGGCGCTGTATTTCGGGCTGGGCATGGCGCCTGTGGCAACTTCGGCGCCCGCCATGCCGTTCGAGCGATTGATGGCAGGCATGGCGTTGCACGCCAGGATTGGAAAAGAGATGCCGGGGCAGGCACCGATGCAGGCGGATGAAGCGAACCTGCTGGCGGGGGCGCAGGTTTACCGCGAACAGTGCTCGGTGTGCCACGGACTGAACGGGCAGAAGGAAACGGCGATTGCGCATGGAATGTATCCGCATCCGCCTCAATTGTTCGGAGGGCACGGAGTAACTGACGATCCGGTGGGAGAGACTTACTGGAAGGCCGAAAACGGCATCCGCCTGACGGGAATGCCGGCTTATAAGGGTTCGCTGAGTGAGACACAGCTCTGACAGGTTAGTCTGATGTTAGCGAATGCGGATAAGTTGCCGCCGCGGGCGATGGCGGCGGTGCGCGGAGAGGTGAAGTAGTTCGTGCCGGCCAGGCTCAGCTCATGCCGCCCGCGCGGCCCACTATAATAGACAATGTGCGATATGTTCCCGCCGTGGCGCTGCTATGCGGCATGGCATTCGGCGATGTACACAATTGTTCGTGCGAACTTGCCAATGCGGAGAGCATGGCCAAGCACGAATGCGGGCTGTGCCGGGAGGCGGAGAAGCAGCCCGCGAATGTTCCGGTGTTTTTTCTGAAGGACATCAACCCGCGCAAGCCGAACCGCTGGCTCGCACTGCCGCGGGCGCATACGCATCTGCTCGCGGACCTGACCGCCGAGCAGCGGACGGAGTTCTGGACGGCAGCGATCCAGAAGGCGCGGGAGTTGTTCGGCGAGCAGTGGGGACTGGCGGTAAACGGCGATGCCAGCCGCACCCAATGCCACGTTCACGTGCACATCGGCAAGTTGCTGGACGACGCTGAGAACCGCGATTTTGTGGTAGTCAACGGTCCCGCGGACATTCCGGTTCCGCAGGATGGCGCGGGATTTTGGGTTCACCCGGTGGCGAGGAAACTGCACGTTCACGGGGACGAAGACGTCACCGAGACGGTTCTGATGAGGTAAGTCGGATGCTGCTGGAGATTAGTAAGCTGCCTACGGCGGAGAATTCTGTCATTCAGTTGCACGCTACGGATAATGTAGCCATCGCGCGGGTACCGGTATCCGCAGGCGCGGAGTTGAAGGTGAACGGCCAGATGCTGACCGTCCGCGATCCGATTCCCGCCGGTCACAAGTTAGCGCTGGCATTCATTCCCCACGGTGAAGTCGTGCGGCGGTATGGGCAGGTGATCGGGCGAACGAGCCGCAATATCGAACCTGGCTGGCATGTACATACGCATAACCTGGCCTTCGAAGAATTGCACTTCACCTATGAGTTTCCTTCGGGCGAGACGCCCGTGCCTGCGCGGCGCGCCAGCCCTACGTTTCTGGGCTATCGGCGCGAGGATGGCTCGGTAGGCACCCGGAACTACATTGCGGTGGTGGCGGCGAGCAACTGCGCCGCGCACACCGCCGAGTTGATCGCGCGCAGCTTCGACCGGGAATCGCTGCCGGCCAACATCGACGGGGTGGTGGCCTTTCCTCACGGCGACGGTTGCGGGCACACTATCGGCCCGGATACAGAGCAGTTGCGGCGGACGCTGGCGGGCGTCCTGACGCATCCGAACGTGGCCGCCGCGGTGATTCTCGGGTTGGGCTGCGAGGTGAACCAAATCAGCCATTATCTGGGACCGAATGCGCCGCGCGCGGCACGGCTGGTGGGCATGACGCTGCAATCGAGCGGCGGCACGCGCGGGGCGGTGCGGGAGGCGCGCGCGGAGATCACACAGCTGATGGAACAGTGCGCTGAACAGCAGCGTGTGGAAACGCCCGCGTCACGCATCACCTTGGGGTTGAACTGTGGCGGTTCGGATTCATTTTCGGGGATCACGGCGAATCCGGCCTTGGGGGTGTGTTCGGACATGCTGGCGGAGATCGGAGCCAGCGCGGTGCTGGCCGAGACCACCGAAATCTTCGGCGCTGAGCACTTGCTGGTGCGGCGCGCACGCAACCGTCAGACAGCCGAGAGACTGCTTAGCTTTGTGGCGGGATACAAACAATACCTGACGCGTTTCGCGGGCAGCTTTGACGACAACCCGTCACCGGGCAATAAAGAAGGCGGGCTGACCAATATCCTCGAGAAATCGCTGGGAGCGGTGGCGAAGGCCGGCACATCGCCGCTGAATGACGCGGTGGACTACGCCGAGCCCGTGCAAACGCCCGGCTTTGTGTTTATGAACACGCCCGGGTACGATCCGGTTTCCTTGACGGGCCTCGCGGCAGGCGGGTGCAACTTGATTGCGTTTACTACCGGGAGGGGCAGTGCCATCGGGTTTCCCTCGGTGCCGGTACTGAAGATCGCGAGCAACAGCAACACGTACAAGCGGATGATGGACAACATGGACATCAACGCCGGGGCCATCGCGGATGGCGATAAGACTGTAGCGGAGGTAGGGCGCGAGATCTTTGAAACCCTGCTGCGAGTAGCGTCGGGCGAGCGGACTTGCGCGGAACGATTGGGGCACCAGGAGTTTGTGCCGTGGCGGATCGGGCCAGTGCTGTAAGCCAGTTCTATAAGAACGTGAGCCTACGTCGAGACTGGATGGCATGGGCTGGGTCGCCCTGTGGCGTCCGGCTGGCGGATAGCCCGCGAGCTGCGAACAAGCGCAATCTCGAACAGGGCAAAGCAACGGAGAGAATCGATACGGCGGAACACCGGCCTGTGCGATGTGGTATATTCTGGGGTACCGACTCTTGGTTTGTCAGATTCCGGGAGTTGTGTCCGAGGAGTCTGAGAGACGGGCTTTCGAAACTTTGAGTTCTCGAAGTTGGAGGACGCGAAGTGGGCGGGAGTAATTCAGTGGTAGAATGCCAGCTTCTACCGACCTCCTTTCTTATCTGTCATTTACCTTCATTTGCTGTCCCTCCCTGCTGTCCGCTAACATGCGGATCGCAGGAGAGAATCTGTGTCCCGGGTCAACATCGTCAAACGCATCAAATCCGACGGGCGATGGAAGATGCTTTCCATTCCCCGTAACCCAAAGGCAACTACGACTGGAATGCTCTTCCCGAAGGCCGCTATTACGTCGAATGGTACGTCGGCGGGACAAGGCGGCGTGAAAGCGCTGGCGTAACCGCAGCGCAGGCCCTTGAGGCGCAGCGCCGCAAGCGCCGTGAACTGGAAGGCCGCAAACTCGGCATACCCGGGTTTGAAACGGCCGGCGAGACGATCAAGAAACCGCCGCTCCACGTCGCGATCGCCAAATACCTCGAGCAGATCGACGCGCTGAAGAAGCCGAACACGCATCGCAAGTGTGAAGCTGTGCTCAAACGCTTTGGCGAGTTCTTTCAGGAATGCCATTCGATCGATGCGATCTCCGGTGACGACCTGACCCGCTTCGTCGTGGCGCTCAAGAAAGACCACAAGCTGGGCGCGAATACCGTGCTTCACAACGCCGTGATCGTCGCCCAGTTCCTCAAACGA
>Ga0335077_10009426_pt1 | contig 12119 bp, 6 predicted proteins | sample Lox_Sample_31_FD_207151 | JGI IMG/M metagenome (GOLD analysis project Ga0335077, IMG submission 207151) | Soil microbial communities from Loxahatchee National Wildlife Refuge, Florida, United States - Lox_Sample_3.1 | ecosystem: Environmental > Terrestrial > Soil > Wetlands | place: USA: Florida...
TCGATCCGGATCTGGCAAGCACGTGGAAGGACCGGTTTCTGCGCGTCTTCGAGGGGGAGACTCTGGCACTTCGCGAGCGCCGCGGCGACGGCACCTGGGACGTGTCCGTGTTCCCCATCCGCATGGAAAGCGAAATCCGCTACGCCGGCGGCCTCGCCCGGGAAACCACGCCGTGGGGCAAAGCCGACCGCGAGTTGCGCCACACCGTGCTGGGTGCGCTCAAAGCCCAGGAATTCGAGCGCAACATGCTCTCCAAGTTTCTGCACGACTCGGTGGGTCAGAACCTCACGGCCCTCGGCCTGCAGTTGGACCTCATCCGCATGGACATGGAGAGCGTCTCACCAGAGAGCTGTGCGCGGATCGCGGAAATCCAGAAGGTCCTGGGAGAAATGATGGAACAGGTGCGGGAATACAGCTACACACTGAACCCGTCCACAGTGGAGCGGGCGGGACTGCGTCCTGCCCTGGACCGTCTCGCGGCCCGCATCCGCGACCGGTTTACCGGAACTCTGCGCCTGAATGTCGATCCGTCTTTGAAGCTGGACAAGAAGATCGCCGCGGCTCTTTATCAGATCGCCCAGGAGGCCGTGGAGAACGCGGTGCAACATTCCTGTTGCTCTGTGATCGAAATCGCGGTAAAGTCCTCACGAGCCGGTACTTTTCTGGAGGTCCGCGACAACGGCAAGGGGTTCGATCCGGCCGACCTTCTGGGAGGGGGCAGGGGCCTCGGGTTATTGAGCATGGAGCATTATGCCGCGCAAGCCGGGTTAGACCTGGTAATCGCCAGCACGCGGGAAACCGGAACCGCTGTGCGGGCCGCGGCTCAGGGAGTCTGAGGGAAACGAGTAATGTTCGACATTGTCCTTGTCGATGATCATAAACTGGTCCGCGATGGCGTCAAGACGATCCTGGAGCGCGGAACGGAGTTCCGGGTGGTAGGGGAAGCCGACAACGGCTCCGACGCGGTGGCCCTTTGCAAGAAGACGCTTCCGGATCTCGTCCTCATGGATATCGGGCTGCCGGGAATGAACGGCATCGAGTCCACCACGGAGCTGCTGCGACACTGCCCGGGGGTGAAGGTGGTGGTGCTTTCCATGTACGATGACGAGAACTCCGTAGTGAGCGCCATCCGCTCCGGCGCGCGCGCCTTCGTTCTCAAGAAGGCTTCCTCCAACGAACTGCTGGATGCCTTGCGCACCGTGGCGCGGGGAGGGTCTTACCTGAGTTCACAGGTATCGGACCGCCTGCTGTCGCGCATCCAGCGGGGCGACCTGGAGACTCACGACCGCAGCCCTCTCGAATCGCTTTCACCCCGTGAGTTGCAGGTCCTGCGCCTGGTGGCCGAAGGCAAGACCAGCAAGGATATTGCCGTCCTGCTCGATCTGGGTCTGCAGACGGTCCGGAGCTATCGCAAGACCATGATGAAGAAGTTGGGGGTGAATAACGTAGCCGGGCTGACGCAGTTGGCGCTGGCTGCCGGCATCACCCATTGGAATAAGCCCGATGCAAACTCTGTGGGGTGAGTTTCCGGTTTCCGATGCGCACGCGCACTTCTTTTCGCGCCGGTTCTTCGAGGCGGTAGCGTCGCAAGCCGGCAAGACCGCTACCGAGGTGGCGGGCGCTCTCGGCTGGGATCTCGCACCACAGAATCCCGTGGGCCTGGCAGAGACGTGGGCAGCGGAGCTGAGCGGCTATGGCGTCTCGCGTATGGCGTTGATTGCCAGTGTGCCGGGCGATGAAGATTCGGTGACCGCGGCGCGCGCGGCGTATCCGGAGCGGTTCCTGGCATTCGCCATGGTCAATCCCCTTGCCGAGAACGCCGCGGTGACTTCCGGTCTGGATGCGATTTGCCTCTTTCCGGCCATGCACCGCTACTCGATGCACGATCCCAAGGTCGCGGCCCTGCTCGATCAGGCAGCGGCACAGGGCTGTGTGGTGTTTGTGCATTGCGGCGTGCTGACGGTGGGGTTCCGCCGGAAACTGGGGCTTCCCTCTCCTTTCGACATGCGCTTCTCGAATCCTTTGGATCTACACTCCATAGCGCTGGGCTGTCCGAAGGTGCGCTTCGTGATCCCGCACTTTGGCGCAGGCTATCTAAGGGAAGCGTTGATGCTCGCCGATCTCTGTTCGAATGTGTACTTAGATACTTCCAGCAGTAACTCGTGGATGCGCTATGAAGCTCTCGATCTGAAGACGGTCTTTCGCCGCGCCCTGGATGTGGTCGGGGCCGGCCGTCTGCTGTTCGGCACCGATTCCTCCTTCTTCCCGCGCGGCTGGAACCACGACGTATTCGAAACCCAGACCCGGGCTTTGCTGGACCTGGGGATTAGCAGCTCGGATGCCCGTCTCATTCTGGGCGAGAATCTGGAGCGATTGTTTTCACAAACTTGAGAGTTCAGGAGCCTTGGAGGCACTAGTTTCGTCATGCAACTCAGAATTCGCTTTCCGCTGCGCCACCCGTTCTTTCCGGACTGGGCGGCCACTCCCACGCGCCTCGCGAAGAGTGAGTGCGTCACGCTTTCGGGCAATTACCAGGAATTAACCCGCGCGGGGACATCCGGGGTCCGGCCATCGCGGGCGGTTTTCGTGATGCATTACCCGGAGAGCCAGTTTCTCAGCGATGGCGAGCGCGATGTCCTATGGGAGATGTTCCAGGTTCCGGTATTCGCCCTGTTGCTGGATGGGGAGGGGCGCCTGGTGGGCTGGGAGTGCGAAGCCCACGACGGCCTGCACATCGGGTCCAGTTGTCCGGAGGCCGAGGACCAGCAACTGATTTTCAGCAGTGAAGATTCGGTCTTGGGATATCGCATCCCATGGGACCGGTTTGCGGTGGATTCGACTCCGTGCGAGTGCGGGCGTGCCGGGCAGCGCCTGCGGTACTCAGCCGGCCGCATCGCCAAGCCGATGCAGGTGAGCAAGCCCGCCTCGGCTGCGCAGCCCGGACTCTTGGTGGGCTGATCTTTGCGCAGCTCAACGGCGGAATGCCGGAAACCGGAGAGAGCACCCGACCCCCGAAAATGATCGGGCGCGGCCGCTGGAGAGTCCGACTCCCACCCGGCAAACGCATCCCACAGTCTGGTCAACTGCCGGTCGATCAGAAATGTGGTCTCGCCCGTCACGTTCCGGCGGCCGTCCAGTTCGGCGAGAGCGACCGTGACCACGGCGGTTGCACGAACGGATTCGTAGACGTGGCTAGAGATGGCGCGCGCGCCCCGAGCATAAGCTGAGCGAGAGCACCAGCGATACGTCAAAGCGAACTGGCCCGAGCTGCTTGCTTCATACCCACGGTCAGCCGGCGCGCCGAAGTAGTTCCGGGGCAGTCAGATCAGGCGCAACTCCGTCTGGAGGCGACAGCCACGGTCCGTGGCGATGGACGATGGCGGCGGACGCCGCCGCGCACGCCAGCACCAGGGCCGCAGCGAGCCACTCGCGCCTCCCGGGCATGTTAATGCGAAAGCGCCGACATCTCGGGCGGGTATGCTGCGATCTCATCCGGATTGGTGTTGCGATTCGCCAGCACGCCGAACCATGGCACCATCATCTCCTCCCAGGTCTGATCGCCCCACCAGACATCCGTGTTGGGGTTCGGATTCAGAGGGTTGTTGGCGGAGTTGTCGAAGTGCGCCGTTACCTCGAGGCGCGAACCTTTGGGCGCCGCGACAGGCTTTTCGAGTGCGAATCCCATTTGCCAGTTGAAGTCCCAACGGACGCTGAGGAGAGTTTGCGACTCGCCGTTCGGATAGACCAGCCGGTAGGTCATGTCTTTGCCGCGGAGATGCATGTGGGGCATCAGCCAGGCGATCTCGACGTCCTCGTGGAAGACCAGCGCGGTGTGTGTCTCCCAGTTCGCATCGCCGGCCGGGATATGGAAGTGCGCGCGATCTCGAAACGAGGTCGGAACGATGGTGACGAAGCGGCGATCGGGCGGTTCTTTGGCCACTGTGAATCCAATCCGTGTCTGATCCGAGGTGGCAGTGCCATTGGTGGTGTAATGCATCTGGAGCACGAAGTCACTTCCGGCGGGGACTAGTTTCCCGGCGTGGTACGGGCGATAATCCACGGGCGCCGCGCCAGGGTCGTAGGTGGTCTCCAGGCTGAAGATGTTGTCGGAAAGACGGTCGGCTTTGGAGATTTTCCGGACCGCAACGCCGGCTGCGTCGCGCTTCTTCGCCTTGGTTTCGGGGACGCCGTACTCGACATCGTCGCGGTGCGGCACGATCTGGAGCGAGACATGGTGCACCACCCTGCGATTGCCGGGACGAATCTCGATGGAGGTGATCCAGGTGTCCTTCGTAAACCCGCTCGGGATCGTGATGCTTGTCAGTTCGAGAACGCCGGCCGCCGGAACGGGGAACGGTTTCGGCATCGAGACCACGACGTCGGGAGCAATCGCCCACCCATCCGGCCATTCGACTGGCGACGGCCGGTCTTTCGGGTCGCCTTCCACAGCGCCGCCGTTCACCCAGTCCACGATCGCATCGATCTCGTTCTGCTTCAGGGTTCGGTCGTTCGAGAAGTGGCCATATCGAGGATCGGCGGGCCAGGGCGGCATCTTGCGCGTCAACGCCGCGGCTTTGATGGCCTTGGCCCACGGACGCGTGCTCTCGTAACTCAGGAACGACATGGGAGCAACTTCCCCCGGGCGATGGCAGGTCTGGCAGTTCTTCTGCAGGATCGGCAGCACGTCGCGATTGAAGGTCGTCGCGGCGGCGGCTACCTGGGTCATCAACAGGCAACACAGGACAGGCGCGCCAAGCGTGGTGCGGGCACTCATGTCTGCCGCCTCGGCTCGTGTGCCGACGCATTCTGCCGTTGAAGACGACTCTCGGCACCGCCCCGACGGCGGCGAAGAAGCGCCGAGATGAGACGCGGCAGCCTCGGAAAACCACATCGCCGCCACTGGCACTGTACACGCCCGACAAGCGTCCCCATGAGTAGGGACGCGGCAGGCAGGAGTGCCTGCGCCACGTGGTCCGGCGAGCGGGTTTTCCCGAATTTCGGTGGACCGGCGGGGGCCCACGGGTACGGGCAGGAGTGCCTGCGCCACATTCGTTGATGGGGACGTGGAGATCGTGGCCGGAGGAGGGCACATACTCGAAGCCGCGGCCGAATGGATCCTCATGCCGTACTGTCGTCCAGTCTACAGGAGCAGGGGAGCGTGTTTCCATTATGCTTAAGGGATGGACATTGGCGGAGGGGCGCCCGATACGGACGCCGGCCAGCTGCTGCTCCACATCAGCCATGACCTGAGATCGTCCCTTCGCGCGATTCGGGTCCACGCGGAGTGGATCGCGAAGGAGTGGCGAAGCGGGAACGCGGCGAATCTCTCGCAGCATCTGGGCGTGATTCTGGAGGATACGGCGAAGCTCGAATTGCTTGCCGATGGCCTGGCCGGCTACTCGATTGCCAGCCGGATCGACCCGGCGTCTTTCGTCCCGGCTCCGCTCGAAGTCCTGCTTCGCACGGTGCTGACGAGGCTGGACGGGGAACTGAAGGAGAACGGAGCTACCGTGACTTACGATCCGTTGCCAAGGGCTCGTTGCGATCCGGACCGGATCGGGCAGGTGTTCGAAAATCTGCTGCGAAATGCCGTACGCCACCGCGATACAGAACCTCCGCGAATCCACATCAGCTCGCAACGGCAGGGCGAACTATGGCTCTTCGCCGTTCGCGACAATGGCCCGGGCATCGAAGCGATGTATCTGGAACGGATTTTCCGGCCGTTCGAAAGGCTGCGTGGACAGCAGTGCGCCGGGCCCGGCCTGGGTCTCTCGATCTGCCGGCAGATTGTGGACCGGCACGGCGGCACGATGTGGGCCGAGTCGGAGCCGGGGGCCGGTTCGACGTTCTGCTTCACGCTACCGGCGCAACTGGAGACCTGACGGCAGCGGCTCAGGTGTTGCGGGGAAGTGTGAAGCAGACGGTGGTGCCTGGTCCCTCCGCGGGTTCGACCCAGATGCGCCCTTCATGCCGGGTCACGATCTTGCGGCAGATGGCCAGCCCCATTCCGCTGCCGGGATACTTGTCCCGCGGATTGAGGCATTTGAAAATACCGAAGACCTTCTCCGCATATTGAGGCTCGATGCCGATGCCGTTGTCGCGCACCGAGAAGAGCCACTCATTTCCCTTTTCCTCCGCCGTGACGGCGACCTTGGGAGTATCCTGGCTGCGATAACGAATCGAATTCACCAGCAGATTCTGAAACAGGCGCACCAGTTGCACCGGATCGCCAAGCACGTTGGGCAGATGGTTGTAGGTCACCGCCGCGTGGTTTTCGTCGAAAAGCGACCGAAGGTTACGAATCGCGTCGCCCAGAGCGTCGCGGCAACTGGTCCGCACAAAGAAATCGGTGCCGCGGGCATCTATGCGCGAAAAATCGAGGAGGTCGTGGACGAGCTGTTCCAGCCTGCGCGAACTGTCCACGATGAAGCCGATGAACTGGTTGCCATCGCCTTCCAGTTTGCCTCCGTAGCGTTTCGCCAGGAGCTGAGCGTAGACGGCGACGGTCCTGAGAGGCTCCTGCAAGTCGTGGCTGGCCACGTATGCGAACTGCTGCAACTCCTCATTGGAGCGCATCAACTCCTCGGTGCGTTTGAGGACCCTGGCCTCCAGGGTGGCGTTGAGCTGGCGGATCTCCTCTTCGTTCTTCTTGCGCTGGCTGATGTCGCGGATGGCGCTGGTGATGACGAGCCCCTCCTCGGTTTGAAGCGGGCTGAAGCTGATTTCGACCGGAAAGTTCGAGCCATCGGTACGGACCGCGTAAAGCTCAGTGCGGACCTGGTTCGGCCTGGAAGCGGCAGCCTGTACGCCCTCCCATCCCGACCCTTCCGGGAATGACCAGCCGGGCACCAGTTCGCGCACATTCCGGCTGATCAACCGTTCGCGTCCGATGCCGAAGAGAGTCTCGGTCCGGGAGTTGACCATAGTGATCTCGCCATTTTCGCGGCACATCACCATGGCGTCAGGAGCCGCTTCCAACAACGACCGGAAATTCCGCTCGGCCTTCTTGAGCACTTCGGCCTGACGCCGCAATTCATTGGCCTGGTCTTTCAGCTTCCAATTGCTGCGGCTCAACTCCACGAACACGGCCACTTTGGAGCGCAGCACCTCGGGGACGATCGGCTTGAACAGGAAATCGACTGCGCCCAGATCGTACCCGCGAAAGAGGTGTTCTTCGTTCTTGTATCCGGTGAGGAACAGAATGGGGGTCTGGCGGGAGCGCGGGCGGCTGCGGATCAACTCCGCGGTTTCGAAGCCATCCATTTCGGGCATGCGGACATCCAGGAGAATCGCCGCGAAGTCATCGTTCAGCAGGTGCCGCAGCGCCTCTTTGCCGGAGGTGGCCATCACCAACTCCTGACCCAGGCTAAAGAGCGCCGCTTCCAAAGAGACCAGATTGTCGGGGGTGTCGTCAACCAGCAGGATCTTGACGCGTCGCTCCACCTCGGACTCCTGATTGGGCTGCGTACGGCTAGCTGGTGCAGACATTTCGGATTACCCGGCGGCTGTCAGGCCGACTGACGAGACCTCCTGGCCGGCGACAAGCCAGACGCGTAACACCGAGAAGAGCTGGTCGAGATCGACCGGCTTGGTAATGTAGTCGGAAGCGCCGGCCTGGATGCATTTGGCGCGGTCGCCCTTCATGGCTTTGGCCGTGACGGCGATGATCGGAAGCGTGCGGAACTCGGGAATCTGGCGGATCGCGCGGGTGGTCTCGTATCCATCCATCTCGGGCATCATGATGTCCATCAGAACGCCGTCGATGCCGGGAGTTTTCAGCAGCATCTCAATGCCCGCCTTGCCGTTCTCCGCGTGCACAACCTGGAGATTGTGCTCTTCGAGGACGCTGGTGAGGGCGAAGATATTGCGAACGTCGTCATCCACCACCAGCACTTTCTTACCTGCCAGGGTAGCATCGCTTTGGCGAAGGTGGGCGAGGATCTCGCGTTGTGCCTCGGTCAGATCGGAATCGGCGCGATGCAACAGGAGCACGGTCTCCTCAAGGAGACGCTCGGTGGCATCCACAAAGCGGATGGTGCTGGTACCGGCGAGGCGCATGATCTCCGCTTCCTCGCCGATGCCGGCGCCGCGTCTCCCATGGAGTACGACAGGAGGAGTCAGCGGGCCGCATTCGGTCTGGATGGCCTCTACCAGGTGCGCCACGCGAACTTCGGCGGGTCCAAGATCGATCACAATGCAGTCGATCCGCTGGTGCCGCACGCTGGCGAGGGCATCGGCGGCCGTGGCGGCCAGGGAGATGTCTACGTCGGGGCCGCCCAAGGCTTCCTTCCAGCCCGCACGGCGGAATTCCTGAGACGAGACAATCAAGAGCTTGCGGATGCGCGCCTGGAGCGAAAGGCGGATCTCCTCAAAGGCCGAGCTCAGATTATCGCGGGTGACGGACTTGTCGAGATACGTCATGGCGCCGAGGGCAAATCCGCGGCCCCGATGCTCATCGCCGGTAATGACGTGAACCGGGATGTGCCGCGTTGTGGGATCGTGTTTGAGCTGGTCGAGGATCGTCCAGCCGGCCATATCGGGCAGGTTGATGTCGAGGGTGATGGCCGCGGGCCGGAATTCCCGGGCCAGCGGAATGGCCGTGGCGCCGCGTTGCGCCACCAGGGCGCGGATTCCGCGATCATGCGCCATATCGATCAGGATGCGCGCGAAGGTGGGGTCATCCTCCACGATCAGGATGATCGGATCGCCGGGCTGGATGAGGTTGCGATCGTCATCGATTTCGATATCGCCGACCATCGTGCCGGGTTCCAGGGACGGAGCGGGCAAAATGATATCGAGCTTCTCATCCGTGGGTCGGCTGCCTCCATCTACCGGGAGCAGCGCGGGCGCCGGGATCTCGCTCCTCACGGAGGAAACCACGGGAACATAGGTCTGGGGCAGGTAGAGTGTAAAGGTGCTGCCGGCGCCCGGCGCGCTCTGCAGGCGGATGGCGCCGCCCAACAGCCGGGTCAGCTCGCGGCTGATGGACAGGCCCAGTCCGGTCCCGCCGTACTTGCGGCTGGTGGTTCCGTCGGCCTGCTGGAACGCCTCGAAGATGATCTTCTGCTTGTCCTGCGGGATACCGATGCCGCTGTCCACGACCGAGAAGGCGATCACGGACCGGACGCGATTGAGGATGGAGTGCTGGGCGCTCCATCCGCTGCTGGCCTTCTCGACTCGCAGGCACACCGACCCGTGTTCGGTAAACTTCAGCGCGTTGGAGAGCAGGTTCTTCAGCACCTGCTGGAGGCGCTTGGCATCGGTGACAATGGTATCGGCCACCAGGCTCTCGCCGACCTCCACGGAGAAGTCGAGTCCCTTGCCATCGGCCACGTGGCGGAAGGTGCGCAGGCAGAAATCGCGCACCTCGCTGAACCGCACGGCGCCCACGGCTACCTCCATCTTGCCGGACTCGATCTTGCTCAGGTCGAGAATATCGTTGATCAACGCCAGCAGGTCGGTACCCGAGGAGTGGATGGTCTCGGCGTACTTCACCTGTTTCGAAGTCAGGGTATGCTCGGTGTTCTCGGCCAGCATTTGGGCCAGGATCAGCAGGTTGTTGAGCGGCGTGCGCAGCTCGTGGCTCATGTTCGCCAGGAACTCGCTCTTGTATTTGGAGGTCAGCGATAACTGCTCGGCCTTCTCTTCCAGCGCCGCCTTGGCCTGCTCCACCTCCCGATTCTTGGTTTCCACCTCGTTCTTCTGCTCGGCAAGCAGGTGGGCCTTCTCTTCCAGTTCGGCGTTGGTCTTCTGCAACTGCTCGGCGAGCGCCTGGCTTTGTTTCAGCAGTTCCTCCGTGCGCATGGTGGCGGCGATGGTGTTCAGCACGATGCCGATGCTCTGCGTGAGCTGATCGAGGAACGCCAGGTGAATGTCGCTGAAGTGCCGGAAAGAGGCCAGCTCCACTACGGCCCTGGCCTCGCCTTCGAACAGCACGGGGAGCACCACGATGTTGAGCGGCGTTCCCTCGCCCAAACTGGAATTGATTTTCACGTAGTCCGAAGGAATGTCGGTGACCAGGATGCGGCGCTTGGTCAGCCCGCACTGGCCCACCAGACCCTGGCCCATGCGGAACTGCCTGACGGTGCGGCTGTCGTCAGAAGCATAAGCGTCAAGCAGCTTGAGGCAGGGCGGATCTTCGGTCGAATCGGCGATGTAGAAAGTGCCGAGTTGCGCGCCCACCAGCGGCGTCAGCTCGGTGAGCAAGAGCTTGGCGACGGTCAACAGATCGCGCTGGCCCTGGAGCATGCCGGTGAACTTGGCGATGTTGGTTTTCAGCCAGTCCTGGTCGGTGTTTTTGCGAGTGGTCTCGGCCAGGTTGACGATCATCTCGTTGATGTTGTCTTTGAGCGCGGCCACCTCGCCCTGCGCCTCGACCGTGATGGACCGCGTCAGGTCGCCCTTGGTGACCGCGGTGGCCACGTCGGCGATGGCGCGCACCTGGGTGGTGAGGTTGGCGGCGAGCTGATTGACGTTGTCGGTGAGGTCGCGCCAGATTCCGGCGGCGCCGGGCACCAGCGACTGGCCGCCCAGCTTGCCTTCGATGCCCACCTCGCGGGCCACGTTGCTGACCTGGTCGGCGAAGACCGCGAGCGTATCGATCATGCCGTTGATGGTGTCCGCGAGTTCGGCGATCTCGCCCTTGGTTTCGAGCACCAGCTTGCGCTTCAGGTTGCCGTTGGCCACGTCGGTGACCACTTTGGCGATGGCGCGGACCTGGGTGGTGAGGTTCGCCGCCATGGAGTTGACGTTGTCGGTGAGTCCCTTCCACGTGCCCGCGACGCCGCGCACCTCGGCTTGTCCGCCGAGTTTACCTTCTGTGCCGACCTCGCGGGCCACGCGTGTCACCTCCGAGGCAAAGCTGTTGAGCTGGTCCACCATGGTGTTGATGGTGTTCTTCAGCTCGAGGATTTCTCCCTGAACGTCCACCGTGATCTTGCGGCTCAAGTCGCCATTGGCGACGGCGGTGGTCACCTGGGCAATGTTGCGGACCTGCGCCGTAAGGTTGCCCGCCATGGAGTTCACAGAGTCGGTCAAGTCCTTCCAGGTGCCGGCGACGCCGCGGACTTCGGCCTGTCCTCCAAGTTTGCCCTCGGTGCCGACCTCGCGGGCCACGCGCGTGACTTCGGCGGCGAAGGAGCCGAGCTGGTCCACCATAGTGTTGATGGTGTTCTTCAACTCGAGGATTTCGCCGCGGACGTCCACGGTGATTTTGCGGGAGAGGTCGCCCTTGGCCACGGCGGTGGTCACTTCGGCGATGTTGCGGACCTGCATGGTGAGGTTTGCCGCCATGTAGTTCACGGAGTCGGTGAGGTCCTTCCAGGTTCCAGCCACGCCGCGCACATCCGCCTGGCCGCCGAGCTTGCCTTCGGTGCCGACTTCGCGGGCCACGCGCGTGACTTCGCCGGCGAAGGCGTTGAGCTGATCGACCATGGTGTTGATGGTGTTTTTGAGCTCCAGAATTTCGCCGCGCGCATTCACCGTGATTTTGGTGGTCAAGTCGCCCTTGGCAACGGCGGTGGTAACACCCGCGATGTTGCGGACCTGGTTGGTGAGGTTGCTGGCCATGGAGTTGACCGAGTCCGTCAAGTCCTTCCAGGTTCCCGCGACGCCGCGCACATCTGCCTGTCCGCCAAGTTTGCCTTCGGTACCGACCTCGCGCGCGACGCGCGTGACTTCGCCGGCGAAGGCGTTGAGCTGATCGACCATGGTGTTGATGGTGTTCTTCAGTTCCAGGATTTCGCCGCGCACATCTACAGTGATCTTGCGCGACAGGTCGCCTTTGGCCACGGCCGTAGTGACTTCGGCGATGTTGCGGACCTGGTTGGTGAGGTTGCTGGCCATGGAGTTGACCGAATCGGTCAAGTCCTTCCAAGTTCCGCCGACGCCTTTCACGTCCGCCTGGCCGCCGAGTTTGCCTTCGGTACCGACTTCGCGGGCCACGCGCGTGACTTCCGACGCGAAGGCGTTGAGCTGATCGACCATCGTGTTGATAGTGTCCTTGAGTTCCAGAATCTCGCCGCGCACATCCACGGTGATCTTGCGCGAGAGGTCGCCGTTGGCCACGGCCGTGGTGACCTCGGCGATGTTGCGGACCTGGTTTGTGAGGTTGCTGGCCA
>Ga0335077_10009428_pt1 | contig 12117 bp, 11 predicted proteins | sample Lox_Sample_31_FD_207151 | JGI IMG/M metagenome (GOLD analysis project Ga0335077, IMG submission 207151) | Soil microbial communities from Loxahatchee National Wildlife Refuge, Florida, United States - Lox_Sample_3.1 | ecosystem: Environmental > Terrestrial > Soil > Wetlands | place: USA...
TTTCGTCATCTCCAGCCACGGGACGCCGCCGAGTGAGACCAGTTTCTTGCGGTCCAGCAGCCATGCAAGCGCAACGGTGTGCATGAGGATGCCGATGTCCGAGGCGATGGCAAGTCCGGTCACCTCAAAGCGGTGGAAGAACGCCGAGTAGATAGGCAGGGAAGCCATCACAATGATGGTGCTGGCGATCATCGGAGTGAGCGTGTCCCCCGCAGCGTAGAAGGCGCGTGAATACAACGCCTGGGCCGACCACAAAGCCAGCGAAAGCGCAAACCAGAAGAAGTAAACGGCAGTCTCGCGCGAATCCTGAAAGGAGAACCGGCCACGGCGATAAACGAGATCGATGAGCGGCAAGGCGGCGGGCATCATCCAGGCTGTGGAGAGTAGCGAGGCCGCAGAAATACGGTACACCGACTGATTAACTGTGTCGGCGAACTCGCGCCGCTTTCCTTCGCCAAAGAGCCGCGCGAAGAATGGCATGGAGGCTTGACCGGCGGCTTGACCCAGAATCGAGATGGGCACCGCGAACAGGCGCTTGGCATAGTTCAGCCGCGTGATGTCGCCCGCGCCGCCGGAGGCGAAGTAGCGCAGGATCCAGTCATCGGCCGAGACCAGCGACACTCCGAGCATGAGAGGGATGGACAGCCGCACCCACTCGCGAAACTCAGGATTGCTCAGGTCGAAGTTCGGCCGATAAGAGAGGCCGTCCCGCGCGGCACCGATAGCATTGATCAGGAAAGGACCAAGGATTGCACCTACCAGGGCGCCATACGCGAGGGACTCAATCCCGAAGCGTCGCGCACCGACGACACCGCCTAGAATGATGAACACGTTGTACAGAATTGGGCTCAGAGCGGGATAGAGGAACATCCGCCGCGAATACAGCACCGCCGAAACGATGCCGCCCGCATAGAAGAAGATCTGACCCGGCAGCAGGATGCGGGTGAGGTGAACGCACAGCGCCAACTGCTCGGGCGAGAAATGCGGAAAGATCACGCGCTCGACTTGAGGCGTGAAGATCTCCAGCAGCACCGTGCCCAGGCACACCACGGCGGTCATGATGGTGATGGTGGAGTTGAAGGCGTCCTGCGCCTCCTTGTTGCGTCCGCGCGAGGTGTGGCGCGTGTAGATGGAGATGAAGGTGATGGAAGCCGTCCCGCCGGCCAGAATGTAGTTGAGGAAGTCAGGCAGATTGAAGGCCCCGACGTAGGCGTCGGTGTTAAGACCGGCGCCGAACGCCCACGCGATGTAGGCTTCGCGCAGGTACCCGATAACGCGGGACAGCATAACTGCAACCATCAGCAGCAGGGTGGCGGACAGCTCGGTGTGCTGATGCGAGGGACGCAGGTTGCGCCACACCCGCGAGAGGAAACTGCGGCCTTCTTCGCCAGGGCTGTGCTCGGCCGGAGTCGGCATGTGACTGGATTCTACACGGCGAGCGTTGTTGCTCTTGTTTAGAATGGCCTTGGCAAAGCGCATGGGAGCCGGATTCGGAGCAATCCCGGGAGTGAAGATCGGGCACGCGCAAGACGAAGCAGCCCTGACAGGCTGCACCGTCATGCTGTGTGAGCAGGGCGCGATTGCTGCCTGCGATCTTCGCGGTGGCGCCGTGGGTGAGCGCGAGCTGGAACCGCTCCGTTCCGGGCATATCGTCGAGCACATCCACGCGCTAGTGTTTGCCGGTGGCAGCGCCTTCGGCCTAGATGCCGCCAGTGGCGTGATGCAATGGTGCGAAGAGCGCGGCATCGGCTTTGACACTGGTGTCGTCAAAGTACCGATCGTGCCCGCTGTCATCCTATTCGACTTGCGCATCGGCAATCCCAAGCGGCGTCCGGATGCGCGGATGGGCTACGCCGCGGCCGAAGCTGCAGCGAAAGCCGGGAGCAATGCGGCAGTCCTGGAGGGCAACGTCGGCGCAGGCATGGGAGCCACAGTGGGAAAGCTGTTCGGCCTCGAGCGAGCGATGAAGGCGGGAATCGGTTGCTGGACGGAAGAAGTCGCAAGCCACGATGGCTCGAGCAAGATCGTGCGCGTTTCGGCTCTGGCTGCGGTGAACGCTTTTGGCGACATTCGCGATCCAGAGACAGCCCGCATCATCGCCGGCGCAAGAACGTCCAACGATTCGCGTGAGTTTGCCGACACAGCGGCAGCAATGCGGCGTGGAACAGCCCCGAAAGGATTCCGCGACCCGAACACCGTGCTGGCTGCGGTTGTTACCGATGCGGCGTTAACAAAACACGAGGCTCAGCGTCTGGCTACTATGGCTGCGAGCGGCATGCCGCGAGTGGTGTCGCCGGTACACACGCGCTTCGACGGCGACGTGGTCTTCGCGTTATCAGTCGGGAATCTGCATGCAGACGTGAACGCGCTGGGAGCCGCCGCAGCCGACGCCGTCGCCCATGCTATCGCGCGAGGCGTTACTCAGGCTGCAGGTGCGGGTGGCGTGCCGGGATTACGGGACTGGTAGCAGCGGCGCAACGTGGGACGATGTCATCGCACAGGAGCCTCCGCAGACTTTACTCCGGCGGCCTTCAAGGCGCCGAGAATGCTATTCACCCAGCCCTGCGAGACTCCTCTGGCTGCCCTGGCCTCGGCGATGACGCCCAGATTGTTCGCAGTGGTTTGCGACTCCCAAGGCTCGCGCTGCACAGCCAAAGCCTGGTCGAGAAGCCGCCTTGCAGACTCCTCGTCGTTGCTCAGGACTGCCAGTTCCAAGAGCGTCGCGTAGTCCCAGTAATCAGGTTTGGAATGCCGTAGCCTTTGATTCACGGCATAGCGAACCACGGGAAGCATCTCCGCCTTCTTTTCCTCCGAAGCTGCGTCGCCGCGCACGTCAAGAAGAGTCGCGGCGTTGATTCCCGGATAGGCATCACGCCAGTCTGCCTCGAAGCCCTGCACATACCAGCGGATGGCTTCGTCCAGGTACCTCGCGGCAAGGTGCTGGTCTGTACTGCGGGCTTCCATCCAATGGTCTTTGTAGATGCGCCCGATCAAACCGCAAGTTTCCGAACTGGGGCCCTGTTCGTGAACGACGTCCTCCAAGACAGCGAGGGCTTCGTCGCGGCGCTTGAGACGGTTCAGGCCGAACCCGTATTGCTCCCGCACCATGACTGAACGTTGCAATGTGGCGGGTAGCCGCTGGTACAGGTCCACCATCTTCTGCCAGGCGGAAAGAGCCCGGTAGCTTAGAAGGAGATCAACCAGGACGCCGGACTCCACGGTGTCGAAGCTTCCCAGGGAATTCTCAATTCGCTCCAGCGCAGCCACATCGCGCTGCTTGCGAGCGTCTGCCAGACTCTTCTTGGCGTCGGAAGAGTAACGGGCGCGGTCGCGAAACGTGTCGGTCTTCAGGCGGGCGATGTCGGGCGCGCCGCCGCCATTTAGAAGCTGAAAGATGGGACTCCCCACCGCCGGCTCGGTGTGCGCCATCTCCCTGAGTTCGATGAGCCGGCGCGTGATGCTACCGCGAAGGGCCGCAGCCTCGTCGGGGCCGAGGTGGTTGTTGTCAGCCAACTCGTACGTCATGCTTTGCAGGTAGTGGCTGTCGAAGGGAAGTTTCCGGCGACCGGCGTAAAGCGACACGGTAGTACCTGGCCGGACAGCGTGTCGCACTCCCAGTTGGTAGAAGACATTAGGATCGGCTGTGGTGAGATCAGCGATGGCGTAATCGCACAGCAACAGCCTCTCGAAGATCGGCTTGTGAATGATGTCTCCCGCCTGCTCCGCGTTGGCGCGGATGGCCTCCATTCCTGCAGCTTCAATGCCTGGCCGGATTGCCTGTTCGTAAATGACATCGAAGTCGATGTCCGGGCCGCCGCCAGGGTCGTTCTTGATTCCGAACGGCATCAGGACAAAACAGAGTGGCTTTCCCACACAAATCTCCTTGCCAGCGGTTTCCGGCCTTTACTCGTGCCCTATTCTAATCGCCGCGGGCAGAAAGGGGGCGTAATCCCGCCCGGGAGAAAGGGCTCTTCGGCAAGAGCCCGGTGAGTCTTCCGGAATGAAATCGTAGTCTAAGCGTGTATATCCGACATCCAGGAGTTTGTTATGGACAAAGTCAATTTGGCGCAGAAGTTCTCGCTGTTCACCGACCAATACAGCCCGAAGATCGCCGGTGAGATCAATGATATGTATGTCAAGCTGGTGAAGTTCCAGGGCGATTTCATGTGGCATCACCACGATGATGAGGACGAATTGTTCTGGGTGGTGAAAGGTGCCATGCGCATGCGCGTGCGGGAAAACGGCGCTGAGCGCGAGTTCATGGTGAATCCGGGCGAGTTCATCATCATTCCGTGTGGAGTGGAACACTTTCCCTCTGCTGCCGAAGAAACGCAGGTGGTCTTGCTGGAGCCGAAGACCACGCTCAACACCGGCAACGTCGAGAGCGAGCGTACGCTCCACGAATTGCAGCGGATCTGAGTCACTGCGGCTTGCACCGATGCTCCGTGCTTTGTTTGAGGCAACGAGACTAAGCATCAGTCTGGGACGCTCTTCCTCACAGGCTGGTGCGTTTCGTCACGTTTGGCCGGAGCCAGAACAAGCCGATTCTCGCGGCGGCCCCGGCTCATCTAAAATGGCCATAACCTTGGGTTGAGGTGTTCCACGATGCGTAAAGCTTCCATATTCGTCGTTGCTCTTGTTGTCTCCGCCGTCTCGTTACATGCACAGCAGCTCCGCGGCGACTACATCGAATCGCGTTCGGCCGACGTGTACGTGGCGCAATGCTTTGCCAACGGCGAGGTCGGCCTTACCGGCAATTACGCGCTGATGGCGTGGCATGTGCAGAACGGCTCGTGGAGTGGCGTCAAGCTTGACGGCCTGACCGTAGCGGCTGCGGTGCGGGCCCGGGCCACTCTGGGCGATCCGTACGGCGATCCCTATCCAGCCGAGGCTGTGCTAATGGTGGACGATGCGGCCGACTCTGCGCAGCGGAATGCGCTGATCGCGCTTGCGCAGCACGAGGGCGGCAGGCTGCTGGAGAACGTCGCGCGCGTCGAATATGTGCCCGTGGTCCTGGATGTTCCGCAGGGCCAGCATGAAGGTCATGCTGTTTTGCGGGCTCGGCACCTGGCGACTATCATGACCCGGCCGCTTAACCATCACGACCACATCTGTGGCAATGAGGTCAACTTTTATCCGCCGCTGACCAAGGTGGAGCATGCAACATCGGCCGTTGCCCTGACCGACGAATTTCAGGGCGAAGGATTAGGATCTACCTGGAGTACCCATGGACGGCGCAGCGCCTACATCGCCAGCTTCAGTGAAGGATACGGCACGATGGCGGCGAAGTCGGGTGAGCAGGCCATGCACGAGTAACTCCTTGCGTGTTGTAGGGGTTCTTCATCTGCGCACGAGGCCGCGGCGCGGTCTCACACTCCGCTCAGAATGACACCCGCTGGGGTACTCGAAACTTGAAACTCAAAACCTGAACCTGATTTCTGATGAACGTCAACGACATACAGACCCTGTACGCCTACAACCGCTGGGCGAATGATCGGCTTTTCCGCGTACTGGAGAAGTTGACCCCAGAGCAGTTTAAGGTTCCCGTACAGAGCAGTTTTCCTTCAGTACAGGAAAGTGTGTTCCACATCCTGTTCGCAGAGTGGCTTTGGTTGAAGCGATGGCAGGGTACATCGCCTCGCTCCACTTTGGCCGATCCAGATGCCTCGCCCGCAACGTGGAACACTTTGTCGCCCGGCGGAACGCCCAGCGTACAGGAACTGACCACGCTGCCGGCGCTCAAGACGTTCGCAAACTCGATTGAACAGGAACGGAGAAACTTTCTTGGCGGTCTGACCGACGATGCTCTTCAAGCGCGATTGCAGTTTAGCGATATGGCCGGCACTCCCTACGCCGAGCCGCTGGTGCAATTGATGCAACACCTGGTCAATCACGGCACGTATCATCGCGGACAGGTCACGACCATGCTGCGACAGCTTGGGGCGGAAACAACCCCGCTGGATATGCTGTATTTCTTTCGGGAAGGCGGAGAGACCGCAGCGAAAAGCTAGGACGAGCTGGTAGCTAATAGTTCACGATCAGCACAGCCCGCCTTCTCCAACATCTTTGGGATGGGGACGAACTCGTAGCCTTCCCCCAGATAACGAGCCAAAATCTGCTCGCTGGCAGCAACCGTGCGGCTGCGGTCGGCGCCCATCCGGCGATACCCGCCGTCGTGCAGCAGAATGACATCTCCCCCACGAATCTGGCGGTGGGCGTGAGCAACAATCTTCTCCGCAGACTTGGCCTTCCAGTCGTAACAGGTTACATTCCATAGAATTGGCTGAAACCCAAGCCTGCGCACCGTGCGCAGCGTCGCTGGGCGACGTCCGCCGAAGGGTGGCCGAAAAAGCTTTGTGTCAATGCCTGTCGCGTCCATGATGGCCTTATGCGACTGCTCAAGCTGGCGGCGCACTTCGGAGGCGGAACAGAAGATCAGGTTGGGGTGGTCCCAGGTGTGGCTACCGATGGCGTGTCCGGCAGCAACAATGGCGCGAGCGATCTCGGGCTTCTGGCGCACGAATTGGCCGATGAGGAAAAACGTCGCCTTCACACCGTGCCGCTCCAGCAGCTCCAGTACCCGCCAAGTGTAAGGATCGTTGGGGCCGTCGTCGTAAGTGAGCGCCAGCATGCGTGAGCCGCGCGGCAGGCCGATGAAGGTCCGGCCATAGAGCTGCGACGTCGGTGACATCGTGTTGTAGCCCGCCACGGTGGCGAGTCCCGCGACACCGAGTCCGCTAAGCACAGCTGAAAGCATGGGTAAGGTTGATTGTAGCTGGGGTAGACTACTCGCTCCTGAACACCTGTCCGTTGTGCATTACGAACTTCACTCGTCCCAGTTCTGTGATGTCCTTCAGCGGGTCGCCAGGCACGGCGATGATGTCGGCGTAAGCGCCGGGAGCGATCACGCCTATCTGCCCTGACATATCGAGCATCTCTGCCGGCGCGACAGTAGCTGAGCGGATTGCATCCATAGGCGACATGCCGAACTTCACCATGTAGGGGAACTCCTGCGCGATCGGCTCTTCCCACGAGAAGCCACCGACATCGGTGCCAAAGACAATCTTGACACCGGCCTGTAGCGCCTTCTTGAACGATTGCTCATGCTCGTTGGCGCGAGCGCGGTCGCGGCGGCCAGCGGGCGTGTTCTCCGGCGCCCATTCCTTGTAGTAGATTGCAATAGTCGGGCAGTACCAGGTGCCTTGACGCTTCATCTGGGAAATGTTCGCATCGGTAAGCCCCAGTCCGTGTTCGATGGAATCGCACCCGCCATCGAGGGCTCGCTGCAATCCCTCGCCGTTGTAGGCGTGGCAGGCCACCTTGCGACCCCAGCTGTGAACCTCGTCGGTGATGGCCTTGATCTCCTCCAAGGTCAACGTGGGTTGCGAAACCAGCTTGCCCTTCGCGTCGCTCCACGAACGATGCGTCATGTACACCTTGATCCAGTCGGCGCCGTGGTCCATCTGCTCGCGCGCAGCCTTGCGCGCTTGCACAGGGCCGTCGATGATCTGCACTCCCTTCGGTACCTCGATCTCCGGAGCGTAGCCTTCCAACGGATATCCGCCTGTAGTTGAGATGGCGCGCGTGGTGGTGAAGATGCGTGGCCCGGGAATGCGCCCTTCATTCACAGCCATCTTGATACCCACATCGCCATAGCCCGCACCTTCGGTCTCCATATCGCGGATGGTGGTGAAGCCCTGCTCCAGTGCCCGCCGCGCCGAGACGGTTGCGCGGGCCGCGCGATAGGCCAGCGGAAACTTCAACAGCTGGATGTCGTAACCGCCCAGAGCTGGGTCTTCGCCCTGCAGGAAGATGTGGGTATGCGACTCGATGAGTCCGGGCAGGACAGTCGCGTTTGACAAGTCAATGACCTTGGCACCTCCGGGGGCCTGCAACGAGGCCGCGTCGCCAACGCTTTCTATCTTGTCGCCACGGATGACAATAACCTGACTGTGTAACGGCCCATTGGTTCGTGGATCAATCAGCGTGCCCGCGCGGATGACAGTGACCTGCGGCGCAGCCAGCGCTTTGCCATCTGGTTGCGCGAATGCCGCTCCTGATAGCAGCAGAATGACGAGTGTACTTATTAGACGTTTCATGGTGCTCCCCAACAAGAACCGCTGAGTTAGTCGCTCGTGGCTTACTTCATCTCCGACGCGATGATCGCGTCCACCTCAATCTCCACCAGCATTTCCGGCGCGACCAGTGCCGTGATCCCGATCATCGAAGCGGCTGGGCGAATATCGTGAAAAATCTCTCCGTGGGCCTTGGCCGCCTGCTCCCATCGGCTGATGTCGGTCACAAATGTGCGCGTGCGGACCACATCTCTGAAGCCGGCGCCTGCCTGTTCCAGCGCGCGCCCAATGTTCTTCCACGTTTGGACAGCTTGCGCATACACGTCGCCTTCACCGACGATCTTGCCGTCGTCGCCGGTCGCAACTGTCCCTCCCACCCAAACGAATGGGCCAATCTTGACCGCGCGCGAGAAGCCGACAATCGGCTCGTAGGGTGAGTTGCCAGCGATGTTCTTGCGTTCCAATTCCACACCTCCGCAGAAGGCGGCATTTTGCCACAAGCCGGCGTCGAGCGCACGTTCCTGGGCTGCTCCACATTTTGGCAGTCAACCAAGGGTTTTGCTGATAAGGCATCACGAGCCACGAATTACAGAATTCGCCTTAGCAACGAGACAGCATAAACACTGCTCCAACTCGACATGTGCTTCCTAACACGACACACCACTGAGGCGGCCGCAACCTCCAAGCGAACCAGTGAAGGCAACCGCCTGTGCCGAACAAACACTTGCGTTCCACGAAGAATTGAATTAAGTAGTCGCATCAATATCGTCAGCGAAGCATTCAGGCCAAGGGAGACGAGCCAAAGGCTATGGTTCCGGAATCGCACCCGCTGCAAGAACTTTTTGGCGAACTGATTCACCATCACTTCGACCGCGACATAGGCCTGCGCGATTCCGAGGTTCAAGACTACATCACCAACATGCTCGCGGAATTCTGCGAATGCCAGCAGCTGTTCAAAATTCGCGATGCCAGTGGCCGATCACTCAGTGATGTGGGCGAGATGCTGCTTGAAGCTGATCCGGTTTATGGTCCTGCGCCATCGTTCGACCGCGAACGCCAGGTGCGCAAGCACGTCGGCGATTACATCCTGTTCTTCTCCGGCTTGTTTCCTGAGAGCATCAACCATTTCCGCCTGCGGCGGCAGCGACTGGAGAACTTCGTGGACTTTATGAAAGCGGGCAAGGAGAGCTATTACATCGTTTCCAAGTTCGACCAATTTGAATACGCGCGTTTGGCGCCGCTGTTCGGCAAGCTGTCGCACGAGTTCGAGTCCTGCGTCTACGGGCTGAACCTGGTCAAGGGCGACCTCGACGAGATGCAACATCCCATCACGCGACAAGTGAAGCAGATTGTGATGTAATTCCTAGTCTCTCCGCTAGGTGGAGTTCGCTCTCTGCGAGAGGTATTTGGCCGAAGCTTCCCGATTCAGCAAGGATACAAATCCCCCTTCCCAAAACATGTCTTTCAAAATATTGAAAACAAAGGATAAGATTAACAATTTGTGCCGCAAAATCTTGTAATAAAAGGAGTTATACGTAAAATCTTGCTATATGAAGACTTATCGGCGAGAATCGGCCTTTCGTCGGTTGACTTGCAGTAAAGGCTTTGGTCAACGCAACGCCCGGAACTGCTGGACAACCTTAGCCTCCCTTCAACCGCGTGAACCCATCTGCGCTCCAGTCCTCGCTGCCCACTCCGTTGTGAACGAAGAACAGGCCCTCGGGGTCGTACTTCGCTTTGGTCGCCTTCAACTTCGGATAGTTCGAACCCCAATAGGACTGCTGCCAGACGGGATCGAAAAAATTGCTCTCCGAGACATAGGCGCCGGGCGTGGGCGCCACCTTGCGCAGTTCCGCCATTGACTTGGCAACCGCATCGGCCCTGCTGCGCGCCCTGGCGACATCCGGCTCGTGGCCGCGCACGCCCGGATAGGTGTGCTGCGTGCCGGCGGCGATGATGGCAAGGGCAAAAGCGTCGAGCACGGCCGGGTTGGTCGCGGTGTCGCGGGCGGCGGCGATGGCCTCGGCGGGAGCGCCCGCCAGACCTTTGTTGAAGTGCAGACCCACTCCCCGATGACGTGAAGCCGCGAACAGGGCGTTGGCCAGGCGCTCCTGCGAATCGCTCTCCAACAGCGACGCGGGCAGCCATTGGGAATCGTAGGCGTAGAGGACCTGGGCTACCTGGTCACCGTCGCCCGTCCACCAGACGTCGCCGGGCCGCGCATCGGGCCGCGAATCAGCGTCGAAAACGTGGGCGCCAAGCTTGTCCCACGCCTTTGGGTCCCACCAACCCCGCGCCGGCACGCTGACAACGATCGGCGGCTCTTTCAGCGTGTAAGCTCCCGGTGACGCCGCTACCCAATCGAGGAACGGCTTCCAGAGCTTGCGGGATTCCTCCTCGCCCAGGCCGTGCGAAACCATCGAGATCTCGAGCGAGTTGTCAGGGTTGATGTGCGCCTGCTCGCCCCAGTGGTCGTTGAAGAGCGCGTCGCGGTAGAAGCCGACGAACTGGCGGACGAGGCGGCGATAGGCGTCGTCGGAGGCCGCCTTGACGGTAAAGAAGGCGCCGCCGAAAAATTCCGGAAGCTCGCGCACGCGCAGCGTGAGTTTGCTCATCACGCCGAAGCTGCCGCCACCGCCGCCCTTCAACGCCCAGAAAAGGTCCGAGTTGGTGCAGGCATTGGCGATCCGAATCTTGCCGTCGGCGGTAACTACCTCGGCTTCCAGTAGTCCCGCTGCGGCCGTACCGTAATGCTTGGAGAAACTGCCGAAGCCGCCGCTTTGAACGAGGCCCGCCACGCCGACGGTCGTGCAGCCGCCACCTTGGACATACTGGCCGGCCTTGGTGGTAACAGCATCATAGGCATGGAGCCAGATCGTGCCAGCACCCACCGTCACTGCGGGCTGAGGCGGAGTGCTGCATCCTTGAGGAACGAATGCCGGGCGCATGGTGATGTCATTCATGTGCCGGGTCCAGATGAGCAGCGAATCTGGCGCATTGGAGGTGCCTTGATAGCTGTGGCCGCCGCCCTTGACCGCCAGGCGCAGAAGGTTTTCGCGAGCGAACTTCACGGCTGCAGCAATATCATCGGCATTGCTCGCCGCAACGGCGTACACGCTCGGAGCACTCGTCCATGCGTCAACCCAGCCCAAAGTTTGCGTCAAGCCCGGCTCGTCGCCGATGTAGAAAGGATTGTCCAGGTTCTTGAAGAGGGCCTGGCAGGAGGCGCTGTCAGAGGAAGCCTGACACGCGACGAGGGGAGATTGCACCGGGATGAGCCGTCCGCCGGCCTGCTGCTTCAACTTGTCCCAGCTTGCGGCACTCGGCCAGCCCGGGTCAGAGGGGCGCACGCGGGAATTGGCAGTCTTGCGGGGAAGGGCGCCCAGCGGCCAATCGGTGCGCAGGCGCGTCACGAGCGGCAGAGCCGCCAGTTGCTTCAGCAGAGTTCGTCGGTTCATGTTGGGCGCACCTCCCAATTGAGCGATGACCGGGAGCAGAAACCTGTTCAGGCGGGAGTCATTATAGGCCGTCGGCACTCCATTCTTCTGCATCTGTGGTGACTTGCGTTTTCTGCGATACTAAAAGCAGACTCGCAACTGCGAGTCCGTCATCATGACTCTGGTTGCAGATCCCAAATCCGTCAAAGTCAACGTCACCACCGGCACTGGAATGGAGATCGAGTGGAAGGACGGCCATCGCAGTGCCTATAGCTTTCCTTTCTTGCGCGATGCCTGCCCGTGCGCGCTGTGCAATGAAGAGCGTGAGAAGGATGGCCGGCAGCCGGGCGATCCGCTGAAGCCGGTTGCCGGAGCGCTGCCCATGTTTAAGGCAGCGGCACGGCCAACGCAGGTTGAGCCTGTGGGCAGGTACGCCATTCGCTTCACCTGGAATGACGGCCACCAGCACGGTATCTACTCGTGGGAGTTCCTGCGCGAGCATTGCCCCTGCGGCGAGTGCAAGGCGCGCCGCGCCATGGAAGCACCAATGGCCACTAGCAAACCCAACTGATCGTGAGTGCCTCCACCTTGCCGTCGTATCTGAA
>Ga0335077_10009429_pt1 | contig 12117 bp, 14 predicted proteins | sample Lox_Sample_31_FD_207151 | JGI IMG/M metagenome (GOLD analysis project Ga0335077, IMG submission 207151) | Soil microbial communities from Loxahatchee National Wildlife Refuge, Florida, United States - Lox_Sample_3.1 | ecosystem: Environmental > Terrestrial > Soil > Wetlands | place: USA...
CGTTCGTCAAGGACCGACTCGCCGCCTATAAGTATCCGCGGGAGATCTGGTTCGTCGACGAGCTACCAAAGAACTCAACCGGCAAGGTTCTCAAGCGGGAGATCCCAGTGCCCGACGCCGCGACCCGCTAGAACCGACGTTGCCCGGAGGTTCCGGCGAGCTCATCGGGGAGGCGATCCGCCTCACGCGCGGCCGGCGCGAGCTTCCGCGAACGTGACCAGGCGTCCGCGTTGCTCGTCCCATAACTTCAGCCTCACCGCACGCAGCCCATCCCACAGCGACAACGTCGGGACACTCTGAAAGACCGGATTCTCAGCGTGAGCGCGGGGCAGGTTGTAGTTCGGGATACGAACGTTGAGGTGGTGCACGTGGTGGTATCCAATGTTGCCGGTCAGGAACCGCAGTGGCGTCGAGAGCTTCAGAAATGAACTGCCGCGCATGGCCGCGTCGGCGTAGCTCCAGTTCTCCGAACGCTGCCAGTAGGCGTCCTCGAACTGGTGCTGGACGTAGAACAGCCAGATCCCTGTGGCGCCCGCCAGGAGCGCCGCGGGCGCCCAGGTGATCAGAAAGGCGCCGATCCCCAGCAGCCACACCAGAGTCCCGCCGATCACCGCCAACGCGACGTCGGTCCAGATAACGCTGTTGCGCATCCGGGGTCGCGCGTTGCGCGCCACGATCCGCGGGCCCACGATCATCGCGAACACCGGGCCCAGACCGAACATCGCCACCGGGTTTCGAACAATCCGATAGCCAAGGCGACCACGCCACCCACGCTCGTAGTACTCCCCTACGGTAAGCGTCGGGAGATCACCGACGCCGCGCCTGTCGAGATCGCCGGAGGTGGCGTGGTGCACTGCGTGATCGTGCCGCCACCGGACGAAAGGCGAGAGCACCATCAGCCCGCAGAGCGTCCCCAGCCACACGTTGCCGCGACGCGAGGCAAAGAACGATCCATGCGAACAGTCGTGAAAGACGATGTAAGTGCGCAACAGGAATGCGGCGGTGATCGGCGCCAAGATCAGCGGCAGCACTGGCGACACACGGAGCGCGAAGCACATCACCACGCTCATCCCGAGGTACGCCCCCACCGAGGTGACCAAGTCGACCAGGGCCCGCAGGGGACGAGGTGTGGCGTATTCGGCCAACGATTGCCGCGAGAACTCGGCCCGCGTTGGTGGGGACGGCTCCCTCGCATCGGTCGATCCCGAGCACACCGGCGGAGTTGAAGCTTGATCGATCACGGCAACGACCCTTCCTCGGCAGTCGAAGCCGATCGCACACGATCCGCTCCCGGATAGGCCAGGAGCGTACCCGTCGCGCTCACCGCGCGCGTAAGTAGTCGCGAAGAGTTCTGCTGTCCTCCTGAGCGCCCTCGCAAATCTCTCGCACCGCTGAGTCGACCGCGCGTCGCTCGCCCCCGCTAGACTCCTTTTCGACATCGAGCGCTTGCTCGACGAAGCAGTGCCCAGCGTTTTCGCAGTTGTTGCCTCTAGCACCCTCCGCGTTTCGCAGCGCACATACACCCGGAGGGAAGAAACATGGCAACCGGAACCGTGAAGTGGTTCAGCGACGAGAAGGGCTACGGATTCATCACGCCCGATGATTCTGGGAAGGATCTGTTCGTGCATCACAGCGCGATCCAAGGCGACGGCTTCAAGTCGTTGGCCGAGGGGGCGAAGGTGAGCTACGACAGCGAACAGGGCCCCAAGGGCCCCGCTGCGGCGAACGTCCAAAGGCTGTAGCCACGCTGCGACCGCGAGCGAGGGTTCACCCCTGACCCTCGTCTCCCGGCCAGCATTCCCAGACCGCGGCAGGCCTTCCGGGTAATCCCGAGATTTCGAGCTTGGTCGGCTGGCTCCACACCCCACGAGCAGGAGGACGCATATGGCAAGCGGGAACAGGAAGACCACGATGGCCAAGCTGAACCGCGAACGGAAACTTCGCGAGCGCCGCCTCGACAAGCAGGCCAGGAAGGACGCACGGAAGCACGCGCCGCCGGATCAACAAGAGCAGCCGGGCGACGTGCCGAACGGGGCGGACGATCAATCAGGCCCAGCGGGCTCCGACGGCGAGGCCGCTCTCGCCCCCGTCGTTCGGCCCCAGATCGACGTCTGACGCCACGTCGATAGCCGGGACCCGTCGGCCGAGCGCAAGGCTCTCTGACGCGCGCCGGCTCACGCGTCGAACTCGAGCACCGAGTACGCGCTGCGTCCCAGAACCTCCTGGACTCCGTCGCCGGTCCCAGGCTCGCGCTCCCACCACACGACGAATGGCTCACGCGGGCCCAAGTCGAAGATCGCGATCACGGTGCCGCCGTGCAGCGGATCGCAGCTGCCCACCCGGGTCACACAATCAATATTTCCGCGCCGCATCCAGATGCTCAAGATCCGGCGGGAATTCGGGCGCCGGCCCATGTCGAGCTCGGTCCGTCGGCGCATGTCAACGTACGCGCTCTCGATGGCCACGGCGTCGCCCGCGATCCCGGGGACGAACAATGTCGTCATCGGCGTCTACAGCCCGCGATCGCGAGCATCGTCGCTCAGGGTCCGGCTGAGCACCACCGGCTGGATCCGCGCCTCGACCTCGCCGATCCGCTTGCTCAGGCGCGTCGACTCGCGGTGCACGGAATCCTGCAGCCCCTGCACGAGCTGCTCGAGATCCGCGATGCGGGCCTCGAGCGCACGCAGCGCGTCCTGCCCAGAACCACTCATGGACGGCGCCGCCGGCCCATCAGTCTCGGCGGAATCGCGACGAAGCTGCCGGAACCGCCCGATCAGGCGCTCACGGTCGGGCATGCCTCACTTCCAACCGGGGCGCTTCACCGGGACAGGGCGCGGCGGGTCGCGCCGGCGCTCCTCATCAGTCATCTGGCGGATCACCAGCGAGCCGCTCTGGACCTGCTCGCGGATCTCGGCGAGCTTCTCCGCGCGCTTCTCCTCCGCCCGCTCGCGCGCGCTCTTCACGCTCTCACCGCGGCTCGCCGTCGACGACGGGGCCCTTCGAGGAGCGTGGCTCGGCGTCGCGGTGCCCGTTCATCGGCGATAGGCCGGGAGATGGGTAGCCGTGTGTGGACGTCGGTCTCCTTCCTTCGCCGGCGCGGTCACACATTCGGAGGGAGATTCGCTGCGTCGGCGTGAGAACCTCAGGGGTGGCAACACCACCCGCAACCTCACCGTAGCACCTCGATGGCCCCCCGGCTAGGTTCTCAATCGACGGCCTCAGGCGATAGCCTCCCCCATCGCTCCTGATCGCACCGTCCCTGCTGGCGACTCGTAGTGTCGCCCGGAACACGGCGGGGGCCAACCCGCGAAACCTGACCCGATGAACTCGAGCGAGGGCAAGCCGCAGGAAACATCCGCCACTGCGGAGATAATTCTGGTCTCCGGCCAGGAGTACCGGGTCGAGGGCCGCGTCAGAGACGTCGAACGGATCATCCTCGACGCGGCTCGCGGTTCGATCATGCAGCTTGCGTGGCTGACCGACGCGGACACCGGCAATGAGATTGGGGTCAATCCCGAGCACGTAGTCCTGCTCCGAGCTCCGGTCGACCAGACGCCCCACCAGCGCGGGGGATCGATGGCGTCACCGGAGCAGTAAGGGGAGCGCGCCGCACCCCGGGCGATGGCGGAAGCGCAGGCCGACCCTGTCACTCCGCGCGCCCATGCGTCTCTATCGAGCCGTCAGGACTCTCGACGCCCTGGCCCTGGTAGAAGAACCGCCCCCGGTGGCGCGGAGGGCGGTTCGAAAGGTGGGACAGCTTCCGAATGCTGCGCGACGCGCCGCGAGACGACCCTCGACATGCTCCAGAGATGGTCGGCGGCTGCTCGTCTCGCGACGGGTTCTCCGCTCACGCGGACTCAGCCCATCCGCCCGAACGCCCGTCTCGGCGAGCCGGGACGGCCCGGCTCTCGTCGGTCGCAGGATCGCGATCGACAGTTCTGGGGCGGCGAGATCCGGCCGCGAGGAAGGCGGTCCCGAAGAACAACTCGGTCCAAGAGAGATCGGCCATTTCCTCCTGCATCGCTTCGCGAATCGCATCCCACGGACGGCGCAGGCTCCACTCCTCCAGGGAGCCGAACCGGCCCACAGTTGTGATTCCGAGCTGGGTCAGCCAGCGAGGAGTGTTGTCGGGAATCTTGAGATCCAGCACCACGCAACGACCACCAGCGGAGAGGGCCGCGGCAGCGTGTTCGATGACCTCTGCGCATTCGGGCACCTGCGTCAGGGCGTACGTGGACAGGACCGCGTCGACCTCGGATGGGAAATCGAAGTCGGCCGCGTCGGCGTGCACAAGGGTGATGTTGCTCCAGCCATTCGTCTCGATCCGGTCCTGGGCCTGGGCGAGCATCGCGTCGGTTAGGTCCACCCCGATGATCCGGCCTGTGGGACCGATCATCGCCTCGATGAGTGGGAAGTTCAGACCGGTGCCGCATGCGATGTCGATCACGCTGTCACCGGCGCGAAGGCCAAGTGCTCCTACGGCGCCGCGGCGTTGCGCCCGCTGGGGGTAGCCAGGCACGGGGTAGAACCGGGAGGTGATGTCGTAGTGCTTCGCCTTCTTGCGGTATGTCTCCATCAGATGTGCTTGCGACCGGTCGATCCGGCGTACCGGGCGCTCCTCGATCTCGATAGCGTGACCGTCCAACCCCGTGCCACACTCCATCTAAGACTCCGATCCGCCGGGCGGCGCGGACTCGACCGCAGCCTTGATTGCCGCCATCTCGCGATCGCTGACGCGCTGGATCCTGCCCTTGAGAAGGCCTCCGGGGATCGCGCGCATGATGCCCCCGAGGTCGACCTCGATCCACATCTCGGCCTTGGTCTGGCTATCGTCGATCGCGTCGAGGTCCATTCCCCAGCGCGCCGCCGACGTGCCCATCGGCCCGGCGAACGAGACGTGACGAGGCGCATCGACAGCGGTCACCTGTTGGCTCCGGGCCCGACTCGAGCCGAATATCCCCTTCGCCCGCTGGTCCACCCGCGAGCCGGGCTGGAGCGGAGCGCCTCCCCGAACCCGACATTCGAGAACCGTTGGCGCCCACTCGGGCCAGCGGCCGACATCACAGACATATGCCCACACCTCTGCGACGCCGCTGGCGATTGTGATCCGGCTCTCGGTTCTTATTGCCGTCGTGCGTAGGTCGGGTTGATCACTTTCCGGGTTGCGTAAGGTCGCTTGCGACGCGCTCATGAATTCTCCCTCGTGCTCGCTGTCCGGTATCGAACGGTCGCCGCCGCAGGTCCTCTGATCCGAACCAGGAGTGCTGCCGACGATCCTTATCACTCAGGATGCCGCCGGCCCCGACAAACTTCCCGGGCCCGTGCGCGCCTTCGAGCGGCGCGATGCTAGTTGCGAGACGGACCCCGGTTCGTCTCTGTCCGTACTACACCGGCCTCGAGCACCGCGTTGAACTGGCCAACAAGCTCATCGCCCGCGAGCTGGGGATCAGCGAGAAGACCGTAAAGTCTCACCTCACCGCGATCTTCCACCGGCTTGGCGTCACGGACCGTGTACAGGCAGCGATGTGGGCGCACGACCACGACGTCGCATCGGCGTCTCGGTCTTTTCCGCGATGAACGCGAGCTTCCGTACGCGTCCTACCCGCAGCCATTCGCTCCAGAGACGGTGAGCGGTCAGCAGCTCGTCAAGCGCCCGGCTGCCGATCTGCGCAGCAATGTCGGCGCCATCGGCGGCAAACGCTTCAATCAAAGAATTCACCACGGCAAGATGGGATCGGCTGCAGTCACTCATCCAGCGCACCGCCAGCCCGACCCGCGCCAAGCCCGAAAGCATCTGATCGACCGGCATGAGCCACACCGTGTCGGCGTCGGGCATCCTGTCTCGCTCGGTCTCCGTGAGCGGCAGGCCCTCTTCCAGGGTGAAGGCGAACCGCCCACCGGTCCGCAGCGCCCGGGCTACCCCCTGAAGTAGCGTCTCCTTTTCGGTAAACGCGAGCATCGTCTCGAAGAGGAGTACGACGTCGAACACGCCCCGAGGGAGCGGAGGGACGCGCGCGACCTCGAAGCGGCAAGGCAGATCAGCAGATCGCTCCTCTGCGATGACCAAGGCGCTCGAGCTGGAGTCGACCCCCAGATAGGTGCAGCCGAGCTGTTCGGTGATGAACCGCCCCGGCCCGGCGACTCCGCAGCAAAGGTCTAGCACTGAAACGCCAGCGGCGATGCCGGCCCGGCGCGCCAGGTCCCGAATCTCTGCGGCCGACATGAAGCTTTCCTGCCCGACGAATTCGCCCGGGGCGTAAGCCGATACCCGGGCTCGCTCCAGGGCTTCTACGAACGGGGCGCGCTCGTCCTGCTTCACATCGTTGCGTCTTTCACGCCGTACAGCATGGCAAGCCGACGGGGAAGGCTTTCGACGAAGCCAGCGTCCTGCTTTGTATGAGGCGCAAGGAAGCAGTCGCCGATGAAGTACCTGACGGCCTACATCCGGCTTTTGCGATGGCCGCCGGTGACGTCGCGACTCACAGCCCACAGCAATGCCTCGGGGATCAGACGGCGTTTCCGAGCCTCCGCCGCGTTTGGCCCGTGCTCCCGGCCGCGCGCGGGGCCTGGGTCGGCCCGGGGATCGGGCTCATCGTTCAAGCGCTGCTGCTCGCCGAGCTGGCGCGAACCGTCGGCCTGGACGGCCCGGGTTGGGTCGTCGGGCTGACCTGCGCGGTGATTACGGACGCAACTCTGGCGCGCGGCCTCTGTCGCTATCGCGTCCGGTCGATGGGTGTGGCCGACTGGGTGACACTCGCTCGGGCCACGCTCACGATCGGCGTCGCCGCTCTGGTCGCGGACTCGTTTCACCGACCCGCGCCGGTGGCGGTGCTGGTGTGTCTCGCGGCGGTTGCGCTCATCCTGGACGCCGTCGACGGATGGGTGGCCCGGCGCACGAGGACGACGGGGACACTGGGCGCGCAGTTCGATGGCGAGGTCGACGCGTTCCTGATCCTCACCCTCAGCGTCTACGTCTCCCGGGCGGCCGGCGCCTGGGTGCTCGCGATCGGTGCGGCACGCTACGCGTTTCTCGCCGCATGCCGGCTGCTGCCATGGATGCGTGCGCCGCTGCCCGCCCGCTACTGGCGCAAGGTCGTCGCCGCCACCGAAGGGATCGTGCTGACGGTCGCAGCCGCCGGCGTCCTCCCGTCGGGGCTTACCGCGGCCGGGCTGGTCGTGGCACTCGGCCTGCTCATCGAATCGTTCGGCCGCGACGTGTGGTGGCTGTGGAGCAACCGGCACACCACGCAGGATCGGTTGGCGGCGGCGGTCGCCGATCGCACCAGCGATCCCATCGACCTGACACCTCCCGCAGGCGATCACGGATCGGTCGACCCCCACGACCCTTCGTGGCGACCGCGCGCGCGAACTGCTCTTGCCGTGGTGCTGACGATGCTCGCTGCGGTGGTCGTGTGGATTGCCCTCGTCGCTCCCTACGAGCCGACCGATCTGACGCTGAACGGGTTCATCAGCATCCCGCTCGAGGGCCTGGTCCTGATCGCAGTGGCCGCCGTGTTGCCGCGCACCCCGCGACGCATCCTGGCCGTGAGCTGCGGGCTGCTCCTCGCGGGGGTGGTGGTTCTGAAGGTCATCAACTATCAGATGTTCACGCTCTACGACCGGCCGTACGACCCGCTTGGAGACACGAGTCAGCTCGGGAACGGGATCGAGACGTTGCGGTCCCTGGTCGGCGGCACGGAGACAAAGTTGATCGAGGTCGGCGCAGTGGGCGGCACCGTCTTGGTGGCCGTCCTGCTGACGCTGGCGATGCTGCGGCTGACCCGGATCGCGGCCGACAACCGCGGCTCAGCGCTGAAGGCGGTCGCGGGGCTCGGCGCCGTCTGGGCAGTCTGCTGGGTGTTGGGTGCTCAGCTGCTCTCCCACACGCCGATCGCCTCCACGCTTTCTGCGAGTCTGGTCGTCAACGAGGTCAACGCGCTTCGGGCGGACATCCACGACCGAAGCGTGTTTGCAGCCGAGATCAAGCACGACCCCTTCCGGATCCCGCCTGCCAACCAGCTGCTGACTTCGCTGCGCGGCAAGGACGTGCTGCTCGTGTTCGTCGAGGCCTACGGCCAGCAGGCCGTGGAGGGTCGATCGTTCTCGCCGGAGGTCGACGCCGCTCTGGCCGAGGGGAACAGGCGGCTGGCGAGCGCCGGCTTCTCGGCTCGCAGCGGGTTCCTCACCTCCGCGACCTACGGTGGCATCAGCTGGCTGGCGCACTCGAGCCTGCAGGCGGGTCTCTGGGTAAACAGCCAGGACCGCTACAACCAGCTGATATCGGCCAAGCGTTTCACGCTCGCCGACGCGTTCAAGCGGGCCGGATGGCGGACCGTCGACGACGACCCATCGAACGACCGCCCGTGGCCACAGGGGAAGGCGTTCTACCACTGGGACCAGATCTACAACCGCTATCAGGTCGGCTATCGCGGCCCCACCTTCACGTATGCGTCGATGCCCGACCAGTACATCTACTCGGCGCTCCAACGTCTCGAGCTCGGGAAGGCTCATCGGAAGCCGCTGTTCGCCGAAGTGGACACGATCTCGAGTCACATGCCGTGGAACCGCATCCCACACGAGATCGGCTGGAACCAGGTCGGGAACGGCGCGATCTACAACAAGATCCCGATGATCCACGAGACGGGCGCGTTCTGGAGCAACCCAGCGCGCGTGCAGGCGGCCTACGGCACGTCAATTGTGTACTCCCTGAACGCCCTGACCTCGTTCATCCAGCGCTACGGCGACAAGAACCTCGTGCTGATCGTCCTGGGCGATCACCAGCCGCTCCCGATCGTCAGCGGCCAGAACTCGAACCACGATGTGCCGATCTCAATCATCTCCCACGACCCCAACGTGCTGGGGCAGATCGGGAGCTGGGGCTGGAATCCGGGCCTGAAGCCCAACGCAAACGCGCCGGTATGGCCGATGAACGCGTTCCGCGACAAGTTCCTGACCGCGTTCGACTCACCCTCCGCGCAACGGTAGCCGTGGCCGCCCCGCGTGCCGACAAGCGCCTGCCCGGCCTAGATCACGGAGCGCCGACATGAGCCGGTCCATCTGGGCGTGGGGCCGACTACTGGTTGCCGCCGTGGTGCTCGCCGTGCTGGTATGGCGCCTGGGCACAGGGCCGTTCCTCAACGGCATCCGCACCGTCACTCCCGCGGCGGTAGCGGCAGCGGCAGGCCTCGTGGTGCTCACCACTGTGTGCTCTGCGTGGCGGTGGAAGATCGTCGCCCGCGGCCTCGGCGTCGAGATGCCGATGCCCAGGGGCGTGGCGGCGTATTACCGAGCGATGTTCCTCAACCTCACGCTGCCGGGTGGAATCGTGGGCGACGTCCACCGTGGGGTCAGCCATGGTCGCGAGGTGAGCGATGTCGGCCGTGCGCTGCGTGCTGTGGCGTGGGAACGCAGCGCCGGGCAGCTCGTGCAGGCCCTCATGACCATTGTCGTTCTCCTGGCCCTGCCGTCGCCTGTGCGTTCGGCGATGCCGTTGGTGGTTATCGCGATCGTGGCAGCGGCGCTCGGCATCGTGCTCGTGGCGCGGGCGCGGCCCAGTGACGCGCGGTCCGCTTGGGCGCGAGCGCGCAGGGCACTGGCGGGCGACATCCGCGATGCCCTGCTCGCCCGGAGGGCGTGGTTGAGCATCGCGTTCCTATCTGCGATCGTCGTCACTGGCCATGCGGTCATCTTCCTGATTGCGGCGCGGACCGCGGGCACGACTGCACCACTGTCACAGATGGCGCCTATCGCATCGATCGTTCTGCTGGCCACGGTGCTGCCCAATGTCGGCGGCTGGGGGCCACGCGAGGGCGTCACAGCATGGGTGTTCGGCGCCGCTGGCCTGCATGCGCAGCAAGGAGTCGCAACCGCCGTCGCGTACGGCGTCATCGTGTTCATGGCCACGCTGCCGGGCGCCGCCGTTCTCGTGGTGGCATGGTTCCGGGGTAGCCCACGTAGGCGACAGACCGAGCCGCGCTTCCGGGAGGGAGCCGTACATGCCTGATCTTCCCTACACCCTGTTGAGCTGTGCCCTGTCGATCGATGGCTACCTCGGCAGCGCATCGTCTCGGCGCCTCGAGCTCTCCAATGACGCCGACTTCGACCGGGTCGATTCGGTGCGCGCGTCCTGCGACGCGATTCTGGTGGGAGCAACGACCGTCCGCAACGACAACCCGCGCTTGCTGGTGCGCTCGCGGAGCCGCCGCGAGGAACGGGCGGCGCGTGGACTCCCGCCGTCGCCAATCAAGGTCACCGTGACCGAGCGGGTCGCGCTGGATCCAGGGGCCGACTTTTTCACCACGGGCGAGATCGAGAAGCTCGTTTACTGCGCGAGCCGGGGCGTGGTCGACGCTCGCTCCCGGCTTGGACCGGTGGCGACCGTAGTCGACGGTGGCCGGCGGGTCAGGATGCGTCGCCTGAGCGAGGACCTCGGCACGCGCGGCGTGCAGCGTCTGATGGTGGAGGGCGGCGGAAACGTGCACACCCAGTTCCTGACCGACAACCTCGTCGACGAACTGCAGCTGGTCGTCGCTCCTTTCTTCGTCGGCGACTCCCGCGCAACCCGGTTCGTGAGCGACGGCCGTTTCCCATGGAACCCCGGCCGGCGCGCGACGCTGGCCGAGGTCCGCCAGATCGGCGACGTCGTGTTGCTGCGTTATGCGCTATCGCCGCGGTTCCAAACCAACTGAGCGATGGGATCGATGTCACCGGCATTGCCCACAGCGACGATCCGCACCCAGCTGTCGATGCCGCTGCGCTTCAGCGACGGCTATGCGACGGTCGCCCGGGTGTTCAGCTTCGACGGGCTGGCCGATGGCCAGGAGAACCTCGCCTTCGGGCTGGGCGACCGGGCCGCCGCTGTCACGTCCGCTGGACGCGGCCCGGCACCGTTGGTCCGGCTGCACAGCGAGTGTCTCACCGGCGACGTGTTCGGCAGTCAGCGGTGCGACTGCGGCCCGCAGCTGCGCGAAGCCGTCGAGCGCATCGCCGATTCCGGAGGCTTCTTGTTGTATCTCCGCCAGGAAGGGCGTGGCATCGGCCTGTACGCCAAGCTCGACGCTTACGCGCTGCAGGACGGGGGACTCGACACCTATGAGGCAAACCTCGCGCTGGGCCACCGCGAGGACGAACGCAGCTACCTCGTCGCTGCACAGATGCTGGATGCGTTGGGGGTGTGTCGTATCGCCCTGCTCAGCAACAACCCGGACAAGGCCCGGCAGCTTCGCCGGTTCGGGGTGACCGTGTCTGCGCTCGTGCCGACGGGGGTGCACCTGTCCGCGGCAAACGCCCGCTACCTGGGGACGAAGGCACGAAGAGGCGAGCACACGCTCGACGTCCCGCTGTCCGCTGGTTGAGGTTGCCCGCATCGCTCCTCACGGCGCTCGCTGGGGGAGGACCAGCACGTCGGCATGGTCAACGGTGACCTCGAGCTGCCCGTTCTTTGCCTGTGCCAGTCGTCGGCCCGTATAGGCGGCGGCCTCGCCGGCGAGCCCCGGCTGCTGCTCGCACGCAGCTCCTACCCACCCGCTGAACCACTGAGCCGCGAGGTCGGCCTGCGAAGCGCCCAGTCGCCAGGGGCTGGGCCGAACCAGGACGTTGTTGCGCCGTCGGCCGAACTGCTCGACGGCCGCCGCGACGGCGCCGGGGCCCAGCTGGCTGCCCCTCTCGGTCATGCGGCTTTGGTGGGCGTCGAATGCGGCGGCCACGTGTCGATCCAGCGGGTCCGGGGGACTCAGCTCTACCCGGCCCACGACCGACAGGGTCAGCAACGTGGGACAGCATGCGCTGAGACAGATGGTGACCAGGCCGGTCAGCTCGTCTTCGGTCAGCAGGTCCAGTAGCGCGGAGGCGGTGATCAGGGTCGCATCGGCGAGATCGCCCACCTTTAAGCGCGTGATGTCGGACTGTTTCGCCTCGACTGTGACCTCGGCGCCGTTGGCCGCCGGACCGGGTGGATCGGCCGCCGCGACGTTCAGGAGATCTGCGTCGCGGTCGTGCAAGACCCAATGCTGCGGCCCGTCCAACATTGGCGCGAGCCACCGTCCCATCGACCCGGTTCCGCAACCGAGGTCGTGGATCACCCGGCGTCCGGTCGCCGGGAGCGCTCGGGACAGAGCT
>Ga0335077_10009431_pt1 | contig 12115 bp, 9 predicted proteins | sample Lox_Sample_31_FD_207151 | JGI IMG/M metagenome (GOLD analysis project Ga0335077, IMG submission 207151) | Soil microbial communities from Loxahatchee National Wildlife Refuge, Florida, United States - Lox_Sample_3.1 | ecosystem: Environmental > Terrestrial > Soil > Wetlands | place: USA: Florida...
TCGCACAAAAAGAAGACATTGCGACAGCGTTGATCAGCAGCGGCGGATTGGCGCAGATGTCCAGCGGGTATGCAGGTGCAAGCGACGGCCTGACTGATCTTCTCCTTCACAAGAAAATGGACTGGACCTATGCGCGCGCCGAAAACGGAAACGTGATGCAAGCTGCAAAGATTTCCCAGCCGAAACATTTCACGCTGGCTCTGGGGTTTGGCGGCACGCCCTCAGCTGCTCTCGACAAGGCGCAAGCTTCCCTGAAGCGCACGTTCGCTGCCGTGAGCGCGGAGTACGTTCAGGGCTGGCAGCAGTATCTAGGTGGCTTGCGCAAGGTGAACGAGCTGTACCGCAGCGAATTCCAACTCGCGGCCATGGTCCTCAAAGCTCACGAGGACAAAACCTTTCGCGGCGCGATGATTGCTTCCATGAGCATCCCCTGGGGCTTCGCGGCGAATTCCGACAAGCCTAACGTCGGTGGCTACCACTTGGTTTGGGCGCGCGACCTCTATGAAGTGGCGACTGGTCTGGTCGCTGCCGGCGACCGAGCTGCCGCAGAACGCGCGCTGAGTTATTTGTTCACCGTGCAGCAAAAGCCGGATGGCAGTTTCCCACAAAATAGCTGGCTCGACGGCCATGCCTACTGGACTTCCTTGCAGATAGATGAAGTTTCCTATCCCATGATCCTAGCCTGGCAGCTTGGCAAAACGGACCGTGCTCTGTGGGAACAGCACATTCGGCCCGCCGCCGAGTTCGTCGTTTCGCACGGACCGGTGACACAGCAAGAGCGCTGGGAAGAAGTGCCGGGCTACTCGCCTTCGACGATCGCAGCGGAAATTGCGGGCTTGGTCTGCGCTTCGGAAATCGCGCGAAAGAACGGCGCCAATGACGATGCGGATCGCTATCTCCGCACTGCCGATGATTGGGCCAGCAACATTGAAAAGTGGATGGTCACCACGACCGGCCACCTGGGCGGTGGAAAAGGGCAGGGGTATTACATTCGGATCGACAACAACGCGGATCCGAACGACGGGTACCAGCTCGATGTCCACAACGGCGGCGGCACATGGGATGAGCGCGACATCGTCGATGCCGGCTTTCTTGAGTTTGTGCGACTCGGCATCCGTCCGCCCGATGATGCGACAATTGCGCGTTCTCTTGAAGTTATCGATTCCACCATTCGCGTGGAAACGCCGAATGGCCCGAGCTTCCGCCGTTACAATCACGATGGCTACGGCGATACTTTGTTTGGCGGTCCCTGGCAGGGCGAGGGCATAGGCCGTCTCTGGCCCATTTTCACCGGAGAACGCGGCGAATACGAAATTGCGCGTGGCCACAATGCAAAGGTTTATCTGCAAGCGATGCTGCACTTCGCCAATGAAGGCGGAATGATTCCCGAGCAGGTTTGGGATCGCGCCGAGCCGACCGAAGCGAAGTTCGTTTTCGGCTCAGGATCGGGAAGCGCGACTCCTTTGGCATGGAGCATGGCACAATTTATTCGCCTCGTGGTGTGCGCCGAAGAGAAACGCATCGTCGAACGACCTGAAGTCGTCGCTGAGCACTTCTTGCGACGCGGCAAGTAATTGCGTAGGAACACCGCGCCAGAGTTGTTCGGCCTTTGCTACGGAGCGCGTTCCGAAAGGCAGGCTTCAGGGAACGGGCATGACAAATCCTGCGCGGCCTCTGGAAAGCGATGCGGGAGCTAGTCGGCGGTTACCGCTGGCCGTCGAGGTTGGCCCATTCGCCAGCTTGGATAAAGCTGGCCCAATAGAATGGATGCTGTCTGCCTTTGCGTTTCAGCATGGTCAACTGCGCTTGCCGCAGAGCTTCGCCGCGACCGAGCCCTTTCTTCAGACCGGAGTAGTAGTCGACCATCAACTCGCGGGTGACATAGTCGCTGACCGGCCACAGGCTCATTACTAGAGACTCTGTGCCTGCGAGGAAGAACGCGCGCCGCAAACCGTAGACGCCTTCCCCATTTTTGACCTCGCCGACTCCTGTATCGCACGCAGAAAGCGTCACCAGCTTCGTGCCCCAGAGGTTTAAGTCGGAAGCCTCGAGGGCGGTGAGGATTCCGTCGTCACCAGCGCCCTTGTTCTTGTTCAGATTTGCGCCCGCCAGAGCCAGGCCGGAACGCAAAAGAGGATTTTCGATTTTGACCGAGGCATTGATCGCGCGTTTGCCGCGCACTTCCGAGTTGGCTGATTTTGCCTGAACATCCTGCAAAAAGAACCCGTGAGTGGCAATGTGCAAAATGGACGGCGCATTAACGTCCTTGAGAGCGGCTTTGGTCGCTTGCCCACGAGCGAGGACCTTGGCTTCCGGGAAGAGGGATTGAATAGCGCGAGCCTCGCTGCCTGTGCCGGTTAACGGAGCAAAGTACATATCAGAGAGATCGTCAGCCACTGTGATGCTTCGCCGGACTTGCTCTGCGCGGGCAAGTTTTTCGGTGGGCTGATTTCCACCCGCGATCATAATGGCGCCCGGCTGACCGAAAGCAGGATCCGCTATGAGAATCGGTCCGCTGACGCTGGGTTTGAGCACCTGCATGCGCAGCAAGTCTCGTCCGGTGGTTAGGTATCCAATGGAATAGCGTTGCAGCAAATAGTGATCTTGCTCGTCAAGCAAGGCCTGGAAAGGCACAAGATGGAGGTCGCCATCCGGTGAAATCAGGAGTTGTGTGGCATCACCGAGTAAGTCGCGAAGCGGCCGCATGGTTTTTTCATCGAGCTCGCGCGATGCCTCGCGTACATCGGTGCTCAAGGGATCGCGCAGTGCTCCGCGAAGTCGATTTATCGCCGCTTGAATGGTGCTGGCGGGCCCGAGATCTTTGCCTTGAGGCACTCCGCTGTTGCGGATCACATAGGCGGCAAACCGGGCCTCACCGTAGGAGGTGTCGCTTGTTGGTGCTCTCGGATCGAACGGCCGGTAGGCAAAGTATTCGAGTAAGGCTGCTTTGGCAGGGATAGCCGCCTGCACAGATTCCAACGTCACAGGCTGGGAATGGGCACGGAACTCGACGTTGTGTCGGCTAATCTCCCTCTCAAGATCTTCCTTCTGGTCCTCCAACTTTCTTATGCGTTCGCGATATTCTTCCAGCGGCATTTTTTGCGGACCATCCAGGCTGAGCCGGGCGAGCTGCTCCGTCGTGGTTTTTAACTGTTCCAACAGGGCCTGATCCTGCGGGTCAGCCCGTCGCTGCAAAGTGCTGAGCGAATCAGCCATCGCGTCAAGAATGCGACCTTTGCGTAGGAGAACAGTGAGGGCAGCCAGCTTGCTGGCAGCAGCGTCGGTCGGGGCGATTTGCAGGTTGAGAGATACGGTGCGCTCGACGCGTTCGGCAATTTTGTTGAAATAGGCAACCTTCTGATGTTCAGACCCCACCGCAAGATTGTCCGAGAGATTCTGTTCAATCGCCGCTTCCGTCCGCGCCTGAAAGGCAACTGCATTTCCCAAATCGCCCGATGCGGCGTAGGTTGTGGCGATGTTTCCAAGAGCCAGGATCATCGTCCAGTCGTGCGTGTCTCCGGCCTTTTTGAGAATCTGAAGGACGCGCGAGTTAACTTCCAGGCTCTTGGAATAGTCCCCCTCGGAGTGATAAAGACTTGCAATGTTAATCAGATTGCCCGCGAGTTCAGGATGTTCCGGCCCCAGGGCCTTTTCTCGGATGCGGAGCGCCCGCGTGTAGTACTGCTCCGCAAGCGAATAGTTCTTTTGTTCCCGCGCAGCGATCCCGAGATTATTCAGCGTGCTGGTCAGCATGAGATGGTCTTGCCCATAGAGCTTTTCCTCGATGCTCAAGGCTCGTTCCAGGTACGGAACTGCTCGCGCAAACTCCTTTTTCTCATTGAAAACGACGCCAAGGTTGTTCTGGATTTGGGCGTAGACGAGTGTGTCTCCGCCACCGGTTTTTTCAATAATCTCTTGGGCACGCTCGTAGGCGTTTTGGGATCGATCCCAGTCTGCGCGCGCGGAGTAAAGCACACCCAGGCTGCGTAAGCAGTCCACCAACCAGGGATGCTCCAACCCAAGTGTCTTTTCTTCCACTGCAATGGCGTGTTGAAGTAACTGCTCTGCTCGGTCGTACTCTCCCGCAGCACGATACAAGATGGCGAGACTGCTCTCCGTACGCGCAGTTTGGGGGTGCTCAGGTCCGAGTTTTTCTTCGAAAATGGCCAGGGCACGCTCGGTGAGCGGCTGGGCTTTCGCTGGGTTTGCCAGACTCCAATGAAGGGAAGCAAGCTCCCTCATCAACAAGGCAACATGGACCTGGTCCGCGCCCGGTATTCTCTCCATAGCGTCCAGCGCGCGTTCGGCCAGTGGCAACGCCTCTTCGTACTTTGCCGCCTGATTTAAGCTCTCCGATTGTGATTGCAGTGTTCGGACTTCAAATAGCGCGCGGTCGTCCTCCTTCGCGGCGCGCACTTCCGTAAATCGGATCGAGTAGGATCCGGAGGGCATGCCTTTGAGCCGCGATTTTGCGACCAGGGTGTAGGTTCCGGTAGTGTCGGCGACAAAGGCGATCTTCTGTTCGCCTGTGGGTCTGACCTCGTCATTGAACGTCGCAAGCGAGCCACCGTCCGGTCCGAACAGTTCCACCGTCACGGCGATGTCGCGCTGCTCTACCTGAAGTCCAGCCCACTCTCCGGACTTAAGAGCTACTTGAAAACGTTGTTCGTCGCCAGGGGCTAAGTTGCGTTCGACCGCAGAACCTGGGGCCAGCAGAGTGGTTGCCTCCTGCTTCCGGAGCGCCGATTGTGAAGGAGAAATAGGTGGGAGACCGTCGGCGTATGCGACTGGACTGACATAGAGCATAGTAAGAAGAGCGCTGAGGCCTGCCACGACGAGAACCGTGCCGCGGATTGTGGAATTGAACTGCCCAGCGTTATCCATCATTTCAGAGCCTTAGGTCGGCCCTGCCTGTGGCCGCCTCACAACTACTTCTGCACGACCTTAAAGGCATAGCTTGTGACCAATTCTGCGCCACCCTGCGCCGGGGTGCCAGCCAACTCCAAGATGTAAGTCTGCGACGTGAGCAATCCGGCCGGAACTCTGACCGATACTGTCTTGCTCTCACCTTCGGATTTGGGACGCAGCTTCGCAGCCTTCCACAGAATTTGATTGGTTGCAGAATCCTTCAGCGCTGCCTGGTAAGTGGGGAAGTCATCGGATTCAAGTTGCAGCCGCAGAATGACCCAATCCGTTCCGGAGGGCACGGAAACGGTGGGGATGCGGGAGAGTCCGCGTGTTGGGGCTGGAAAAAGAAATGCAATCGTCTTTAGCACGCGCGGTTCGGACAAATACTCACGCAAGCTCTCCAGTTCGTTCAGCATCTTGTCATTTGCGGACCGTTGGTTGGTAAGTTCCTTTTCCAATTCCTGGGCGCGATGATTCAGGCTCGCTTGCTGCTCCTGCGTTTCTGCCCCCTGCTTCCGCAAGCGCTCGTTTGCCACAAACAGGTAACCGGTCGCAAAGAACATCAGCAACGCGGCAGCCGCAAATGCCCACTGAAGCCCCCACCTCGGAGCCGTAAGCCAACGCCAAGGAGATCGGCCCGAGACTTTTTGCTCGGCTTTGATGCCCGGTTCGGCCATTGCTGGTGATTGCTCTGCGACGCGGCTGGCAGACTTTTCCTCCAAACGCAGCAGCGCCTTGGCAAACTCCACTTTCTCAGCTCTCTTAGGGGAAGAGAGATAAAAGTGCTCGAATCGCTCCAGCGCATCCCCAGAGAGCTCGCCTCGCACAAAGGCATCTACCAGGTCATGCTCGAGCGCATCCAGGCGCAGGGCGAACTCTTCGTCGACGAGGCTCCGCTCGTCGAGAGGCTCCGCCTCTTCCTCGGTAAGAGCGCCGAGCAGGTAACGGGTCAGGAGTCGCTGCTCATCGTAATCGTGTTTGTCTGCGGAAGGCATTATCCCCACTTATATAAGACTAAAACCGACAAAATCTGTCACTTCTCGGCAGAACACAGTCTTACGCAAGCCTCCAGCTTGCTCCGAATGCGGCAAGCGCGAATGCTCAACGCATTGATGCTGACGCCGAGACGGGCAGCCAACTCCGAACGTCGCTCAATCTTCGCCCGTTGCTCGCCACGATAGTACTCAAGAATGAGTTCACGATCTTTCGCCGCTAATTTGGCCAAGCACTTCTCCAGACAATCAAACATTTTCTCTCGAGTGTCATCCGTGCTTTCCGGGACAGCGATCGTTGTCAAACCCGAGACCGTAGCACCGGCTTCTGAAAGAGCTTCGAGGTTCTGGCTGGCCTGTTTATCCTCACGCAGCGATTCCAGAAACACAAACTTCGCGACGATATAGCAGTAGTGGGCCGGGCTGACGTCGGTAATCTGGCCTTTTTCCTCAAGTTTGCGAGCGACCCGATTCAAAGTTTCGTCGGCCATATCCTCAGGCCCCTTGCAATTCTTCCGGTCGAAGTACAGCACCAGCCTGCGCCGCATCTCAAGGTAGGATTCGCCGCGTGAGTCGACACCCCCGTCCAACCACGCCAGGAATTGCCGGAACGCACCCTGATTCAATGTCCAGTTTTTCTTTAACCCTGCCATTGAGACTTGGCACCGTGGGCTTACTCAATAGCGGGGATTTTACACGAGGTTTTGCCCCCGTTGCTTCCGGTATTAGCTGGTCGGCTGCGCTTTAGAGACGCATATTGCTGTGCAGTGAGCGAGCTTCTGCAGGGTGAATTCAGCGCTGCTGCTGATAACTTTTTATTCGTAGCGCAGCGCGACGATCGGGTCCACCCGTACCGCTCTTCTCGCTGGCAGATAAGAAGCCACCAGCGCTACTCCCATCAGGAGTGCGGCGACGCCAAGAATCGTCGGCGGATCGGCGGGACTGACACCGTACAGAAAACCCGAGAGGATGCGCCCCAAAGCCAGCGATCCGGCTACTCCGATCAAGATCCCGCATGTCGCGAGTTTCAAGCCTTGCGCGAGGACCATACGCAACACGTCGTAACGGTCGGCGCCCAGAGCCATGCGAATACCGATTTCCGGCACGCGTTGAGTCACTGAGTAAACCATCAGACCGTACAGTCCGACCATCGCAAGTAGCAATGCCGTACCCGCAAAAATCGCCAAGAGCGTTGCGCGGAAACGCGGCTCGCTGACGGAGCCAGAAATGTTGTCCTCCATCGTACGCACCCGCACCACCGGTTGGTCCGGGTTGATATCACGAACTGCGTTCCGAAGGGCCGATGCTTCGCTGAACGGATCGCGCTTCGTCCGCAGAACCACCGACAGCGCAAAGACCGGCAGCAACGAATCCCCCTGGCGCACCGGCACATACATCTCCGCCTTGGGTTCACCGGCGAGATCTTGCTTGACGTCGCCTACAATTCCGATCACTTCCATCCACGGGACACTGGTATCCGGAATAGCACCAAGCTGCATGCGCTGGCCGAGCGGATTCCGATCAGGAAAATACTGCCGGACCGCCGCCTCGTTGATCACGGCCACGTATGGTGCGCTTTCGGTATCGGATCCGGCGACTAGTCTGCCGCGGACGAGCGGCACGCCAAGAGTTTCCAGATAGCCTGGCGTCACCGGCCGGTAGCCAATAATCACGTAATCGTGCGGCGATTTCGGCGCTCGCCCCTCGATATTGAAGTGTATGGCGCTGCCTGTTCCTGTAACGGGTAAAGTAGTCGCGCCGCCGGCACTGCGCACTCCCGGAGTAGCGCGAAGTTTTTCCAGCAATCGATCGAAAAATGCCATCCGGTCTGCGGATTTCGCATAGGCATTCGTAGAAAGAGGAATGTCTGCCACCAGCAGCTTCTCCGGTTGGAAACCCGGAAGTTGGCTGGACAGCCGTTCGAAGCTCCGCAGCAACAAACCGGCGCCGACCAGCAGGAAAAGCGCGAGAGCCATCTCGGAAACAATTAAGACGCTGCGAAGGTAGCGCCTGCGCCGGGTTCCTGTCGACCCGCGCGCCGCTTCATTCAGAACGTCTCGTAAATCGACGCGCGCGGTTTGCCACGCGGGCGCCAGCCCGAATAACACCCCCGACAAAACCGCCAACGTAGCGGCAAACGACAGTACGCGCCAATCCAGAGTGACAGGAGAGACATTGGGCACCGCCGTGCCCGCAAGCCTCAGTAACCACTTCATGCTGCTCCACGCAAGGAAAACGCCTGCACCCGTGCCCACCAGCGCAAGCAGGCTGCTTTCCGTTAGTAATTGACGCACCAACTGCCCTCGCGACGCCCCCATCGCGCTGCGCACAGCAATTTCCTGCCGCCGCGACGTTGCGCGCGCGAGCAACAAGTTCGCTATGTTGCCGCAGGCAATCAGCAAGACCAGCCCCACCGCCCCTAACATCACCAGTAACGCCGGCCGTATATTGGCAACCAGCCGGTCGCGCATCGACGTCACATCTGCACCCATGTCCGTGTCGTACGTGGGATATTCCTTCGCAAGATTCGCGGCGATGATCTTCATCTCTGACTGAGCTTCCACTAACGACACACCGTCACGCAATCGCCCTACCGCCGTAATTCCCGGATGCCAGTTGCGATCGTCGGGTAGCGTTTTGGCCCAGGGCTCGAATGGGATGTACACGTCTGAAGGCACCAGGAGCTGATAATCAGCCGGCAGCACACCGATGATCGTGTAGCTTTTGCTATCGAGAATGATGGATTTGCCCAGCACGTCCTTGGAACCCGCAAAGTGCCGACGCCAAAAACCATAACCCAACACGACCACCTGCGCCCCTCCGGCTCGGTCCTCTTCCGCTGCAAAAGTGCGGCCCAAACGAGCGTTCACTCCCACCAAGGGGAACATCGAAGCGGACGTCATTTGCGCAGGCAGGCGCTCGGGCTCTCCGGTTCCTGTCAGGGTAAGCGTGGTGATTCGCGTAGCGGACATCGCCGAAAAAGATTTGGCTCGATCGCGGAAATCCTGGAAATTCTCAAAGGAAGGTCCGACCACCGGAACCGAGGGAAGCCGCTCGGTGATGATGCACAGTTGGTCGGGGGCGCGAAACGGCAGGGGCCGCAGCATCACGGCATTGATCACGCTGAAGATCGCTGTATTTGCACCAATGCCTAATGCAAGGGTGAGAATGGTAACGGTGGTGAACCCAGGATTGCTAATCAGTGTTCGTAGCGCGTAGCGAAAGTCCTGCCAGAAGTTAGCCACGGTTGTACTCCACCTGTTCGATTCACGCGCACCGCACTACTCGCGACAATGTACGTCACGCGTCGTCGCGGAATATAGCAGACGAACAAGGTCAGCACCAGCAAACACCTTCAATGCAAGGCAATACCGTCACGCGCGCGCATGACACCTGAGGAGCAACGTGCTAATCCCCTAGTCCTTTGCCCTTGAGAATTTGCGGCATGCATTTTTCAACTCTTGACTCCCGGGTCTTGGATTGTTTGGGTTGAGAAAAATGGAAAAGGTAAGCTCTTTGCCGTCCCGGGGTCAGCGCGTCAAAAGCAGTTTTCAAGGCAGGGATTTCGTGTAATTTCTTTTGAAATTCTTCAGGAATTTTGAAGTCGGAAGTCTTTTTCAAATTCACTTTCAAACCGGCTTTTTCCACTTCGATGGCTTCCTGAACATAGGCTCTCAAAACGGGTTTCATCTCAACGATTTCCCGGACATTGCTGAAGCGAATCTGGCGCGCCGCCTGCACATTCTCGGTTTGCTGGATGAGAATGCCCTTGGCATCTTTTAACAAGGCGCCTTTGAAAAACAGAAGCGCGCAGTATTCTTTGAATCCGTGCACTAGAACTATGTTTTTTCCCTGAAGCGTGTAACAAGGAACACCCCACTTCAATTCTTCGGTGAGCCCACAGTCGAGAATGATCGGTCTCAATTTCTCGAATTCTTCCCGCCACTTTTTGGCTTTGCTTAGAAACCTATCAACCTTGGGATTCATCGTAGTTTTGACGCCTCGATTCATGTGTGGCTCCTTATCGCGTTTGATTGCAGTTGAAGGTCATGGTCGCGCCCCGATCAGTCGTGTGAAGGTGGCCACGAGGCGGCTACCGGTTAGCTGTAGCATTTGCTTGCGCCGATCTCTTCGAAACGAGCCGTTGCAGGACATGGCCTTTCCACATCCACAACCCCGTTAGGACCATTGCAGGAAAGAAGACAAACCGGGCTGGAGTGGCATAGCCTGGAAGTTTGTCAAACGGACTATAAATGTAACCGTAGACGGGAATGCTAAGGATGACGTGAATCCAGGGAAAAATCGTACGTTGACTTGGCATATTCATGATTGCCTCCGTGAGCGTGGTTAATGAAATCTTTTGCGAGACACTGTTTTCGCAATCCGTCGATTCACGACTTTTGAGCCTCCTGAGGCGGCTAGTTGGGCGGTTCACTGCCGAACTGCTTGGCGTACTCCGCCACCAATCGCTGCCAGCCTGCGGCCTTCATAGCGTCGGCGCCGGCCATGCGTGCAGTGGGCTGACCAGCGAGAAGCCGATCCAGCACATCGAAGCTGATGTGCCAGCCCGCAGCGCCCCAGGAGATAAAGCGGCGATCGATGCTGTGCCAAAGCGTGAGGCGCGTGCCGCCATCAGAGGCTTCGAGTTCCCAGCGGATATCGCCGTACTCAAGCAGGTTGGGAGCGTCGGCGCGAGTGATTTTTGTTTCAATAGACTTGGGCGTTCCCGCCCAGGTGAGATTCACGGTTCCAACCGCATCCAAGCTCCCATCGACGACGAAGGGCGCCCACTCGCGCAAATGCGCCGGGTCGGTCAACGCCTGCCAGACTTTTTCCGGCGAGTGACGCAGCTCTCTGACAAGAATGAGCGTCCACTTCTCCCCCTCCTTTCGAACCTGCGCCCCGCGGGCCGGACCCGGTTCGTACTGTACGCGGTCGGTCATCTATCTTCTCCTTGCCTAATAGCGAGCCAACTGGCTGAGTTGAATGAGGTTGCCGCAGGTGTCGTTCAGCCTCGCAATGGTCGAGCCGGGCACGTCTGTGGGCGGCATGGTGAACTCGGCACCGCGGGCCTTGATCCGCTCGTAATCGCCCTTGACGTCGTCGGTGAAGAACATGGCCGCGGGCTGGCCCTGTTGAAACATGGCCTGCTGGTACGCTTTGGCCGCCGGATTGTTGTTGAGCGCCAGCTGCAGTTCCGTGCCGTTCGGCTCCTCGGGCGAGGCCACGGTCAGCCAGCGATATGGGCCATTACTGAAATCGACCTTTTTGGCAAAACCCAGCACCTCGGTATAAAAGCGCAGGGCCTTGTCCTGATCCTCCACGTACACGCTGGTCACTTTGATTTTCATTCCGTTTCTCCTCCTTTGTTGTCGCGTTTGCGGTTTGAGCTCCATCTTCTTCTGCTTGTCTTCCTTTTCGTGGGCATAGATTGCTCCATGCGGTCGAGGTGGCGTTCGAGCGCATCCACGTGAGCGGACCAGAACCGACGGAACTGAGCCAGCCAGGCATCGAACTCCTGAAATGGTTCCGGTTTCAGCCGGTAGAGACGGCGCTGTGCGTCCACCGTGGATTCCACGAAACCGGCCTCGCGCAGCACGCGCAGGTGCTTTGACACGGTCGGCTGCGGCATACGAAGCTGACGCTCGATCTCGCCCACCGACTGTTGAGAGGAGACCAGGAGGCTCAGTATCGCGCGGCGGTTCGGTTCCGCAATGATTTCGAATACGGATTCCATGCTCATTATATACTCCATGGTGCATATACGTGTCAAGGCATATTTAAGGGGGGGGCGACGGTTTCCGTCGGCGATTCAGAGGGCTGCGCGCTCCGGCTGCTTCAGCGTTGAGGCGGGGACAAGGGCTGCCGCCCTTTCTTCCGTTCCACTTTACGGCTCCTTTCCCGCAAAGTGTGCTAAAGCAATTTGTCTCGTTCTAGGGGTTCACTCCAGAGGGTCAAAAAGTGGGTTTTCGGAGTTTTCGAGCGACTGCAAATACTTTAGAATCAAAAGTAGTCCCTGTCGTGGGCGTGTAGCTCAGCTGGGAGAGCACCTGCTTTGCAAGCAGGGGGTCAGGGGTTCGAATCCCCTCACGTCCACCAGGTTCGCCTGGGTGCAGCCCGGACACATGGGTGACACTTCGTACCTAAGACATAGGTAACACTTTTGGGCCGAACGGATTTTCGAGTGGTTCGAGCACCCGAGTCTCCAGATCGAA
>Ga0335077_10009432_pt1 | contig 12115 bp, 7 predicted proteins | sample Lox_Sample_31_FD_207151 | JGI IMG/M metagenome (GOLD analysis project Ga0335077, IMG submission 207151) | Soil microbial communities from Loxahatchee National Wildlife Refuge, Florida, United States - Lox_Sample_3.1 | ecosystem: Environmental > Terrestrial > Soil > Wetlands | place: USA: Florida...
CCTCGCAGTTTCCAGCGTTACAGCCACTCCCCGGGCGCGTAATGTCGCTCGATTTATTTCGCGGCGCCACCATCGCGTTGATGATTCTGGTCAACAATCCCGGCGACGAGCGAACCACCTACTGGCCTTTGAAGCACGCTGACTGGAACGGTTGGACACCGACCGACTTGGTCTTCCCCTTCTTCCTCTTCATTGTCGGCGTGGCGATGGCATTTTCTCTTCGGGCGCGGCTGGAACGCGGGGCGTCCCGTGTGGAGTTGATCCGTCATGTGCTCTGGCGGGGCCTGATTTTGCTCGCGCTGGGCGCGTTCCTGAATGGCTTTCCCAATCACTATCAACTCTCCTCGTGGCGCTTCTACGGTGTACTGCAACGCATCGCGGTGTGCTATGTGATTTCTGCGGTCCTGCTTTTGTGGACCGGCCGCCACACCTGGGTGGCGGCAATCGTGACCTGCCTCGTGGGTTACTGGCTGCTGATGCGCTTCGTCCCCGTCCCGGGGTTTGGCGTTCCCACACACGCGATCCCACTGCTCGATCCTGACCGCAACCTTGACGCCTGGCTTGACCGCAGACTCCTGTTCGGCCACCTCTACGAAGGCACGCGCGATCCCGAAGGCGTGGTCAGCACCATCCCGGCAATTGCAACCTGTCTGCTCGGAGCCTTGACCGGTGAGTGGCTTCGTTCGGAGCGTGGCGCCCGACGCAAAGCGCTCGGCATGGCCGGGTTCGGCCTTGCCGCACTCGCGGCGGGCGAACTATGGAACCTCTGGTTCCCGATCAACAAGAAGCTATGGACCAGTTCATATGTCCTGTTCACTGCCGGGGTGGCATTACTCAGCCTCGCCCTTTTCTATTGGATCCTGGATGTCAAGCGCTGGCGTGGACGCTGGGCCACTGCGTTCATGGTCTTCGGCATGAATGCCATTGCCGCCTACTTCTTCGCGGAAGTGGTGGCGCATTGCATTGCGCGGGTGCATACGGGCGACGGTTCATTGACCTGGCAGGAATGGATCTATCAGCAATTTTTCGCCGGCCTGGCAAGTCCACGGAATTCTTCGCTGCTATACGCTTTGACCTATGTGTTTATGTGCTGGGTCGTGATGTGGCTCCTATACCGGAAGAGAATCTTCTTGAAAATCTGAAACCAGCGAGCCCCTCCGCTTGTGGCCGCCGATCCATGTAACTTGGGTAACGTTGGCCCTTCCTCACGCCCATGCTACGCTTCTGGTATCAGTCGCAAAATCAGCAGTTTGCGAGGAACAGATGCTTCGTCGCCGGGCCCTCTGTCTGGTTTCTTTGTTGCTGTGCATCGCGCATGCCGACGCTGGATCAGCACTGTCAAGGGAACAGAGCCACGCCAGGACTAAGCTGCCGGTCTCTACTTCTTCCGCGCAGGCCCGCTCGCATTTCGAGAGAGCCATGCAGAACATGGAGTACGTGCGCCGGGACGACGCCCTCAATGAATTGCGGCAGGCGACCAAAGCCGATCCTCAATTTGTCCAAGCCCTGATTCTCATTTCACATCTAAGCCCCGACCCTGAAGAACAAAGAAGCGCACGGGCACGCGCGAAGCAACTGGCCCCGCACGCAAGCACGGGTGAGCGGATGCTGGTCCGGTGGCTGGCCGGCGTGCAGGAAGATCACTACGTTCCCGCGATCGCTGCCATGAACGACTTGCTGGCACGGTATCCGCAGGACCAGCGCCTGTCGTTCCTGGCCGGAAGTTGGCTGGTCAAGCAGGAACGTTACCCGCAGGCCGTGGTTGTGCTAGAGCGTGCCGTCAGCCTGGCGCCGAACTATCCTGCAGCGCTTAACGAACTGGGCTACGCCTATGCCTTTGGCGGGGACTTTGAGAAGGGATTCGCCGCCATGGAGCGTTATGTTGCACTCCAGCCTGACCAGCCCAATCCCCACGATTCCTATGGCGAGATTCTGCGGCTGGCGGGCAAGTTCGATGCTGCGCTGGAGCAATACCGGATGAGCATCCGAATTGATCCCAGTTTCGGCTCCGAACTGGGAGTCGCTGACACCTATGCGCTGATGGGAAAAGAAGAGGAAGCGCGCGAGGAATATCAACGTGCCATCGTGTTCAGCACCATCGAGAGTGACAAGGTGGAATACGAGCTGCAATCTGCCGTCACCTGGATCCGCGAGGGCAACCACAAGCAGGCGGAGAAAGCGCTGCGCGATGTGGCCAAACACGCGCATGCGGCGGGATTGGGCCGGCTTGAAGCTGAAGCACATTGGGTGTTGGCCTTGAATGACCCCGACTACAAGCAGGCCATGAAACAGGTGCAGCAAGCACAGGAGGCGCTCGCCGAGCGCCATGCCATGTCACGCAGCGACCAGGATGAGGAACAGGCCCGTATCTGGCAGGCGCAAGCGATACGCTCCGCCGAAGCCCAGGATTGGAATTCCGCCTCCGCTGCTGTCCGGCAACTCGATATCATGGCCCAGGTCAGCCGCAGCCAGATCGTGCAGCGTTGCGATCATGGGGCCACAGGAGCTCTGCTGGCAGCCCAGGCGAAGTATTCCGAGGCCATTCCTCACCTGGAGGAGGACGCCGCCAATCCGCTCTCCATGCGCCTATTGTGGCAAACCTACGATCGTACCGGCGCCACCACGCAGGCCACGGCGTTGGCTGCCAGGCTCTCAGTCCTTGAGGTTCCAACCGTCGAACAGGCTTTGGTCGTGCCCCAGTTCCGCGCCAGTTTAGTCAGCCAGGTGGGGCAACCATAGGCCGAAAAACATGCCACGTATTCCCATATTCAGGCTCGGCCGCACGACGGAGGAAATTCTGCCTCCGCGGCTGGCCAGCTACAGTCCCGAGCTCTCTCTCGAAGGGCTGCAGCTCGGGGTCGACAACTTGCGGCATGACGTTCTGCTCAGCCCGAAGTTCACCGAACAGGTGCGCCTGCACATCGCGAACTTGATTGTGCGTCACGGAGGCCTGGAAGGCCTGCTGGCGGCGGAGACCCCGCAGGAGCGCGGTCGTCCTTTCGCGGGCGGTCCGAACCGACCGTTCAAGACCTCTTCCAAGGTTGGGCCCGCGGACCTGAAGCCGCTCCTTAGCGAGCAGCACATCGCTGCCCTCAACCGCGCCAAGGCAGCCGAAAACCTCACTCTCGACTTGCTGGCACGTGTGGCGACCATCAAGTTCCTGCGCACCGAACTGAATTCGCAATTCGCGCAACTTCTGGAACGCGGCCGCGCCATGCTCAAGAGCTACGAAGGCGTACGCCAGCAAAAAGCACTGGAATATCGTGAGCGTGTCGCCGCCTTTCAGGTCGCAAAAAAAATCATTCTGCGGAAGGCCGGACAGGAATTGTTCCGGGTCCTGCGCGAGATTGAAAAGGAAACCTTGGCGCGCACGCGCCGCTCGCTCTTCGGAGAGGGACGGGAAGCTCAGTATCAACTCTTTATGAATCCGCTGATCTTCAACGAGGACGGCGGAGATGCATACCTCAATGCGGAACACTATGTCATGCTGGGCAACTACGAGCGCGATCCCGATCGTTTCTCCAATGTCCGGAGCATTACCTGTGCATTCCTGCGCAGTTTGAGTCTGGTGTCTGATACCGAACCCGATTCCAAACTCGATGCCTGGCTCAACGTTCCGGAAAATGCCCAGGAACTTGTAGGCGCCGGTAGTCCTGACGATTCCACTCAAGAGGGGCGCAGCCAGAAAACGCGCCTGAACAGCTGGGTGGATCTGTTGGAGCGCGAGAAGATTATGGAGTGCGCGCTGGCGTCCTATGAGGTAGTGCCGCTTCTGGCGGAGTATTCGCCGAGGGTCAATGCCCAGCAACTGAAGAACGCGCTGATTTCCCGCGAAGAGCGCATGCGCGTGGAAAAATTGATTGAGGATCACGGCAAACTCTCGTGCGAGAGTTTTTATTCAGCGGCAGCCCGGGTGGCCGGCTGCCGGGGCGCTGATCGCGCCCGCATGGCCGGGCGCTTTCTACTCGACTTCCTGCGCTATCACCGCGACCTGCGCCGCGTGGAGACCCTGAACAGTGCTCTGGACGCGGTTAACCTGGTGGCGAACGAGAAGATGAGGGAACTCTCAGCCATGAACGGCACCCTCTATGAGTTCTTGCTGGTGGAAGAGCAGAAGCCGGCGGAGGACAAGGTCGCGCGACACGTGATCGTCAAGGCCGACGTGCGCGATTCGTCGCGGCTCACGCGCTCGTTGTTGCAACGCGAGATGAACCCGGCGTCCTACTTCAGCCTGAATTTCTATGGCCCGGTCAACAAACTTCTGGCGAAGTATGGCGCCCGAAAGGTATTTCTGGAAGGGGATGCCATTATTCTGGCCTTGCTCGAGAACGAAGGCGACGTCTCCCTCGCCGTGGCCCGGGCTTGCGTTCTGGCCCGGGAAATGATGGAAATCGTGCGCGGCTACAACCAATTACTGGAGCGGGCCGGTCTGCCCAGCCTGGAATTAGGCATCGGCATTTCCTTCCAGGATTCCGCCCCGATGTACCTGATGGATGGCGAACAGCGCATCATGATCTCCGATGCCCTGAACGAAAGCGACCGCCTCTCGGCCTGCAACAAGCGCGTCCGCAGAGTCATCGAGTCAATGCATAGCCCCTTCAATGTTTACGCTTTCCAGACTGCGGTCGACGGCGATTTGGCCGATCACCCCGACGATGCTTTTATAAGGTATAACCTGAACGGCATCCGCCTCAGCGAACCTGCATTCCAGAGATTGCAGCAGGAGATTTCTCTCGAACCTTGCACCCTCGATTTACCTGCGTTATGGGGTAGCGAAAAATTTCAGCTGTTTAGCGCACTCGTGCCCGTGGGGAATGACATCTTTCGCAGAATTGTGTTGCGCTCCAGCCGCATTCCACAGATCGATCCTCAAACCTTCTCCCTGAAGCAATGGACCGATCTTTCCTATTACGAGGTCTGCACTAATTCAGAGGTTTACACCCTGCTGGAAGCCAACGCCGCCGCCGGAAAGTGAAATCACAAAGAGGAACTGAGAACCGAAGACTGGGGTTTAGTCCGTCCCACCCGTCCTGAGTGCATCTGGCTAAAACCCGGCTCTTGCCCGCACCGGGCGAAAAGGAATCATCACCACTGTTTCCAGATCCACGGCTGATCCATTCTTCGTTGCCGGTTGGAATCGCCAGCGCGCCAAGGCGGCGCGGGCATACCCGTCCAGACGGTCGTCCACGCCGCGCAGCACACGCACCGCGCCCACCGATCCGTCACTATGGATGACCGCGTAAAGCGTGACCGTCCCCTGGACGTTCTGCCGCATCAGTTCAATCGGGTACGCCGGATCCACTTTCTGGGTTGCAACCGGAGCCGTTAGGTCTCCTTTGTCCGGGTTCTGCTTGAGTTCGGCGAAACGAATCACCCAGCTTCCGCCCGCCGAGTTCAGGTTTGGCATGTTCAGCGTCATGGAATAAAATTTGCGGTACCCGAACACCTGCCGGTCCACTTCTGTCGCGTTGTTTTCGAGGACTTCCGCGGGTTGGCGGCTGCCCGTCCCGGGCGGCTGGACATCCGCGATCACACTCGAATTACTTCCTCGGCCATGACCGTCGGTGCCAATATCGCCTTCCTGCCCCGGTGCTGCACCAACCATGAGTCCTGAAGGAACACCCGCGATGCGCCGGCTGGCTCCTGCTCCCGTACCATTACCCCGCGCGTTTCGCGCCACTACATCGGGAGTCCCAGACGCGCCCGCTTTTCCCCCGGGGGTTGCAGCAAAAGTCCCGCGCCGATTGCCAGCCGGAGGGGCGACCGAGGCTTGCATCGCCGCGGGATGAATCCCCAGGGCAATAATTCTTCCTCCCGCGCCGGAAGCTGCACCCGCGGAAATCGCGGGCGGAGGCGGCACTGCCTTCACACCGCCGCTTCCTAACGAGGCCGCCATTCTCCCGCCCATCGTGCGCTGCTCGGCCATCGCCAGAGCTGGCGCAGGTGCAACTGCTTCGCTATGGCCGATATTCACCTCTCCCAGGCGATGGATCGAGGCGGTCTGCACGCTGGGCGGAGGGGCGATCACTGCGGTTGCCGGACCTCGCATACCACGCACCGGATCTGTGCTCTTGATCTCCGGCGAAGGTGCTACGACAGCCTGCGGCAGCGCCGAGACGGAGCGGACCAGGGATCCCTTCACCTCTGGCGTCGGCTCGACGACAGAGACCGGAAGCACAGGCAACCGAGCCTCCGCCAACGGCCGGGCAGTTGCTTCCAACGGCACCGCCGGCTGCGCACCTGACCACGCCACAATGTTCGGCAACGCTACATCCTTGTTCAACTTGACTGCAGGTGGAGTCACAATCGTCTGACGGCCATTGTCGGGTTCCGGCGGGACCGAGATGATCGGCTGCGCAGAATATTCCGGATCCCCCTTTTGCGGCTGCTGCGGTTGTGCGTTACCCGTATCGAGTGGCGGCAGATATTCCTCGGGCGAAAAGTAAATCACGTCCTCGTGATTCAAGAGCGCGCTCGCCGTCGGCGCCTGCCGTACAGGGAAGAGGCGGACCGATCCCCAGAGCGCCAGAATTACCGCTACATGACAGAACGCCGATTGCAAGAACTCGCTCCACGGCAGATGCGAGGAAACGAACACATCCGGCCAGAAAGCTGCGGGACGCGAGGAAACATAGAGAGCGGGCTGCCGCCGTGGCCAAATCAAATCCACCAGATTTTGCCGGAACGTCCGGTGCCAGGGATCCAGGTGCACCCCAAAATTCGGCACAGGAATGCGTCTGTCCGCCGCAACCAAGCGCGGGCCAATACTAGAATCAACGGAATTGGGGGCTGGCTTCATGACGCGCGACGCCAGATAAAGAAGACTGAATTATAGCTGCTGCGTGAGCGATTCCAAACAACCGGCAGTTCATCGCCGCGGTTTTTCATGCTCTAATAACTCCATTCTCTTGCTCAACGTATTCAAACCCCTATGATTCGAGCCCATATCAATTGGTTGTGGCATAAAAACAAGGGGGCTCCTCCCCATAAAATCGGCGTCATCCCGAGCGCAGCCGTTTTTCAGGCGGAGCGAGAGATCTCGCGCGGATCACCACGGCCGTCAGGCTTCGACCTGCACGACTGCCTAATCGCATGAGAATTCCTCGTAGCACTTTCGCCGTCGTCATAGTTGCCAGCGTGCTCTCCGCTACCCCGAGTGCGGCCCAAAACCCTTCTCCTGCCAAGCCCGCCGACAACTATTCCGGCATGTACAGCTTCCTGCAGGATGGCGAATTCGTACAGATCACCGTCGAAGACGCAGGGCACGTTACAGGATTCGTTTCCCGCTATGGCGATCAAGAGAGCGATCGCGGCACTTTTCTCGATCACTTTTTCAAGCAGGGCAAACTGGATGGCAAGAAGTTCAGCTTTACCACTCAGGTTGTGCATGGTGTCTGGTTCGATTTCAACGGAAGCTTCGAGCGGGGTCCGGGAAAAACCCCGGCGGATGAGGCTTACTATCTGCTTAAGGGCAGGCTTGTCGAATCCATTACCGACACAGATAAGAAGACCTCCTCCAAGTCGCGAGAGGTGGCTTTCAAATCCTTCCCCAAAGAAATTTGAGCGTTTGCGGGTCCGAGGGGCAGGTGGTCCATTCAAGCCCGGTTCAGGCTTGAGCGGGACGATTCACGAACCGCTGAGAGCGAAACTTCGAGTGCTGGAAATCGCGTGATACCATCAGTACGAATCCCCACTCGTCGAAAACCGAGACGAGTGGGGCAGCTATTGCCGTGGTAGTGCAAAGGTGAGCTACTTCAGTCCCGTTCCACCTGCGGCCTGGGTTCGCTCCCAACGCACTCATGTTGTATTCTCGTCGCGTGCCGCGCCCGCCGAGGCTTCGCCGCTCGCCAACCCCCGCGCTCATCCTGGGGTTGATCATCACCCTCGCCGCCGTCGTTGCCTACTCGGCGTACATCACTCGCCAAATTTCCGGCCTGCGCGAGCTGCAGAGCCGCATGGTCGACCGCAACCGCAAAGATTCTCTGCAACTGCTTCGCATCCAGAACGATCTCAACTCGCTCGCGCTCGCCATGCGCGACATGCTCGATAACAACGAGCCCTATCCTTTGACAGCCTGGTCGAACCAGTTCCAGCGCATCCGCGCCGATCTTGACGATGCGTTGAATAAGGAAGAACAGTTAGCCGTTGCCGACCGCACACCCGATCAGCAGCAGTACCTGAAAGCATCTGTCGCGCAATTGTGGGACGCTGTGAACCGAACCTTTGCCCTGGCCGGCGAGGGGAAGCAGGCGGAAGCCAGAAGTCAGATTCAACTGTCTCTTCAGGCCCGCCAGGCGGCGCTCAGTACGGACGTAGCGCGCCTGTTGGTGCAGAACAATGAAAGCGAAGAGCAAGCTGCGGAGCGCATCCGCGGAATTTATGACCGCGTTCAACGCAACGTATATCTGTTTCTTACCGCGACGCTCATCGCGATTGTGCTCACCAGTTTGTATCTGATCCGCACCAACCGGCAACTGTTCGCACAACTGGCCATGCTCTCAGAGCAGCGCAGCGAGCTTGCCCAGAAGCTTATCTCCACGCAGGAGTCTACGCTGCGCCATATCTCCCGCGAGCTGCACGATGAATTCGGACAGATTCTGACCGCGGTTGGCTCGATGCTGACTCGCGCCGGCAACCAGGCGCCAGAGGGATCGCCGCTGCGCGCAGATTTACGTGAAGTGGCCGAGATCGCCCAGACCACGCTTGATCGGGTGCGCAGCCTTTCCCAGGCTTTGCATCCGGTGATGCTCGACGAGGCTGGTCTTGAAAGCACGCTCGACTGGTACTTGCCAGTGGTGGAAAGGCAGGCGGGGGTTCACATATTCTATGAGAAGACGGGAGAACGCTTCGCCGTAGATGGCAACGCTGCCATCCATGTGTATCGCGTCCTGCAGGAGGCCCTGAATAATTTTACGCGGCACTCGGGCGCCAAGGAGGCGTGGGTGCGTTTGCGGTTTCTATCAGAAATGCTGGAACTCGAAGTGGAAGATCACGGCGCGGGTCTGGCGGCACAGAAAACGAACCAGGGAATCGGCCTGGTCGCGATGCGGGAACGCGCCGAATTACTGGGCGGTTCGCTGATGTTTGTAGCGCCCCCGCAGGGGGGAACGCTGGTGCGGCTGAGGGTGCCAAGGGAGCAGCTGGCTTCGCATGCGGAATAAGATTTCGGTTTTGCTGGTGGACGATCACGCCCTGGTGCGGCGCGGCTTCCGCAGAATTCTCGAAGATGAAGCCGACATCACGGTTGCCGGCGAGGCCAGCGACGGACAGGAAGCCGTGCGGCTGGCGAATGAACTTCGTCCGAACGTGATCGTCATGGATTGTGCCATGCCGGGCATGAACGGCCTCGAAGCCACGCGGAAGATCCTCGAAAAGCATCCGCAAACGCTCGTGCTCATGTTGAGCATGCATCCCGAGGACACGCTGGTGCGGCAGGCGCTGGAAGCCGGCGCGTGCGGCTACATTTTGAAGAACGCGGTGGATTTAGAATTAGGCGCGGCCATCCGGCGCGTGGTAGCGGGAGAGACCGTGCTTGATTCCCAACTGCAGCGCCCGGAGCAGCTCAAGGGAGAAAGAAACAGCGGCCTCACGCCGCGGGAGCTGCAGATTCTGCAAATGATTGTGGATGGAAAGTCCAACAAGGAGATCGCAAGCGCGCTCGATCTCAGCGCCAACACCGTCGCCGTCCACCGCGCTAACATTATGGACGCTCTGGGAATCCACAAGACTGCGGAGCTGGTAGTGTACGCGATCCGTAACGGGCTGGTCAGCCTGCCGTGAATCGCCGCTGGTTTCTGAGGGGAGTCGCGGGTCTTGCTTCCAGCGCAGCCTTCCTGCGGAATGGCGTCGCTGCACAATCCTCCAACCTTGGGTTTCAATTTGCCGACGTGACCAGCCGAGCTGGAATTCAGTTCCGTCATACCAGCGGTGCCTATGGCGGAAAGTTACTGCCGGAAACGCTGGGCTCGGGGTGTGCCTTTCTCGACTACGACGGCGACGGCTGGCAGGACATTCTGCTGGTCAACGGCATGGACTGGCCGGGCCACCAGCGCGCACGCAGCACTCTGCAGCTCTACCGCAACAACCGCAACGGAACTTTCTCTGACGTCACGCGAAACGCCGGCCTCGATGTCGAGATGTACGGCATGGGGGTCGCCGTCGGCGACTACAACAACGATGGTTTTCCTGATCTCTTCATCACCTGCGTTGGCGAGAACCGCCTGTTCAAGAACACCGGGAAGGGGACGTTTGTTGACGTAACGAAGGCCAGCGGACTGGGCGGCAGGCAGGGATTCAGCACGTCGGCTCTGTGGTTCGATTTCGACCGCGACGGCCTGCTCGATCTATTCATCTGCAACTATGTGAAGTGGTCACCTGAGCACGATGTGTTTTGCAGCCTCGACGGCAAACACAAATCGTACTGCACGCCGGAAGCCTATCGGGGAGAGACTTGCTGGCTGTTTCACAATCGCGGCAACGGAACATTTGAGGACGTCACCGCGGCGAGCGGAGTCTTTGACAGCAGTTCGAAATCTCTGGGCGTGGCGATGCTCGACTACGACAACGATGGCTGGCCCGATCTGCTGGTCGCCAACGATACCCAACCCAACAAGCTCTATCACAATCTGCGCAATGGCACATTTAGAGACGTCGCGATGGAGGCTGGCATTGCGTTCAGCGCGGAGGGCAAGGCCCGTGCCGGCATGGGCATAGACGTGGCGGATTTTGACAACTCGGGAACGTCCGGCGTGGCCATCACAAATTTCGACAATGAAATGATCGGACTGTATCGCTTTTCAGGCGGCAACTACACCGACGTAGCGGCCCAGAGCGGCGTCGGGCTGCCTTCGAAGAATACCCTGGGGTTCGGCTGCGTGTTTCTCGACGCCGATCTGGACGGCGCGCTTGACCTCGCGGTGGTGAACGGACACATCGACGATACGGTACGGAATGTGCGCAACATCGGCTACGCGCAGCCACCCCAACTTTTTCTAAATAACGGGAAAGGGAGTTTCCGCGACGTGGCGTCTGAGGTCGGCGGCGGCTTTGGCGAGCCCAAAGTTGGGCGAGGGCTGGCTTACGGCGATTTCGATCGCGACGGCGATCTCGACTTGCTCATGACCACCAACAACGGCCCCGCCTATCTTTATCGAAACGATCAGTTCGGGGGAAATCACGGCATCCGCTTTCACCTGGTCGGCACTAAGTCCAATCGGGATGCAATTGGAGCTTTGGTGAAGATTTTCCACGGCGGATCGAGTCAATCGCGCCTGGTGAAGGGCGGATCGAGTTATCTGTCGCAATCGGAATTGCCGGCGACTTTCGGACTAGGCAAGCGGGACAAGATTGACCGCGCGGTAATCCTATGGCCCAGCGGAAGGACGGAAGAATACAAGGATTTGGCTGCTGGGCGGACCTACGAGTGCCTCGAGGCCAAAGGCATTACTGCCCTTTCGGGTTTCTAGAACGGAGTGGCTCTGTTAGCGTCCTCGCTCCAGCCGTGAGGAATCCGTTGTTATAAAGAAAAACAGATTCCTCGGCGCCGAAGCGACCTCGGCAAGGGTACATGGCTGTTGCCCTCGCTGCTACGTTTCTCCGCGGCACGGCTGAAGCCGTGCCTCCGCGAAAATACATGTGAAACTGCTTCTAGTATTTTTACAGTATTGCGCGGTTTTCGGATTGCGCTTAGTTTGGTGGCAACTTATACAGAGTCCTCATCTAGTGCCCTCCGGCACGCAGCTTTGAGGAACCACCCCACGAAAGAGGTAGGTTGCGCGACCTACCTCTTGTTCTTTTATCCGGCAGGTTTGGTAGAAGTCAGCATTTCTATTTCTGTTCGAGGGCTAACAAATGAGGCGCTGTGGCAGGTTCGCAAAAATTCTGGCGGCATCAGCATTGGTTCTGATTGCTGTTGCCTTTGCGGCCGAGGCCGGCAAGCCCGTAACTGTGAAGGGCTACGTCCTCGATTCCGCGTGCGCATTTACCAAGCACCTCGAGAAACCGATTAGCCCGGATTGCGCCCGCGCTTGCGCGAAAGCTGGGTCTCCGTTGGTAATTTTGGCTGAAGACGGCACAATTTATTGGCCGATTGCCGACACCACGCCTTCGAGCGGAC
>Ga0335077_10009434_pt1 | contig 12115 bp, 14 predicted proteins | sample Lox_Sample_31_FD_207151 | JGI IMG/M metagenome (GOLD analysis project Ga0335077, IMG submission 207151) | Soil microbial communities from Loxahatchee National Wildlife Refuge, Florida, United States - Lox_Sample_3.1 | ecosystem: Environmental > Terrestrial > Soil > Wetlands | place: USA...
GCTCGAGGAGGGGATCGTGCTGATCGCGGTCGGCGCGTACTTCGCCTCGCGCGGCAACCAGGTCGCGGCCGCGGCGACCGTCGCGGCGGTGCTCGGGTCGCTGATGGTGTCCTACACGCGCGCCCGGGCCGAGGCGCTCGGGGTCGAGTGCAAGGTCGGGCTCGCCACCCGTCCGGTGCGCGTCGTGATCCTCTCGATCGGGCTCATCTTCGCCAAGGGAGCCGGCTTGGGCCACTTCGAATTGCTCGCGCCGGCGGTGTACGTGCTCGCTGCGCTGACCGTGCTGACTACCCTCCAGCGCATATTCCACGTTCGGCGTCAGCTGAAAGCCGTCGCCGAGCAGCCGGTGTAACGAACCGGCTCCCACGGAATACCTGTAGTGGCCCGGGATTCGAACCCACGGGCGGGCGGGATCCAGATTAAGAAAGGCAGCCCCAGACAGTGAGCACGACGAACGGTTCCACCAACGGCGCCGCTCGCTACCAGGACGGCAAGGTCCGGGTGGCGATCATCGGCGTCGGCAACTGCGCGAGCTCGTTCGTGCAGGGCGTCCATTACTACCGCGACGCCGACCCACGCGAGTCGGTCCCCGGGCTGATGCACGTCGACCTGGGCGGCTATCACGTGCGCGACATCGAGTTCTCCGCCGCGTTCGACATCGACGCCGACAAGGTCGGCAAGGACCTGTCCGAGGCGATCTTCGCCGGGCAGAACAACACGATCAAGTTCGCCGGCGAGATCGCGCCGTTGAATGTCCCCGTGAGCCGCGGGATGACCCACGACGGCCTCGGCAAGTACCTCAAGGAGAAGATCACCAAGGCCCCGGGTCCGACCGCCGACATCGTCGACATCCTCAAGGACACCCACACCGACGTGGTCGTCTCCTACCTCCCGGTCGGCTCCGAGCAGGCCACCAAGTGGTACGTCGAGCAGATCCTCGAGGCCGGGTGCGCGTTCGTGAACTGCATCCCGGTGTTCATCGCCCGCGAGGAGTACTGGAACAAGCGCTTCAAGAAGGCCGGGCTGCCGGTCATCGGCGACGACATCAAGTCCCAGGTCGGCGCGACGATCGTCCACCGGGCGCTCGCCCGGCTGATGCACGACCGCGGCGTCAAGCTGCTACGGACCTCGCAGCTGAACGTGGGCGGCAACATGGACTTCTACAACATGCTCGAGCGCGAGCGCCTGGAGTCCAAGAAGATCTCTAAGACCAACGCGGTGACCTCGATCATGGGCCACACGCTGCCCGCCGACGACGTTCACGTCGGGCCGTCGGACTACGTCCCGTGGCTCACCGATCGCAAGTGGGCGCACATCCGGCTCGAGGGCGAGGCGTTCGGCGACGTGCCGCTGCAGATGGAGCTCAAGCTCGAGGTCTGGGACTCGCCTAACTCGGCCGGGATCGTCATCGACGCCGTCCGCTGCTGCAAGCTGGCGCTGAACAACGGCCTCTCGGGCCAGCTCGACGGCCCCAGCTCGTACCTGATGAAGTCACCGATGCACCAGCGGCCGGACGACGAGGCACGAGAGCTCACCGACAGGTTCATCGCCAAGTACGCGCGCCAGACGCCGGCCGAGAAGCCGGCGAAGCCGAAGGCCGCCAAGAGCTGAGAAGCGCATAAACTGCCGCCCGTGCCGAGCGAGCGGCTCGCGATCGCGCAGGTCACGCCGTTCGCCTGGGAGGTGGCGCACGAGGTCAACGACTACGTGGCGCATGTCTCGGGCGAACTGTCGCGCCGCGGGCACCGCGTCCTGATCATCGCGCCCTCGCAGTCGGGGGCGCTCGTGCGCGAAAGCCGCAAGGCCATCCGAGGCGACGCCGCATCGCTGCTCGAGCGCGCCTATGGCGAGCCGCTGGTGCTCGGCGTGGGTGAAGTCCTGCCGTTCTCGCCCACGCCGCGGCGCGCCGCCTCGCTGCCGCTCGACGTGGCCAGGACGGTCGAGGAGGCCCTTGCCGTCCTCCCGCTCGACCTCGTGCATGTCCACGAGCCGTTCCTGCCCAGCGCGTCCAGCGCCGCCCTGCGCCACTCACGGGGCCTGAACGTGGGGAGCTTCCACGCGCCGACCGAGCGGATCCTCTCGACTCAGCTCACCCGCCCACTGTCGCGGCTGCTGTTCGGGCGCCTCGACACCCGCACCGCCAGTTACCGCGCCACCCGCGACCTCCTTCAGCGCTACTTCCCGGGCGACTACCAGGTGATCCTTCCCGGCGCCGCGGTCGAACCGCAATCCACTGAGCACGACGATCCCGGAAAGCTGAAGCTCCTCTTCAGCGCCGGCGAGGAGCGCGGCGCGCTACGCATCTTCCTGCGCGCCCTCCGCGCGATGATCGACGACCCGCGGTGGCACGCCACGGTGTGGTCGCCGAGACCGCTCACGCCCCCGGCGACGCTCAGCCGCGCGCTGCGCGAGCGCGTCCAGTTCGTGGATTCCGACCAGGTCTCAGAGGTCGACGCGCTGGCCGGCGCCGACGTGCTCGTGCTCGCCTCAGAGGGGCTGCGCGCCGTCCCCGGCACGCTCGTGCGCGCGCTGGCCGGCGGCGTGTTGCCGATCGCCTCGCGCCTCGGCGTCTATGAGGAGCTTCTCGGCCAGGGCGAGTATGGGTTCGAGTTCGAGCCGGGCGACGTCCAGACCCTGGTCAGCCACGTGAGCCGCGTCATCGACGAGCCGGCGCTCCGCAAACAAGCAAGCGCCCGAGCGCCCGAGCTGCGGGCAGCCTTCGGCTGGCCGCGCGTGGCCGACGACCTCGAGCGGATCTACACCAGCCTGGTCGCGCGCCGGCACGACACCCGGGCCAACGATGCCGTCCGCGCCCGGCTGCGAAACAACCGCCGCACGATCGACGTCGACCTGCACATGCACACCGACCACTCCTACGACTGCGCGACGCCCGTGGAGGTCCTGCTCGCCGAGGCCAAAGCGCGCGGCCTCGGCGCGATCGCGGTCACCGACCACAACGAGATCTCCGGCGCCCACGAGGCCCGCGCCCGGGCCGACGGCATCAAGGTCATCGTCGGCGAGGAGGTCAAGACGGCCGACCAGGGCGAGGTCATCGGGCTGTTCATCGAGGAGAAGATCCCCCGCGGGATGACCCTCCAGGAGACGATCGCCGAGATCAAGCGCCAGGGTGGGCTGGTGTACGTGCCGCATCCGTTCGACCGGCTGCACTCGGTGCCCGACTACGAGCACCTGCTCGCCGTGCTCGATGACGTGGACGCGGTCGAGGTGTTCAACCCGCGCGTGGCCATCACCGAGTTCAACGACGAGGCCGCCCGGTTCGCCGCCAAGTACCGCATTCCGGCCGGTGCAGGATCTGATGCGCACGTCCCGCAGGGCCTCGGCTCGGTCAGGATCCGGATGCGCGAGTTCGACGGCCCCGAGGAGTTCCTCGAGTCGCTCCGCGACGCCGACATCATCCGCAATCCGGCCAGCCTCTTGTACGTCCAGGCGCTGAAGTTCCTGCAGACCAAGGCGCTTCCCGAGGCGGCACGGCGTGCCTCGCGCGAGCGCCGCGTACGCCGCGCAACTGGCCGGGACCGGCGCCGCATCAGCGGGCGCGATGGCCGCAACTCCTGATGCACGCGCAAGGACAAGCTCGCGAGCCGTCCAATCGGACAGCGATGCCCGCCACCGACGACGAGATCCGCGAGAAGTACCTCGAGCGGGCCATCCGGGAGCTGAACGCGTTCTCGCGGGAGGTCCAGGCCTGCAGCGAGTGCCCGCGCGGCTCGCTGATGCCGGTGCTCGGTTCGGGGCACCCCCAGGCCGACATCTTCCTGATCAAGTATTTCGCGCGGCCCTCGGAGGTCGAGGAGGGGGTGGCGTTCTACGGGCGCGCCGGCAACGCGCTGATGAAGTCCCTGAAGCGCCTTTCGATCGATCCCCTCGCCGTGTACGGGACGCTGTGCGTCAAATGCCCGGTGCCCGATCCGGCCATGGCCGACCCGGGCTGCGTCGCACGGCTGGTCGAGGAGCTTCAGATCGTCGCGCCGAAGCTCGTGGTCGTGATGGGCCCGGACGCACTGACCGTGGTCAACGAGCTGGACCTCCCCTTGCGCCGTGACGTCCATCCCGCCGCCGGAGAGCTCCAGCGCCTGACCCCGACGATCGAGGCCCTGTACGTGCCGAACATCGACGACGCGCTCGACGAGGAAGGGCCCAAGCGAGAGTTCTGGGCCGCGTTCCGCGTGCTCGGCCAGTGGTGGGCGGACCTGCCCCCGTACTAAGACCGGGGCGGTCTACGATCCCCAGGGATGGCTGACCACGGTCCCGACCCCCAGCTACCGGAGCTGCGGGCCTCCGACACCGACCGCGAGCGAGCCGTAGACACCCTCCGGCACGCCGCATCGGACGGTCAACTCAGCGTCGACGAGCTGGAGGAGCGGATCACGAGCGCGTACGCGGCGCGTACCCGCGCCGAGCTCGCGCGGCTGACCGCCGACCTGACCCCCGACCCGGGCGTCGCCCCGTCGCAGGCGAGCGGCCTCACGGTCAGCGACGGCCCCGGAGGTGACCGCTGGGTGATCTCGGTCATGAGCGGGCACGACAAGAAGGGGCGCTGGCGACTCGCGCCACGGTGCACGGTCCTCAACGTCATGGGCGGCAGCGACATCGACCTGAACGACGCCGAGCTCTCGGCCCCGGTGACCGAGCTCAACATGTACTCGATCATGGGTGGCGGATCGATCCGCGTCCCGCACGGCGTCGAGGTCCACGTGTCGAACTTCGCGTTCATGGGCGGCAACGGCGTCGAGCTCGGTGACGAGGTGGCGCCCGCCGGCGCCCCGGTCATCCGGATCCGGCTCGTGTCGATCATGGGCGGCTCGGACGTCCAGCGGGGTCGCAAGCTCAGCCGCGAGGAGCGCAAACGGGAGAAAGAGCTGCGCAAGGCCAAGGAGCGCGAGCTTGAACCCTAAATGGGCCCTCGATCGCGGTTAGACTCGCCCCATGGATCTAGAGGAGAAGTCCCTCGACCAGATCGGCGACCGCTGCGAGGAGTGTGGCGCGAAGCTCACCCCGGCGGAGATGCAGGCTGCGATGGAGTCGGGCGGACCGGCGCTTTGCACGGTCCACGCAGAGGAGGTCGTCCCGGTCGCCGACGAGGACGACGCCTTCGGCGACGAGTAGTCCCGCCTCAGTCGCCCATCGTCAGCACGATGTTGCCGAGCTTGCCGCCCGCGGCGAACCGGTCGTAGGCGGCGGGCGCCTCCTCGAGCGGGTAGGTGGCGGCGATCGGCGCCCGGATCGCGCCTGAGGCGAGCAACGGCAGGACCGAGCGCTCGACCGCCCGCGCCGCGGCCGCCTTCTCCTCGAGCGGGCGCGGGCGCAGCGTGGAGTTGAGGATCCGCGCGCGCTTCTGCATCGCGACGCCCAGGTTCACCTCGGCTCTCGCGCCGGCGCTGATCCCGATCACCATGATCCGGCCCCACAGGTCGAGCGCCTGAAGGTTGCCCGGGAGGTTGGGGGCGCCGACCAGCTCGAGGATCACATCGAACGGACCGTGCTCCTCGAAGCCCTCGCACGCGATCACCTCCGCTCCGAACTTCGCCACCGCCTCCCAGTGATCGGAATTGCGCACGGTGGCCGTCACGCGCGCCCCGGCGGCGTGACCGAGCTGGATCGCTGCCGTGCCGACCCCGCCGGCGCCACCGTGGACAAGCAGCCGCTCACCCGGCTCGAGACGGGACTGCGTGAAGAGCCCGTCGTGCGCGGTGGTGAACACCTCGGGGACCGCGCCGGCCTCGACCCAATCCAGGTTGTCGGGCACCGGCATCAGGATCCGCTCGTGGACCACTGCGAGCTCGGCCTGCCCGCCGCCGGCCACGATCCCCATCACCCTGTCGCCGACCTCGAACCGGGTCGCCCTGGGGCCCCGGTCGATCACCTCGCCGGCCAGCTCGAGCCCGGGTATGTCCTGCGGCTCACCGGGGGGAGCCGGGTAGAAGCCGCGGCGCTGCATCATGTCGGCGCCGTTCAGGCCGGCCGCCCTGACCCGCACGAGGCACTCGCCGGCGCCCGGGATCGGGTCGGGGTGGTCCTCGACGCTCAGGTTCGTGTCTCTGATCGTGACGGCACGCATATCGCGAAAACCTACCCGCCGCCGCCGCGTTCCAGCAGCGCGACGCACTCGATGTGCGGCGTCTGCGGGAACATGTCGACCGGGCGCACCTTGCGCAGCGCGTAGCCGGCCTCGACCAGCTGCGCGGCGTTGGGCGCGAGCGTGGTCGGGTTGCACGAGACGTACACGATCCGGCGCGGCGCGGCCTCGATGATCCGGCGCACGACCTTCTGCGAGAGGCCCGAGCGCGGGGGATCGACGACCAGGACGTCGGGGCGACCGGCGCGCTCGACCAGCTCGCGCATGGCGAGCCGCACGTCGCCGGCGTAGAACCAGGCGTTGTTCACCTCGTTGAGCCGGGCGTTGGCGATGGCGTCCGCGACCGCGTCCTCGACGAGCTCGAGTCCCCACACCTCGGCCACCCGCGGCGCCATCAGCAGGCCGATCGTCCCGATCCCGCAGTACAGGTCGTAGATGCGATCTGTGCCCGACGGCTGTGCGTACTCGATCGCCAGCCGGTAGAGCCGCTCGGCCATCTCGGTGTTGGTCTGGAAGAACGCGCTGGAGGAGATCCGCAGGCGCATGCCGCCGATCTCCTCCTCGAGCCGGTCGCGACCGGCCAGGAGCTCGGTCTCGCCGTCCTGGGTCGTCTCGGCGACGCTGTCGGTCTGCGTCCACAGCAGACCGCCGAAGGGTGCGGCCGCCTCGATCAGACCGACACGGTCCAGCGACCCCGGCGCGGTCACGAGCCGGATCTGGAGCTCGGGGCGCGCGCCACGGCGACTCTCGCGGACCACCAGGTTGCGCAGGAACCCCTGGCGGGTGCGTCGGTCGAACGCGGGCAGCCCCTGCGCACGGCACCACTCCACGACCCGTTCCCGCGCGGCGTTGCCGGCCTCGGACGCCAGCAGGCAATCGTTCACCTCGACGATCTCCTCCCAGTGCCCGGGGGCGTGGAAGCCGCACACGAGCCGGCCGTCCGAGTCGGTCCCGAACGAGTACTCGAGCTTGTTGCGGTACCGCCACTCCGCGACCGCGGGCACGATCGGCTCGAGCTCGAAGCCCTCCAGGCGCCCGATCCGGCGCAGCGCGTCCTCGACCTGGTCCTGCTTCACGGACAGCTGGCGCTCGTATGGGAGCACCTGCCATGGCGCGCCCGGATGCGCGGCCTTCGCCTCGATCCGCTCGGGGCTCGGCTCGACGATCTCGATCGCGCGCGCCTCGGCGTAGGCGCGCTTGGCCTTCTGTACCTCCGCCCGCACACGGTCGCCCGGAATCCCGCCCGCGACGAACACCACGTAGCCGTCGCGGCGGGCGACGCCCGCGCCGCCGAAGGCCAGCGAGTCGACGGTGAGCTCGAGGACCTCGCCTCGGGCGGGGCGGGTTGCGACCGTACGTTCCATGCGGTCTAGGATGACAGCGCCGAGCGGATCTCCGCCGCGTCGACGTCGAGCTGCCGCAGGATGCGGACCGCGGCGCCGTCGCGCTCCTCGACCAGCGCGAGCAGGATGTCCTCGGTGCCGGCAGTGCCGTGGCCGCGCTGGCGCGCCTCGTCCTGGGCCAGCTCGATCGCCTCCTGCGCCCGCCTGGTGAACGTGGGCTCGCCCGCAGCCGCGCCCTGATCTGGGTCGACGCCCACGCCCATCATCCGGACCACGGCCCCGCGGACCTGCTCGTAGGTGGCGCCCGACGACTTCAGGACGACGGCAGCGGTGCCCTCGTCCTCAGCGAGCACCGCGAGCAGGATGTGCTCGGTGCCGACGAAGCTGTGGCGAAGACCGCGCGCTTCGTCGCTGGCGCGGGACAGGACCCGGCGGGCCGGCTCTGTGAGGTGCTCGGTCAGTCGGAGGTGAGTTGTTTGTCGATGGCCGCGAGGACGGACTTCCGATTGGCGTGGCGCCGCTCGTAGTCGCGCACCTTGCGCAGCTCGGCCGGGGAGAGCTCGTCGAGCCGGCCCTGGACCTGCGTCGCGGTCAGATCGTCGTAGCCGAGGACCGGGAACGACTGTCCCGCCCCCGCCGTTCGCCGTGCCTTGTCCGCGCTGCGCATCAGCAGGTCGAGCGACTCGCTGCGCCGCGCGCGTATCGTCGCCGAGCCGATCTGCTGACGACCCCGGCCGAACAGCCGCTCGACGTCCGAGACCAGCTGCTCGGTCTGCTGGCGGCCCCGGTCGACGAGGTCGGTGGCGAGCTCGGTGGCGTCGGGGCGGGGCACCCCGCCCCGGGCCGCGGCGGGATCGAGGACCTCCTGGATCCGATCACGCGTGAGCACCACCAGCCCGAGGGGCTTGATGATCCGGTTGACCAGCTGTTCGGCGAGGCTGGCAACCCCGTCGTTCGACGCGCCGGACTTGGTCGAGGAGCGCGATCCGCTGCTCCTGCGCGACCCCTGTGACGCGGACTTGGATGAAGGCATGGTCTGCGACTCTCCTTCCCTGAAAGCTCGCTTTGAGGCTACCCGACGCTGGGGGCTCTAGGCGTCGATGAGCAGCTCGAGCAGCGCTTTCTGGGCGTGCCGCCGGTTCTCGGCCTGGTCCCAGATCCGCTGGCGCTCCCCGTAGAGAATCCCCGCGGAGATCTCCTCCCCGGGGTGTGCGGGCAGGCAGTGAAGCGCGATCGCGTGCGGCGCCGCCGCCTCGAGCAGCCGCTCGTCAAGCCGGTAGGGGGCGAGCACGCGCCGGCGTTCGCTCGCGGAGTCGGGGTCGTCGCTCATGCTCACCCAGACGTCCGTGTACACCGCGTCGGCGCCCTCGACCGCCTCGCGCGGGTCATCGGTCAGGACCCCGCTGGGGAGACCATCCGCATCCAACTGATATCGGTCGGGCGCGGCGACGCGGACGTCGATCCCGACGGCGCCCCCCAGCAGGACCAGCGACCGGGCGACGTTGTTGCCGTCGCCGACGTACGCAAGCGTGAGCCCCTCGAGCCGCCCGAACGTCTCCCGCAGCGTCAACAGGTCCGCCAGCGCCTGACATGGGTGATGGCCCGGCGTCAGCATGTTGATGACCGGCACCGTGGCGTGCTCGGCCATCTCGGTGACGAGGTCCTCGTCCCCGGTCCGGATCCCGATCGCCGCCGCGTGGCGCGAGAGCACGTACGCGGTGTCGCGAACCGACTCCCCGCGCGAGATCTGCATCTCGTCCGGGCGCAGCACCATCGGGTGTCCGCCCAGCTCGGCGACGCCCGCCTCGAATGACACCCGTGTGCGCGTCGAGGGCTTCTGGAAGATCAGCGCCACCGTGCGCTTGCGCAGCGCGTCCGAGCCGAAGGGCGCCGCCTTGAGCTCGAGCGCGCGCTCGATCAGCGCGTCTACCTCGACAGGGCTGAGCTCAGAACCGGTGATGAAGTGACGCGGCAAGCGCCGAGTGTACGTTCCGCGGGTGCCTGTGCGCGTGCTGACCTGGAACCTGTTCCATGGCCGCGCGGTGCCGCCGGCCGGGCGCGAGCTGTTCGACGAGTTCGCCGACGCGCTGCGCGGATGGGAGTGGGACGTGGCGCTGCTCCAGGAGGTCCCGCCGTGGTGGCCTCCGGCTCTCGCGACACGCCTCGACGCCGCCCAGCGCTACGTGCTCACGTCGCGGAACTTCGCGCTCCCGATCCGTCGCGCAATCGCCACCCGCCGGCCCGACGTGATCAAGTCCAACGGCGGCGGCGCCAACGCGATCCTGATTCGCGGCGACACGATCGCCGAGCACCGCATCAGACGGCTGTCGATCTGGCCAGAGCGACGATGGATGCACGCCGTGCGCATGGACCGCGCCGGCGCGTGGATGGCCAACCTGCACGGAGGCGGGTCTCTCCGGGACGTGCACGGGGCCGCCGCAGCGGCGCGCGCCTGGGCGGGCGCGGCTCCGCTGGTTCTTGGCGGCGACTTCAACATCCGCGGGCTCACGCTCGACGGGTTCGAGCGCGCCGCCGGGCACGAGGTCGACTACGTGTTCGTCCGGGACCTCACACCGCCGGGCGCATCAAGAGCCGAGGTCCTCGACCACGGCCACCTGTCCGATCACGCGCCGGTGCGCGCGGCCCTCATGAGCTCTCCCGCGCCATCTCCACGATCTCCGGCGACGCCTTCGCCGTAGACCCGCTGTCGAATGGCGGCTCCGGGTCGTACTCGATCCTGAGCTGGATCGCCCGCGCCACGTCATCGCCCGCGATCCGCGCCGCCAGCATCAGCGCCATGTCGATCCCGGATGACACCCCGGCGGCGGTGATCACCTTCCCCTGCTCGACCACCCGGCGGCTGACCGGGGTGACCCCGAACTCGCCGAGCCGGTCCATCCACATCCAGTGCGTGGTCGCCTCGAGGCCATCCAGGATGCCGGCGGCCGCCAGCACCAGGGAGCCGGTGCACACCGACGTCGTCCACTGCGAGGTCTGGTGTGCGTCCCGCAGCCAGGCGAGGACCTGCTCATCGTGCATCAGCGCATCCGTACCGAACCCGCCCGGGAACACGATCACATCGGGGCGGGCAACCGCCGAGAGCGTGGCGTCCGCGTGCAACGCGAGCATTCCGTTCCCGGTTCGCACCATGCCGGGTTCGGTGGCCACAAAGTGGACGTGCGCCCCGGGCAGGCGCGAGAGGACCTCGTAGGGCCCAATCGCGTCAAGTGCGGTGATGCGGTCGAAGATCGGGATCGCGATTTCCATCACGAGCTCTTTCCGGCGCGAAGTCCGAAGCCCCGCAACATCAGCAGCGCCTTCTCACCCATCGTCCCGCGCCCGGGCAGGACCCCGAGCTGGGTCGCGGCATCGTACAGGTCGTAGAAGCCCCGGATGCGCAGGAGCAGGTCGTGCCGCACCTCGCAGTAGAAGACGCCTTGCACGACCACGAAACGGTTGGTGGCCGGGAGCCCGTCGAGGGGCGCCCGATGCGTGGCCAGGAGCTTGCACGGAGCCGCCACGTAGCGCTCGTTGTGAAGCCGCTCGCCGGTCTGTTCGAGGCGCGCGTCCGGGAACGCCGCCCACAGCCGTGCGGCGTGACGGCCGAGCTCGTCGAGGCCCTCGATCGGCTCGGCGGTGAGCGGGTCCTCGTAGTGGATGTCGCGCGCGCAGACGGCGGCGAAGGCCTTCTCGTCCTTGCCCGACCAGGCAGCTTGCCAGCCGTCGATCAGCTCATCGGCGTTCACGACGAAGCATTGTCGAACACCGGGAGGCCCTCGTCGGGTGTCGACGCCTCGGCGTAGCGGCGGCGGGGGATCCGCCCGGCGCCGCGCGCCAGCCAGCCCGCCTGCACCGCGAGGCTGATCGCCCTCGCCATCGCGCTCGGATCGTGCGCGCGGGAGATCGCGCTCGCGCACAGGACCGCGTCGCACCCGAGCTCGATCGCGAACGCCGCGTCCGACGCGGTGCCGACGCCGGCGTCGAGGATCACGGGCACGCCGGCCCGCTCGACCAGGATCGAGATGTTGTACGGGTTGCGGATCCCCATTCCGCTGCCGATCGGCGAGCCGAGCGGCATGACCGCGGCGCATCCGACGTCCTCCAGGCGGCGCGCCAGGACGGGGTCGTCGGTCGTGTAGGGCAGCACCACGAAGCCGTCGTCGACCAGCGCCTCGGCCGCCGCGACCAGCTCGACCGCGTCGGGGAGCAGCGTGCGGTCGTCGCCGATGACTTCGAGCTTGATCCAGTCGGTCTGAAACGCCTCGCGCGCGAGCTGGGCGGTGATGATCGCGTCGCGAGCGGTGTAGCACCCCGCGGTGTTCGGGAGCACTTCCACGCCGGCTCTATCGAGAATGTCGAGAATCGAGCCCCGATGATTTGGATCCCGCCCACCCCCGAGCCGGCGCAGCGCCACCGTGCAGAGCTCCGCGCCCGACGCGGTCAGCGCGCCGGCGAGCACCTCGTGGTTGGTGAAGCCGCCCGTGCCGAGAATCAGGCGGGAGCGGAACTCGCGTCCGGCGATGGTGAGGGCCATGGTCATCCTCCTTGTACCGCTACGACAACTTCGATGCTCGCGCCTTCGCGCAGCGCGGTGTTCGGCCACTGCGCCCGCGGAACCACCTCGCCCTCCACCGCCACGGCCACACCGCGGCCTTCCGGAGCGTTGGGCAGCCCC
>Ga0335077_10009435_pt1 | contig 12115 bp, 12 predicted proteins | sample Lox_Sample_31_FD_207151 | JGI IMG/M metagenome (GOLD analysis project Ga0335077, IMG submission 207151) | Soil microbial communities from Loxahatchee National Wildlife Refuge, Florida, United States - Lox_Sample_3.1 | ecosystem: Environmental > Terrestrial > Soil > Wetlands | place: USA...
CCAAAGACCAGCACCGACAGCGCCGAAAGCTGAGCCGGGCCGACTCCCGAGGCGCGGTCTTCTTTCCGCACCCGGCGAAGCAAATGAATTGCCGCCGAGTGCAGCGCGTCCGCCAGCTCGATCGTTTCTTCCCCCACTTTTTTCATTTGCATTTCGCCGCCGGAGGGATTAGCTTATCGCATACGAGATTAGTTAGCAATGCTAACTAATTTCCAGAGGAGGCAAGAAACATGGCCCACGAAATCTTCGACGCCATCCGCAAAGGAGAGACGGAGCGCGCAGGACAACTCATCGGCAGCAACCCCGCAGCCGCTCGCGAGCGCGATGGCAACGGCGTCTCCGCCATCATGCTGGCGCGTTATCACCGGCAGAATGCAATCGTGGATCTGCTGCGCTCGGCGGTTGGCGAACTCGACATCTTTGAAGCCGCTGCCCTGGGCGACGCTGCCCGGCTGCGCTCGCTGCTGCGCGACCAACCCGACCTGATTTGCACCTACAGTGCCGACGGATTCACGCCACTGCACTTCGCCGCCTTCTTCTCGCAGCCTGCCGCAGTCGAGATATTGCTGAACCAGGGCGCTGATTCCAATGCCGTCGCGAGCAATGGATCGAAGCTCGCAGTGATCAACAGTGCGGCCTCTTCGAACAATACCGAGATCGTTCGCATACTGCTGCGCGAAGGCGCCAATCCCGATGCCCAGCAGGAGAAGGGCTTCACCGCCTTGCATGCGGCTGCCCTGAACAATAATCCGGAGATGGTGAAAGCGCTGCTCGATGCCGGGGCCGACGCCTCGCTTCGCAGCGACGACGGCAAGACCGCTCTGGACATGGCAGGAGCGGAAGCGGCGGCGGCTCTGCGGAATGCCTGAGCCGTCAGGCCTGTTCGGCTACGGTCTCGGCCACTCTGGAATGAGTTCGCAGAATCAGCACGCCAACCAGGACGGCGCAGCCAAGAAATAGGACGCGCATCGCATTCACGTGCAGCACCTGGTCTCCCATGACGATGCGAACCAATCCAAACGAAGCGCTGGCTGAGCACAGCCCAAAGTACAGCTTCTCTTTCGCACAGCGCGAGGCCCGCAGCAGTAACAGCAGGATGGTCGTGACGACCAGATAGATGGCCAGCAGTGCCAAGGCACCGGCAGGCTTTGACGTGCGGAAACTTATCGGCTCGGCATGCGAGACGGCGGCCTGGATGCCGGCCAACAGAAGAAAGAAGACGGAGTGCACCAGCGCAATGACCGCGCGCTTGCGGCTGTTCAGGATGGAGAATGCGTCCATGAGGCTGATAGCAGGATGCCTTTATCCCCGCACACTTGGCTGTGACCCAGGTCACATGAAGCAGGTTTGCAGCCGGTAACCGAAAAAGGAGGTTGGGGAGGTTACCTCTTTACAGATTCTTGATATCGAAATGGGAAAACTGACGAAAGTGGGAAAGCATCCCACTTTCAGTGTAGCTGCGCAGCCGAAACTGCTTGCCAACACCGACCTAAATCGTTTATTGTCACAACTTCGCAGAGTACTGCCCGCGGGTTGTCGCCGGCTAACTAAAGCAATCAATGCGCATTTCGCTCTATCAAGTCTTCTCGCTTAGCAGTTCACGGATTCGCCGCAGCATCCTTGTTATGGCGCTGTGTTTGTTGCCGGTAGTGCTGGCAACGACCGCCTCCGCGATCACCCACGCTCGCGTCCATCACCCGCGCAAAGTAAGTCTGCACGCGTCGAAGAAGTTCATGATGATGCGCTGGAACAACGCGGTCTTTCCTGGCTCGCACGAATTGCTGGTGCAGCAGAATGTCGAGTTGGACAAGCTGCAGCTGCCGCGTATCGCCAACGACATGGAGCTGCTGAGCTACGAGATGTCGCAGGACCTGGTTCCGCTTACCGAGTCGGAAGCACTGAAGATCGCTGCCGACTTGCAGGACAACCGGCGTTACTGCCGTTCCTGGACACGCGACTTTCTGCAGGATTTCAGCCAGGCGTTCTACAACGAGTTTCATCAGCCCATCCAGGTGAACTCGCTGGTGCGTACCGCCGAGCAACAGGCCCGCTTGCGCCGGCACAACCGCTTCGCCGCTCCGGAAATTGGCGAGACCGTTTCCACGCATTTGACGGGCGTTAGCGCCGATATCTCACGCCGCGGCCTGACCAAGCTGCAATACGAATGGATGCGCGCCTACCTGATGCCACTGCATGAAGCCGGACTCCTCGATCCCATCGAAGAGCGCCAGCCCGTGCTGCACGTCATGGTCTACGACAAATACTCGGCCCGCAACTCCGACAGCGCGAACAGCTTGTCGGAGGCGAGCGAGCCGGGCGAGTTCCCGCTCAGCTCCACCGCACCCGCCAGCAAGTAACTTCTCTCATTTCTTAGTTGATCTCCGGGGTTCGATGCGAGCACTCTGCGGGCGTCGGCGCAGGAAATTTTCACCACCGAGGACACGGAGAGCACCGAAAAAAACTAAGATCTTCCTTTTTTCTATGTCCTCCGTGGCCGCCGTGGTGAATCCGGTGGCCGTCTGCACCAGCGCTTGGCGTTAAGTACTACCACTGAGAAGAATTTTCATAGTGCAATCTTGGGTACGCTTGCAACTTCCAGATTCCGCAGCGGTTGCGTTTGGCAGCGCCTTTGCACTATCTCTTCCCGCTGCCACCGCCCGCGATGTGGTAGGCGATGTTCCGGGGATCCTGGCAACTTCCACGCGGAGAAACCAAGCGAGGAAAACGATGGATTCAAATCGTAAGGAGATTTTGTGTCTGTGCCGCGATCATACGACCCTGTACGCGCGGCGCATGCTGCTGGAGCACTTCGGCTACTCGGTGCTGGCCATCCGCTCACTGACCCAGATGAATGCGGTGCTGCGCCACACTTGTCCTGACATGCTCTTGCTGGACATAACCGACCCTGCCTTTAATTTCGAGGAGATCGCCAAACGCGCCAAGTCCGTTTGCCCCCGCATGCTCTCCGTGGCGCTTACTCCTGAGTATGGCTTGCGCAACAGTGATAGCGGCGCGATCGACGGCTTCATCCGGCTCGACGGCCCGCGCGACGAATGGCGGATCGGCTTGCAGTCTCTCTTTGCCGACCAGGATGGCGGCTCGGTTGACGAAGACAGCGGCGAACTGAAGCTCACCTAAAGGCCGCATTGTCTTTTTACGATCCCGAGTGGGAACAGTCTTTCGGAGTCGCATTCCGTCCTGCCAGCAGCCTCGCCATTGATCACACGTTGTTGTTTTCTGAGCCGCCTCTTATCAATAGCCCGGCGAATTGGCATGTCTGGTGCACTCAGTCCTCGTGGTCGCAGGTTCGATTTCGCGGCCACGATGCGAAGGACCCGTCTATGCAGCGAGTCAGCTCCGACGTACAAAGTTTCAGGGCGATCAGCTTGTGAGTGCAGCCACTGCCAGACTCGATGAATTCACGTGGCGGCTGGATGAGATTGCCGAAGCGTTCGACCGTCCATTAGCCAGCTTTTATGCCATGTTGGACGATATCGACCGCCGCATCTTCACCCTCGGACATATCGACATCAATGGCGATCTGCGGATACCGAGCGACATGCTTTCCATACTCTGACCCGCTTTCGCAGATTCGCTGGGTGAATCCGTCCCGGTTGGTGGCGTAACTGGGCAGAGGTGCTCCTAAGGTGGCCGATGATATAAGCGGTATCCTTCGCCACTCATTGGCATGAAACACCGCATTCCAAGCAATCCGAATTTCCATCACACTCTGGCCGAGGATGACTCTGGCGGTGCAGGTATCAAGTCGATGTGCAAGCTTTGCGGGGCTTTCCAGATTGTTTCCCTGGCGGATGGCTCCCCGGAAGACTGGGAGGCCTTCCACGAGTGTTCCCAGAAATCGAAAGTTGATGATTGAGGGCATACACCCCGCTAGACCCGCCGGCATCCCAATCTGCACCTGTGCGTGCAGGTCGCAGAGAACCCTGCCTCTCGCTTACGCCGATGGTGTTACGAACGGTTGGCGGGGTTCTTTTCGATCACGGTTTCCCAACGCCGGTACTGCTTTGAGCAGAGGGCGCGGTCTGCGCTACCTGCGAAGCCAGAACCGTCTGCGGCACGACGACGATGTCCACCCGGCGATTCATTTGCTGGCCTGACGGGAAAGAGTTATCGGCCACCGGATGGAACTCGCCATAACCCGCCGCGGAGAGCCGTTCGGGCGCGAAGCCCTCGTGCTCAATCAGCAATTTGACCAGAACCGTAGCGCGCGCCGTCGACAGTTCCCAATTCGAAGCAAAGGATGCGGTGTGAATGGGCACGTTGTCGGTATGTCCTTCGATCCGCAGCCAGCAGTTGCGGCCTTCCAGAAAGCGGGCGAAACGATCGACCGTGGCGAGCCCTTGCGGCTTGATTTGGGCTGAGCCGCTGTCGAAGAATCCAATCTCGCGCAAGCTGATGATGAGCCCATCGGCATCCATTCGCAGCGCGACTTCATGACGCTTGATCTCGGGATACAGGATCTTCTCCAACTCTCTCCGAAGGGCCGCGAAATCTTCCGGCTTGCGATTCACTTCGCTGGGCCCGGCTTGCAGCAGCGGCGTCCTGGCCAGAGCATCGAGATCACTGCTCTGCCCTTTTGCAGCACCGCCGGCATAAGGTTTCACCGTCGAGGCAACGCTCAGGTCCTGAAACGCGGTTTGAATAGCTGCGGTCAGTTGCACCGACCGTTGACGGTCGATGTGAGCAGAAGAAAACATGACGACGAAGAAGGCGAACATCAGGGTAATGAAGTCAGCATAGGAAACCAGCCAGCGTTCATGGCTGACGCGATTGTGATACAGCCTGCGCTTACTCATCGCGCGACTCTCTCCAGGGGAGCGGGCCGTGGGCTGTCTTGCAGGAAGCCCAGCAGCTTGGTTTCCAGCATGCGAGGATTCATGCCTTCCAGGATGGAAACCACGCCCTCCAGCGTCATCTCGCGGATGACCTGCTCCTGCCGCAGACGGATGCGCAACTTGCCCGAACCGGGAAGAAAGAAGAGATTGGCCGCGCCAACTCCGTACACGGTGGCCACGAAAGCCACTGCGATACCATGTCCGACTTCCTCGAGATTGTCGAGGTGCTGCATGACCTGGATGAGTCCCAGAACGGCGCCGATGATGCCGATGGTGGGAGAGAAGCCGCCCGCCGACTCGAAGACCCGTGGTATGTAATCTTCGTATTCCGCCTGGTTGTCGAGCTCCAGCTGCATCATCTTTCGGAGCTCCGCCGGCTCGGTTCCGTCGACCGCCAGCATCAGGCTCTTGCGCATGAAGGGATCGTGGATGTACGGCAGTTGGGAGTCGAGGGAGACGATCCCCTCCTTGCGCGCCTTGTTGGCGAAATTCACCAGCTCGCGAATGACTTTTTGCGGGTTGAGGTCGCGTTCGTGGAAGATGGTGATAAGGCGGCGCGCCGCCGATCCCACCACCCGCATAGGAAACTGCAGCATCACCGCTCCCAGCGTGCCCCCGAAGACGATGAGGGCGGCGGTGGGCTGAAGAATTTGCGAGAGCCGGCCGCCTTCGAGAATCAGCCCGGCGACAATCCCACCAATGGCCAGGATAAGACCACTGAAACTGCTCTTGTCCACAACTATTCCTCGGGCTCGGGATCTGCGCATTTCTGCGCTGCCAACGTCGAGCCGTCATCGCCGCCCACTTGCAGTGCAGGGTGAGCTCCACAGAGTATGGAGCGGCGAAACTCCCTCACCCGTTCGATGACGTCAGCGACGCTCTCCCGCACCACGACCTTTTCTCCCGTGACCAGGGTTAAGAGCGTGTCGGGCGCCGCTTCGACAAATTTGATGAGATCGGAGTTGACCGCCAGGCGCGAATTATTCAACCGCGTCAACTGGATCATGTGATTCCTTCAGCACGGGGGTGCTGCGACACTCACCACATCGGCAAATGCACGGATCGCTTGAAGAAAGATAGCGGTTGGTTTGCGACGAAGCCACGCAGATTGTTTTAGTACGCCCTCTGTGCCGCCGTGTCTCTGTGGTGAGCATGGCGCGTTAAAGTCGCCCCGCCCATCGCCGATGGAAAGGGAGAACAAATACGCTTCCGCCAATCAGTAACCCCCGGCAGCGCAGCTGCGGGAGCAAAGCCTGGCCAACCCCCAGGCAGGTGGAACGCAATAAAGGAGCCGTTCTATGGCAATCAGCATTCTGAATAACATCCCATCCCTGGCTGCGCAGAACCAGTTATCGATTACGCAGGCGAGCTTGCAGAAAACTTTGTATGCTCTGTCTTCCGGTTCGCGCATTAACTCCGGCGCCGATGACGCGGCGGGCCTGGCCATTGCCGACGGCCTGCAGGCCAACGTCACCGCCCTCACCCAGTCAGCGCGCAACGCCAATGATGGCGTGGGCAAGCTGCAGGTCGCCGATGGCGCCCTGGCGCAAGTCACGACCCTGTTAAACCGCGGGGTCACGCTGGCCACCGAATCTGCCACGGGCACGCTCGACTCGGCAGGCAATCAGCGCGCCGCGCTGAATGCCGAGTTCACAGCGATCAAGGCCGAAATCGATCGCATCGGCACCAACACCACGTACAACGGCGCTGCCATCTTCCAGGGTGGAAGTGCCGACTATAACCAGGTCAAGGTTTCCGACAGCACGGTGGGCGGCCTCGGTATGTCGACCGCCGTCGCCGGCGCGCTCAAGCTGAAGGGCGGCACCGGCGGCACGGCGTTCACCTTCACGTCGGGCGCCGATGCTACTGTGGGCGCCCTGATCAATGACATCAACACTAATGGCAACGGGCTGATCGCCTCGCTGGATGCCAAAGGCAACCTGGTGGTAACCGACACCAAGAACCGTGGGCTGGCTGCGGCCAGCGAGTTGCAGGACAACACCAGCACGCTGAAGCTTGGCGGCGACAGCAGCCTGGCGACCATAACCGCGGCCCCCACCAATTCCTCGACCATGGACGTGTACCTGAGCGATTCCACGGGCGTGGGCAGCAGCACCATCTCAGTCACGCTGAACCAGTTCGACAGCGGCCAGATGAACGGCGCCAGCATCGCTAACGACGATCTGCTGAGCGCAGGAACCGCGCAGGTGGCCCTGGCCGACATCAACCAGGCGGTGGCACGTGTGGCTTCGCTCCGTGGCGATATCGGTGCGGGCATCAACCGGCTGCAGTCGGCTACCAGCGTCATGGACAACCAGACGCAGAACCTGTCGGCCGCCGAAGACGGCGTTCGTTCGGCGGACATCACGCAGGAAGTCGCAAACCTGACCAAGTACCAGATCCTGAGCCAGACCGGCATCTCCGCCCTGGCCCAGGCCAACCAGATGCAGCAGAGTGTGTTGAAGCTGTTGCAGTAATTCGTCCCGGCTTGCAGGACGCTCGCCCTGTAAGCGCTTTGCACGGGGGAGAAGGTGGGGCCTCACGGTCCCCCTTCTCTCTGTTCTTAACGCGGGCTTAGACAAGCGGCCCCAGAGTTGCCCCTTGCAAGCGGAGGAGCAGTCCAGTGAGTACTTCCGGCATCTCCACTGTCCTTACCAATATCAACGACGCCTTCAGCGGCAAGACCAGCGGCATCGATGTGGCGAGCACCGTAAGCGCGCTGATGCAATTGCAGGAACGGCCACTGACGCAGCTGCAGAGCGATCAGTCGGCAGTAAAGCTGCAGATCAGCACCCTGGGCACGATCGCCTCGGAACTAAGCCAGCTGCAGACCGCAACCAACAACCTGAAGGACAACTTCGGAGCTCTGAGCCAGAAAACCGTGACCTCGTCGCAGCCGACACTGGTCACGGCCACAGCGCAAAACTCCGCCACGGCCGGGACGCATACGGTAATCGTTCAGCAGCTGGCGGCCACCTCGTCCAGTTACTCCGTTCCGATCGCGGATCCCACTACGCTTGCCGGAACCACCTTGACCATTGCCTACGGCGATCCGAATAACCCCAGCAAGACCGACACCATCACCCTGCCGAACCCGGTGAAAACCTTGCAGGACGTGGCTGATGCCATCAACAGCTCGGCCGGCAATACTGGCGTGACGGCCTCCGTCATCACCGACGCGAGCGGTCAGCGGCTGACGCTGGTCAGCAAAAACTCCGGCGCCGCAGGAAACCTCACGGTCAGGGGAGCGGTAACGTTCAACCAGGGCGTGGCCGGCAAGGACGCACTCCTCACGGTGGACGGCGTTCCCGTGGACAGTGCGAGCAATACCGTGACCGGCGCTGTCACTGGACTCACGTTCCTTGCCACCGGCGCCGACCCGAACACCACAGTGCAGATTGGCGTCACTCCCGACACTTCGACGGCCGCGACGGCGGTCAACGACTTTGTCACTGCCTACAACGCGGTGATCCAGAGTATCAACGCGCAATACACCCCCGACAGCTCAGGCGATCTGGGTCCGCTCGAGGCCGATGGGTCCTTGCGCACTCTGCAAACGCAGATGCTGGAGCTTGCCGGGTACTCGGTCAGTGGCGTGGGCCAATACGTCAACTTGCAGTCGCTCGGCGTCGAGATGCAAGACGACGGCACGCTGCAGATCAACACCGACACCTTGCAGGACACACTGGAGAACCACTTCTCCGATTTCCAGACGTTCTTCCAGTCGACGCAGGGTTACGGTCAGGCGATTGGCACGATGCTGTCGCAAATCACCGATGCCACGCAGGGCACCGTCTCGGTCGATGTGGCCGGATTGACAACGCAGAACAACGACCTGACGCAGCAGATCACTGACTTTCAGGACCGGATGAACACGGTGCAGCAGCAGTTAACGCAAGAATACAGCGAACTCAATGTTCTGCTGCAGGAGTATCCGCAGCAGATCGCAAACATCAACACGCAACTGGCCGCCCTGAATCCCAACAGCAAGAGCTGAAGCAAGAAAATGAAGATGCCGAGTGTTGCGCTGGCGTATCGCGAGGGGGCTTCGCTGGCGGCAAGCCCCGTCGGAGTCATCGTGCTGCTGTACGATCGGCTGCTGCAGGATATTCACGACGCCGCAACCGCGATGAAGGACCACGATGTGGAAGCACGCGCCCTGCACGCCAATCACGCCTTGCTGATCCTGCAACAGCTGCAAGGCAGGCTCGACTTCGCCGCAGGAGGAGTGGCCGCGCGCCAACTCGACAGCTTCTACAACTCCATTCGCGGCAGGCTGCTGGAAGCCCAGATCCGCCAGTCACCGGACCTGCTGATAGCCCAGGCCAAGGCGGTGGCGCAAGTTCGCGAAGCCTGGGCCGAGGTGGAGGGCGCCAGCCATTCGCCAACTCAGTAGGCCCGCCCCGGGAGCACACCAGAACACCTACCGTAGGGCAAGCAGTTTCGCGCACGTGGCATATGCGGTTCACTGCAAGTGGCGGAGCAGTTCGTCCGGGTGGACAGGTTTGGCCAGCAACTCGAAGTCGTGGCCCTGGTGGTGGGCTTGCTCCAGCAGGTTTGCGGTTGCGGCGTTGCCCGAGATGAGGATCACGCGAGTGCGCGGACAGATCTCGCGAATCTTCAGCACTGTCTCCACTCCATTCAGCCGAGGCATGATCACGTCCGAGAGAACGATGTCAGGACACTGTTCGCGCGCCGCCGCAATCGCCATCTCCCCGTTATAGAAAGGAAGCGCGTCGTAGTTGCAACGTTTCAGGATCTCACTCAGCGTGTCCGCGACCAGCTTCTCGTCGTCCACCACCAGGATGCGGGGAGCACGGACGCCCGTCTCGCGCGACTCAGGGTCCGCATCGGTAACATCCGTCTGAATGTCCGAACCACCCTGAACCAGAAACGAAGGCGCTGTAACCGCGAGGTACTCCAGAGAAAGCAGACCCATGTTGTCTATGCGACCCTCCCGGCAGAAAGTTGGTTTGGTATCCGGTACACGACAGCCACTACGGTGCCCGACCGCTCACCCACCCGGCTGCGCACGCGAATCGTTCCCCCGCCCTTCTCTACTAATTCCTTGCTGATCCACAGTCCCAGGCCTGTGCCAACATCCTTCTTGGTGGTAAAGAACGGAGAAAACAAATTCCGCCTGTGCTCCGGCGCAATGCCTTCGCCGCGATCAGCAATTACAAGTCGGACGCCATGCCGTCCTTCCGGACCGCCAACCGCGCGTGCAGAAATGGAAATCTGGCTGTCGAACGCGGAAGCGTCAATCGCGTTGGCCAGCAGATTGGAAAGCACCTGCTTCACTTCCCCTTCGACGGCGAAGATCCGGAGATCAGAGTCCATCCGCCGATCCAGACAAATGTTCCGGTTGTCTAGCTTGCGTTGGTAGATGGTGATCACGTCATCGACCACCCTGGAGACCTTGAACCAGCTTGGACGGGAGTTGTCGCGAAAGAAACCTAGGGTCTGGCGAGCGATATGCGCGACCCGCAACAGCTCCTGGTCGGCCTGGTTAAGGTAATACTGTACGTCCGGCGGCAACTCAGGAGTGGTTCTGGCGAGATAAACGCAATTGGTCACCGCTTCCAGCGGGTTGTTGATCTCGTGCGCCACGGTCGCGGCAAGACGTCCGGCCGCCGCCAGCTTCTCCGAAATGCGCAGCGTGCGCTCCAATTCCTTGTTCTCGGTAACGTCTCGGGCAATCTTGGCAGCGCCCACAATCTTGCCGTGCTCATCACGCACCGGCGAAATGGACAGAGAGACCTCGATTCGCTGTCCACTCTTGGTCAGGCGGACGGTCTCGAAGTGATCAATGCGTTGACCGCTGCGGATCTTCCGCAAAATCATCTCCTCGTCCCGTTGCATCTCGGGCGGGATAATTGTGGTGATGGGCTTGCCGACGATCTCTTCGGCGGAATAGCCGAACATTTTCTCCGCCCGTTTGTTCCAGCTGGTAACCACGCCGTTGAGGTCCTTGCTGACGATGGCATCGTTGGAGGACTCGACAATGGCAGCCAGCCGCTGGCGAACTTCCGCCGCTTCTTTCTTGTCGTGAATATCGAGACAGCCGCCGACGTAACCCTCGAAGCTGCCGTCAGGTGCGTACCGCGGAACCCCGCAGTCCAGAATCCAGCGATATTGTCCGCTGTGATGACGGAGGCGGTATTCCATCTCAAAGGGCTGCCTGGCATTGAAACACGACGTGTAGATCTGCAAACAGCGATCGAAGTCGTCGGGATGGACGTTTTCGGCCCATCCATTCCCCATCTCCTGCTCCAGGGTGCGACCGACAAACTCGAGCCAGCCTTTGTTGAAGTAGTAGCAAAGCTTGTCGGTGCCCGCCATCCACACCAGCACCGGGGAAGCCTCGGTGATCACGCGGAAACGCTGTTCGCTGTGGCGAAGCGCGTCTTCGGCTTGCTTGGTCTCGGTTACATCGATGGTGAAGCAACGAGTGTGGATGAAGTTGCCGTTCTCGCAAAACACATTGGAGTGGAGTTGGATATGCCGAATGGAGCCATCCTTGTGCCGGACGCGTGCGTTGTAACCATGCAGCTCTTCCTGCCGGCGCAGGCGTTGCAGGATGTCTTCAATGCTCTTCTGATCGACGTGAAATTCAGCGATAGAATGTCCGACGTATTCTTCCTCCGTATAGCCCAGCAGGTTCAGCTCAGCCTTGTTGGCCCACAAGATAGTGCCGTCGGCGGCGACCCAGTGGATCGCGATCACTGCGTTTTCCACAAAATCGCGCAGTTCGGCTTCGCTCTTTGCCAGTGCCTGCTGCGCCTTCTCGCGTTCCTTGATCTCTGTCTCCAGCGCACTCGCCTTTTGCTGCAGTATGGCGATAGCCAGGCCGCGGTCCTTGTCGCTCGTCAGGTCGGTATACGACTCGACCGGAGTTACCTGTTGATGCGCGGCACAGATTCGGGCGATGCTCTCTGCGTCGGTCGCATTAGCAAACGCCGCAATGGGATACGCACAATGCAGGTGGAAGTTGTGGGTTTTCTCCAGCTCGTTCCATAGGCGTTCGAGTTGCAACGCCGCATCCCCCTGGCCGCTGGAGGCGAGCAGGGCAACCATCTCGCCGAAGGCCACCACCCGGCGCTGCGTGCTCTGCGACGCGGCTTGCGCGCGAGCCATGATCTCTCCCAGAAGTTCCAGGAACCTGCCTTGATCCGGAAAACCATCTACCAGGAAACGCGCCAGCGTTTCCGATGCGTCGAGAGCAATGTATCTTCCCTCCTGCACGGCGGCGCTGAGGT
>Ga0335077_10009442_pt1 | contig 12109 bp, 10 predicted proteins | sample Lox_Sample_31_FD_207151 | JGI IMG/M metagenome (GOLD analysis project Ga0335077, IMG submission 207151) | Soil microbial communities from Loxahatchee National Wildlife Refuge, Florida, United States - Lox_Sample_3.1 | ecosystem: Environmental > Terrestrial > Soil > Wetlands | place: USA...
CGCCGCATCCTCGAGCTCGGCGACCTCGACGCGGCGCGCATCGTGCTCGTCCCGCTCGTCCCGCCGGGGCTCCTGAACGGCGTCGACCCGGCGCGCGCCGGGCTCGACCGGCTCCCGACGCTCCAGGAGACGTTCAAGGTGATCGACGACCGCTCGGTCGCGTGGACGCTGTCGCCGTTCCCGAACGCGGCCTGGGCGACGACGGTGTACCCGGAGCTCGACCCGGCGGACGCGGTCGAGCGGCTCTGGGCCGACGTCGTCCACGTGTGCCGGCTCGACGAGCCGGACCCGGCGGCGGCGTGGACGGCGCGGATCGACGAGATCTGGCAGGTCGCGAGCCGCCTCGACGCGCTCGACCTCGACGCGCTCCATTTCGAAGGCCCCGGAACCGACCTCACGGTCGGCCTGCTCCCGAGCTCGCGCTTCGCGAAGGAGGGCGGCGCCTCGCACACGCGGCGCGGCGTCCGCCACGTGCCGAACCTCCCGACCGAGGAGGTCTACACGACGCCGGACCCGGAGCGGGTCGACGGCGTCGTCGCCGCGACGAAGCCGCTCGACGTCCAGGGCTCGCTCGTCACCGGCCTCCGCATCCGCTTCGAGGGCGGCCGCGCGGTCGAGATCGACGCGGACGCGAACGCGGACACGCTCCGGCAGCGCTGCGCCGCCGACGACGGGGCGTCGAGGCTCGGAGAGGTCGCGCTCGTCGACCGCGAGAGCCGGATCGGAAAGCTCGGCCGCACCTTCTTCATGACGCTGCTCGACGAGAACGCCGCGAGCCACCTCGCGCTCGGCGACGCGTACGCGAGCCCGATCGCGGATCCCGCCGACGTTGCCCGGATCAACGCGAGCGCGATCCACATCGACTTCATGATCGGCTCCGACGACGTCGACGTGACCGGGATCACGAAGGGCGGCGACGCGGTGCCGGTGCTCCGCGGCGGCGCCTGGACGATCTAGCCGCGCTACGCCGTCGGCGCGATCGCGCCGAACAGCCCGTGCACCTGGAGCTCGCTCGCGCCGCGCCATGCGTGCGGGCCGGACATGAAGTAGAGACGGTCACGGGGGCCCGCGGCGGAGCCGTTCCCGAACGCGAGCCCCCAGATCCCGTTCACGACGAGCGGCCGGCCGGAACGGTCGGGGAGGGCGCCGGCGAACCGCCAGCCGCTCGACGACTTGCGATATGCGAGGACGTGGCCGTCGCCGAAGTTGGCGACGAGAAGATCTCCGCCGAAGCGCGGGAAGCTCCGCGGCGCGAGCGCGAGCCCCCACGGCTCCTGCAGCTCCTTCATCGCGCCGACGCGCGCGACGAGGCGCCCGTCGGGCGCGAACTCGTCGACGTAGCCGCCGGTCGGCGAGTCGTTCCCGTTCACCGGCGCGCGGTAGACGTACGTGACGAAGAGGCGGCCGCGGAACGCCTGGATGTTGTCGGGCGCGTACCACGGCGAGACGGCGGGATCCTCGAACGCGTGCGGGCGCAGCTTCAGCTCGCGCCAGCGCGAGTCGAAGACGTCGACCTTGTCGTTGTGGAAGTCCGTCGCGTAGAGACGGCCGCCGAGCATCGCGACGCCGCGGAAGATGGCGCCGTCGATCGCGTGGTCGACGGCGACGACCGCAGTCGTCGACCAGCCGGCCGGGACGGTCGGCGTCCACGCCCGGATCCGGCCGTCCTCGCACGCGTAGATGAACCGCGCCGGGTCGGAGTGCCCGCCGCCGGAGATGCGGAAGCCGGTGGTGCGGTTGAAGACGATCCCGGTCGGCCCGCCCGCGACCGTCACGGTCAGCCGCTCCTTCTCGCCGACGCCGGAGTAGAGCGTGCTCCGGTCCGACGCCTCGTTCGTCGTCCACCACGGGCCGGTGACGTCGGCGGCGAGACCCCAGCCGTTGACGAGCGCGCGGTCGCGGTACTGCGCCGCGACGCCGCCGTCCGAGACGAGCGGCTCGATCGAGAACCCGACCATCCCGCTCGCGCGACCGCCGCCCGCCGCGAGCACCGCGGCTGCAGCGGCCGCCGCCGCGAGGACGGTCAGGGATCGGCTCACCGCGGAGGCGCCGTCGACTCGCGGACGACGAGGCCCGTCGACAGCTCGAGACGGAGCGCCTCGATCCGCTGGCCGTCGAGGAGCCGCAGCAGGAGGCTCACGCCCATCCGCCCCATCTCCGCGAGCGGCTGCCGCACCGACGTGAGCGTCGGGATCACGATCTCCGCCTGCGCCGTGTCGTCGAAGCCGACGACGGAGATGTCCTCCGGCACGGAGAGGCCGTGGCGGCGCGCCGCGTGCAGCACGCCGATCGCGACGTTGTCGTTGAACGCGAAGATCGCCGTCGGGGGCTCGTCGAGCGCGAGCAGCTGCTCGGCCGCCTCGATGCCGCGCGGCGTGCGCCAGTCCGAGTACACGATCAGCTCCGGCTCCGGCAGGATCCCGGCGCCCGCGAGTGCCGCCCGGAACCCGTGCAGCCGTTCCTCCGTCGCGTACCAGCCCGGGCTGCCGGCGATCGCGCCGATGCGGCGGTGGCCGAGCTCGAGGAGGTGCTCCGTCGCCTGCTTCGCGCCCGCCGCGTGCATCGCCGAGACGCACGGGATGCCCTCGGGCGGCGGGTCGCGCGGGTCGACGACGACGAACGGGTAGCCCTGCCGCCGCAGCGCGAGCAGCTCGTCCTCGCGCTCCTCCGGGAGGACGAGGATCGCGCCGTCGGTCGAGCCGCCGCGCATCAGCCGCTCGACGAGCGAGACCTCGCGGTCGTGCTCGTGCAGCGTCGGGCAGATCACGATGCGCATGTCGGCCTCGTAGAGCGCCTCCGACGCGCCGAACAGCATCGGCCCGAAGTACGCGTCGTTCACGAGCGGCAGCGTCAGCCCGATCGAGCCGCTGCGCTCGGGCGAGCGCCGCGGGCTCGCCGGCGCCTGCTGCTGCGCCTGCCGCGCCGCGCGCTTGAAGCCCTGCTCGCGCACGACCTGGAGGACGTTCTCCCGCGTGTCGGGCGCGACGTCCGGCCGGTCGTTGAGGACGCGCGAGACCGTCGCGATCGAGACGCCCGCCAGGTCGGCGATGTCCCGGATGGTGGCGCGGCCGCGAAACCGGGGCTCGCTAACTCCGTCCGGGGTCATGTCGTCTCCACCGTCGACGTGGTTCTGATCGTGTTCCGGAACACGTTTGGCCATCTGTTACGGGAACATACCCCTGTTTCCTGCACGCCTGCAAGCGAAATTTCCGGAAAAGACGTTGACTTTCACTGGCAAACCTGTTTACGGTTCCCGGGAATTACCGGCAATGCAACCGTGGAGCTGTACGCCCTCGTCGCCCCCCAGGGGTGAGAAAGGAAGTGAGATGTCACGGCAACCCCGCTCGGCTCGCCGGCTCGGCCTCGCAGCCGGAAGCCTCGCAGCCGTCATCGCGGTCGTCGCGCTCGCAGTGACGGCGGCGGCGCCTGCAGCGCCGCGGATCGTCGGCAGCGCCAACGCTCACCAGTGCCTCGTCATGACGGGCTCCGGTGACCCGGCATTCACGAAGAACTTCAACCCGTACACCGCGACCGGACTTCCGAGCGGCTCGTTCGTGAAGGGTGCGATCTACGAGCCCCTCATGGTCTCGCCGCTGGGCGGCAAGCCCACGATCCCGTGGCTCGCGCAGAGCTGGTCGTGGAGCAACCACAACAAGACGCTGACGCTGAACATCGCGAAGGGCGTCAAGTGGTCGGACGGCAAGCCGATGACGTCGGCCGACGTCGTCTACAGCATCACCGACGGCAAGCAGTCGAGCACGATGGACCTCTCGGGCTACTCGCGCCCCGACACGAACATCGCGTCGGTGAAGGCGGCCGGCCCGTACAAGGTCGTGATCGGCCTGAAGACGGCTGACTCGCAGTTCATCATCTCGACGCTGAACGGCGTCATCGTCGTGCCGAAGCACATCTGGCAGAACGTCGCCGATCCGGCCACCTTCACCAACCCGAACCCGGTCGGCACCGGCCCGTTCACGAAGATCACGCGCTTCACGAGCCAGGACTTCGTTCTCTCGAAGAACCCGAACTACTGGCAGGCGGGCAAGCCGCTGATCTCGTGCCTCGAGTACGTGCAGGCCTCGTCGAACGACGCCGCGCTCGCACTCATCCAGAGCGGCCAGGTCGACTGGACGCACAACTTCGTGCCGAACGTCGCGCAGGCGTACGTCGCGAAGGACCCGAAGCACTTCCACGCGTTCTACGCGACGACGGCGTACCCGGTCTCGCTCGTCTTCGACGACACGCAGTACCCGTACAGCATCCCGGCGTTCCGCAAGGCGCTGAGCCTCGCGATCGACCGGAACTCGGTGTCGAAGCTCGGTGAGTACGGCTACGCGCCGCCCACCGACGCGATCGGCCTCAACGGCCTCTTCCCGAGCTGGGTCTCGAACGCAGCCGTGAAGGCGCAGGCGAAGGCGATGGCGGCGTACGACCCGACGAAGGCGAAGTCGACGCTGACCGCGGCCGGCTTCACCTACAAGGGCAGCACGCTGCTCGACCCGAAGGGCAACCCGGTCAACCTCAACATCCACGTGATCTCGGGCTGGTCGGACTGGGTCGCCTCGAACCAGATCATCACGAAGAACCTCCAGGCGATCGGGATCAACTCGAACGTCGCGCTCGAGCCCGACTGGAACTCGTGGTATCCGAACGCGTCGTCGACGAAGAACCCGACGCTGCTCTGGCAGAACGCGTCGTCGGCCTCGCCGTACGGCTACTTCAACGCCAACCTGTCGCAGAACGCGTACATCCCGTCCGGCCAGGACGCGACGGCGACCGGCAACTGGTCGCACACGTACGACGCTCAGGCGACGACCCTCCTCAACCAGTGGAAGGTCACGCTCGACCCGAAGAAGCAGCAGGCGATCGCAACCTCGTTGGAGAAGATCTTCCTGACGAATCTGCCGATCGTCCCGCTCTTCATCGGGCCGCGCTGGTCGACGTACAGCACGAAGTACTTCCACTGCTTCGCGTCCCCGAAGAACTTCTTCGGCGACCCGATCTTCACGACGTATCCCGACAACGTTCTCTCGTTCACGCGGATCTGCCCCGGCGGCCGGGCAGGCGCGTAGGTCAGTAGGACGACACGTCGCGGCCGGCTCGCCTTCGGGTGAGCCGGCCGCGATACTCCTCCGGTCCCCATGCGCTGGCTCCTCCGCCGGATCGTCTTCTACATCTTCGCCATCTGGGTGGCGGCGTCGCTCGTCTTCCTGCTGCCGCGGCTCATGCCCGGCGACCCGGTCGGCGGCGTCATGCAGCACCTGACCCCGGCGCAGATCCAGGGCAACCCGGGGATCGTCAAGACGTACGAGGCGCTCCTCGGCGGCGGCAAGGGGACGATCTGGCAGGACTACGTCCGGTACCTGAACCGGATCGCCCACTTCAACTTCGGCATCTCGACGTCGAACTACCCGGCGTCGGTGTCCGACGTGATCGGGCGGACGCTGCCGTACTCGATCGTCCTCGTCGGCATCTCGTTCTTCCTCGCGTTCCTCGTCGGCACGACGATCGGGATGATCGCGGCGTGGCGCCGCGGCAAGGCCGTCGACACGGTGGTCGTGCCGGCGCTGATGTCGCTCAGCGCGTTCCCCGCGTTCTTCATCGCGCTCCTGGCCGTGTACTTCCTGGGGCTGAAGCTGCACTGGTTCCCGATCCAGCACGCGTACGACAACGGCGACGTCCCCGGCTTCAACTGGCCGTTCATCTCGAGCGCGACGCGACACGCCGAGCTGCCGGCGCTCGTGATCCTCGCCGCGTTCACCGGCGGCTGGGTGCTGAACATGCGGACGGTGATGATCAACACGATCGGCGAGGACTACGTCCAGGTCGGCTTCGCCAAGGGCCTGAAGGACCGCCGGATCATGACGAGCTACGCGGGCCGTAATGCGATCCTGCCGCCGCTGAACGGCTTCGCCGCGCAGTTCGCGACGGCGGTCGGCGGCGTCGTCGTGATCGAGTTCGTCTTCTCGTATCCCGGCGCCGGGCTGACGCTGCAGCAGGCGGTGCTCGGGAACGACTACCCGCTCTCGCAGGCGCTGCTCCTGACGCTCGCGTTATGCGTGATCGGCGCGAACTTCATCATGGACATCCTCAACCTCATCCTCGACCCGCGGGTGCGGACGAGCTGATGCGGAAGAAGCTGCGGATCCCGAACTGGATGAAGCTGCTCTGGCGGACGCCGAAGGCGCGCCTCGGGCTCGGGATCCTTCTCTTCATCCTGCTGATGACGACGCTCGGGCCGCATTTCGCGGCGAAGGACCCGAACGCCTTCTCGCTCCTCGACGCGCGCCAGGCGCCGTCGTGGCATCACCTGTTCGGGACGACCGACCAGGGCAGCGACATCTTCGCGCAGGTCACCGTCGGCGCCCGCCGCTCGCTCCTGCTCGGCTTCGCGGCGGCGACGCTCGCGACCGGCGTCGCGACGATCCTCGGCGTGCTCGCGGCGTACGCCGGCGGCATCGTCGACGACGGGATCAACTCGATCATCAACATCTTCCTCGTCCTCCCGCCCATCCCGCTCCTCGTCGTCGTCTCCGGGTTCCTCAAAAGCCGCGGGCTCTGGACGATGGTGCTCGCGCTCGGGCTCGTCCTCTGGGCGTTCGAGGCGCGCATCCTGCGCAGCCAGGCGCTGTCGCTCCGCAACCGCGACTTCGTCAACGCGGCGAAGACGTCGGGCGAGCCGACGCGGCGGATCATCTTCGGCGAGCTGATGCCGAACATGACGAGCCGGATCGCCGCCGCGTGGGTGCTCGTCTTCTACATCTCGCTCCTCACCGACGCGGGGCTCGAGTTCCTCGGGCTCGGCAGCCTCGACAAGCCGAGCTGGGGCGTGACGCTCTACTGGGCGCAGACGAACTCCGCGGTGCTGCAGGGCGAGTGGTGGTCGTTCGTCTTCCCCGGCGCCGCCCTCGCGCTGACGGTGATCGGGCTCGTGCTGCTGCTCGCCGGGATCGACGAGGTCTCGAACCCGCGCCTGCGCGCCGAGAAGACGCGCCGGTCGTTCTTCGCGCGGATGCGGTACGCGCTGCTCGGCGGCCGCGTCGCCCCCCACGTGGGGACGTCGTGACGGTGACGCTGATCGATACGCCGAGCTCGACGGGGAGCGCGCGCTCGTCCGAGACGCTGATCGAGGTGCGCGGGCTGCAGGTCGAGTACGGGATCGAGCGGCCCGTGCGCGCGGTCGACGGCGTCGACCTCGACATCCGTGCGGGCGAGATCGTCGGCCTCGCGGGCGAGTCCGGCTGCGGCAAGACCACCGTCGCCAACGCGATTCTCCAGGTCCTCCGGCCGCCCGGGCACGTCGTCGCGGGCAGCATCCTCTTCCGCGGCCAGGAGATGGCAGGTCTCGACCAGGAGTCGCTGCGGAAGTTCCGCTGGCGCAACGTCTCGATGGTGTTCCAGAGCGCGATGAACGCGCTCAACCCCGTCCTTCGCATCGGCGCGCAGTTCGTCGACATGATGCAGGCGCACGAGCGGATCTCGAAGCGCGACGCATTGAAGCGGGCCGGCGACCTGCTCGAGATCGTCGGCATCGACCGGCGCCGCGTCGACTCGTATCCGCACCAGCTCTCCGGCGGCATGCGCCAGCGCGTGATCATCGCGATGGCGCTCGCGCTCGAGCCGGAGCTCGTGATCATGGACGAGCCGACGACCGCGCTCGACGTCGTCATCCAGCGCGAGATCCTCCAGCAGATCCAGGACCTCCAGCGCGAGCGCGGCTTCGCGGTCCTCTTCATCACGCACGACCTCTCGCTGCTGATCGAGGTCGCGGACCGGATCGCAATCATGTACGCGGGCGAGATCGTCGAGCTGTCGCGCGCGTCGGAGCTGCGCGACACGCCGCGCCATCCGTACACGGTCGGGCTGATCGAGTCGTTCCCGCCGCTCACCGGGCCGCGCGAGCGGCTGACCGGGATCCCCGGGACGCCGCCCGACCTCGGCGAGCCGCAGGTCGGCTGCCGCTTCAAGGCCCGCTGCCCGTACCACACCCCGGACGATGCAAAGCTCTACGACCGGCAGAACACGGAGCGGCCCCTGCTGCGCGAGATCGCGCCGGCGCACTTCGTCGCCTGCCACCGCGTCGAGGCGGGAACGTGAGCGCGGCGACGACGCCGGAGCGGTCCGAGCTGGAGGTCCGCGGGCTGCGGAAGGAGTTCGCGGTCGGCGGCGGGCTCTTCACACGCGAGCGCGTCCACGCGGTCGACGACGTCTCGTTCACGCTGAAGCCGGGACGCGTCACCGCGCTCGTCGGCGAGAGCGGCAGCGGCAAGAGCACCGTCGCGCGGCTCCTCCTCCGCCTCTACAAGCCGAGCGGCGGCAGCGTCCTCTACGACGGCCGCGACATCACCTCGAACAAGGGCCGCAGCGCGACGCTCGACTACCGGTCGAAGGTGCAGATGATCTTCCAGGACCCGTTCGACTCGCTGAACCCGGTCAAGACGATCCACCACCACCTCGCACGGCCGCTCGCCGTGCACAAGATCGTGCCGGGGAACAAGATCGACGAGCGCGTCAACGAGCTGCTCGACACCGTCGGGCTCGTGCCGCCGGAGAAGTTCGCAGCGAAGTACCCGCACGAGCTGTCGGGCGGGCAGCGCCAGCGCGTGTCGATCGCGCGCGCGCTCGCGGTCGAGCCGACGGTCGTCGTCGCGGACGAGCCGACGTCGATGCTCGACGTCTCGATCCGGATCGGGATCCTCAATCTGATCCTCGAGCTGAAGGAGCAGCACGGGCTCGCGTTCCTCTACGTCACGCACGACCTCGCGAGCGCCCGCTACGTCGCCGACGACGTGCTCGTCATGTATGCCGGGCAGATCGTCGAGCAGGGGCCGATCGACGACGTCCTCGAGAGCCCGCAGCACCCGTACACGCAGCTCCTCCTGTCCGCCGTCCCCGATCCGAGCCTCGACGCCGAGGCGCGCGTCGAGCTCAGCTCGGGCCAGCAGACCGCCGCGATCGACCCGACCGCCGGCTGCCGGTTCCGTGCGCGCTGCCCGCTCGCGATCCAGGTCTGCGGCGAGGTCACGCCGCAGCTCGTCGACCAGGGCCGCGGCCGCGCCACCCGCTGTCACGTCACCGCACCCGCCTGACAACGAGAGGAAATCGATGTCCGACCAGCTCAGTACTCCGTTCCCGCCCGACTTCATCTGGGGCGCCGCGACGGCGTCGTACCAGATCGAGGGCGCAGTCGACGAGGACGGCCGCGGCGAGAGCGTCTGGGACCGCTTCTGCGCGACGCCGGGCAAGGTCCGGAACGGCGACAGCGGCGCCGTCGCGTGCGACTTCTACCACCGCTACCGCGACGACGTCGGCCTCATGCGGCAGCTCGGCCTCGGCGCGTTCCGCTTCTCGATCGCGTGGCCGCGCATCCTGCCGAACGGCCGCGGCGCCGTGAACGCGGCTGGGCTCGACTTCTACGACCGGCTCGTCGACGAGCTGCTCGGGCACGGGATCGAGCCGTACGCGACGCTCTTCCACTGGGACACGCCGCAGGTGCTCGAGGACCGGGGCGGCTGGCCGTCGCGCGAGATCGTCGGGGCCTTCAGCGAGTACGTCGAGGCCGTCGCCGAGCGGCTCGGCGACCGCGTGAAGCACTGGATCACGCACAACGAGCCGTGGGTCGTCTCGTGGATCGGCTACGGCTGGGGCCACCACGCGCCGGGCCGCACCTCCGAGCCCGACGCGCTCGCGACGGCGCACCATCTGTTGCTCTCGCACGGCCGCGCCGTCGAGATCCTCCGCGCGGCGTCGCCGCAGGCGGAGATCGGGATCACGCTCAACCTCGACCATCCGTACGCGGCGAGCGGCGACCCGGCCGACGTCGCGGCGGCGCGCTGGGTCGACGGGCTCCACAACCGCTGGTTCCTCGACCCGATCTTCAAGGGCGAGTACCCGGAGGACATGCTCGAGGCGTGGGCCGAGATCATGCCGGTCGTCCAGGACGGGGATCTCGAGACGATCGCCGCGCCGATCGACTTCCTCGGCGTCAACAACTACTCCTCCCCGCTCGTCGCCGCGGACCCGAACGGCGGCCGCTCGCAGATCGTGCGGCGCGTCGACGCCGAGCGCACCGACATGGGCTGGGAGATCACGCCGGACGGCCTGCACGACCTGCTCGTGCGGCTGAAGCGCGACTACGGCCCCGAGGCGATCTACGTGACGGAGAACGGCGCCGCGTTCGCCGACGTCCGCGGCCACACCGGCGCCGTCGACGACCTCGAGCGGCAGGCGTACCTCAAGGCGTACATCGACGCGGCGGGCCGCGCGCTCGCGGCGGGCGTGCCGCTGCGCGGCTACTTCGTCTGGTCGCTCCTCGACAACTTCGAGTGGGCGTGGGGCTACTGGAAGCGCTTCGGGATCGTCTACATCGACTACAACACGCTCGAGCGCGTGCCGAAGGGCAGCTTCCACTGGTACCGCGACTTCATCGCCGCGCAGCGCGCGAGCGCGTCCGGAGAAGCGGCGGCCTAGCGGAGGGTTCGGCGGGATGGTGCTCGTTGCCGGGGTGCGATGGGCGGTGCGAGGCAAGGACGCAGGGAGCCCAGGTAGCCGAAGCTACCTGGGCGACTGAGGACGCAGCATCGCGCCGTCCAGCGCGGCCCGGAGACATAGCCACTATTCCGCCGAACCCTCCACGTCTGCAACGACGATCGCCCACTCGAGGCGGACGGGGACGCGCTCCGGCAGCTCGCGCTCGGCGCGGGCGGTGCCGGCCGCGACCTCGTCCTCCTCGAGGAGGTCGAACGTCGAGATGTGACGGCCGCGGATCCGCTCGAGCGCGGTCGCGCGGTCGATCTCGCGCCGCTGCTCGAGCCGGACGACGCGCGCGGACTCGAAGCCCGCGCTCTCCAAGCCGCGGCAGAGCTCCGCGGGATCGGGGAAGCGCTCACGGTCGATCGCCTCGAGCGACGGGAAGAGCCGGTTCAGCCAGAAGCCGTCGAAGTGCGACGGGTCGAACGTGGCGACGACGGCGCGCCCGCCGGGCGCGAGCACGCGCCGCAGCTCCGGCAGCGCGCGCCCGGTGTCGACGAGGTGGATCACGAGCCGCATCACCGTGCGCTCGAACCACGCGTCGCGGAACGGCAGCTCCTCCGCGCCTCCGACGCGCACGCCGGCGCCCTGCGGGAGCCGCACGCGCGCGATCGCGACCATCTCCGGCTCGGCGTCGACGGCCCACACGCGTGCGGCGGCCCGCTCCGCGAGCGCCGCCGCGAGGAGCCCGGTGCCGCAGCCGACCTCGAGCACGCGCCGGCCGCGGAGGTCGCCCTCGGAGACGAGCACGTCGTAGAGCTCCCACCAGCTCTCGTCGGGCGGGCGCAGCTCGTCGTAGCGCGCGGCCCGCGCCGCGAAGTCCGGGCTCCGGCTCAGGGCTCGGAGATGAGCTCGTCCGGCTCGCTCAGCGCCTCGATCGCGTCCTGCGCGGCCTCGAGCGACGCCTCGGGGACGAGGACGGTCACGCCGTCGTCCTCCTCGTCCGCGGCGACCTCGGACTCGATGCCGGCGTTGCGCAGGATGTCCTGCAGCTCCTCGGCCTCCGTCACGTCGCCTGCGACGGCGACCTGCACCATGCGGCTCATCACGACTGGATCATATGGTCTTCGACGCGCGCCTGTTCCACCGTCGGCTTGGCGCCGGACTTCACGAGGTGCGGCGGGCCGCGGTCCGGGAACGGCACCTCGATCACGTCGAAGTCGCGGGGAACGACGGTCTCCGGGAAGATCTCGCGCGCCTCGCGGGCGAGCTCCGGGCCGAAGTAGCGCGTCGAGACGTGCGTGAGCGCGAGCAGCTTCACGTCGGCGAGCCGGGCAACCTCCGCCGCCTCCGCCGCGGTCGAGTGGAGCGTCTCCCGCGCCCGCTCCCGCTCCTCCGCGCTGAACGTCGCCTCGTGGACGAGCAGGTCGGCGAGGTGCGCCGCCTGAACGACGGACGGCGACGGCGCGGTGTCGCCCGTGAGGACGAGCTTCCGCCCCGGCCGCGCCTCGCCGAGCACCTCGGCGGGCGTGACCGCCCGCCCGTCGGCGAGCGTCACCGGCTCGCCGCGCTGGAGCGCGCCGCGCTCCGGGCCGGACGGGACGCCGAGCGCGTCCGCGGCGTCGACGTCGAACCGCCC